>Ga0247727_10001494_pt1 | contig 55513 bp, 52 predicted proteins | sample WisWelCaveWW1625_FD_202498 | JGI IMG/M metagenome (GOLD analysis project Ga0247727, IMG submission 202498) | Biofilm microbial communities from Wishing Well Cave, Virginia, United States - WW16-25 | ecosystem: Environmental > Aquatic > Deep subsurface > Groundwater > Cave microbial mat | place... | reverse complement strand
TGGCGCGCTCACGCACTTCGGCGGAAAACTTCGGGGATGTCCTGTGATTCGTCATGGCTCCAGTCTCTCAAGAGTTGGAGCCTCCGACAAACCCGGGGCGGTTCAACCCAGTGTCTTCTCGCTGATCGCAAGCGCCCGTTTGTAGAGCCGCTCCGCCTCGGCGTATCGACCTTGCTCCTGGTAGAGGAGTGCGAGGTTGTTGAGAGCCGTCCCCACATCCGGGTGGTCGGGGCCCCGAACTCTTTCGAGGATCGCAAGGGAGCGCCTAAGGAACCGTTCGGCCTCGTCGTCGCGTCCTTCGGATCGAACGAGCTGCGCCAGATTGTTGAGGGAGACAGCCACCAATAGGTGGTTCGGACCCAACGCTATTTCGCGGATGGCAAGCGCGCGCTTGTGGAGCAACTCCGCGTCGGTGTACCGCCCTTCAGTTTGCAAGAGGCCAGCAAGGTTATCGAGCAACGCAGCGACCGACAGATGGTCCGGCCCGGACGCTCTTTCATGGATCGCAAGCGCGCGCTTGTAGAGCCGCTCCGCCTCGGCGTATCGACCTTGCTCCTGGTAGAGGAGTGCGAGGTTGTTGAGAGCCGTCCCCACATCAGGGTGGTCGGGCCCCAGCGCCTTTTTGCGGATTGCAACCGCCCGCTGGTAGAGGGGCTCAGCCTTGCCATAGCGCCCCCACTCTCGATAGAGCCGGGCGAGATTGTTAAGTGCCGTTGCCACTTCGGTGTGCTCAGCACCATGGACCTTTTCGGTCATCGCCAACCTCCGCTCAAGCGGGCTCGGACTCGGCGTAGCGACTCTGAACCTGATAGAGAATCGCGAGGATATGGAGGGCTTCGCCAACTTGATCCGGATGTGCCTCCTTCTTCAAAAACGCAACCAAGCGCTTGAGAAGAGGTTCGGCCTCGGCGTAGCGCTTCTGGGCGAAATAGTGAGCAGCCAGACGACTGAGCGTTCTTCCGACGTCCGCGTGGTCGGGCCCCAGCGCCTTTTCCCGGATCACTAGCGCGCGGATGTAGAGCGGCTCCGCCTCCTCGTATCGTCCTTGAGCTTGATAGAGGTCGGCGAGATCATGGAGCGAGGTACCGACATCGGGATGGTCGAGACCCAATGCGGCCTGATAGATTGCGAGCGAGCGTCTATAGGCAGACTCCGCATCAGCGAAGCGGCTCAGAGATTGATACATCTCACCCAGGCCCCTAAGGACCGCACCGAGGGCAGGATCGTTTGGTCCAAAGCCCTTTTCCAAGATGAGTATGGTGCGCTCGAAGAGCGGGGCAGCGTCAGCGTAGCGGCCGAGGGCCTTGCAGATCAGCCCGAGCTCGAGCATCGCCGTTCCCGTGGCGGGGTGGTTCTCTCCGTGCCGCGACTTGGCCAACTCCAGAAAGCGCTCGGCGAGGGGCAGTGCCTCCGCAAATTTTCCAGCTTTGTAGAGCTGCTGAACCTGGCTATCGAGCGCTCTCAGATCGTCCGAGCCTTGCGCATGCGCCGGCGAAGACCAAGCGAGCACCAGGATGAGCGCCAGCTGCGCAAACGTAATCCGCACAGTCAACGCCTCCCCGCGCATGAAATCACCACCGTCGAATTCCGCTCCCTGACGCTAGGGATTCTGGCTGAGGTCCTCTGCCGCGACAAGGTGAGACATGGATTGGGAGCGAGATGGTCGCCAGCGACACGCTGAGCAGAAAGCACCCCCTGGGATTCCTGCCGTACGCAAGATGCGATTTCCACGCTCGGCCAATCGCTTAACGGACCAAAATCAGATTATCCACCGTTCCATGTTGCCTTGTCCTGGCCTGGCACTGGCATTGCCCTCGCCGGTGCACCAACTTTGGGATTGCGGGGATGGCGGCCACGAGCGGAGATCAGCCTCGCCACGGTTCGTCCCTTTTCGCCTTGGCTGCAGCGTAGCCGTTATGAGCCGGCTTCGCCGTAGTTGGCTTACCCCTAACGAATTCGGCGCGCCGCTTGATGGCCGCATATCCTGGCGTATCGACGATTTGCTGCTCGTCACCCAGGACCGTCACAAGCTTCCGCAGAAACCGCCCGAGACAATCGCCCGGCGTCATCTCGGCGAGATCCGCCGGAGGCTTCTCTGGTCCCTGGAACGAAATCCGACGCACTGCGTCCTCCGTCACAAGATGGAGCGTGACGCGATCCACCCTCCCCGCTGCGAACTCCAGCACATCGATCAAGCGTCCAAGGGTGCCGCTAAGGCCCTTTTTTTCCGCCATTACGCTGCAATGATCGGCGATAGTCTCGGGTAGCTCCCCCAGCCAGCGCACCAGCCGCTCGCGCTCCGTCTGCGTTAACTTGGGCCACTTCCGCAGCTGCTCGAGAGTTGCTCCTGCACTTGGCATTTCCAAAGTGGGGAGGGCATCTTCCCTGCTGTGGGAATAAGGGGACCGGGATGGATTCCGTCCCGGTTCGTCCCGAAACTGGGGGGTCGTATTCCCGGTCTGCTCGGAAATGGGGGGATCGGCGCTTGCAGCACTCATCGGGCGTTCGATGGTCTGACGCAGTCCATCCGGAAAGTCCAAAGCAACAGTAATGCCGGACCTGCCCAGCATGCTGGTGGCGTTACCGTCGTTCTTGATGATGAGGCCCCAGCGAGTGAGCTTCCGCAGGTAGCTGCGCAACGTTTCGTGGTGGCATCCGAGTGTGCCGGCCGTCCCAGTCAGACTGCCAATAGCTGTCACCCCGGTGCTGGCATCGAGTCCTCTCCTGATCTCCTTGAGGATTCGATCCGTGAGCGAATTCTTTGTTACGCGTTGACCGGCAACGGCTGCGTGTGCCGCACTGATGCGATCAAGGCCCATCGTCACGGCCCATTGGCCTGCTTCCGCCACCGCCTGGGCCTCCGCGGAGATCTCCCTTTCCGGCCTTGGCTGTCCAAAAGGCCGACCGCTTTGCCCAACCTTCCAGCCACAGTAGCGCTGTGCAATCCAGTAGATCGTTCGGATAGTGAGGGCAGTAGCGTGCAGCTCTGCGACTCCGCCCACAGTGAGGCTGTCCCAGACGCGACGCTGATCAGCGGCATTGAACTTAGAGGGGCATCCGACAAGCCCTTTTGAGCTATCCCCACAGCTTGCCGCACAGGACAGCTCGAAGCCAGCGTCCGAGCCACCGCTCGCATCATGGAGGCACGCCATGGCCCGAAGCCACCAATCGCGGCGTGACCAGTCCACCACAATTGCCTGATCATCAGGCCGATCCCCCTGGGCAGTAAACGGACCGCTTTCTTGAATGAGCGCATCAATCGAGCGGAGAGCCGAGAGAATCTCATCTGGCTGCCAATCCGCACCTGGTTCGTTGGCGCGCTGACGGCTCGCGGGTGTGACGCGCACGCGTGCGCGCCGCCGGCTCGGTGGTGTAGGGCGCGGCGGGAACGCGGCGGCGATCTCCGATACCGTGTAGATGAGTTCGGTCGTCTCCTCCTCGACAATATTCACCAAATGCGGGCGAGCCGGGTTCTTCAGATGCAGCGTGCCTGGCAAGCGAAGGACCTGCGTCCGGGAAGCCGAGTTTGGATCCGACCCGTACTCGGCGATGAGGGTTTGCTCGACGGCATGCCACAGCTCCCAGGTGAGGTCACAGACGAGGTAAATGTAGTGGTAGCGTCCGGGCGAGGTCTCGACCGTCATCGAGGGCAGGAGGGGCAGCGTGCGGGGCAGGCCGGCGTCAGCATCGATCCAGACGGCCCGCGGTCGGACCATGTTGGCTGACTTGCGAATCTGTCCGCGTGTCTCGGCCATGGTCACCGCGATTGCGGCGCCTTTGCTTTGAAGCCCGACGAGCTTCGGCCAGACGTCAACCAGGCGGCCGTGAACACGTCTCGACATCCATGCGGTGGCAGGATCCTTGCGATTGGCGTCACGGTAGGGCTGGAACAGGTGAGGGGCATCATAACCAGCTAACAGGTCCAGGTAACGCCGAGCTGCATCAAAGCAAGGGATTGGCTCATGGGCGAACTCACCAGCGCTTTCGTTCAGCGTGGGCGTAGGGGTCGCTGGGCGCCGCGACTGCCCTGCATCGCCAAACGGGTCCGTGACGCGCTCTTGCATTGCCCCGCCGCCCCCATCTGAGGCGTCTTCCGGCCCTTCACCAGGCGCATCGACTTGTCCGCCCTTCTGCATCGAGCCGCCGTGATGTTTCCCATCGAAAAACGCCGCCTCAAATCGCGATTCAGGACTGACCTGCGTGTGTCTGGTAGGGCGACAACCGCCGGAGGCTGGAGCGTCGGGGTGTCGAGAGAATTTGAAGATCGGCCTACGTCGCGTTCATCTTGCGTTTTAAGTTGGCCTTCAGGCGTGCAGCGGCGATTTCTCGCTGTTCCGGGCTCATGGTGCGGTTGGGGTTCTTGCCGAGACGGAAGGGATGCAGATCGCAAGCGCTCTGCCGGCACTCCCTCACTTCTGACTTAGAGCCACCGGAGCAGTCGAGGCAGCGGCGCTTGATTGCCTTCAGGCCAGTGCCGCCATTCTTGTGGAATTCGGCGACCGTCATGCCGTCCTCGAGCGGATACATCTTGCGGTCGCCAACCTCCGCTAGCATGTCCGCTGTTGGCCTTCGCCCATGGCGGAATCCCCAAGAGGGGCATGATTTCGCAGGGCAAAGGCGGACCTCGAGCGCCGATCCATTGCAACAGCGGAGACAGTCGCGGTGGAGTGCCTCGAGCGGCGGCGGATTGTCGGTAGATCTGTAATCGACATCGTCGTCGGCATGCGACTGAGGGTCGTCGCGCCCGTCCGGACAATCGTCTGGCGCAGGTTCTTGACCTTGCGCAGCCTCGCGCCTATTTACCTTCACGTTTAGCATCTCTCGGTTGCGCCCCTTTCGTCGGCAAGACATCTTGGGGCGTGGTTGAACTGAAATCGGAGGCCCGCCCGCAGAGGCGGGCCTCTTCATTTTTGCGTGCGTTGTCCCCTTCAGCCGAGCGTAGCTAGCCAGTCGAGGACAGCCTGTTCGCGCCAAGCAATGCGATTGGGAGTGATCTTCAGTGCCTTGGGGAATTTCGCGTCGTCAACGAGCCTATAGATCGTTGCCCGACTTAAGCTGGTGAGATGGCACACAGTGCGAATGCTGATGAGCCTAGGGTTGGCCGGCTGTTCAGTATTGGTCCGGAACTCATGCAAGCGCATTGCCGCCTCCGCATTTCACGCGCGCTCTTCAGAGCGCAGCGGAGGTCAAAGTGTCTCGGGAATGCGCTCCCTAACAGGATGGTTTAGGAGTTTTTCGTCAGCTTACTGAAATGGATAGCGGTAAATAGAGCGACCTCAGCGACTTGCTTGCCGCTTCGTCTAGCGAAACATGGAGCGTTCCTCAGCGCATGCATGCCGTTGAGAAGATCTTCGCTGCACATGCCTTTGGTCGACCAGTTCTCAATCGTTTTGGGCTTAAAGCTGCCGCCCTTAGGGCGCCAAACGCCTGCGCGGTTGAGGGATTCTGCGACCCACTTCCGGGCATCCCTAGGTCCTGCCCCCGTTGCCCTGAAGAGGGCAGCGGCAACAGCGCCGGTTTTGAACCTCTTTTCGTTCTTGTCGGACGGCGGCCTGTGAGCCGGTTTCTTGATCGATTTGATGAGACAATCTCGAGCATAATCAAGGGAGGGGACATTGATCGAGGGATAATCCAGTCTCCGCAACCTCTCAAATGCGGTAAGGTTGGTTAGCTCCCGGGCAATCCGTGGATCGATGGACGCATAGGTGTGGCCCTCACCCTGAAGTGCCATCGTCCAGAGCACCCGCTGGGACGTAGGCGTCCCAATAAGGTCCTGCAAACCTTGCCACAAGACTTCATTCGACGGCCGATTGAGCAGAGTCGGTGCCGGAAGCTTCATCTCCCCTAAGCGTGCAGCCATGGCCGGCAATGCCTGTGATAGTAAGCTAGAAAATTCCTCGATCTTCATTTTTCCTTTTTCGAAGAAGCCTTCCTTTTCGAGAATCATTTTGACAACGAACGGTAAGAGACGTCCGCAAGCAAGACCGGAGGCAAAGGCGCCCAGCAACGGATCAGGATTGAAGTGCTTCGGAGGGTAGCCGCCGCTGTCGAAATCCACCGTCAACGCAGACCTTCGCAAACTCCGCCGCATAGCAGTAGAGGAAACATGATTCGTGCGCGTTCTGAAGTGCCAACGATCTTGCTGCTGTGTGTCCTGGCGCCGGATTAGCTCCGACACCATGTACCGGGAATGTACCGGAGAAACCCTTTGCACTTGTCGGACTGAAATCTCAACCCATTGATTTTATTGGTGAGCCCGGTTGGGATCGAACCAACGACCACCTGATTAAAAGTCAGATGCTCTACCGCTGAGCTACGGGCCCGTTCTCGTCGGGATCGGTTGCTTGTCTCGCCGCCGCATGGCAGCAGCCTGCCAGCCGCAGGCGGCGCTCGACCCTCCGAAGCGGTGGCTTCTAGCACGCGGGTGGGTTGCGCAAAAGGCATGTTCGTTCAGCCCCCGGCCGCGCTCCGTTGCGCCGCTCCCGCTGCACTCACATGCGACTCCCTGAAGTAACGGCCGGAACAGTGCCGGCACGCGCGCTCGACTAGAAGCGCGGACATCGCCTGCAACCCCCTCACTCCGGAGAGACGACCATGAGCACCTTCGCCACCTTCAACCTCAACGCCTCGGTACTGGCAACACTTACCACGCTCGGCACCCCCGGCGTTGTGATCAACGGCACAGACCAGGCCGACACCCTCAACGACCTCACCAACGGCGCCGACCTCGGCCGCAACGACACCATCAACGGCCTTGGTGGCAACGACGCCATCTATGCTTACAACGGCCACGACACCGTCAACGGCGGCGCCGGCAACGACGTCATCTACGACTGGGGCACCGGCAACGACAGGTTCCTCGGCGGGGACGGCAACGACCGGTTCTACATGCGCTCCGGCGACAACTATGTCGATGGCGGCAGCGGCATCGACGGCGTCGACTACATCTATTCCGACCGGCCGATGTGGATCGACCTCGCCGGCGGCTATGCCAACTCGACGGCCGGCCACGACACGCTGGTCTCGATTGAGAACGCGGCGGGCTCCACCGGCGACGATGTCATCGTCGGCAACGCGCTCGACAACAACCTGTTCGCCGGCGACGACTGGCTCGACGGCGGCGCCGGCAACGATACCATTGTCGGCCAGTACGGCAATGACATCCTGAAAGGCGGGCACGGCAACGACCTGCTCAACGAAGGTGGGCTCTACGGCAACGACGTCCTCGACGGCGGCAACGGCAACGATACGCTGATCGGCGGCTTTGGCGCCGACCAGCTGACCGGCGGCGCCGGCGCGGACCGTTTCGTCTTCCAGACGACGACGGACTTCGGCGGCAACGGTTGGGACACCATCAGGGACTTCCAGCACGGCGTCGACAAGATCGACCTGTCCGCGCTCGACGCCCGCCCCGACCTCGCCGGCAACCAGGCCTTCACCTTCGATGCCACCCGCGACGGTGCCACGGAAGAGTTCTTCGACGGCCTCTCCGACGACTGGCAGGGCCTGATCGGCACCAAGGGCGGCCCCACCATCAACGGCGAGATGGGCGAGATCGAGACCCGCTACGAGGGCGGCTACACCTACGTCTTCCTGGGCGCGGGCGACGGCCTGGAAGAGGCTGCCTTCCGCCTGCAGGGCAACATCAACCTGACGGCGTCCGACTTCATCCTCTAAGGCATCGACGTACAACAGACCCGGCGGGGAGTGCTGCGGCGCTCTCCGCCGGCTTGCGTTTTGACAACCGGGATGGGCGTCACCCCGTCGATCAGGGGCGGGGCGCGCGCGCAAACCACGCCCGCGCCATCGCCAGGCAGCGCCGGAACGCGGCAAGGTCGCCGATCTCCTCGCCGGGCGCGGTCGCGCCGGACACCAGGCCGTCGCCGTACTCGAGCATGGGGACGGTGATCATCAGGTTCTCCGCCATGCCGAAGTCCTCGATCTCCGCCGCGTGGGCCGCCGTTTCCCACGGCGGCGTCGGCAGCGCCGCCCACGTCAGCGCGCGCGTCTTGTAGTCGCCGGCGACGTTGCTGTAGCCAAACACCGGCCGACCGAGCGCGCGCATGAAACCGACCTCGTAGGCGGTGCCGGAATCCATCGCCACCCCGCGGAAGGGCGTGCAGTTGGCCACAACGAGATCGCAGCTGCGCATCAAGCTCTCGTTGTTGAGACTGATGCGCCGGGCCCTCTCGAGCTGCGCAAGCGCGTCCGCGCCTTTGATCTCGATGTCGAAAGGAAATACGCCCATGAGCCCCTGCTCAGCGCACAGCGCCTTCTTGGCGGCGGCGACACCGAGCGCATCGGCGAGGAACACCTCGGGCCCGGCTAGATAGACGCGGGGTTGGGCGCTCTGAATGTCCGGTGACGGGTTGGTGGGCGCAGGATCCATGCCGCCATCCTCTCTTGGGTCGTTGACCCTGCGGGGCTGGCATGATTCGGCGGCAAAGGTGCGGCGCCGCGCAATGGGGCACTCAAGGCGAGCCGCGGAATATGCCGTCCTTGAAGAAGACCCGGAAGGGCGTGGTTCCCGTTGCACCGCCGTCGAAAGCGCGCCACTTGCCGTTCTGGCAAAGCGTGCCGCCCTGGGCCGGCACGGCCTCGAACTCGATGACGTTGGAGTAGACCTTGGGCTCGGGGCCCGGCTCGACAGCCATGAAAGTCGTCACGCATTTCCCGCCCATGATGACGGGGTCGTAGCCCTTGATCATGATGCCGCCGCCGCCGGTCGACAGGAACGAGCTCTTGAGCACCGGCCAGCTCTCGAATTTCTCCTGTGCCGAGACGCCAGGCATCCCCAACGCCAGGCAGGCAAAGCAAAAGGCGGCAAGGGTGCGCATGGGTCCTCCTCGGTCGTCGCGATCAAGCTGCTGCGGCGCCACGCGTAGGACTACGGTCAGGACGCCGGTTTGGATCAGCCAGGAGCCGCGATCTCGGCGAGACCGCGCCAGGTCTCGAGCAGGACGCTCGATCAGGTGCCGGAAATCGGATTGAGGCCAAGGTCCGCGAGCGATACTGCAAGCTCCGGGGCCAGGGTGGGCGCGAGGCTCTGCCCATAGTCCTCGTTCCTCGCATGGCCGTAGCTGCCCTGAGACAGATCGCGATGGACGCGCGTCACCAAGGTGTTGGCATTGACCACCCAGACTTCGCGCACGCCGTAAGCGGCATAGATTTGGCTCTTGCGGCCCGTGTCGTAGGCGAGGCTGGAATCGGCGACTTCGACAGCCAGCAGCACGGCTTCGCCATTGAGGGCCTTGAGGTCGAGGCCACGGCGGAAGACGCAGAAGTCGGGCTCGACGAAGCTGTCCTGGTCAAGGCGCAACGTGGTCTCTTGGGCGATCTCGAGATGGTCGGGGGCCGCGCGCTGGAAGAAGCGGTTGAGAGCGATCTTGACGAGCTCGTGGCGAGCCCCCTTGGGCGACATCGGCACCACCTCCCCGCCGATCAGCTCGAAGCGCTCGTCCTCGGCGATGATGCCCTTGGCCACCATCTCCTCGATCTCGGCCACGCTCCACCGGCGCCGGGGTAGGCCCTCGGCGGCCTGGGTCGTGGCAGGCAGGGAAGCCGGGCGGAGCTGCTCGTTCATGCGCCACCCTACCACGCCGCTACCCTTCCAAAAACCCCGACTTCGTCGCGGCATCGGGCCAGGCTTAGCCGGTGCGCTTGATGGCCTGCACGGCCTCCTCGAGCGCCTGCAGGAAGCGCGAGCGGTCGGCGCGGGTGAAGCTGGCATTGTAGCCCTTGCTCTCGCCGGTCTCGCGCAGATGGCGGGAGAGATCGCGCATGGCAAGCGCCATGCCGATGCCGGTCTCCGTGAAGGGTTTGCCGGTTGGGCCGATGACGCGTGCACCGGCCTTGAGACACCGGGACGCGAGCGGAATGTCGGCGGTCACGACGATGTCGCCCTTGCCGGCGCGCTCCGCAATCCAGTTGTCCGCCGCATCGGGCCCATCGGACACCACCACGCGCCTGACCAACGGCCCGTCGGGCAAGCGCATAAAGGCATTCGATACGAAATGGATCGTGAGCCCGTGCCGCTCCGCCACGCGCACCGCCTCGTCCTTCACGGGGCAGGCATCGGCGTCGATGTAAAGGGTGGTGGGCAAAGAGAACACTCAGATGCGCTGTTCGCGGCCGTGCCAGATGCGCAGGATCAACACCTCGTCGGCTTCGGGCATATGCGAGTAGCGCAACACATAGGCCGAGCGCCCGAATGGGATGATCAGTTCGCGAATACCCGCGATTCCTGTCGGTCGTCCACGATCCGGAGACGTATCGAGCGACCGGATTGCCGCCGCGACAGCTGTGACGGCACGTTGGGCGGCGGCCGGGTTCTTATCGGCCAGGAATGCTCGCAGACGATCGAGATCGGCAATGGCATCCGGGGAGACGATCAGCTTCACAGCTTGCGCGGCTTGGGCACCGGCAGCTCGCCCGACGTTCCCCAGCTCTGCATCCAGGCCTTCACGTCCTCCCAGGGGACTGCCTCCCGAGTCCGACGGAAATCGGCCAGCCGGCGCGCGTCCTCAGCCAGCACGACGGGCGCCCAGGGACCATCGCCGGCCTTGCGAAGCGCCTGCACGTCGGCCGGCAGCGCCTCCTCTGTGCCGGCCAGATCGGCGACCAACTGCGCAACAGTCATGCCGCGCGCCGCAGCCCGTGCCTCCAGCACCAGCGCGGTGGCCTCATCGACCTCGATGGGGACCTTTTCGTTCATGGTGCGAGCCTAAGTGTGCGCGGATAGGTTGTCCAGGAACGTTGGCGCCACGCATCACTAGAATTGGCGTCAGTTGCCCTTGTAGGTTGCCGCTTCGCGCCAGCGCTTGAGGGCAGCACCTTCGCTTCGATCTTGGACCGTAATGCACTCGTCCGAGTAGTCGCCCACGGCAACCCAAACGCTTTTCGATTTGCGATCAACGCTGACGGCCTGGGGCTTCCCCCACACGATTGCGGTGTGCTGCGTTCTCATTTCTTTGCCGTCCGCAATTTCGTCCTGCTCGGGTACCTCACCCGACCATGCCTTTCGCAAATCGCAATCAGTTGTCCAAAAAGCTCCTGAGCTTACGGCTCCGGCTCGGGTGCTTCAATTTCCGCAACGCCTTGGCCTCGATCTGGCGGATGCGTTCGCGGGTCACGGAGAACTGCTGGCCGACTTCTTCGAGCGTGTGGTCGGTGTTCATGCCGATGCCGAAGCGCATGCGCAGCACGCGCTCCTCGCGCGGTGTCAGGCTCGCCAGCACGCGCGTCGTCGTCTCGCGCAGGTTGGACTGGATCGCCGCATCGATCGGCAGGATGGCGTTGCGGTCCTCGATGAAGTCGCCGAGGTGGCTATCCTCCTCGTCGCCGATGGGCGTCTCGAGGCTGATCGGCTCCTTGGCGATCTTCAAGACCTTGCGCACTTTCTCGAGCGGCATGGCGAGCTTTTCGGAGAGCTCCTCCGGCGTCGGCTCGCGGCCGATCTCGTGCAGCATCTGGCGGGACGTGCGCACGATCTTGTTGATGGTCTCGATCATGTGCACGGGGATGCGGATGGTGCGGGCCTGGTCGGCGATCGAGCGCGTGATGGCCTGCCGGATCCACCACGTGGCGTAAGTCGAGAACTTGTAGCCGCGGCGGTACTCGAACTTGTCGACCGCCTTCATCAGGCCGATGTTGCCCTCCTGGATCAGGTCCAGGAACTGCAGGCCGCGGTTGGTGTACTTCTTGGCAATGGAGATGACGAGGCGCAGGTTGGCCTCCACCATCTCCTTCTTGGCCTGGCGGGCCTCGCGCTCGCCCTTCTGCACGGCCTTGACGATGCGGCGGAACTCGGTGATCTCCAGGCCCGTCTCGGAGGCCAGCGTGCGGATCTCCTCGCGGATCTGCTCGACGCTCTGGCGCTCGTGCTTGATGAACTGCGCCCACTTGCGGTTGAGCTCGCCGATGCGTTCCAGCCACGCCTGATCGAGCTCGTTGCCGAAATACTCGTCGATGAAATGCTGGCGCGGCACGCCATAGCTGTCGGCCAGCCGCATCAGTCGGCTCTCCAGCGCCACGAGCCGCTTGTTGATGGAGTAGAGCTGCTCGACCAGGCTCTCGATGCGCGCGTTGTTGAGGGAGAGGCTCTTGACGTAGCCGATGATCTCGTCGCGCAGCTTGTCGTAGCCCTTCTGCTGCTGGCGCGAGAACTGCTCGCTCGCCACCTGCATCTCGACCTTCTTGTCCTGCAGCTTCCTGAGCTTCTTGTAGGTGGCGGCGATGTTGTCGAAGGTCTCGAGCACCTTGGGCTTGAGTTCGGCCTCCATGGCAGCCAGCGAGAGCGCGTTCTCGTAGTCGTCCTCATCGTCGAGCTCGCCCTCGGGGCGCGGCCCGCCGTCGGCCGGTGCGCTGGCGTCGCCGTTGGCGGCGGCGGCAGCGGGTGCGGGCGGCGGGGGGGCTTCCACGGGGGCCGGCATCGGCGGCGGCGCGGCCTTGGCCTCGGGGCCCTCGTAGGTAGCCTCCAGGTCGATGATGTCGCGCAGCAGGATCTTGGCGTTCATCAGCTCGTCGCGCCAGATGATCACGGCCTGGAACGTCAGCGGGCTCTCGCACAGGCCGGCGATCATGGCTTCGCGGCCCGCTTCGATGCGCTTGGCGATGGCGATCTCGCCCTCGCGCGAGAGCAGCTCGACGGAGCCCATGTCGCGCAGGTACATGCGCACAGGGTCGTCGGTGCGCTCGGTCGGCTCGGCCCGCGTCTGCGTAACGGCCGGCACCGGGGGAGCGGGCGCCACGGCACGCGTGGGCTCCTCTTCGTCGGCCTCCTCGGCGCCGTCCTGGGCCTGCGCCTCCTCCGGATCCTCGCTTTCGACCACGGTTATCCCCATGTCGGACAGCATCGACATGGTATCCTCGATCTGCTCGGAAGAAACTTCCTCGGACGGCAACACGGCATTGAGCTCGTCGTAGGTCACGTAGCCGCGCGCCTTCGCGGTCTTGATGAATTTCTTGACCGCCGCATCCGACAGATCGAGAAGGGGGCTGTCCTTCTCCGGCGCGTCGGGTTGCGTACCAGTCTGTTCCTCGGTCTTTGCTGCCATTGCCATTCCACAACTCCGAAGCACACGGCTGGGGCTCAGCGCGCGGGAGAAATAATCTCCACGTTCAAGCGATGGCCGTATCGATGGGGCGTCTGGCCACACCAATAAGGCCCGATCTGGCGGGAGTCCCGCCGGGCTCGTTGCCTGGTCAAAGCCCGCGGGGCGAATGCGCCTAGGACGAGCCGTCTGGCTCTGGTGTCCTGCAGGGGGCTGGCACAGGCATACACAACTCTTTCGTCCATTCCTACCCTTTGTTTACCGCCTCCCCATTTGCCGTTAGCGGTGTGGCAACGGAGAGCGCGAACGCCGACGCTGAGGTCCGCCGGCTGCGGGCGGCCGTCCCGGTTGGGTAAAGTCCGGTCTGAACAGTGTACACTTCCCTCACCCACTCGACGCCTCCATGCCCACTCCGCGCGACAGGCGCTCCTGGAGCTCCAAGATTCGGGCCAGCGCATCCTCGGTGGGTTCGGTGTGATAGGCCTGCTCCGCCGCGTTCAAGGCACGCCGGAGACCAACCTGGGCTTCGTGCAGCTCGTAAACGTGCTGCCAGCCCGCATCGACATCGCCCGCATCCGCGTCAGGCCCGGCAAACTTGTCGCTCTTGTGGGCGATTGCCCGCTCGGCCAGCGCAATGACTTTGTCGAGGCCCAGCTTCGTCAATTGGGAGCGCACTTCTACCCTGTCAAGGGCGATATTCCGGGCAAGGAGCTCGAGCAGGGCGTCCCGCAGGCCCAGCAGGGGCTTGGCCGTCAGGGTAAGCTCCGCGACCTCCTCGCAGCGGGCGTCGAGCAGCCAGGGATGGTTGAGCAGCGTGCACATCAGCAGGGCCTCCCGAGCCGGCAGCACGGGTGCGCGCTCCGCCAACTCGTTGCTGCGCACGGCCAGCGTCGCTGGATTGACGCCCCGCGGTAGTTTGCGCGGCCGGCCTTCTGTCCTCGCACGCGCCGTCACGCGCCAATCTACCTCGGTGTTGTTGCGGCGCTTGCCGGCAAACCGGGCATCACGGCGACCATCGACGCCGGCGAGCTCGCGCGTCGCCTTGCGGTTCTTCTCCCACAAGGTGGCCTTGAGTTCGGTTTCGTATTGGCGCCGCACGTCCGCATCGCCGATGCGGGCCGCAAGCGCCTTGAGCCTGGCGTCCAGAGACGCTCGCTGCTCCGGCGTCAGCCCTGGCTGCCCCTGCTCCTCCCGCAGTATCAGGACGTCGAACAGGGGCGCGGTCTTGGCTAGGACAGCCTGGAACGCGGCCGCGCCTTGCTGGCGGATCAGGTCGTCGGGATCGAGGCCCTCGGGCAGGAATGCGAACTGGAGGCTATATCCGGGCTTGAGGTGCGGCAGCACCGTCTCGACGGCCCGGAAGGCGGCGCGGCGGCCCGCAGCATCGCCGTCGAAGCACAGCACCGGCTCGGGCGCCATGCGCCAGAGCAGCTTGATCTGCTCCTCGGTCAGCGCCGTGCCGAGCGGGGCGACGGTGTGCGGGAAGCCGGCTTCGGAGAGGGCAATGGCGTCCATGTAGCCCTCCACCACGATGACCTGGTTGCGGTCGAAGGCGGCGGCGCGGGCGCTGGCGGCGTTGAATAGCACGGCGCCCTTGTGGAAAAGGGGCGTCTCCGGCGAGTTGAGGTACTTGGCCGGCGCGTCGGGGTCGAGCGCGCGGCCGCCGAAGGCGATCACGCGGCCCTTGATGTCGGTGATCGGAAACATGACGCGGTGGCGGAAGCGGTCGTAGGCAACGGGGATGTCGTCGCCCGAGACGAGCATGCCGGAGAGCGCCATCTCGGGGGCGGTGAAGCCGGCCGCGGCCAGGTGCTCTTTGAGCGCTGAGCGGCTGTTTGGCGCATAGCCCAGGCGGAAGCGGGGTGCTGCGTCGAGCACGCCGCGCTTCTCGAGGTAGTGCGCGCCCTCCTTCGGCGCCACGAACAGCTGCTTCTGGTAGAAAGTGCAGGCCGCCTCGAGCAGCCGATAGAGCCGCGCCCGCTGATCCTCCTCCTCGACCGCGCGGGCCGTGGGCTTGGGGAGGGCGACACCTGCCTCCTCCGCGAGCCGCTCGATCGCCTCCGGGAAGCTCAGCCCGTCGGTCAGCATCACGAACTTGAAGATGTCGCCATTCTGGCCAGAGGAGAAGTCAAACCAGGAGCCCTTGCGGTCGTTGACGAAGAAGGAGGGCGTCTTCTCCTGCTTGAACGGCGAGAGGCCCTTGAGCTCGCGCCCCGCGCGCTTCAACGCGACCTTGCGCGCCACCACCTGGCTCACCGGCAGCCGGGCCCGGATCTCATCCAGCAATGATGGCGGATAGCGCATAAGTCGGCCGAATCACCGAAGGGGTTCACTGCCTTCTAAGTGATTCGCGCCAATTCCCCGCAGCCGACGTGCCGGGAAGGCTGGCGCTACCCGGTTTCCACAGCTAAGTGCCGAGCCAGGCCCGGCATTTATCCCAACCGCTCCTTCACCAGCCCGCTGACCTTGCCGAAGTCCATCTGGCCGGCGTAGCGCTCCTTCAACGCGCCCATAACCTTGCCCATCTCCTTGGGGCTGGTGGCGACGAGTTCCTTGATGACAGCAGCTATCGCCTCCAGCGTCTCCGCCTCGTCCATCTGCTCGGGCAGGAATTCCTCGATCACGGCGATTTCGGTCGCCTCCTGCGCCGCCTGCTCCGTGCGCCCGGCCTTCTCATAGATGGCGAGCGACTCGCGCCGCTGCTTGATCATCTTGTGCAGCAGGGCTGGGATCTCCTGGTCGGGGAGCTTGGCGCGCGTGGCGATGTCGCGATCCTGCAGGGCCGCGCTGATGAGGCGCAGCGCCGACAGCCGCGGCTTGTTGAGGGCCTTCTGGGCGGCCCTGGTCTCGGCCATCAGGCGCTCGCGCATTGCATTGCTCCTTCTCGTTCAAGATCTCATGTATGCCGCGGCACTGCCTCCCGCAAGCCGCGTTGACCCCATGCAGCCCTTCCCTTAGTAGCTCGCACCAGCGAGGCGACAATGACCACCGACGCGCCCAAACCCTGGATCGATACCCCGCTGACCGGCCGGCTGGTGCTGGCGGATGGGACCGTGATCGCCGGGCAGGGGCTCGGTGCCACCGGCTCGGCCGTCGGCGAGGTGTGCTTCAACACGGCCATGACCGGCTACCAGGAGATCCTCACCGACCCCTCCTACGCCGGCCAGATCATCGCCTTCACCTTCCCCCACATCGGCAACGTCGGCACCAACCGCGAGGATACGGAGACCTCCAACCTGGCGATGCGCTCGGGCGTGCGCGGCTGCGTGCTGCGCGCAGACGTCACCGCCCCTTCCAGCTATCGCGCGGCCGAGACGCTCGATGCCTGGCTGAAAGCGCGAGGCATCATCGCGCTGGCCGGCATCGATACGCGGGCGCTGACCGCCCGCATTCGCGAGCACGGCATGCCGAACGGCGTGATCGCACACGAGCCTACGGGCCGGTTCGACCTCGACAAGCTCAAGGCCGAAGCCGAGGCCTGGCCCGGCCTTCTGGGGCTCGATCTGGTGCCCGAGGTGACGGCGGGCCAGAGCTACACCTGGGACGAGATGCGCTGGGTGTGGGGCGAGGGTTACGGCCGCCAGGAAAACCCGGATCTGCACGTGGTGGCCGTCGACTATGGGCTCAAGCGCAACATCCTGCGCTGCCTGGCGACGGCCGGCTGCAAGGTGACGGTGGTGCCGGCCAAGACCAGCGCGGCAGACATCCTGGAGCGCCAGCCCGACGGCGTCTTTCTCTCCAACGGCCCGGGCGATCCCGCCGCCACGGGCGAATACGCCGTGCCTGAGATCAAGAAGCTGGTCGACTCCGGCCTGCCGGTGTTCGGCATCTGCCTGGGGCACCAGATGCTGGGCCTCGCCCTCGGGGGCAAGACGCTGAAGATGCACCAGGGCCACCATGGCGCCAATCATCCGGTAAAGGACTTCACCACCGGCAAGGTCGAGATCACTTCCATGAACCACGGCTTTGCCGTTGACCGCGACAGCCTGCCGCCGGAGGCGGAGGAGACGCACGTGTCGCTGTTCGACGGCTCCAACTGCGGGCTGCGCCTCAAGGGCAAGCCCGTGTTCTCGGTGCAGTACCACCCCGAGGCCTCGCCGGGCCCCGAGGACAGCCACTATCTCTTCACCCGCTTCGTCAACCTGATGCGGGCGCAAAAGGGGTTGCCGGGGCTGAAAGAGCGGGCCAAATAGCAGGGTGAGCCGCCTTTCTCGATACGGCATCATTTGCTACGCTATCGCGCATGAACGAGATATCGCGCCCGCGCAAGACCCGCCCCACGACGCAGGCTGCCGAGGGAGTCCCGAGGCTGCGCTGGACGTTGGCCGAGTTCGAGCGGCTGGCCGAGCTCGGCATATTCACGGAGGAGGATCGGATCGAGCTCATCGGGGGGGAGCTGGTTCCAATGTCGCCAAGGGGAAATCGGCACGAGGTTTTGCGCGACGAGCTCATGAACTGGATGATTGAACGGCTGCCGGGCCAGGGGCTCCGGCTCTCAGCCGAGATCGGCTGGCGACCGGGCGGGGATACCTACGTGGAGCCGGATATTCTTGTCTCCCCGAAGTCGTTCAAGGGCCCGACGGTGCCTCCAACCGAAGTGCTGTTAGCAATCGAGGTCGCGGATTCGAGCCTCCGGTTCGACTCATCGGCCAAAGCTCGCCTGTACGCTGCGCTGGGCATTCGGGAGTATTGGGTGATCAATGCCAAGACCATGGTAACGCGCGTGCATCGCGAACCTTCTGCGACGGGATACGGCAGCTCGATTGAAGTGCCGTCGGACGAATTGCTGACACCCGCTTTGGTGCCGTTACTGGCACTGAAGCTCGCCGACTTGGACACAAAGTGAGCATGGCCCGGTGCGGCCAATTGAACGTGCAGCACCGACGGTCCGCCTATAGCCAATCCCGCTGCGCTGCCATATGAAGCGGCCTCATGCCGAAGCGCACGGACATCAAATCCATCCTCATCATCGGCGCGGGCCCCATCGTCATCGGCCAGGCCTGCGAGTTCGACTATTCCGGCACCCAGGCCTGCAAGGCGCTGAAGGCCGAGGGCTATCGCATCATCCTCGTCAACTCCAATCCGGCCACCATCATGACGGACCCGGAGCTGGCGGATGCGACCTACATCGAGCCGATCACGCCCGACATCGTCGCCAAGATCATCGAGAAGGAGCGCCCCGACGCGCTGCTGCCGACCATGGGTGGGCAGACCGCGCTCAACACGGCGCTGAGCCTCGCCAGGCAGGGCGTGCTGGCGCGGTTCGGCGTGGAGATGATCGGCGCCAAGGCCGAGGCCATCGACATGGCCGAGGACCGGCAGCTGTTCCGGGATGCCATGACGCGCATCGGGCTCGCCACGCCCAAGTCGACGCTGGCCAACGCCTCGGAGCTAAAGCGGCAGGACCGCCAGCGCCATGCCGCCGAGCTCGCGCGCATCGATGGCCTGGAGGCGTCTGCCGGGGAGAAGGAGCGGCTGCGCGCAGCGTACCTCAAGGAATGGCAGGCCGACGAGCACAGGCGCCAGAAGCGCTACCAGGAGCAGGCGATCCAGAAGGCCCTGGACGGCCTGCAGATCGTGGGGCTGCCGGCGATCATCAGGCCCTCCTTCACGCTCGGCGGCACCGGCGGCGGCATCGCCTACAACCGCGAGGAGTTCCGCGACATCGTCGAGCGCGGCCTGCAGGCCTCGCCGACCACCGAGGTGCTGGTCGAGGAGAGCGTGCTCGGCTGGAAAGAGTTCGAGATGGAGGTGGTGCGCGACAAGGCGGACAACTGCATCATCGTGTGCTCGATCGAGAACATCGACCCGATGGGCGTGCACACGGGCGATAGCATCACGGTGGCGCCGGCCCTCACCCTCACCGACAAGGAATACCAGATCATGCGCAACGCCTCGATCGCGGTGTTGCGCGAGATCGGGGTGGAGACCGGCGGCTCCAACGTGCAGTTCGCAGTCAATCCGGCCGACGGGCGCCTTGTTGTCATCGAGATGAACCCGCGCGTATCGCGCTCCTCGGCCCTGGCTTCCAAGGCGACGGGCTTTCCAATTGCCAAGGTGGCGGCCAAGCTGGCCGTCGGCTACACGCTCGACGAATTGGAGAACGAGATCACCGGCGGCGCCACGCCGGCCTCCTTCGAGCCCACCATCGACTACGTCGTCACCAAGATCCCGCGCTTTGCCTTCGAGAAGTTCCCGGGCGCTGAGCGCACGCTGACGACCTCCATGAAGTCGGTCGGCGAGGTGATGGCGATCGGGCGCACGTTCGCGGAAAGCCTGCAGAAGGCACTGCGCGGACTGGAGTCGGGGCTGGCCGGGCTCGACGACATCACGCTCGAGGGGCTCGGCCAGGGCGACGACAAGAACGTCATCCGTGCGGCGCTGGGGCAGCCGACGCCAGACCGTCTCCTCAAGGTGGCGCAGGCCATGCGGCTGGGCATGGACCACGAGCAGATCCACGCCTCCTGCCGCATCGATCCGTGGTTCCTGGCGCGCATCCAGGAGATCGTCGATGCGGAGGCGCGCATCAAGGCGCATGGGCTGCCGGCGTCACCGGAGCTGTTTCGCGGGCTCAAGGCGATGGGCTTCTCCGATGCGCGCCTGGCCAAGCTCGCGGGGCTCTCGGAGATGGAGGCGCGCAAGCGCCGGATTGCGCTCGGCGTGCGGCCCGTGTTCAAGCGCATCGACACCTGCGCCGCCGAGTTCGCCTCGCCGACGGCCTACATGTACTCGACCTACGAGCGCGGGCTGGTCCTGTCGGAGACGGGCAAACAGGAGGCGCAGCCGGCCTGCGAGGCCGATCCCTCCGAGCGCGACAAGGTCGTCATCCTGGGCGGGGGACCCAACCGCATCGGCCAGGGCATCGAGTTCGACTACTGTTGTTGCCACGCCGCCTTTGCCCTCTCCAAGGCCGGCACCGAGACCATCATGATCAACTGCAACCCGGAGACGGTCTCGACCGACTACGACACCTCCGACCGGCTCTACTTCGAGCCGCTGACGGCGGAGGACGTGCTCGAGATCATCCGGGTCGAGCAGTCGAAGGGCAAGCTCAGAGGCGTGATCGTGCAGTTCGGGGGACAGACGCCGCTCAAGCTCGCGCACCCGCTCGAGGAAGCGGGGGTGCCGATCCTCGGCACCTCGCCCGACGCCATCGATCTCGCCGAGGACCGCGACCGCTTCAAGGCGTTGATCGAGAGGCTCAGGCTCAAGCAGCCCGACAGCGGCATCGCCCGCACGCCCGCCGAGGCCCGCAGCGTCGCCGACAAGCTCGGCTACCCTGTCATGATCCGACCGAGCTACGTGCTGGGCGGCCGCGCCATGGAGATCGTGACCGACGGCGCCGAGATCGACCGCTATGTCGCCCGCCTCTCGGCGACCCTGGACACACCTTCGGAGCTCATCGTCTCGGAGAAGCGCCCCCTGCTCATCGACCGGTACCTGTCGGACGCCATCGAGGTCGACGCCGATTGCCTGTGCGACGGCAAGGATACGTTCGTCGCGGGCATCCTGGAGCATATCGAGGAGGCCGGCATCCATTCGGGCGACAGCGCCTGCTCGCTGCCGCCGCACTCGCTCGACTCTTCGATCCTGGTCCGGCTCGAGAAGCAGACGCGCGATCTGGCCCTTGCCCTCAATGTCGTCGGACTGATGAACGTGCAGTACGCGGTCAAGGGTCGCGACATCTATGTCCTCGAGGTCAATCCGCGCGCCTCGCGCACAGTGCCGTTCGTCGCCAAGGTGATCGGCCAGCCAATCGCCGGCATCGCGGCGCGCGTCATGAACGGCGAGCCGCTCGCCTCCTTCAAGCTCAAGGCCAACAAGCCGGGCCACACCGCTGTCAAGGAGGCCGTGTTTCCGTTCGCGCGCTTCCCGGGCGTCGACACGGTTCTGGGGCCGGAGATGCGGTCGACCGGCGAGGTCATGGGCATCGATCGCGACTATGCGACGGCGTTCGCCAAGAGCCAGCTTGGCGCCGGCGTCGCGCTGCCCGCCAAGGGCAGCGTGTTCATCTCGGTGCGCGATGCCGACAAGCACAACATCCTGGGCGCCATGCGCGATCTCGCGGAGTTGGGCTTCCGCATCCTGGCCACGCGCGGCACCAAGCGCGCACTCGAGGCGCACGGCATCATCTGCGACCAGGTCAACAAGGTGCTGGAGGGGCGCCCGCACATCGTCGACCTGATGAAGAACGGCGAGGTGCAGCTGGTGTTCAACACCACCGAGGGCGCCAAGGCGCTGGCCGACTCCAAGGACATCCGCCGCACTGCCTTGCTCTACCATATCCCCTACTATACAACCTTGGCTGGCGCGCTGGCGGTGACGGAAGCCATTAAAGCGCTTGCGGCAGGGACCCTTACGGTGGCGCCGCTGCAATCTTATGTAAGCAACGCATCCTGAGGATGCCGCGCCTGCCGGCCCAAACAGGGCTGGCCAAACCCAATGGACTGGGTGAGACTGGCAAGAGGCACCGGCATTCAGTTCGGGCCTGTCCGGGGACAATGCGAGCCGTGGCCATGGAAAAAGTGCCGATGACCATTGAGGGGTTCAAGCAGCTCGAGACCGAGCTGTATCGCCTCAAGGCCGAGGTGCGTCCGCGCATCATCCAGCAGATCTCCGAGGCGCGCGAGCATGGCGATCTTTCCGAGAATGCCGAATACCACGCGGCCAAGGAGGCCCAAGGGCTGAACGAGGCCAAGGTGGCCGAGCTGGAGGACAAGGTCGGACGTGCCGAAATTATTGATCCAACTAAGCTTTCTGGAAGCACGGTGAAGTTCGGCGCGACCGTGACGCTGGAGGACGAGGATTCCGGCGACAAGGTCAAATACAAGATCGTGGGCGAGCACGAGGCCAACGTGCGCGAAGGCAAGGTCTCGATCACGTCGCCCATCGCCCGGGCGCTCATCGGTAAGTCCAAGGGCGAGAGCGCCGAGGTGGCGACGCCGAGGGGCGCGCGCAGCTACGAGATCCTGAAGGTGGAATTCAAGTAGGCCCGGCCCGAGCCTGTGCGGCGGCAACTGCGCCGCAGTTTGCCCAGCGCCCGAATCGCTGCATCGGAGGCTTTTTCTCCACAGGTTGCCGGAGATTTTGCACAAGCCGCCGGGATTGCGTTAACGTGGGCGCTTAGGGGGTGGGCGGCCTCTCTATCGAGTTGCCCAACGAGTGCTCATGCGTACGCGGTTTCGTCTCAGTGCCGTGCGATTGGCGATCGTTACTCTCAGCGTGCTCGGTGCTGGGAGCGTCGCTGTATTTATCCCACCCAATAGCGCGGCCGCCGATCAGCGGACCCAACGGCTGCTAGCAGCCCAGCGGGTCGCCCAGAACGCGCTACGGCGTCAGCAGGAAGCCGAGCACCAGCGCCAACGCGAGGCCGAACGGCTGCGTCAGCAACAGGCCGAGCAGCAGCGCCAACGCGAAGCCGCTGAGCTGCGGCGGCGGCAGGAAGAGCAGCGCCAGGCCGAGCAGCAACGTCGCCAGCGGGCGCAGGCGCGCCAACAGAACGCCCAGGCAGGCCCAGGCCCGGCCGGCGCTCCGCCTCAAGGCCAGGCGCAGCGCCAGGCCGAGCAGCAACGTTCGCCGGGCGCCTCCGTCCAGGGCCAACCGCAGCAGGGCCAGGCCGATCAGCCACGCCCGCTCCAGGCGGGTCCACAGGGCTCGCCGGGCACCCCTCAGCAGGGCCAGCCGCGGCGCCAGGCCGATCAGCAGCGCCCAGTCCCGGGCGCCCCACCCCGGCGCGATGCTGCATCGGCGTTGCAGGCGCATGCGCGCGACTTGGACCCGCGGCAGGGGCAGGGAGCACATTTCGCGAGGCTGCACGATCGCGATCCGCAGCGTCAGCAGCAGGCCGCGAGCGTGGGCGAGCAGCGTCAGCTCGAGCAGCGCCGCACCCAGGAGACCGAGCACCAGCGCCAGCGCGACCTCGAGCAACGCAGCATGCAGCTGGCCGAGGTCGGGCGCCAGCGCGAGGCAGCCATCCTGCGCCAGCAACTGAGCCAGCCCGGCGTCGGCGCTCCGGCTTCTGTGGGTCAGATGATGGCGGCCCTGCCTCAGCCGAGCACCACGCTGGCGCCGCAACCGGCTCAGGTGCAGCCACCTGTGGCCGCTGCGGTCCCGGGCCCGGCAACCAACAGCACGGCCCCCAGCCCAGCAACGAACGGCACAGCGCCAGCCGGCGCAATGATGCTCGGGGGGACGCAGGCGAAGCAGGCCCAGCAGCAAGCTGCCCCGGCGCCGGCGGATCCGGTCAGGCCGGTTCCCGAGAAGCGTACCAGCAAACTCCCCCCGTATGCCCGGTCGGAGCTGGCCAATGCAGCACCCGCGCCGGGAAGCTTTGTGCCGCGAGAACTGCTCGCCGTGAACCTCGATAAGGCGACGCTCGATCGGCTACAGGCGCAGGGCTACCAGATCGGTCCAGGCAGCGGCGGCGGCCTCACGCGCCTGGCCCCGCCGCGCCAGATGACCGACCCAGACGCGATTAAGATGCTCCGCGAGCTCAGGGACCAACTCCCCGACGAAAGCGTCGGGCACAATTTTATGTATAGACCCTTCGGCAACGGCAATGCACCTGCGCCCGATATCGCTGACGCCTCCGGCTCTGCAGACTGTCAGCAGCCGCGCCGCTGCTATGGACGCCAGCTCATAGAGTGGAACGGGAAGCGCGCGGCGTGCGCTAAGAGCGTCAAGATCGGGATCATCGACACCGGCTTTGATCGCGAGCATCCCGCTTTCGACAAAGCAACCATCTGGAACGCCCAAATCGAGAAAGAGAACGCGATAAAATCTCCCAACCAGCACGGCACGAGCGTGCTCGCCTTGCTCGCGGGCAATCCGGCGAGCACGACGCCGGGCCTGGTCCCGGGTGCAACGTTCTTGTTGGCGGACGCCTTCTTCGGCGACAGCAAGGGCGAGGCGATGACCGATACCCTGCGGCTCATCCGCGCCCTCGACGTGCTCGACCGGCATGGTGCGCAGGTGATCAACATGAGCCTCGTGGGACCGCTGGACAGGATGGTCTACCACCGGATCAAGGCGATGGCCCACAAGGGCGTGGTGTTCGTGGCGGCGGTCGGCAACAACGGCCCGAGCGGAGCGCTTGGATATCCGGCGGCCTATGACGAAGTGATCGCCGTAACGGCCGTCGACAATAAGAGGCGCAACTACGCCCATGCCGGGCGCGGGCCGCACGTCGACGTCTCGGCGCCGGGCGTCGGCATCTGGACGGCGGTTCCCAACCGCAAGGAAGGCTACGTCACCGGCACGTCGTTTGCGACGGTGTTCGTGACCGCCATTGCCTCGATGGCCTACAACTCGACGGCGTTGGGCGACCCACTGAACCCGAAGCGGGGCACCCTCGACTCCGCCCGCGAAATCCTGAGGCTCATCACGCTCAAGGAGATCGTGCCGGGTGCCGACCGTGAGACGTACGGCGACGGGCTAGCCGTTGCATCAGATTGCGTGCAGCCGGCGGACTGGGCGCCGACCGTCAGCAACGAATCGCCCCTGGTGCGGCGGGTATCCCTGCAATAGCCCCGAGCGGCGCCGGGCCCCGTTGTCAGCCAACTCGCAAGCGGGCAAGTGCCCGTGGCGCGAAGCGGGCTGGATGGCGAACGGCCCCGGCGGCACGGAAAGGGCAGGTGCCGCCGGGGGTCCGCTTTCGACCGGGACCACGCTGCCGAGGTGCGGGTGTGTCGACGGCGCAGGCTCGATCAAAGGCGCGTGTTGGTCATCGGGGCTTCGGCTTCGGCCACCCCTCCTTGATCTTGAGCGCTTCGTCCTTGGCACCCAGCACATCGCCGTCCCTGATGTGTTGCGCCGCGGCGTCGACAAGGATGTCATCGCGCCCAACGAACTCGATCTGGCTCTCGTTAGGGCCGGGTTTGCGCTTGGGCTGGGTAGCCGGTGTCAGTAGGCCAATGCCCCAAACGCCCGCCTCGCTGCGGCACGCCATGCCCATCGAGCGCAGTCCGCGGGGCTGGGCGAGCTGAAACTGCCTGCACCAACCGTGCTCCAGGCTCAGGAACGTGAGCGTCGGCGTGACCGCCTCGCCGCTTTCGATCCGGGTCGAAGCGCCCGTGACCGTGCTCTCGAGCGCGCCCTGCAACTTCAGGGATGTCTCGAGGCGGCGGCCGTCCGGCGCCAGGAGGTCGACGCGCACAATGTTGTTGAGCTGCCATCCAGCAACGAGCAGCACACCCGCGGCGACAGCGGCAAGAGGCAGGCGGAAGCGTTCCGTGAGGCGTGCGACGCTCTCGCGCGAGAAAAGCGGCGCAGCTAGGGAGGCACGCGGGCGGGGAGCCGCGGGGCCTTGCGTGGGCCCCAGCACAGTCTCGAGCAGCCGCTCGGGGATCGGCGCATTCAGGACCGGGTCGAAGGCCCGGCGCAGGGAGGCCTTGGTCGCGATAAAATCTTCCAGACGTTGCACGAGCGCCGGGTCCATGGTCAGAGCCTTCCTGACCAACACTCGCTGCTCGGGCGGCAGCTCGCCATCGGCATAGGCCATCAGCATCTCGTCGCTGACCGCGGCGCTGCCGCCACCGCCGGGGGTATCGTCGGGGGTATTGGTCATGGATCGGTTCCAGCTTTGGGGTTTGCGGGCGAGGATACCGCCACTGCGGGCTGGCCCTCCAAGATGGCGTGCAACTCGCGCCTCGCCCTGGCGAGCCGGCTCATGACGGTGCCGATCGGCGAGTTCGTGATCTCGGCCGCCTCCCGGTAGGTGAGGCCGTCGATGCACACGAGGGCGATGAGCACGCGCTGTTCGGCCGGCAGCCGAGCCATGGCCGCGTTCACGGCTTTGAGCGCGAGCCGGCTCTCGGTCACGGTGCGGCCGTCTTCGCCGGGGAGGGCGTCGACCGTCTCCAGCTCCACCGATTCCCCGCGCACCTTGCGGGCGCGCGCGCGGTCGAACCAGAGGTTCTGGGCGATGCGATACATCCAACTGTCGAGCCGGGTGCCGGGTTGCCACTGATCGACCCGCGACAAGGCGCGCACGCACGTTTCCTGGACGAGATCATCGGCTTGATCCAAGTCGCCAGTCAGAGCAACAGCGAATCGTCTGAGACGCGGCAACAACTCGACCATCCGGGCGCGGAACTCGTCCGTCACGCGACTGCCTCCCCGCGGGTCCAATAGACAACGTTTGCGGAGGCCGCATATTCTCGCCCCGACGCCGCGCGGCTGCGGCAAAGCGCGTCTTGCGCTAGTCCCGGCCCCATCCCCGGCATCAGGGGCGTCGCCGTTCCCGCGCCTGGGCCACGGGCACGCCGGGCTCGAACTTGACGCGGCGGATGACCAGCGTCGTCTTGACGCTGGCGACATTGGCCGCCGCCGTCAGCTCGTCGATGATGAAGTCCTGGAAGGACGTGAGATCGGGGGCGACGCACTTGATCAAAAAGTCCGTTTCTCCGGAGAGCATGTAGCATTCGCGCACCAGCGGCCAGGCCAGCACGCGGTTCTCGAAGGCGCGCAGATCGGCCTCCGCCTGGCTGTGCAGGCCGACCATGGCGAAGGCGATCACCTCGAAGCCGACCGTCTTTTCGTCGAGCTGGGCGAAATAGCCGGCGATCATGCCGGCCTCCTCCAGCGCCCGCACGCGGCGCAGACACGGCGGGGGCGTGATCCCGACCTTGCGCGCCAGCTCTACGTTGGTGATGCGGCCGTTGGCCTGCAATTCCTTGAGGATGCGCCAATCGGTAGCATCGAGGCGGGCGCGCATGAGACTATGACTCCGCGAGGCGGGAAACCCCTTGCCAGTGTGGCTTAGCGCGGGCGGGCAAGCAACTTTGTTTCGCCCAAGCGACAGATATGGCACGCGGGTGAACGGGCCAATGACCGACGCACTCCCTGGGTTGGCCGAGCGGAAGGGCTGGATCATCAGCGACGGCAAGGCCGGCAACGATGTGCAGTCCCGCGGCGTGTTCGATGCGCTCGGCATCGACTACGAGGTCAAGACGGTCGCCCCGCGCGGCATCTGGTATGCGCTCTCGCCTTGGGGGCCCGTGAGCCCGGCCGAGACCTTCGGTACACTCGGCAGCCCGTTTCGCCCGCCCTGGCCCGATTTCGCCATCTCCATCGGCCGCCTCACCACGCCTTACCTCCGCAGGCTCAAGCGGCTCGCGGGGCTTTCCACCTACACCATCATCCTGCAGAACCCGAAAGTTGGCACGAGCACGGCCGACCTATTCTGGGTGCCGGAGCACGACACACTCCAGGGCCCCAACGTGATGCGGACGTTGACGGCCCCGCACAGCTTCACGGCCAAGCGCCTCGCCGAGCTGCGCCGCAGCATGCCATCCGACATCGCCGCCCTGCCGGCCCCGCGCGTGGCGGTGGCCCTGGGCGGCCCCAACGGCGACTACCGCTACACGCCGGACGCACTCGCGCGCCTGGCCTCGGCGCTGCGCTCGCTCGCCGAGCTCGGCGCTGGCCTGATGATCACGCCCTCGCGGCGTACGCCCGCCGAGGTCACGGCCTTGGTGCGCGAGGCGACGGCGGGCACGCACCGTATCTTCTGGGACGGGACAGGCGAGAACCCCTACCCCCACTTCCTCGCCCACGCCGACGTCTTTGTGGTGCCGGCGGATTCCGTGAACATGACCGGAGAGCCCTGCGCGACGGGCAAGCCCGTCTACGTGTTCGCGCCCGAGGGCGGCTCGAGGAAATTCGCGCGCTTCCACGAGGCACTCGCCCGCCACGGCGCAACGCGGCCCCTGCCGGAGAGGTTCGAGCGGCTGGAGACGTGGAGCTATGCTGCCCTCAACTCGGCCGAGAGCATCGCCGCGGAGATCGCCCGGCGCTGGGACAAGCGGCGGCGGATGCTGGGCGCGCCCGAGCGCATATCGGCGCGAGAGGCTTAGCGGGCCATGGCCATTCCGATCGTGCCCCTGGTGGTGGCGACCGCGCTCTTCATGGAGAACACGGACTCCACGATCCTCGCCACCGCGCTGCCGACCATCGCCCGCGATCTGGGCCTCGATCCGATCTCGCTCAAGCTGGCGGTGACGTCCTATCTGGTGAGCCTTGCCGTGTTCATCCCGGTCAGCGGCTGGGTGGCGGACCGCCTGGGCGCCTGCACCACGTTCCGCCTGGCACTGGCCGTGTTCATGGCTGCCTCCATCGGCTGTGCCTATTCGAGCTCGCTCAGCGAGTTCGTGTGCTGGCGGGCTGTGCAGGGGCTGGGCGGGGCCATGATGGTGCCGGTCGGGCGCATGGTGGTGGTGCGTGCGGTGCCCAAGCACGAGCTGGTGCGGGCGCTCTCGTTCATCGCCATGCCGGCGCTGATCGGGCCGATGCTCGGCCCGCCGCTCGGTGGGCTCATCGTCACCAATGCAGACTGGCGCTGGATCTTCTTCGTCAACATCCCGATCGGCATTCTCGGCATCGCGCTGGCGAGCATCTTCATCCCGCAAATGCGCGAGGCAACGGCGCCGCTCGACGTCAAGGGCTTTGCGCTTTCGGCGGCGGGACTCGGCGGGCTGATCCTCGGCACGGCCATGGCCGGGCGCCGGATCGCGCCCCCGGAGGTGGCGGTGGCGTGCGTGGTGGTGGGGGTTGCAGCCCTCGTGGGCTACGTCCGCCACGCGCTGCGGGTGGAGCGGCCGCTGCTCGATTTGCGCCTGCTGCGCTTCAGGACGTTCGAGGCCGGCATCCTCGGCGGTACTTTCTTCCGTTTCGGCGTGGGCGCGAGCGCCTTCCTGCTGCCGCTAATGCTGCAGCTGGGCTTCGGGCTCGACGCCCTCTCCTCCGGCCTCATCACGTTCGCCGGCGCCATGGGGGCGTTCGCGGTCAAGCCGCTGGCGCGCGGCATTCTGCGCCGCTACGGCTTCCGGCGCGTGCTGGTGGTGAACGGGGCGCTGGCGGCGGCAACGCTCGTTAGCTACGCGCTCTTCACCGCGGCGACACCGCATCTCGTGCTGATCGGCGTGCTGCTCGCCGGCGGCTTCCTGCGCTCGCTGCAGTTCACGAGCCTCTCCGCCATCACCTACGCCGAGCTGGAGACGCGGCAGATCGGCGCCGCCACCAGCATGGCGAGCGTCGCCCAGCAGATCTCCGTCAGCTTCGGCGTGGCGGTCGGCGCCATGGTGCTCGAGCTGTCGGAGTGGGTACGCGGGCACGAGGAGCCGATGACCTCGGATTTTGCCGCGGCGTTTGTGGTCGTTGGGCTGGTGTCGGCGGTGTGCGCAATATTGATGCTGCGCTTGCCGGCCGATGCGGGCGACGAGATCTCGGGGCGGGCAATTCCGGCGGCCGAGCCGGAGCGCAAACCGACTTAGGCTGGGCGAGCGGCAGACGTAGTTAGCGCGTCAGCGCGTAACCCAACATGTCTATCGCTTCGCGGTGTTGGGTTACGGGCTTCGCCCTAACCCAGACCTACCCTGAGCCGCGCGGCCGATAGATCGCCGTGTGGGAGATGCGGGCGATGGGCGTGGTGGCGTTGACGACGACGAGCCCCTCGAGCTCGACGAAGCGGTGGCCCTTGCGTTCGTAGTTGGCGATGACCCTGGCGCGCACGCCGAGCTCGTCGCCGACCTCGGCGGCAGCAAAGTGATCGACCGTGCTGGCGACGTGGATCCACGGGCCCAGCACGACGTTGTGCGTCAGCGCCCAATTGAAGAGACGCGGCAGCAGGCCCGGATGCGCGAGGCCCTCCCGGGCGTAGAGCGGGTCGGTCTCGCGGACATCGGCGACATACTGCGCGGCGAACGCCGGCGTGATGCGCAGCGGGCGGACGCCGAGCGTGCGGTCTACTGCCAGCGAGACTTCATCTGCCGCGGATCGGCCGCCGATGTCGGGCGCGGCGGCGGGCAGGTCGTACGCGCCGAGCGCGGGCGCGGCCTTGCGCGTCATCGCTGCCTGCCCCGTGGCGCACAGCTCGCCACGGCTTGTGACCTCGATGAGAAGCGCGTCGTTGTCCTCGCGCGCCGACACGCTCGTGACCTCGCCGTCGTAGACCGGCTTGAGGAAGCGCGTCTGCAATGTGCCGCCCTCGAGAAAGACGCGGCCCCAGCGGGCGACGGCGGGATGCGCCATGTAGGCGTGCACATCGACGCCGGGCACTAGCCCGCCCGAGAAGCCGAAGCGCTTGGCGGTGGCGTCGTCGTGGATCTTGTTCTCGGAGTCGCGGGCGCTGTTGTAGGCGACGACGCAATAGGCCTCGGAGGGCGTGCTCATGCGCCTATCCCGCGTCTCGAGCGCGCTGCGCGGCTTGCGCCTTAACCGGCGCGCCGGCGGCCCACCAGCGCTCCAGCGGCTCCTCGAGGTCGCCGAGAGGACGGTAGCCGTTGGTGACGAGGGCGTAGCCGTCGTCCTCGCTGCCGGCGATGAGGGTGGGGAAGCCGCGGATCCCGAGTTGCTGGGCTGTGAGGAAGTCGCGGAAGGTGTCGTTGCGGGTGTCGGGGGCGAGGAAGGCCTCGCCGAAGGCTTCGCGATCGAGCCCCGTCTCCGCGGCGACTTCGGCGATGGCCTGGGCTGAGGTCATGTCGCGGTTTTCGGCGTAGAAGGCGCGGCTGATGCGGCCCATGAAGGGCAGCGCCATCCGCGGCAGGAGGTGGCGCACGGTAACCACGGCGCGGCAGGCGGGCTCGGTGTCGTAGATGAAGCCCTCGCGATCGAAGAAGGAGTGATCGAAGGGCTGGCCGGTGGCGGCGCCGACCTTGGTCCAGGCGCTGCGGATGTAGTCCCTGTCCTGCGGGCGCATGGGGGCGGTGTTGCCGGCGCGCAGGCCGCCCATCATCAGGCGGAGCGGCATGCGCTCCTCGAAGCGCTCGGCGATGGCCGCGATTACGGGCGCGAAGCCGTAGCACCACGAGCACATGGGATCGGCGATGTAGACGAGGTGCTTGTCGGATTGGGCGGTGTCGGCCACGGCACGTCCTCCACGGGGGGCGGCGTCAGGGCTTGGCGCCGGCCGCTTCGAGCATGTCGGCCATCCTGCCATAGCCGCGCCCCGTGGCAAGTGTCAGGGGCCGCACACCCTGGCCGTCGGCGAGGTTGACGTCGGCACCGCCCCTGATAAGCGCGGCCAGCGTCGCCTGGTGGCGCGCGCCGCCGTCGCCGAGCACGATCGCCTCGATCAGGGCGGTCCAGCCCAGGTGGTTGACGTGGTCGAGCGGGGCGTTGGCGGCAATCAGGGCTTCCACAACCTCGGCGTGGCCAAGGTGCGCGGCGGCAATGAGCGCGGTGCCCTTGTAGGGGCTGGTGATGGCGCGGGCGTTGCCACCGGAGGCGAGCGCCAGCTGCAGCATGGCCAGATCGTCGGCGACGGCGGCGATCGTGATCACATCGTAGGCCTGGCTGTCGAGCAGGCTGAGATCGGCCTTGGCCGCGATCAGGGCCTTGGCGGCGGCGACATGGCGGCCGTGCGCGGCAACCATCAGCGGGGTGCGGCCGCGGCCGTCGCGCTTGTTGACATCCGCCCCGGCTGCGGCGAGGCGCGCGATCTCGGCCGCGTCGCCCTTGGCCGCGGCAGCGTGCAGGCCGGTGTAGGCGGCGATCTCCTGCAGGCCGGGCGCCGTCTGGGCTCGGGCAACAGCCGAGAAGACCAGGACAGTGACGGCGAGGAGAAGCAGCGTGGCCCAGCGATACTGCGTCATCAAAGCTCCGATGGTGCGCGCCCGCCGGTTCAGGCTTGAGGCGAAGGCACGCATTGGGCTAAAAGGCGCGCCAACTCCCAATTGATCTGCAACTCGAGGAGTCGCCAGTGGCGAACCCCCAGCACGTCTATCACATGCACAAGCTCTCCAAGACCTATCCGGGGGGCAAACAAGTCTTGAAGGACATCTCGCTGTCGTTCTTCCCCGGCGCCAAGATCGGCGTTGTCGGCCTGAACGGCTCCGGCAAGTCGACGCTGCTGAAGATCATGGCGGGCGAGCTCGAGGACTATATCGGCGAGGCGTGGGCGGCCGACGGCGTGCGCGTGGGCTACCTGCCGCAGGAGCCCGAGCTCGATGCGACTACGGATGTGCTCGGCAACGCCATGCAGGGGGTGGCGGAGAGGAAGGCCCTCGTCGACCGCTACAACGAGCTGGCCGCCAACTATTCCGACGAGACCGCCGAAGAGATGGCCAAGCTGCAGGACGAGATCGAGGCGCAGGGCCTTTGGGACCTCGATACGCAGGTGGAGCAGGCGCTCGATGCGCTGCGCTGCCCGCCGGGCGACGCCAAGGTGGCGCGGCTGTCGGGTGGCGAGAAGCGGCGCGTGGCACTGACCAAGCTGCTGCTGGCCAAGCCCGACATCCTGCTGCTCGACGAACCGACCAACCATCTCGACGCCGAGTCGGTCGCCTGGCTCGAGCGCTATCTCAAGGAGTATGCCGGCTGCATCATGCTGGTGACGCACGACCGCTACTTCCTCGACAACATCACGCAGTGGACGCTGGAGCTCGATCGCGGGCAGGGCGTGCCCTACAAGGGCAACTATTCGAGCTGGCTCGAGCAGAAGGCCAAGCGCCTCGAGGTGGAGAAGGGGCAGGACGAGGCGCGCCAGCGCACCTTGAAGCGCGAGCTCGAATGGATCAGGTCGAGCCCCAAAGCGCGCCAGGCCAAGTCCAAGGCGCGCATCGACGCCTACGACAGGCTGGCCGAGGAGGCCGCGCGCCAGGAGGTGGGCAAGGCGCAGATCCAGATCCCGCCGGGACCGCGCCTCGGCGAAGTGGTGGTCGAGATCGATGGCCTGTCGAAGGCCTTCGGCGATCGGCTGCTGATCGATAATCTGTCCTTCAAGCTGCCGCCCGGCGGCATCGTCGGCGTCATCGGGCCGAACGGCGCCGGCAAGACCACGCTCTTCAAGATGATCACGGGCGTCGAAAAGCCGGACGGGGGCGCGATCCGGCTCGGCGACAGCGTCGAGCTCGGCTACGTCGACCAGAGCCGCGATCACCTGAACGACAAGAAGACCGTGTGGGAGGAGGTGTCGGCCGGCCTCGATATCATGAAGCTCGGCGACAAGATGGAGGTGAACAGCCGGGCCTATGTGAGCTGGTTCAACTTCAAGGGGCCCGACCAGCAGAAGAAGGTTGGGCTATTATCGGGCGGCGAGAGGAACCGCGTGCACCTGGCCAAGATGTTGAAGGAGGGCGGCAACCTGCTCCTCCTCGACGAGCCGACCAACGACCTCGACACGGAGACGCTGTCGGCGCTCGAGGCCGCGCTCGAGGATTTCGCCGGCTGCGCCGTGATCATCAGCCATGACCGCTTCTTCCTCGACCGTATGGCCACCCACATCCTGGCCTTCGAGGGCGACAGCCACGTCGAGTGGTTCGAGGGCAATTTCGCCGACTACGAGGCGGACAAGCGGCGCCGGCTCGGGGATGCCGCGGTCGAGCCGCACCGCATCAAGTTCAAGCGCTTCGAGCGGCGGTGAGGGCATTGGTCAGATCGGTTCAAGCGTCGATGACGTCCCTGCGGACTATGACACTTGTCGTCGCGATGGCCCTCGCATTGGCCGGTGCCGATGCCGGCGCGCGCGCACAGACGGCCGCCGCCGTCCCCAAGGATGTGGCCACGCTCGCCGGCCAGCACCCGGCGGAATACTATCGGCGCGCGGCGGCGCGGTTCGGGGAGGGCCGCAAGGACGACGCCGTGTTCTTGTTCTACCTTGGGCAGCTGCGTTACCGCGCGCATTTGTCGGCCCGGCGCGACGAGCTCAAGCCCGACGGCGATCCGGCGCTGTTTGCCTCGCTCTCCGAGGTGGTGGGGCGGCCGCTCAACGAGTATGCGTTCGGCGATATCCCCGCGCTCGTCAAGATCCTCGATGCGGTGCTGGACTATGACCGGGCCAATCCCGACCGCTTCACGCCGCCGTCGCAGTTTCCCCAGGCCTATGCCAGCCACCGCGGTGGACTAGCATCGCTGAAGGGCCAGATCGCGAGGGACGTGGAGCAGATCCGCGCCAAGCGGCGCGAGAACAAACTGGAAAACCGGAACTAGCACCACGCACCACGTCTGCGGCAGGCACCCCAAGTGCCGCCAGCCCCGCGACAAAGCCTTTGGCAGGCCGCGGCGGTGGAGGCATGATGGCGCAAACCGGGGAGGATCGCCCATGCCGCTCGCGCCATCGCAAGGTGCCCGCATCCACTACGAGGAGGCCGGCAGGGGCACGCCGATCCTGTTCATCCACGAGTTCGCCGGGGACTACCGCAGCTGGGAGGACCAGGTGCGTCACTTCTCGCGGGGCTGGCGCTGCCTCACCTGGTCGGCGCGCGGCTATCCAGGCTCGGATGCGCCCGAGGACGAGGCGCTCTACGGCCAGGACTTCTTCAACCGCGACGCCATTGCTGTGCTCGATGCCGCCGGCGTCGAGAAGGCGCACATGGTGGGCCTCAGCATGGGCGGCTACACCGCCCTGATGCTGGCGGCGAAGTACCCAGAGCGCGTCATCTCGTGCACGGCGGCCGGCGCCGGCTCGGGCGCCGTCAAGACGACGCGCGCTCAGTTCATCGCCGATGCGCGAGCCCGGGCGGCGGCCTACGAGCGGGCCGGCAAGGTCGACGCGGAGACCATGGGCCTCAACCCGACGCGCATCCAGCTCCACAACAAGGATTTGCGCGGCTGGCGTACGTTCGTTGCGCACCTGGCCGAGCATCCGGCCCACGCTGCCGCCAAGACGCTGCGCACCGTGCAGGCGGGCCGCGCCTCGCTCTATGATCTGGAGGCGGAACTCAAGGCGATCAGCGCGCCGGTGCTGCTGCTGGTGGGCGACGAGGACGAGCCGTGCCTCGATGTGAACCTCTGGATGAAGCGGCTTATGCCGACGGCGCGGCTGGCGCTGCTGCCCGGCGCCGGCCATGCCATCAACCTGGAGGAGCCGGCGCTGTTCAACGAGCTGACCGAGCGCTTCCTCGCCGACGTTGAGCGCGGCAGCTGGCGCCCGCGCGATGCGCGCGCGGTGCCGCTGAAATGAAGCGCGGTTGAAGCTGTCCAGGGTCTCGGCCGAAACCCGAGGTCACCTTTGTCATCCCGGCACGTGTTGCCGGGATCCAGCCCTCCACAAACGCCAGAGCAAGCCGAGAGATCGATCCCGGGCACAAGGCCCGGGATGGCCGCGCGATCAGTTCGCGGTCATGCCGCCGTCGATGACGAGCTCGCTGCCGGTGACCCACGAGGCCTCGTCGGAGGCGAGATATAGGCAGCCGGCGGCGATGTCGCCCGGCGTGCCGAAGCGGCCGAGCGGGGTGGCGGCCAGGCGGTTCCTGGCGACATCGGGGTTGGCGTGGCCGGGCTTGGTCATCGGCGTGTCGACGAAGCCTGGATGCACCGAGTTCACGCGGATCTTGTCCGGCGCGTATTGGATCGCGGCGGCCTTGGAGAAGATGCGCACCGCCCCCTTCGAGGCATGATAGGCGGCATTGGCGTGCGAGCCGATGATGCCGCAGATCGACGAAATGTTGATGATCGAGCCACCGCCGGCGCGCTGCATGGCGGGAATGGCGGCCTTGGCGCCGAGAAAGACGCCGGTGGCGTTGACCTGCATCACCCAGTTCCATTGCTCGAGTGTCTGCTCGGCCAGCCGCGGCCCGGCGGTCAGGCTGGTCTGAATGTTCATCTTGGGATCGCGGCCGGAGATGCCGGCGATGTTGCACAGGATGTCGAGCCGGCCGTGGGTCCTCTCGGCCTGGGTAACGATCGCCGCCCACATCGCCTCGTCGCAGACGTCGTGCGCCGCGAACGTCGCGGCGCCGCCGCTGGCGGTTATCTCCTGGGCGACGTTCTTGCCCAGCGCCGTATTGGTGTCGGTCAGCAGCACCCTGGCGCCGTGCATGGCGAACAGACGCGCCGTCTCGGCGCCGATGCCGGACGCCCCTCCCGTCACCAGCGCAACTTTGTCGACCAGTCTTTTCCCCGGCTGCATGGCGTGTTCCCTCGGTTGGCAAATCAGCTTGTCAATTGCAGCGGCCGCGTCGACCCGCTCAGCGCAAATCCCTCGTATCCGTTGGCGGCAACGTCGGCGCAGATCCGGCGGTAGCGCGCCATCCCGCCCGCATAGGGCATGAACACGCGCGGCTTGCCGGGCACGTTGGCGCCGAGATACCAGGAATGATGCGCCTGCGGCAGCAGCGTGGCGTTGGCCGCAGCGTTGACCTGCTCGACCCAGCGGTCCATCGCCTCGGCGGTGGGCTCGATGCACTCCAGGCCCCGCGCGCGCATGTGGGCGATGCAGTCGGTGATCCACTCGACGTGCTGCTCGATCGCTACCGGCATGTTGCACAGAACCGAGGGGCTGCCGGGCCCCGTTACGGTGAAGAGATTGGGGAAGCCCGCCACCTGTAGGCCAAGGTAGTTGCGCGGGCCCGCCTCCCAGGCTTTGGTCAGGGAGAGACCGTCGCGTCCGCGAACATCCATGCGTAGCAGCGGGCCGGTCATGGCATCAAAGCCGGTGGCGAAGACGATGATGTCGAGCGGGTGCTCGGCCTGGCGTGTGCGGATGCCGGCGGGCGTGATGGCCTCGATCGGAGCCGCCCGCACATCCACCAGTGCGACGTTGTCGCGGTTGAAGGCCTCGAAATAGTCGGTGTCGATCGGCGGCCGCTTGGCCGCATAGGGATGGTCGATGTCGGCGAGCTTCTCGGCCGTGGCAGGGTCCTTGACGATCTCGCGGATCTTGTTGCGGATGAAGTCCGCCGCCGTGTCGTTGGCCGCCTTGTCCACTAGCAGATCGCGGAAGGTGGCGCGAAACTGCAAGCCGCCCTTCTCCCAGGCCGCCGCGTAGAGCGTCTGGCGCTGCGCCGGCGTGTCATCGAAGGCGGAGCGGTCCTCGATGACGAAGGGATGGCCGTTCGGGGTGGCGTGCATCACGCGCCGGATCTCAGCGTGGTTCTCCCTGACGTAGCGCAGGAAGTCCGGGGTCAGCGGGACGTTGCGGGCGGGTACGCTGTAGTTGGCCGTGCGCTGGAAGACGGTGAGGTGCGCGGCCGTCTCGGCGATCACCGGCGTAGCCTGGATGCCGGTCGAGCCCGTGCCGATGAGGCCCACGCGTTTGCCCGTGAAATCCAACCCCTCGTGCGGCCATTCCCCGGTATGGACCCAGCGGCCGGCGAAGGTGTCGAGGCCTGGGATGGCGGGCACATTCGCGGTGGAGAGGCAGCCGACCGCCGCGATCAGGAACTTCGCCGTCAGGCGCTCGCCCGCCTGCGTGGTCACGTGCCAGCGGTTCGCCGCCGCGTCGTAGTGCGCGGCGGTGACCCGGGTGTTGCAGCGGATGTCGCGCCGCAGATCGAAGCGGTCGGCGACGTGGTTGAGGTAGCGCAGGATCTCCGGCTGCTCGGGATAGCGCTCGCTCCAGTCCCACTCCTGCAGCAGCTCCTCGGAGAACGCGTAGCAATAGGAGTGGCTTTCGGAATCGCAACGCGCGCCCGGGTAGCGGTTCCAGTACCAGGTGCCGCCGACGCCGTCGGCCGCCTCCAATACCTGCGCCGAAAGGCCCAGTCGGTCGCGCAGGCACAGCAGCTGGTAGAGCCCGGAAAACCCCGCGCCGATGATCAGCGCATCCAACGACGCTGTCCGTGCCACCGTCCGTGCCGAACGCTTGGGCTTGATGTTTGTCACTGCCGTCTCCGCTCAACCGCGATCGCGCGGCCGGACATGGCGCCGCGTGCGCCAGATCGTGGTGTCCGGCTGCTCTACGCTACTGCGGATTTGCGCGATTGTAGACAGCCACCCACGTCGCAACTGGTATGCGGCCGGGTCGCAGGCGCTACCCTGTGGGCGGAACTCTGGTCTAGCGGTTGAGGGCCGCCGTGAGCGCGCGCGGATTGCCGCCGTTCTGGGCGATGTAGTCCTCAAACAGCTTTTTCAGGAACGGCGTCATCCAGAGGCCCAGCACCATGGCATCGCGCACCTTGTAGCTGCTGCCGTACTTGGCGAGCAGCCAGCGCACGTCGTAGGAGGAGCCGTCGGACAGGATCACGCGGCTGTCGACCATGAGGCCGGAGGCGCCGCGGAAGCTCTGGTTGACCCACTCGACGCGCGCAACCGCGTACTTCGGCGCCTCCCCGGCGGCGTAGCGGCCGAGGAAACGGACCATGCCGGCGTAGAACCCGGGGCGGTCGGCGACCGCGAGCTTGCCGCGATACTCGCCGAGCGCGAACAGGCCGATGTAGGTAACGTCGCCGTAGCGCTGGATGACGTTGGCCATCACGCCGGGCGAACGCGTGCGCGCTGCCGCCGTCAGCTCGCGGCCGACCTGGGCCATGAAGACGACGGCGGGGTCCGCGGCCTGGGCCCGCGTGGCCGTGCCGGGCAGGAGGCCGGCGAGACCCAGCCACAGCAGGCACGCTGTGATGCCGAGCCGCTGGCGCGCCGTGGGACCTCCACCGTAGGTTCCTGATGCGTTCGTCATCCGCTACTCATCCCTCGGTTACCCAAGATCGGCGCCCGGTCCCAATGGCGCACATCGCTCCGCGCCCTCGCGCCCTAGCAAGAAGCGGTGCAGTTTTGAGCACGAAAAGACCGACCCCGTCAAAGACCTTGAAGGCTCTAGGCGAGCGGTAGGGCACGCTCGCGCCGACAGTGTGGCAAAGCGGAGGAAACCGGCCCCGCGACGTGAACGCTGTGCGTGCAACGCGCGCGGGCTCCGGGCTGGGCCGGGTGAAACCGCGTCAGGCGGCCTGGGTCGTCGGCCTGGGGACAATGGCCGCCAATTGGCGCCGATGTGCTGATCGGCCGAGCCCGTAGAGGTCGCTGGCGGGCACCTCGGGCAGGCGCAGAAGCGCACTCACGCGCTCGATGGTGGCTTTCGAAACACGATCGTCGGCATGGATGAGCACGCAGCGCTCGGGGATGGCGTGGACCAGGACCAGTTCGTGGCGGACGCCCGAAAGGGTGGAGCGCACGTGGTGGGCGACGCCGGAATACTCCGAAAGCGGTGTGGTCCAATCACGGATGCGGAAGGGCCCGCTTTCGGTGACGCTGACACTGCGGAAGTCGATGCGGACGGCGCGGGTGACGCCGAAGCGCTGGAGGATGCGCTTGGCTGGCAGCACAAACAAGACGGTCCAGATGGCGAGCCCCACCAGAACCTGCAGGGCCGCCAGCGGCTGCTCGGCCGCGACCCCGAGCGTCGAGACGCCGAGCGCGGCCAGGAGGGCGAGTGGGACCAGCATCATCGCCAGCGCCGGCACCAGCAACAGCAGCAGGATGACGCTCGAGCTGCGGGACGATCTCTGCTCCAGGTTGATCGGCAGCCAGTCGAAAGGTGCGTCAGAGGCGACGATCTCAAATGCGGCCTGCGGCATGTCCAGCCTCGGAATGTGCGGAGGAATGAGGTGAACATTGGTAAATGATCACGGTTGCAGGGGTCTTAACGCGGTCGCGTGTGAGTCTCTCGAATTCCTCTTGACACATAAAGATATGTTTATATCATTCGATAAGAGCCGGGAGAGGTCGCGTGCGCCTGCCGCTGTCCACGACGCTTGCCGCATTGAAGGCGATGGCCGAGCCGACCCGGCTGCGCCTGCTGGTGCTGCTCGCCTCGGGCGAACTCAACGTCAAGGACCTCACGCGCGTGCTGGGGCAGAGCCAGCCGCGCATCAGCCGGCACCTGAAGCTTCTCGCCGAGGCAGGGCTGGTGGAGCGGGCGCCGGAGGGGAGCTGGGTCTTCTTCCGCCTGGCGGAGAGCGGCGAGGGCGGCGCTTTGGCGCGCCTGATCCTGGACGCGGTCGAGCGGAGCGATGCGATGCTGGTCCGCGACCGCCGCCGCGCCGAGGCCTTGCGCGAGGAGCGGGAGGCGGCCGCGCGCGACTATTTCCAGGCGCACGCCGGCGAGTGGGACAGCATACGCGCGCTACACGTGGCCGAGGGCGAGGTCGAGGATGCGGTTGCCCAGGCGCTGGGCGCGGGCCCGTTCGATCTCTTCGTCGACCTCGGCACCGGCACCGGGCGCATGCTGGAGCTGTTCGCGGGACGCTACCGGCGTGGCCTCGGCATCGATCTGACGCCGAGCATGCTCGCCTATGCCCGCGCCAAACTCGAGCGCGCCGGGCTCACGCAGGCGCAGGTGCGCCAGGGCGACATCTATGATCTGCCGCTCGCCGACCGGTCGGCCGATGCCGTTGTCATGCACCAGGTGCTGCACTTTCTGAGCGACCCGGCAGGCGCCGTGCGCGAGGCGGCGCGCGTGCTTGCGTCGCAAGGCCGGTTGCTGATCGTCGACTTCGCGCCGCACGAGCTGGAGTTCCTGCGCGAGCAGTACGCCCACGAGCGGCTCGGCTTCGCCGACGCCCAAGTGGCGCAATGGCTTGCCGACTGCGGCCTCGAGGTCAAGGAGCGGCGCGAGCTGGCGCCGGGGCCGGGCGCCGGCGCGGCCAAGCTGACGGTATCGCTCTGGCTCGCCGGCCAGCCGGAGGCCGCGACCACAGCGGAGACGGACGTACGCAAGCTGGAGCGGATCACGTAGATGGACGGTATCAAGGAGCGCCGCAGCCGGCTCGTCGGCGATGGCGACATCAACGTCTCGTTCGAGTTCTTCCCGCCGAAGACGGAGAAGATGGAGGAGGCCTTGTGGGCGGCGATCCGGCGTCTCGAGCCGCTGCGTCCCCGCTTCGTCTCCGTCACCTACGGCGCGGGCGGCTCCACGCGCGAGCGCACGCATACAACCGTCGCCCGACTGGCCAAAGAGACCTCGCTCGTCCCCGCTGCGCATCTCACCTGCGTGCAGGCCACCAAGGACGAGGTCGACGAAGTCGCGCGCAGCTACAAGTCGGCCGGCGTGCACCACGTCGTCGCGTTGCGCGGCGATCCGCCCTCGGGCGTCGGCAGCACCTACAGCCCGCATCCTGGAGGCTACGCCAATGCCGCCGACCTGGTGGCTGGGCTCAAGAGTGTCGGCGGCTTCGAGCTGTCGGTAGCGGGATATCCCGAGCGCCACCCGGACAGCCCGAGCCTCCCCGCCGACCTCGACAACCTGAAAGCCAAGGTGGATGCCGGCGCCGACCGCATCATCACGCAGTTCTTCTTCGACAACGCGCACTTCCTGCGCTTCCTCGAGGCGGCGCGGGCGCGCGGCATCTGGGCGCCGATCATTCCGGGCATCGTGCCGATCCACAACTTCAAGCAGGTGGCGGGCTTCGCCGGCCGCTGCGGGGCGACCATGCCCTCGTGGCTGGCGCGGCGCTTCGACGGCCTCGATGCCGATCCGCAGACGACGCATCTGGTTGCCGCCGCGACGGCGGCCGAGCAGGTGACGGACCTCGTCGACCAGGGCATCCGCCAGTTCCACTTCTATACGCTCAACCGCGCCGACCTCGTCTACGCCATCTGCCACCTGCTGGGGCTGAGGCCGGCTGCGGGCAACGGAGCGGCTGTCGCCAAGGAGGCCGTGAGCGCATGACCCGCGAGCAACGCATCGCCGCGCTGAAGGCGGCGGCCGACGAGCGCATTCTCATCATCGACGGTGCCATGGGCACCATGATCCAGCGCCATAAGCTGGACGAGGCGGCCTTCCGCAGCGAGCGCTTCGCCGACCACCCCAAGCCGGTGCAGGGCAACAACGACCTGCTGGTTCTCACGCAGCCCGGCATCATCGGTGAGATTCACACGGGCTATCTGGCCGCCGGCGCCGATCTCATCTGCACCAACACCTTCAACTGCCAGCGCGTGTCGTTGGCCGACTACGGCATGGACGAGCTGAGCTTCGAGATGAACGCGGCGGCCGGCAAGCTCGCGCGCGCGGCGGCGGATGCCGCGACGGCCAAGACACCGGACCAACCGCGCTTCGTCGCCGGCGCCATGGGGCCGACCAACCGCACCGCCTCGATCTCGCCCGACGTCAACAACCCGGGCTTCCGCAACATCATGTTCGACGAGCTGGTGGAGGCCTATGCCGAGCAGGCGCGCGGCCTGATCGAGGGCGGGTCCGACCTGCTGCTGATCGAGACGGTGTTCGATACCCTCAATGCCAAGGCGGCGGGCTTTGCCGTGCATCAGGTCTACGACGAGCTCGGCGTGGAGCTGCCGCTGATCGTCTCGGGCACCATCACCGATCGCTCCGGGCGCACGCTGTCGGGGCAGACGCCGGAGGCGTTCTTCTTTTCGATCCGGCACCTGAAGCCCTTCGCCGTCGGGCTCAACTGCGCGCTGGGCGCCGAGCTGATGCGACCCTATCTGGCCGAGATCGCGGCCGTGGCCGACACCCTCGTCATCGCCTATCCCAACGCGGGGCTGCCCAACGCCATGGGGGAGTACGACGAGGGCCCGCACGAGATGGCTTGCCAGCTCGGGCCGTGGGCGAAGGACGGGCTCTTGAACATCGTCGGCGGCTGCTGCGGGTCGACGCCGGAGCACATCGCCGAGATTGCGGCGCACGTGGGCAAGTATCCGCCGCGCAAGCTGCCGCAGATCGAGCGCCGCATGCGGCTATCCGGGCTCGAGCCGTTCGTGCATGTGTGATGCGATGAAGCGCAAATCACCAACCGTGCGATTGTCATGGTCGGGCTTGTCCCGACCACCCATCCCTCCGCTTGCTCCGGCGGCCGTTGAAAGCTGGGTCCTCGGGACAAGCCCGAGGATGACAACGCGGTGGATAGGCGAAACGTCATTGCAGGGCAGGTGACAAGCGTGACAGCAAACAGCACCAGCGCGGCGACGAGCTTCATCAATATCGGCGAGCGGACCAACGTCACGGGGTCGGCCAAATTTCGCAAGCTGATCGAGGCGGGCGACTACGGCGCAGCGCTCGCGGTCGCGCGCAGCCAGGTCGAGAACGGTGCCCAGATCCTCGACGTCAACATGGACGAAGGCCTGCTCGATAGCGAGAAGGCGATGGTGACGTTCCTCAACCTGATCGCCGGCGAACCCGACATCGCCCGCGTGCCGGTCATGATCGACAGCTCCAAGTGGACGGTGATCGAGGCGGGGCTCAAGTGCGTGCAGGGCAAGCCGATCGTCAACTCGATCAGCATGAAGGAAGGCGAGGAGGCTTTCCTCGTGCATGCCAAGAAGTGCCTGCGCTACGGCGCCGCCGTCGTCGTCATGGCCTTCGACGAGCGGGGCCAGGCCGACACCATCGAGCGCAAGGTTGCGATCTGCGAGCGCGCCTACAAGCTGCTGACCGAAAGGATCGGCTTTCCGCCCGAGGACATCATCTTCGATCCCAACATCTTCGCGGTGGCGACCGGCATCGAGGAGCACAACGGCTATGGCATCGCCTTCATCGAGGCGACGCGCCAGATCAAGGCCAAGCTGCCGCACGTGCACATCTCGGGCGGGGTGTCGAACCTGTCGTTCTCGTTCCGCGGCAACGAGGGCGTGCGCCAAGCCATGCACTCGGTGTTCCTCTACCACGCCATTCGTGCTGGCCTCGACATGGCGATCGTCAATGCCGGGCAGATCACGCTCTACGACGACATCGAGCCCGAGCTGAGGGAGCTGTGCGAGGACGTGATCCTCAACCGGCGGCCCGATGCCACCGACCGCCTGCTCGAAGTCGCCGGGCGCTTCAAGGGCGAGACCGCGAAGGCCAAGGAGAAGGACCTCGCCTGGCGCGACGCCCCCGTGCAGGAGCGGCTGACGCACGCGCTGGTGCACGGCATCAACGAGTACATCGAGGCCGACACGGAGGCAGCCCGCCGCGAGGCCGACAAGCCGATCGAGGTGATCGAAGGCCCGCTGATGGCCGGCATGAACGTGGTCGGCGACCTGTTCGGGGCGGGCAAGATGTTCCTGCCGCAGGTGGTGAAGTCGGCTCGCGTCATGAAGCAGGCCGTAGCCTACCTGCAACCCTACCTCGAGGCGGAGAAGAAGGCCTCCGGGCTCGACCAGCGGCCGGCCGCCGGCAAGGTCGTGATGGCCACCGTCAAGGGCGACGTGCACGACATCGGCAAGAACATCGTCGGCGTCGTGCTCCAGTGCAACAACTACGAGGTGATCGATCTCGGCGTCATGGTGCCGGCGCAGAAGATCCTGGACATCGCCAAGAGGGAGAACGCCGACATCATCGGGCTGTCGGGGCTGATCACGCCCTCGCTCGACGAGATGTGCCACGTGGCGGCCGAGATGGAGCGCGGGGGCTTCAGCATGCCGCTGCTGATCGGCGGGGCGACCACGAGCCGCGTGCACACAGCCGTCAAGATCACGCCCAACTACGAGCGCGGGCAGACCATCTATGTGACGGACGCGAGCCGCGCCGTCGGCGTGGTGTCGAGCCTGATGTCGGAGAACGATCGGCCCGGCTACGTCGCCAAGGTGCGCGCCGAGTACGTCAAGATTCGCGACGCCTATCTCAAAGGGGAGACCAAGAAGACGCGAATGTCGCTGGCGGCCGCGCGCGCCAACGCCTTCAAGATCGACTGGGCAGGCTACACTCCGCCGGCACCGAAACGGGTCGGAACACGCGCACTCAAGAGCTACAAGCTGGCCGAGCTGGTGCCCTACATCGATTGGACGCCGTTCTTCCAGACCTGGGAACTGCAGGGCCGCTATCCGCGCATCTTCGAGGACAACGTGGTAGGGGCCGAGGCCAAGTCGCTCTTTGCCGACGCGCAGGCGATGCTCAAGCGGCTCGTCGCCGAGAAATGGCTGACGGCCAACGCCGTGATCGGGTTCTGGCCGGCGAACGCGCTCGGCGACGACATCGAGCTCTACGTGGACAAGGAGCGCCGCGAGCGGCTTGCCGTGTTCTACACGTTGCGCCAGCAGATGGCGCGCGAGAACCGGTCCGACCGGGCCAACACCGCGCTCGCCGATTTCGTCGCGCCGAAGGCGAGCGGACTTGCCGACTACATTGGTGCTTTCGCCGTCACCACCGGCATCGGCGAGGCGGATGCGCTCGCCCGCCACATCGACAAGACCGACGACTACAGCCGCATCATGCTGAAGGCGCTGGCCGACCGGCTGGCGGAGGCGTTCGCCGAGCGCATGCACCAGCGCGTGCGCCGCGAGTTCTGGGGCTATGCGCCCGAGGAGCGGCTGTCGAGCGAGGAGCTGATCGCGGAGAAGTATCGAGGCATCCGCCCGGCACCCGGCTATCCGGCCCAACCCGACCACACGGAGAAGGCGACCATCTTCCGCCTGCTCGATGCCGAGGCCCAGGCCGGCATCACGCTGACGGAAAGCTTCGCCATGTGGCCGGGCTCGGCTGTCTCAGGCCTCTATTTCTCGCATCCCGACAGCCACTACTTCGGCGTCGGCAAGGTCGAGCGCGATCAGGTCGAGGACTACGCCGCGCGCAAAGGCTGGACGGTGGAGGAAACCGAGCGCTGGCTCGGCCCTGTGCTCAACTACGACCCCAAGCTCGCCCGCAGCGAGGCCGCCTGATCAGGGCACGTATGCGCGTTCGCGCATCCTGCCGCCTCCGGTTAGCCTCAATTGGCGCATTTCGTCTGGCGCGGAGCGCGGGCCCCTATGCGGGCCGGCGCGGCAAATGGGGTTGCTGCCACGGCTGTCGGCGGATCCTGGGTGCGGGGAAGTGTGCAACTTCCTGCAGGGGGCTGGGATGACTTTGTCGAAAGCGTTGCTGTGCGCTGTCGCGATGTGCGCGTCGGTGCTGATATCGACCGGGCAGGCTACGGCCCGCGAATTGCGGCTCTCCCATCAAATGCCGGAGAGCGATGCCCGCCACAAGGCCTCGCGCGTGCTGCTTGCCGAGCTGAAGAAGCGTGCCCCGGGGCTAACGCTCAGCATCCATCCGAACTCGTCGCTGGTCTCCGATCCCGTCAAGCAATACGAAGCCCTGATCGAGGGCAAGATCGAGATGGCCATCTACCCGATGGGCTATGCCTCGACAAAATTTCCCGAGTTGTCCGTCGTCACCATGCCCGGCGTGCCCTCGAATGCGGAAGCAGCCAGCCTGCTCAAGGGCTCGGAGTTCGAGGCCAGGCTGCAGCAGGTCTGCGAGGAGAAGGGCTTCCGCATTCTCACCTGGTGGTGGCTCGATGGTGGTATGGCGAGCCGTTCCCGGGCCATCACGGGACCCGACAGCATCAAGGGGCTGACGGCGCGCAGCGGTGGTGGCGGGGGCTACAACACGATGCTCGCAGCTGCCGGTGCGAGCATCCTGGCAATGCCGTTCAGCGAAGTTCCCGCGTCGCTGAAGGAGGGAAAGCTCGAGGTGGCGCAGAACTCGTTCGAAACCTTCGTGAGCTTTCGCTTCCAGGAGGTGGCAAAGTTCATAACCGTGGGCGGCTACGGCACGCTCACCGCATTTACGCCGATCATCATCTCGAAGGCCGTCTGGGACAGCCTCAGCGAAGCCGAGAGGCAGGCGCTCGAGGAGGCCGCTGCAGTCTCCGACATTTATCTCGAGGCCAGCCAGCGTGAAGCCCAGGAGACGGCGGTCGAAGCTTTTGGCAGGGCGGGTGTCAAGGTCCAGCCGCTCACCTTCGAGGAGTATGCAGCCTGGCTGCAGGTCGCCAAGGAGAGCGCCTGGAAAAAGTACCGGCAAGTGAGCCCCAGGGCGAGCGAGCTGCTCGACGTGATGCTGAAGAGCTTCATCGACAGCAGCAGGCGCTGATTGCGGCTGCAGCCAGCGCCCGGTCGCCACCCTGGGATGCAGGCGCCATTCGCATGCGCGCGTGCGTCCTGCTAGCCTCGCACGCGATCGATTCCCGCAGCGCGTGGAGCCGGTGCCGGGAGTAACGGCGCCCGCAAGGAGAGAGGCCGATGCTGTCACGTCTCATCTTATTGGTCGTGCAACTCGTCGCCGCGTGGTTCGCGGCACCCTATATCGTGCGCTACATTCCAGGGCTCGGCGCCTTCCAGCTTTTCGTCTTCGCCGTGGTGTTCGCAGTGCTGGTGTGGGTCGTGGGCCTGGTGCTGGCACAGGTGCTACGCGACACCGGTCAACCTTCGAGCGGGACGCTGGTGGCCTGCCTGGTGGTGGCGCTGATCGGCGCGGCGATCATCACCTTCCTGCCCGGCCTGGTACCGGATTTTGCGGGTACTCTGCGCCGCCTGCCGACGCTGGCCTATCCGCTCATCGGCGCCGTCATCGGCTACCACATCAAGCGCTGAGCCGCCCGGCGCGAAAAAACAAAGGCGCGGGGGGTCTCCCTCGCGCCTTTGCTGCCGTTGAGTGGCTGGTGGCTCTGCCGGCCTATCTTGCGATCGACCGGCGCGTGCTTGAATCCGTCCTCAGAACATGCCGAATACGACTGCAGTAAGGAAGGCGAAGGATATGATGGCAGCAAGCACGTTGAGCCTCGTCCGCAATTCCATCATCAGCCTCCTTTGCCGGACCGAGCCGGCGTCCTGACCCAGGTTACCCCGCGCCAAGACCTGAGAATCTACTTTGCAATCCTATGGCTGACCAGGGAAAATTGATATTGCATTGCAACAATGCGATGAATAGTTAGGAAGTTCCCCAACGGCCCCACCCTCTGATGCACAACAACAACGGTGCGCCTGATCTTATACAAGATACGAAACCAAGCGTAATTGGTGTATTCACCAATTATTAATGGAGCTAATCTTCGAAACGCTTGGATTGTGCCGCAATATCACCACCGTTGTCGCAAGATACGCTTGCAGCTTGGCGCTTACCGGCCGAGGCGGGCGCTGTGGCAAGCCCACAACAGTCGCCAAGGGCGCCGGTAGCTGCAACCCATGTCGACAGCGGCGGGCGGATGGCCTAACCAGGCGCGTGCCCCTCAAATCACCGCCGGAGACAAAACGCATGCAGCGGTTCCAGGCCCTCATGGTGAGCAAGAGCGACGCAACCAAGGGAAACGGGGGCCAGGCCGTCGCCTGGACCGAGATCGGGCCGGGCGACCTGATGGAGGGCGACGTCACCGTGCGCGTCAGCCACTCGACCATCAACTACAAGGATGGCCTCGCGCTGACCGGCAAGGTGCCGGTCATCCGGCGCTGGCCGATGATCCCGGGCATCGACTTTGCCGGCACGGTGGAGGCGTCCGCGAGCGGCGAGTTCAAGGCGGGTGACGCGGTCATCCTCAACGGCTGGGGCGTGGGCGAGACGCACTTTGGCGGCTACGCGCAGATGGCGCGCGTGAGGGCTGCGTGGCTGGTGGCTAAGCCCGCCGCGTTCACCCCGGCCGAGGCGATGGCGATCGGCACGGCTGGCTACACGGCGATGCTGTGCGTGCTGGCGCTGGAGAAGCACGGGGTCGAGCCCAAGAGCGGGCCGGTGCTGGTGACGGGGGCGGCCGGCGGCGTCGGCAGCGTCGCGATCGCGCTGCTGGCCCGGCTCGGCTACCAGGTGATCGCCTCGACCGGGCGGGCGAGCGAGGCTGCGTATCTCAAGGGGCTCGGCGCGGCCGAAGTGATCGACCGGGCGGAGCTGGCCAGTGCGCCGCGACCGCTCGCCAAGGAGCGCTGGGCCGGCGCGGTCGACGCGGTCGGCAGCGCCACGCTCGCCAACGTGCTCAGCATGACCCGGTACGGCGGCACGGTAGCCGCCTGCGGGCTCGCCGGCGGCATGGACCTGCCGACGTCGGTGGCGCCCTTCATCTTGCGCGGCGTGACGCTGGCCGGGGTGGACTCGGTGATGGCGCCGAGGGCGGCGCGCGTGGAGGCGTGGAGCCGGCTCGCGCGCGACCTCGATCGCGGCAAGCTCGCGGCCATGACCGTGGCGCGGCCCGCCCGCGACGTGGTTGGCCTGGCGCCGGAGATCCTGGCGGGCCGGGTGCGCGGGCGCGTGGTGCTGGAACTCCCGTAGGTCGGGTTAGGCCGAAGGCCGTAACCCGACAGAACGTAGCGAAAGACCGTGTTGGGTTACGCGCTGTCGCGCTTACCCAACCAACGAATCGCGACGGCAGACCCGCTGGTTCTGCCCCCGGTTTGCGGGCTTGACGGCTAGGCGTACAATACCCGGCATGGTCACGATCATCGACAATCGCTCAGCCCGGCATCCCGAGAAGGCCGGCAAGCCGGATACGCCGGTGCTGCGCAAGCCCGACTGGATTCGCGTGCGCGTTTCGTCGGCGGCCTCGCCGCAGGCGGCCGAGACGCGCCGGGTGCTGCGCGAGCATGGCCTCGTCACGGTATGCGAGGAGGCGGCCTGCCCCAACATCGGCGAGTGCTGGGCCCAGCGTCACGCCACCATGATGATCATGGGCGACACCTGCACGCGCGCCTGCGCCTTCTGCAACGTCAAGACCGGGCTGCCGGGGGCGCTCGATCCGGCCGAGCCCGAGAACGTGGCGCAGGCCGTGGCCAAGCTCGGGCTCGCCCACGTCGTCATCACCTCGGTCGACCGCGACGACCTCCCTGACGGCGGGGCCGCGCATTTCGCCGCCGTGATCCGGGCCATCCGGGCGCTGACGCCGGCGACGACGATCGAGGTGCTCACCCCCGATTTCCTGAGGAAGGACGGCGCGGTCGAGACGGTGGTGGCGGCCGGCCCCGACATCTACAACCACAACCTCGAGACGGTGCCCTCGCTCTATCTGCGCGTCCGGCCGGGCGCGCGCTATTTTGCCTCGCTGCGGCTGCTGCAGCAGGCGAAGGAGCTCGAGCCCACCATGTTCACCAAGTCGGGGCTGATGGTGGGGCTCGGCGAGACGCGCGAGGAGATCCTGCAGGTGATGGACGACCTGCGCGCAGCCGACGTAGATTTCCTCACCGTCGGGCAGTACCTGCAGCCGACGCGCAAGCACGCCGAGGTCAAGCGCTTCGTCGAGCCCGACGAGTTCAAGGCGCTGGAACGCACGGCGCTGGCGAAGGGCTTCCTGCTGGCGTCCGCCAGTCCGCTGACGCGCTCGTCCTATCATGCCGGCGCGGACTTCGCCCGGCTCAAGGCGGCGCGACTTGCCAGCCAGGGGTGACGAGGCTGTCCATGCAGCGCGTGCTGGTGATCGGCATTTGCGGCGCCGGCAAGAGCACGTTCTCGCGCGCACTGGCGGCGAAGACCGGCCTGCCGCTCGTCCATCTCGACACCGAGTTCTGGCGGCCCGGCTGGGAAATGACGCCGCGCGAGGAGTGGTGCGCCAAGGTCGCCGAGCTGGTCGCCCGCGAGCGCTGGATCATAGATGGCAGCTACGGCAGCTCGCTCGATCTGCGCCTGCCGCGCGCCGACACGGTGGTGTGGTTCGACTATCCCAGGCTGATTTGCCTGTGGCGCGCCAGCCGGCGCGTGCTCACCACCTACGGGCGGGTGCGGCCCGACCTGGCACCAGGATGCCCGGAGCAGTTCGATCTCGAGTTCTTGCGCTATATCTGGGATTTCAATGCCAAGAGCCGGCCGCAGATCGTCACCGCGCTGCGTCACCACTATCCCCGCGAGGGATCGCTCGCCGTGGTCCGCCGCGACCGGGACGCGACGCGCTTGCTTGCTGAAGCGCGCGCAAGCTGAGACATAGCCGACACCGATGCCCTCCTTCAGCACCACCCGTCGCGTCGCCTTCAGTCCGCGCCAGATGTTCGATCTGGTGGCCGACGTGGAAAAGTATCCCCAGTTCCTGCCGCTGTGCGAGGGGCTCACCGTCAAGCGCCGGGCGCGCGAGGGCGAGGCGGAGATCCTCGTGTGCGAGATGACGGTGGGCTATCGGGCCATCCGCGAGACCTTCACGAGCCGGGTGCGGCTGGAGCCGGCGGCACTGCTGGTGCATGCCGGCAATGTCCCAGAGTACCCGAGCGGGCCGTTCCGGAAGATCGAGAACCGCTGGACCTTTGCCGAGGCGCCCGTTGGTTCTCATGTGGGCTGCGACGTCGGCTTCTTCATCGCCTACGAGTTCAAGTCGCTCGTGCTGCAGGCCCTCGTCGGCGGCCTGTTCGACCGCGTGTTCCGCCGCTACACGCTGGCGTTCGAGGAGCGGGCGCGGGCGGTGTATGGGGGTAGCGGCGATACGGCCTGACGGATGGGCCGATGTCGCGGATATGCCACGCCTGGCCGCAAAGCCGAGTATCGTTGCGTGCACGCCACATAGGCTGCGGTTGGGTCGGCTAGGATGGTCGGGCAGCCTTTCCGCAAACGTTCTGCGTCGGGGGCGTGTCATGAGGTACCGTGCACTGGTGTTGTGCCTTGGTCTGGCCGCGTTTGCGCACCCTGCAGCCGGCCAGACGTTCACCCAGTCCATCACCTTTGGCGACAGCAATGTCGACAGCGGCTTCTACAAGGTGCTGCCCTCGCCCGGCGGCGGTGCCGCCTTCAATGCGCTATGGCTGGCGGCCGTCGCCGCCGGCGCCGGTAAACCCACCGGCAGCCCGGGGCTGATGAACTCGGAGGCGCTGGCCGCCTACTTCGGCCTGAGCGGCCTCCCCGCCAATCAGGGCGGCGCCAACTTCGCCACCAGCGGCGCCAAGAACGTGCTCGTCAACACCGGCGCGACCGGCGGCTTCCAGCAGGCGATCCCGACGACGGTGCAGATTGCGAACTTTCTCGCCGGCAACGGCGGCGTCGCCAACCCGAACGGGCTCTATCTGATCCATTCGGGCGCCAACGACATCGCCTTCGCGATCGGCAACCAGGGCATGGGTCCACACCCAGCCGATCCGACGGCCTTCGTCATCGGCTCCGCCAACGACCTCGCCGCTTCCGTCGCCGGTCTGAAAGCTGCCGGCGCACGCACCTTCGTCGTTCCGGGCCAGCCCTTCTCGTTTCCGGGCGGCGCCGCCAATGCCGACCTGAGGCAATTGCGCTTCGACTATACCCAGACTCTGTGGTGGTCGCTGGCGGCGGCCGGCGTGAACTTCATTCCGGCCGACATCAACGCGGTCAGGGTGGCAATACGCGACAATCCTGCCGCATTCGGCTTCCAGTTCGTCGATACCAACGACGATCACACGGCCTGCGTGCGGCCGCCGGGGATCGGCGACGCCTACGCCCTGCTGTGCTCGTCCAACCCTGCCGCCCCGTCACAGTACGCAGCCGTGCCCAACCCGCAGCAGACCCGGCTGTTTGCCGACGCGGAGGGCCATTTGTCGATCGCCGGCCAACAGATCATGGCCGACTACTACTACAGCCTGGTCGTCGCCCCGAGCCAGATCTCCTTCCTCCCGGAGAGCGCGGTGAAGACGCGGACGCGACTGGTCTCCAACATCGAGCTGCAAATCGATGCATCGCGGGTGCAGGGCGGCACCATGACGAGCTGGGTCACCGGCGACGTATCGCATCTGCAGATGGACAACTATCCAGGCTTCCCCGACGACCCTAGCACGCCGGTCTCGGTAGCCGTCGGTGCCGCCATCAAGGTGCCTGGCGGCCTCATTGTCGGGGCGGCCGTCTCGCAGGGCCGGCTGAACTCGGACTTCAGCGGCGGGCGCGGGGACTACCGGCAGGACGAGATCACGGCGAGCCTCTACGCGGGCGTGCAGACCCTCCCCTTCTGGGCCACGCTGATCGGCACCTACGGCACGCTCAAGTACGACACGGACCGCATCGCCCCGATCGGCATCACGCTGCAGCCCAACGCCGGCGGCACCAGCGGCAGCAACGCCTCGGTGGCGGCGCAAGCCGGCCTCGCCGTGGGCGGCTGCATCAAGCAGGGTCCCGTGGCCGGTCTCGTGTGGCAGCGCGTCGAGGTCGGCGGATTCACGGAGGCCGGAAGCTTTACGAACCTGACCTTTGGCGATCAGACGAGAGACTCGGCGATCGCCTCGATCGGGTGGAAGCTCAGCGGCCATTGCGGGATGTTCCGTCCGTTCGCGCAGCTCTCATACAGCCGTGAGCTGGCGTCGACCGATCGCAGCGTGACCGCCACCCTGACGACGGTCGCGGCCCCCAGCTACAGTATGCCGGCGGTTGATCTCGACAAGGATTGGGGCATGGCGCGGCTCGGCGCCAACGTGGTCCTGGGTCCGAACGTGACTGGATTGATCGCGCTGTCCAGCAACTTCGGCCAAAGCGATGTGACGACCTACGGCGTCCAGATCGGTTTCAACGTTTCGTTCTGACGTAGGTTGGGTTCGCGCGGCCACAGCGGGCGATGCGATGTCGGAACGTCGATCCGCGCGTAACCCAACATCGGCTGGGTGTGTCGCCGCGCACGCGTTGGGTTACGCGCGGGGCCAGCCTATGTGCACAATCCTCGCCGTCGGGGCCGACGCTAACCCAACCTACGCGAGCGCGCGGCAGATGAGGGCGAGGGCGGCTTCGACGCTGGTCAGCCGGATCGGGCCGCGGCCGATATCGCCGAGACGCAGCTCGCGATGCAGCGTGGCGCCACCCTTGCGGGCTGCCGCCAGATGCACGAGACCGACGGGCTTGGCGGCCGTGCCACCGCCGGGGCCGGCCACCCCAGTCACTGAGACGGCGATGTCGGCGTTGGAGTGGGTGATGGCGCCCTCGGCCATGGCGCGCGCGACCGCCTCGCTGACGGCGCCGTGGGCGGCGATCAGCTCAGGCGGTACGCCGAGGCACTCGCTCTTGGCCTCGTTGGAGTAGGTGACGAAGCCGCGCTCGACCACGTCGGAGGAGCCGGGGATCTCCGTCAGCAGCGCCGCGATCAGGCCGCCGGTACAACTCTCGGCCGTGGCCAGGCGCAAGCGCCGCGCGCGGGCGGCCTCGAGCAGTCGTGCGGCCTCATCCACGAGGGCGGGCGGGAACATGGCGCGGGCAGCCTCCTCGGACGCGGCAGGGCGAGGCCGCTATCATCCCCCGCACCACAGCGATGTCAAAGCGCCGGATGGGCCTTCGACCGGATCGGTGGCCGGGATCGGCACGCGCGCGATGCGCGCCAGCATCTCTTTGGTCGCGGCGCCCCGGCACAGGTCCGCGCTCTGACCCCGCGGATAGGCGCCGACGACGAGAAAGTCGCGCGAGGCGTCCTGGCGGAAGTGGCCGGTGCCGGCGGGGAGCAGGACGACGTCGCCGGCGCGCACGGTGACGTCCTTTCCGTCCGGGCCGCCGAGCACGAGGTCGGCGTGGCCGGCGGCGAAGCCCAGCACCTCATGCGCGGTGGTGTGGTAGTGGTGAAAGCCATAGACGCCGTTGCGCCATTGGGGCGGCCAGCCGTTGCGCTGGAACAGGCTCTCGAAGGCGGCGGCCGGGTCGTCTCCCGAGATGGGGACGGCGGCGCGGTAGAGCAGGACCGGCAGGCGCGGGTTGTTGGGCATCCAACCGTTGGCGGCGAATTGCAGGGCTTCGGGCATGCGGGCTCTCTGTCGGGGCGTGCGCGAGCATAACGCAGGAGCGGCGGGTTTGGTTGGGCCGGATGCGGTCGGGAAGTGGGCCGCCAAGCCGAAGCGCAATGGCGCATAGAGCCGGGGTGCTGGTGCGTGCCGGTGGCCGATCCGTGGGCGTTGATCAGGACAGGGGAAGCTCCCGGATAGTCGAAGCCTGAAGCCCTCGGCTTCCGGGAACGCAGAAAAGAGGGGTGTCGGCAAGAAAGAAAACGGCGCGTCTGGGCACGCGCCGTTGCAAGAGAGAGCAGAGAGAGAGAACAAGAAAGCGTCAGGCGGCGGCGAGCTTCTCCGCTTGCGTGAGGAGGCCGTCGAGCGTGGAGCGGCTCTCGGACCCCATGATGCTCACGGTCCGCGACTGGGCATCGAGCCAGACCGGGTAAGCCTGCTTGATGACCGACTCGCCCTTGGGCGTCAGGTGCAGGCCGCGGCCGCGGCGACCGGCCGGCGGGTCCATGGTGATGTGGCCGAGGGCCAGCAGGCGCTTCAAGTTGCGCGACAGCGTCGACTTCTCGATGTCGAGCGTGTGGCCGATCTCTACCGCGGTGATGCCATCCTGCTGCGCGAGCTGGGTCAGCAGCGTAAATTGGCTCGCCGTGATGCCGAGCGGCCTCAGCGCATCGTCGTAGACCCGCGTGACGATGCGCGAGAGTTGGCGCACCCGCGTCGAGATGCAGGCCGCCGACGCATTCTCGGCGATGTCGCCAATAGTGCCTGTGGCAATCCCGGCACCGGGTGTCATGATGTTCATCGGGGCGTCCCCTGCCCGTGATCCGTCAGTGTGCATGCCGCGATTCGGCGCGGCCGCGCAACGGGCGAGCCGAACCGGCGGGATTGACCGCGGTGCCCGTTCGGGCGCTGGAGCAGGGCGCTGTGGCCGCCGCTGTTACCCTAAAACCACGGTTGCGCCAGCAAGCGCGGCGATGCCCTCGCGCCGGCCGGTGAAGCCGAGGCCCTCGGTGGTGGTGGCCTTGACGGCGACCCTGGCGATGTCGAGGCCGAGGATCTCGGCGATGCGCCGGCGCATGGCCTGGCGATGGGGAGCGATCTTGGGGGCCTCGCAGAGAAGGGTGACGTCGACGTTGGCGACGCGGCCGCCTTTGGCCCGCACGCGGGCCAGGGCCTCCTCGAGGAAGAGATGCGACGGCGCTCCCTTCCAGCGCGGGTCGGTGGGGGGGAAATGCTCGCCGATGTCGCCCTCGGCGATGGCGCCGAGCAGCGCGTCGGTCAGTGCGTGGAGGGCGACGTCGGCGTCGGAGTGACCCTCCAGGCCGTGCGTGTGGGGGATGCGAACGCCGCAGAGCCAGACGTGGTCGCCGGGGACGAGCCGGTGCACGTCAATGCCGCTGCCGGTGCGCACATCGGGGTAGGCAGCCGCAGCGTCGGCCATGGCGAGGTCCTCCGGGGTGGTGATCTTGCGGTTGGCTTCGCTGCCCGGCACCAGGGTCACTGCCAGG
>Ga0247727_10001493_pt1 | contig 55543 bp, 52 predicted proteins | sample WisWelCaveWW1625_FD_202498 | JGI IMG/M metagenome (GOLD analysis project Ga0247727, IMG submission 202498) | Biofilm microbial communities from Wishing Well Cave, Virginia, United States - WW16-25 | ecosystem: Environmental > Aquatic > Deep subsurface > Groundwater > Cave microbial mat | place... | reverse complement strand
CCGCCCTGGCGGTTCAGGCGCGTCGGCCTAAACAAGAGTTAGATTCCAGATCAAATATGCCGCTGTCGCCATCACAACGAATCTTGCTGATGAAGGAAATCACCAGTCGGCTTGCAACGGAGGATTGGCCGCTTATCGACGTAACGCTAAAGCAGTTTTCCCTCCCATGGTCTGACGAGTGGAGCGGCACAAAGGACGCCTACCTGCTTCGTATGATCGATTTGGCTCCCGACCAGGCATTGATTGATCTTGCGCAGCACGTTGGCTTTCAGTTTGAAGAGGTAACAACGCCCCGGGTGGAGCCCCCGTTTTGGCGAAAAGGTATGCTTCGGCTCTTCGTGGCACATCTCGCCACTCACCGGGTTTTCGCGGGGGAACTCCAAGAGGCGCTTCTTGATTTTGGGATCTCGTGCTTCATCGCACACAACGACATCGAACCCACCCTGGAGTGGCAAACTCAAATTGAAACCGCTCTTGCGACTTGCGACGCGCTTGTCGCACTACTTCATGAAAAATTTCACGCCAGCAACTGGACAGATCAAGAGATCGGATTCGCCATGGGGCACGGCGTCCCGGTTTTCGCAGTGCGTTTCGGGCAAGATCCTTACGGCTTCATTGGCCGCTTCCAAGCCTTCAATGGGAACAGGAAAACCGCTGCCGCACTCGCGCTCGAATTGTTCGACGCGTACCGCAAGAACAAACAAACGCAGCGTCGAATGAGCGAGGTGCTAGTGGGACTGTTCGAGCAGAGCGGCAGCTTTGCAGAGGCGAAAGCACGCATTGCCTATTTGGAAGACCTGGCAGTTTGGGAGCCTTCCTTCTCAGCACGAGTTCGCTCAGCGGCCAAGAGTAACTCTCAGGTTTCCGGATCATGGGGAGTGCCCGAACGAGTTACGGCGTTGGTAAAGAAGTGGGCCAAATCGGGTGCCTAGCATCGCGCTTCGCGGACCGGGCGCTCGCGATGCTCGCGCTTTGGCCGCTGAGCGCGGGCGTTAGCTTCCGGGAGAAGCAAGGACCGACAGGACAATGAGAATCGCGATTCTAGGGTGGGGCTCCTTGCTGTGGGAGGGCGGTACGGAATTTGACCGCTGGCATGAGCCCTGGGAGTACGACGGCCCACAAATGATGCTCGAGTTCTCCCGAATCTCCGCTTCCCGATCGGGAGCCCTGACTCTGGTCATCGACGAAGCGCACGGAAGTCCGGCTCCCGTCGCTTGGTGCCTCAGCAAACGGGCACGCGTGGACGACGCTGTTTGCGACCTCTGCGCCCGTGAGGGGACAACTATCGAAAACATCGGCCGGAGCGTCGTCACCCCACGGGAGGCAGGCGGTGAGCCCGAGAACCCCATCACTGCCTGGGCTCGGCCAAAGAATCTCGATAGCGTAGTCTGGACGGCCCTGAAGTCGAACTTCCGAGAGAAGAGGGAACAGTCGTTCTCGGTGCCCGCCGCGGTCGCCTACCTGAAGACCCTTGACCCCGCGGGCAAAGCCAAGGCGGCGGAGTACGTCTGGCGCGCCCCGGCGTTCGTAAAAACAGACCTGCGCTCGGTGCTTCAGGAGGAGCCGTGGTTTTCAGAGAAAGGTCGCTGACTGCGCGCTGCACTGGAACGGGCTTGGGTCGGCGGGTAGCCAGCCAACACGCCTGATAGATCATAAGTAGCCTTACAATGAGAACTGATCTATACCGCAATCGTGGGGGTGCCCGCCCCGGCGGGCCGCCCGCCATGGCGGTTTAGGCGGGTCGGCCTAACAAGATTTATACGGACTTCCCAGTAGAACGAGCGTGGAGCAGCGCCCACCGGGTCATCGGCAGTGACACTCGAGGAAATGTGCTCCAGTTGTGAAGCTCAGGAGGAACGACAATGCAACGCCCTGGCGAATTCGCGCGTGCCACGCAGGGACTAGCACTGGCGCGGCAGAACAATCGTTGCGCCAGCTGTGGAGTCCATATCTCTCGGCTTGGCGAAGCAGGCCGAGCTGACCACATCTTTGGTGAAGGAGCCCAGGCTCACCACATCCGGCATATAAAGTTTGGCGGGCTGGATTCGTTGGACAATTGTGTCGTCCTATGTCACTCCTGCCACTACTCGGTGCACGAGGGCGGAAACTATCGTCATGGCACGGTGATTGGGCTAAAAAGTGATTTTCAATACTTCAATGGGTAGCGGGAGTGCTGAGCAACAACATGTCAAATCAAGCCAATTGAGTCGAAGGCGCCACCAGCTATATAACGACTGCTCGCAGCCGACCGCTTTCCTGCCGCACTTGCAAGCCGCGGCTGAGGCTGGTCATCAGGCGTAGCGTGTTCCACACCGCCCCGCTGGAGTCCTGGTCGCGCAGTATTGGTCGATCTGCCCGGTACTTCGTTGTTCCCTCGGCTTCCCCTCGGAACCTGACGCCAAACTGACGCTCTACCGCGCTTCCCGCGCTTTTCTTCGCTCGTCCCTTCTGACACAATCCTGCCGTCGTCATGAGCAAACGAACTTGGCTGCGTCGCGGGATCTGGCTCGTCTTCGCGTTGGTCATGGTACTGGCCGCGTTGTCCGGCCTCATCCGGACACATGCGGCGCGACGGTTTCTCACCGCGCGGTTGGAGCTGGCCGTAGGTCGCCCCGTCGAGGCGGGCTCGTTCGACTTCAATTGGTTTGGCCCGCCTCGCATCGAGGCCAACTCCGTCACGGTCCGCGAAGACCCGCGCTTCGGCTACGAGTATTTCGTTCGGGCCGAACGCCTCACGCTGGGGATTCGCTGGCACATACTTCTGCTCGGACGCCTCGAGTTCGGCACCCTTTCTTTTCTCCGGCCCAGCCTCAACCTTGTCCGCCTTCCCGATGGCAGTTGGAACCTGGAACACTGGCTCCCTCCGCCTATTCCCGCAGCGCCGGCCGTTCCTCTGCCGCCGGGATTGCCCCCGCCGGCGCCTCGATTTCGCCGCCTGGAAGTGGACGGAGGCCGCATCAATCTCAAACGGGGTGCGGAGAAGCATCCCTTTGCAGTCGTCGAGGTCAACGGCAGCGTCGAGCAGCAAAGCGCCGGCAATTGGCGCATTGATTTGGAGGCACAGCCCATGCGCGCAGGAGTAGCTCTCCAGGAGCCGGGCACGCTGCGCCTTCGCGGGCAGATTGGCAGCGCTTCCGCGCGCCTGCAACCTGCCGATTTGCTGCTCACCTGGCAGGACGTTTCTCTCGCCGATGTCTTGCGCCTGACCCGAGGGAGTGATTACGGAATGCGCGGCCGCCTGGCGGCGCAACTCACCGTGCGCAGCATCGAGTCGCCGGAGGACCGCCTGCGGGTTGGCGCCGCCCGTTGGGCGCTTCAAGGTTCGGCACGCATCGAGAAGCTTCATCGCTGGGACTTCGCCGAGCGGCCGGGAAATCCGGCCGTGAATCTGACTCTCCTCTCGGCGCTTCGCCCGGGGGACGGCGTCCTCGAGCTTTACGACAGTTCAATCGAAACACCGCAGTCGAATATCCAGGTCCGCGGCCGTGTCACCTGGACTCGCCGCATCCATCCACAACTCCGCCTGACCGCCCGCGCCATCGCCCTGGCGGACCTCCTGGCCTGGTTTCGCTCCTTCCAGCCGGGTGTGGCCGACGATTTGCAGCTCGAGGGTAGGGCCAACATGGATTTGCAAGTTTCGGGTTGGCCCCTTCGAGTGCTTCAGGCCCGTATGACGAGCAGTGGTGCCGTTCTGCGCCATCCCTCTCTCCCCGGGCCTGTCGAGACCGGGCGTCTCGTTGTCCGTGCAAACGGCGGTTTGCTTGAGCTGGCTCCGCTGGAGTTTTTCTTGCCCGAACCTCCCGCGTCGGCTTCCTTGGCGGCCCCGCGCGCCGCAGGCGCCGCGAAGCAAGACCAGCAACCCCCAAAAGCCACGCTGCCACCGGGCGTGCTGCGCTCGCGCGTGCGCTCCGGCGATTCCCTCCGGCTGGAAGCCTCGCTTCAGCTCCCCAGGGCCGCTGCCAACGGCTCAACAGGCCCACTCCGCGATTGGCAGTTCAAGCTAAACCTCGCCGGCGACACCTCGCGCACACAGGACATTCTGGCTCTGGCAGCGGCCTTTGGCCGGCCACTTGCCATCGGTTGGGCTGCCGAGGGAGCGGCCAGCATGCGCTTAGAATGGCAGGGCATCTTGCGTCCCTGGAGCATTTCGCAAACTGGCTCGCTGGATCTTCATGGCGTCGAGCTTCGCACCGGGCTGATGCAGCAGCCGCTGAGCCTGCGCTCCGCCCGCCTCGAGCTCTCGTCCCAGGGTCCGACCTTGCACTTGCTCGACGCTCGAGCCTTTGGCACCGAATGGAAGGGAACAATCACAAAGCGAGACAGCGCTGGCAGTGCAGGCCCGCACTGGGAGTTTGCTCTGTCTGCCGAAAGACTCGATATTGCTGAGCTGAACCGCTGGCTCACCGCGCGGCCAAGCCCCAGCTTTTTGCAGCGGATTTCTCCCTTTGGCCGGCAGCAAGCTGCCTCCGATGAACAAAAGGCCCTGCTCGACGCATTGCAGGCTCGCGGCTCTCTGAGCGCTGAGGAGCTGGTCCTTTCGCCTCTCTCCGTGCGCCGCCTGCGGGCACACGCCGACCTTGCCGGGCGCAAGCTCACTCTCAGCCAGGCGCAGGGCGAGTTCTATCGGGGCTCGCTCGTGGCCAGGCTCGATGCCGAGCTCACCAGCCAGCCCGTCTTTCGATTCGAGGGGAAATTTTCGGGAGTGAACCTCGCGCAACTGACCGATGCCGGGCCCACCCTCAAGGGGCGATTTGCAGGGGAGGGAAGCGGTCTGCTCAAGTTCACAGCCCGTGGAGCAACCGAGGAAGAGCGGGTCAATTCGCTCGAAGGCGAAGGCGAGTTTACGGTGCGAGGCGCGCGAATTCGCGGTCTTGACCTCGGCAATATCTCGCTCAGCGCGCGAACACTGCCCGCTTCGCCCCCGTTTCAGGCCGAGGCCAGCTTTTCCGTCGCGGAAAGACAACTGCGGTTTGAGCGGCTGCTTCTGGCAGACAACGGAAACCATTTCGAGGCCGCCGGCAGCGTGAACTTCTCGCGGGCCGTCAGCCTCGAGGTGCGCCGCGTCTCGCGCAAGGGCGAGGTCATTCCCGCTTCCCTCCGGCGCCAGGAATTCCGATTGACGGGCACGCTGGAAGCGCTGGCCATCCGTTTCCCGCCCGCGCTCTCTCGCCCGCCGGCGAAGCCCGGCAAGAAGTCCGCTTCAAAAAGGCCATGATCCATTTCCTCGGCGCCGCCATTTCGCTTTTCCTGACCACCTTTGCATCGTTCGCCCTCCCGCGTAAGAGTACTGCCCAGGACAAGCCGCTCGAGCGCAGATTTGTGGTGGCTGAGAGCGCCTCATACCGCATCCAATTGAAAGTGCGTATTGAAACCGAAACGCAGCAAACCACTACCATCGGCGCAAAGACCTACGTCCAGCCGGCCACCCACCGCGCTGAGGTGCACATCGCCTGGGTTGCCACGCGCAGGATTCTCTCGATTGACGCCGAGGGAAACGCGGAAGTCGAAGAGACATTGTCCGACGTCGAGCGTACCTCTCCGGCAGCGTCCGACACAGCGAACTCCAACGCCCTGCAGCAGGCGCTTCGGGCCGCCACCCAGCTCTGGCCTACCGCCACACCTCAGGCGCTCCGTTATCGTGAGACGCGTTCTGGAAACTTGCAAGGATTGACGGCTGCGGGCGTGCCGCAGCTTGACGAAGCGCCTCCGCAACTGGTCTCCCTCTGGCTTCTTCGGGCTCTGCGTCCCACTTGTCCCCTGCCGGCGCACCCCGTCCGACTGGGAGAGTCCTGGAACGAGCCGCGCACCGTACAACTCGAGCATTGGGCCGACGTGCGCGCCTCAGAAACGGGCATCTGGTTGGAAACTCCGCCCTCGGCTGTGCCCGCCCTTCGCCTGCACACCACTCAGCAGATTGCAGGCCGCGTCACCACCGGCCCGGAAATGCCGCCCGAAGGCGTGGCGCGCGGCACATTCCACGGCGAGTCGCTGGCCACGCTCTCTCTCGAAGACGGCCGCCTCTTGTCGGCAACCCGCTCCGCCAGCCGGGAAATCACTTGGCTGCTCGCGCCTGTGGAAGGATTGCCCGAGCGCCCGCAATTCCGAGGCAGACTTTCGGTCGAGGTGCAGATTCAATCCTGCGATGAGAACACTTGTCCTCTTTCTGTGCGGACTCCTGCCGCCCTGCCTCGCTAGCGCGCAGGCTCCCGCGACATCGCCCGCTGCGCCCCAGCGAGTTCGTTTGGCGCCGCAGTTTGTCCCCGGCCAGACCTTTCGCTATCAACTCGAATACCGCACCACCACCGAATCCCGGCGCACCGGCTTGGTCGCCGACCCGCAGGCCCCTTCGCAGCTTGAGATTACGTGGAGCGCGCAAGTTCGCCTGGAAATCTTGCCGGCGGAACCTCCGGCGCCGGGCGCGGTGAGGCTCCGAGCCACCTACGAGAGGTCTGCGGCCACTGCCCGCAGCGATATTTTTGATCCCGCCGGCGACGCCCTGGCCAGGCAGTTCATCCGCATGGAAGGTCTTTCCCTCGAATGTACGCGCACGGCGGATGGCAAGGCGGGCAACTTTCACGGCCTCGAAACCCTGGGCGATCCAAAGGCGGTCGCTGCCGCCCAGGACTTGCTCACCCAGATCTCGAGTGGTGTCGGCGGATTGGCCCGCGAAGTCACTCCCGGCGAAAGCTGGTCGTTTGAGCAGCCCGCTGCCGGCTCGCCGCTGCTCGGCCTGGTCTGGCGCACGGAATCCACTTACCTGCGCAATGAGCCTTGCCGCCCCGCGCTTCCTCTCGACGCGGAACCATGCGCTGTGATTTTGACCAAGCTGGAGATGAGCCAGCCCCGCACCGTCCGCGACCCCACTCCCGACGACTACCGCGCTCGCGGCCTGCGCACGTCTGGAACGTGGAACGGCACCGGCGAAAGCCTGTCGTACATCTCCCTGCGCACCGGCTGGGTGGTCAGCAGCACGCAGTCCGGCAGCGAAGAAATGGATGTGACCGTTTCCTCCGCCGTTGCCGAGACCAGCGTGCGCTACGCCGGCCGCGTCCGCAGCCAGTCCCAGCTCTCCCTTCTGCCGCAGCCTGTTGCTCCAGCGCCTCCGCCTTCCACTCCCCGCGGTGGCGGCTCAGTTCCCGAGTAGCGCGTTATACCGCCAAGTGCGCGAGGCGACAAGGCAAGACGAATCTTCCAAATGGGAAATCCTGCAAGGTCCTAAGACTTGCTTTGGAGGCGGTGCCCGACTCCTCGATGGGCGTTTGCCGTCGCCCGCCAGCGGCTGGTCAGAGGCCGTCAATGCGTTTCGAACGTGTTCCACTCACTTGTGTCGAGCTCCATAGCGCTGAACGCCTCGAACAGGTAGAGCTCCAGCGGGCTTGCAATCTCGATAAATGCGACGCGCAACCCTCGGAGATAGGCCCGTGCTTCGACAAACTTTGCCTGGAACATGCTGTCAACCATCGCGTTCGAGCGCGTCATGTTGTGCGGCTGCCTCCTCGCGGCGATGCTATAGGCGAGGCACGCATCGTTTTGCGTGGTTCCGCGGACGTGCTGCCTGAGCCGCTGAAAGACGGTACGCGAAATGCCCACGTAAATGGGATGATCACCATCTATCAGCACGTAGCAGCCCTCGAAGTCGCGCTCCAAACGGAACTGGCGAAGGAGGGTAGCCACCCCCACGCCCTCCGTAGCGAACTCTGACATACGAGTTGGGGTTGCCATCCGACGTCTTAGCTCCGCCATATATCGGGGCAGCACGTCAGCCGCAAGCTGAGCGAAGGTGTACGGACAGTTGTCGATGGCCATTTATAGCTCCTGGCTTCTAACGAACTGGTGCTCTGCTGTGACGGTCCACCAAGATGTTAGGCCCCGGCTAACGCCGCTTCCAGCCCGCCGCCCGTCGGCTGCATGCGGTGGTTATCCCGCCTGCGAGCACCAGCCGACAATCTTGTACCAAGAGTCTTCACAATCCTTGACGTCGTCGAGTAGGACATTGTCGACGCCTGTTGCTACGCGTCTTGCGCGTTCGAGATACGGTAATTCCTCGCCAGGATGGTTTCGAGAGGCCTGTTTGTCCGCGAGCTCTTCGTGTGAGAGCACGAAAAATCGTTCGATGTGAGCGTCACCGTGTGGTCGAAATGAGTACAAGACCCAGAACGCAGGATGCTCCACATCCGGCGTCTTATACGTCTGGTAGAACTTTGTAAGGAATCTGGCCGAATTCGACGCCTTGACCTCGACCACCGCCGCTCGCCGGTTACATCCGACAGCTATGATGTCCGCTCCTTTCATGTTTCCGAAAGTCACTGTGGCGAAAATGCCGCGTTTCAGGAGCTCAGCGCAGACGCGGTATTCGCCGGCCAAGTTGAGGTAGTACTTGTCTAGTTTCATGCGGGATAACAATGATTAGATTGATCCGCATAAGATGCGGAGTTTCGTCTTCGCGTCCCTCTAACACGCCGTTGATTTATCTGCTGGGGCCTCGATAATCCCTTCTGCCTCGGTCACTTGCGCCCCGTGGCATGATCTATCCTGGCGTTTGATACGGATCGGCATAAAACCCTCCACGATGGACTGAGAGTCCGTCGACGGGGCTGCGAACGCCAGCCGGTCCACGGTTGAGGACATGGGTGTATATCATCGTGGTCTTTACGTCGCTATGGCCCAGGAGTTCCTGGACCGTTCGGAGATCGTAACCGTCTTCGAGGAGGTGAGTTGCAAAAGGATGTCGGAAAGTATGGCACGAGGTACCATGGTCACGCCTGACTCCCAAAGGTTCTGGCCCTGTGGGAAACTAGGACCCGATTCAAGCGCCGCTTGACAGTAATGTCAAGATAATCTCTTAGGAATGGGAACGGCACGCTATTTGTGTAAAAATTTCAGCGCCTGGCCACTCCCGCCGAGCGGTTTGCGCTCCTTTGGTCTTTGCGAGATACCGCCTGTCACCGGAAATGCCGGATAGATCTCCTGTAACGCCCCAGTGTTTACAAACGCTAGCACACTTGGCCGTATAGTCGGCTTCCCGGAAACGGCCCCACTACGCTACCCGCTGATGCGCCAACCTCTGTGGTGGACTGCGCTATACTGATGAGTTTAGCCGTTCCCTTGCACGCGCACTGAGGCCATGGACTTCAAACTCTCCAGCGACTACGACCCGCGTGGCGATCAACCCGAGGCGATCGCCCAGCTCGAGCGCGGCGTCACCTCCGGCGAGAAGCATCAGGTTTTGCTCGGCGTCACCGGCTCGGGCAAGACGTTTACCATGGCCAAGGTCATCGCGGCCATCAACCGCCCCACGCTCGTCCTGGCTCACAACAAAACCCTCGCGGCGCAGCTCTACCACGAATTTCGCGGCTTTTTCCCCCACAATGCCGTCGAATACTTCGTCAGCTACTACGACTACTACCAGCCCGAGGCCTACCTGCCTTCTTCGGGCACCTACATCGAAAAGGAATCCACCATTAACGACGAGCTCGACAAGCTGCGCATGTCCGCCACGCGTTCCCTCTTCGAGCGTCGAGATGTCGTCATCGTCGCCTCAGTTTCGTGCATCTACGGCCTAGGCTCCCCCGAGGCCTACTACGGCATGCTTCTGATGCTCGAACGCGGCCAGAGCACCGCGCGCGAAGCGCTTCTGCGCAAGCTCGTGGACATCCAGTACGAGCGCGCCGAAGAGCTGCGCCGCGGCACCTTCCGCGTTCGCGGCGACCAAATCGAAATCTACCCGCCGTACGAAGACAACGCCTACCGCGTCGAGCTTTGGGGCGACCAGATTGATGCCCTGCGCCAGTTTGATCCTCTGACCGGCGAGCTGCGTCCCGGCGCCGAGAACCTTGCTCGCGTGCCCATCTATCCCAAGTCCCACTACGTCATGCCCGTCGAGCAGAAGGAGCGCGCCATCCGCACCATTCTCGAAGAGCTCGACTGGTGGAAAGCCGAGCTCGATAAGCAGGGCAAGTTCGTCGAAGCGCAGCGCCTGTGGCAGCGCACCATGTTCGACGTGGAAATGATTCGCACCATCGGCTATTGCCACGGAATTGAGAATTACTCCCGCCACCTCTCCGGCCGCCTGCCGGGCGAAGCCCCGCCCACGCTGCTCGATTATGTGCCGCAGGACTTTCTGCTTTTTATTGACGAATCCCACCAGACCGTCCCGCAGCTTCACGGCATGTACCTCGGCGATCGCTCGCGCAAGCAAACCCTGGTGGACTACGGCTTCCGTCTGCCTTCGGCGCTAGATAATCGCCCGCTCACCTTCGAGGAGTTCGAGCACCGCACCGACCAGGCCATCTACGTCTCGGCCACGCCCGGCCCTTATGAACTCACCCGCTCCGGTGGCGTGGTCGTCGAGCAACTAATCCGCCCCACCGGGCTCGTGGACCCTGATGTCGAAGTGCGCAAAGTCACCGGCCAGGTGGACGACCTGCTGGAAGAGATTCGCCAGCGCGCCGCGCGCAGCGAGCGCGTGCTGGTCACCACGCTCACCAAGCGTATGGCCGAGGACCTGGCCGAATATTTCACCGAAGTGGGCGTGCGCTGCCGTTATCTCCACGCTGAGGTGGAAACGCTCGAGCGGGTCCGCATCTTGCGCGACCTCCGCCGCGGCGAGTTCGACGTCCTCATCGGCATCAACCTGCTCCGCGAAGGCCTCGACCTTCCCGAAGTCTCTCTCGTCGCCATCCTCGACGCCGACAAAGAAGGCTATCTGCGCAGTGCGACCGCATTGATCCAAACCATCGGCCGCTGCGCGCGTCACATCTCCGGCAAGGCCATTCTCTACGCCGACGTGATGACTGGTTCCATGCGCCAGGCCATTGACGAAACCGAGCGCCGCCGCGCCAAGCAATTGGCCTACAACACCGAGCACCACATCGAGCCGCAGTCCATCATCAAGTCCGTGGACATGCGCCTGGCGGCCATCGTCGAGGCCGACTACGTCACCGTGCCGATGGCCGAAGTCCCGTTTGAGGAAATTACCAGCGAAGAACAACTCCGCCAGGTGCTCGCGCAGCTTGAGACTCAGATGCGCGAGGCCGCCAAGAAATTTGAGTTCGAACGCGCCGCCGCTCTGCGCGACCGCCTCCGCGCCCTCAAGCAGCGCGACCTCGACGCCATCTTCGCTCCCTCTCTGCTCACCAATGAGTCATCCGCGCCACCGGCCGACCTCGCCTCAGTCCCCTCCACAAACATCAAAGAGGAACGAACTCCGCATGCTGCAACCAGCGTAATAGAATCGGCGCAGCCTCGTGCCCGTAGGTCAAAGGGAAACCGTGGAAGAGGACGTGCGCCCCAATCGGACCAGGAGGATTAGGGCTATGCCCCGAATTGCTCTGGCACTTTTGATCCAGCTTTTCGCCAGCACGCCCCCCTCAGAAGCGACGGAGTATTTCGTGACGAGAACCCGCTACGAAGAGAGGGACTGTCTGACGAATGGAAAGGTTCGCAGCAAGCCCCTGCCTGAGGCTGCGGTGCTCACCATACTCGCGGAGTCTGGGAGCTCCCTGCGCGTCTTGGAACTGCAGAGTGGTCGAGAGCTGTGCATCAAGGCGAAGAAGAATGACTTACTTTCCATCGAGCCGCTCCAAGCCCGTGATGGGAGCAGGGCAATATTTCCTGACGGACGGGAGGGCATTGGCAAACCGCGAATGCGCAAGGGAGCAGCGATGATATCTCGCGAAGGAAGAGCGGCGCTTGACGCAATTCCCGGGCCTTTTCTTGAGACGTGGATCATATTTATCGTGGAGAGAAATGGAAGAGTCTCGAACTGCCGAGTGTTGGTGCCGAGCGGCTATGCAGAATGGGATGATTGGGCCAAACGGATAGTTTGCTCGGCGGAGTTTGATCCCGTGTTGAAGAATGGCTCTCCAGTTGCAGTGACCCAGGTGCGGAAAGTGGCCCGCCACCCTGCCGGGAATGTCTTTGATCGGGTTCCCTGAAGAGCGTCCGGTTAGACCAGCCCTTTGCGCAATTCCTCCAACGGATAAAAGGTACCGCGCCATTCCACGCCACCCCGCCAGAGCGTCACTGCCATGGAATGCAGAAGCATGTAGGAAAAAATCAACGCCCCGAGGGGATGCGTGAACCCGTAAAGCCAAGAAACGCCGGAGCGTCGCGCTTGCCAGCTAAGCATAGCGATGGCAGCGGTTGCGGCGACGCCCGCGCAGAGCCGAGCGAATCCCTGCCCCAACAGCAGTCCGAGAAATGGCAGAACGCTGATTGCCAAAACGGCCAGGATGTTGCCAAGGGTGTGGCCCACGCTGTACCCGCTGGCTGCAAAGAAGTTTTTCGCTACGCTGCGGATGATCTCTCCCAATCCTTGGTTCCAACGCAGGTGCACGCGTTCCTCGGCGAGCGCGACACCGGAGCGGAAGCCACTGAGCTTGATGAGTTTGCCGAGCTTCATGTCGTCCACGACTTCCATCGCCAGCCGCTTGTGCGTGCCGATGGCCTCGTAGACCGAGCGTCGGAGAAGTTGAAAATAGCCCACACCCATGTAGCGCCGCGACCGAGGGTTGCTGACTCGCCAGGGTTCCACGCCGAACATGAATCCCACACCGAAATATATGGTTGCTGTGGTCTCCCAAAAGCCTGCCACATCCACTCGTCCGATTAATGTCAAGTGGTCTAACGTGCTTTGCTGCACTAGGGCCATTGCGCGGCGCAGCAAATCCGGCGCGAAATGCACGTCGGCGTCGGTGAAGACCAGCCACTCGCCCTGCGAGTGCTCGCAGGCTTTTTGGAGTGCGTGCGGCTTGCCCAGCCAGCCTGGGGGCAGTTGGGTCACGTGGACGACTTTGAGCCGCTGGCTCAAGCGCGCGAACTGATCCAGAATCTGCGGCGTTGCGTCCTGAGAGCGGTCATCCACGGCCACGACTTCGTAACGCGGATAGTCCTGTGCGAGTAGCGTCTGGAGCGCTCCCGGCAACCTTTCGGCTTCGTCCCGCGCGGCAAAAAGCACGGAAACGCTTGGGCAGGCCTCGCTGGCAAGCGGCTGCGCGCCTGCAAGACGCGGGAGCTGGCTCATCCCTCGAATGGCGCGGAAGCCTTGTATGATCCACACGAGGGCGAGAGTCCCCAAAAGTACCGTCCAAAAGAAATGCAATTTTGATTTCTCCTGAGCGAAAGATAAATCAACACGGTATGCTATCAGGATGCCAGCGACGCTTGCGATTGTGGGCGCAGGCCGCGTGGGACACACGTTCGGGCGCCGCTTGCGCGAGCTCGCCTGGCCGGTGGCGGCCATGGTGACGCCATCCGAGGCCACCGCGCGCGGCGGTGCACGCCATCGGCGGCGGCGTGCCGTTCGGCTCGCTCACGCGGCCCTGTAGAGAGGACAGGGCCTGCCCGAAGAGAGCTACTTGGGAGCGGGCGGAATGGCGGTTACGAGCGGTCGAATTTTTTCCAAGCGGCGCTTGGTGATGCCCCGAACCGCCAGCAAATCTTCCACGCGGCGGAACGGCCCACTCTTCTCGCGAAACCGTACAATCGCTTTGGCGGTGGTCGGACCAATTTCCGGCAGCTCTTCAAGCTGCTCAACCGTGGCCGTATTAAGGTCCAGCAACTTCTTCGCCGAATCTTTTCCGCACTGCGCCCCAACAGTCTGGACGACCATCAGGATCGCAGCGCACAGGATCAGGAAGTAAGCAACTCCCAGCGTTTCACGTTTCAAGACCCAAGCTCTCTTCATCGCGCTCAATAAACCGCGCTACTGCGGGTTCCCCTCTGAATCGAAGACCTTGACCGGCCCGAACAGCGCCGCCTGTTCGCTTACCTGTTCGGCATCGCCCACGACAACGATTTGCGAGTTGGCGGAATCGAGATACTTACGCGCCGCGCTCAAAACATCCTCGGCGGTGAGCGCTCGGACTTTTTGCCGGTAGGTCTCCAGGTAATCTTCCGGCAGTTCGTTCAAATATACCGTGGCAAGCTGTCCGGCCAAAGCATCTTGCGTGCCCAGTCCGAGCGAAAACACGCCGCTCAAATAACTCCGCGCGTCGTCCAGTTCCTGTTCGCCCACCGGCACCGCCCGAATCCGGTCGAGTTCGTAGAAAATCTCAGTGAGCGTCGCCGCCACCACCTCATTCCGCACCGCGGCGTGAATATTCACGTACCCGTGTTCGCGCAGCGGATAGACGGTGCTTCGCGGGCTGTACGTATAGCCCTTCTGCTCGCGGATATTCATCACCAGCCGCGAATTGAACGCTCCTCCGTAAATGGAGTTGGCCAGCGTTAGCCGCATCCAGTCCGGGTTGCGACGCGTGATGGCCAAATTGCCCACCAGAACTTGCGCTTGTACCGAACCCGGCAAATGCACAAGGGACACGCGGCGCCCCGCTGCCTTGGCCGGGGCAGAGAAGTCCGACCGCGGCGGCGGGCTGCCCGGCCACGACGCAAATGTCCGTTCAATTTGTTCGAGCATTTTCTCCGTGGAGAAATCGCCGACCGCGATCAGCAGAGCATTCGCCGGCACAAAGTTCGCGCCATAAAAATCAACGAGCTGGTCCTGCCGATACTTCTCCACCTGCATCTGCGTGGGCGCAGCAATCGAGTAGGGATGCGCGCCGAACAACTCCTTGCGAAGTCGCTCGCCCGCAAGAAAGCCGGGCGTAGTGCGCTCGATGCGTATTTCCTCCAGCCGCTGTCGCCGCTCGCGCTCGAATTCATCTTTGGGGAAGTTCGCGTTTTGCGCCAGGTCGGCCACCAATTCCAGCAGGCCGCTGGAACACTCCGTCAAGCCCGAAAACGAAATCGCTGAGCTATCCGCCCCGGCGCTGCACGCCAGGTCCGCGCCCATTCTTCGCAGGTCTTCTTCAATCTGCCGGCTTGACCGCGAAGCCGTGCCCGTCCGCACGACTTGAGCCGTCATGTCCGCCAGTCCGGGTGCTGTGATGCTGGCCACTGCGTTCCCGCTTCGAAAAATGAGCTGCGCGTGGAACTTCGGAATGTTGTGCGACTCGGCCAGCACCACATCGAGCCCGTTTGACAGTCGCCGCCGCGTGCGTTTCGGCCATTCCACTGCTCGCTCGACTGCTAGAGCCGGGACTTTCTCCCCGACTGTCTGGGTCGTAGTTGCCATCACGCGTCCCCTTTCTTCACCGGCTGGCGCAACACGATGGACCGGTTCTGCGCCACCAGGTACTTCTGCGCAACGTCGCGCACTTCGGCGGGCGTCACTTTGCCAAAACCATCGAGGATGGTGTTCACCAACCCCGGCCTGTCGTCAAACAGCGAAAAGCACGCCAGCAGGTGCATCAAGCCATACCTCGGCATGTACCCGCCCATTCCGCCTTCCAGCATCGAAAAATAATCCGACCGGAATTTCACCTTCACCTGCCCCAATTCCTCTTCGCTCACTCCCTTTTCCTGGACTTCCTGAATCACTTCGTCAAACACAGCCAGCGTTTGATCCGCCGTGTATTCCGGCTTGTGCAGAATGCGCGTGACCATCAGCGTCGGCCCGTTGTAATCGAACAGGTCCCCCACCGGATACTGGATGCCTCCTTCGGTATCCACTGCGACCTGCTTCTCAAGTACCAGCCGGCGATAGACGCGCCCCACTCGCCCTCCGTGCATTGCCTGGTCGAGCATCGCCAGTGCATACCAATCCGCCGTGCCTCGCGCCGGCGCTTGATAGCCAATCGCGATCGCCGGCAGAGTTCCAAATTTTTCCTCGACCTCGCCGCGCCGCTCTTCCGTTTGGGGCAGCTCGTTGGTGTCCGTTCCGGCGGGCACGGAGTTCGAGGGAATGTCGCCAAAATAGCGTTCTGCAAGACGCAGCCCTTCCTGCGGCTCGACGTCGCCGACCATCAACACCACGGCATGATTGGGCGCATAGTACGTCTTGAAAAAAGTTCGCACATCGTCGAGCGTCGCCGCGTCGAGGTCGGCAAAATCGCCGTAGAAATTGTGCGCGTTGGCCCAGTTACGGAACGCCACCGGCGGCAGGTCGAGCCACGGAAATCCCCCGTACGGCCGGTTCATCACGTTGACGCGCACTTCTTCCTTCACCACGTCGCGCTGGTTCCGCAAATTTTCTTCGTCCACCTTGAGCGCGTGCATCCGGTCGGCCTCCAGCCACAGCATCCGCGCCAGCGCGTTCGACGGCACTGCCTGGAAATAGTTGGTCACGTCGTAGTGCGTGGAGCCGTTCAGCACTCCTCCCGACGAGTTCACCAGCTTGATGTGCTCCATCTTCCCCGCGTTTTCCGACCCCTGGAACATCATGTGTTCAAAGAGGTGGGCAAACCCGCTTCTGCCGCGCGGCTCCAGCCGAAATCCGATGTTGTAATAGACGCCGACCGTAACGATCGGCGCCGTCCGCTCCGGTGAGACGACCACGCGCAATCCGTTCTTCAGCTTTGCGTCTTCAATGGGAATCTGGAGTGTTGCCAAGGAGTCCCCCGCTGGTGTTCAAGATTTCTTCAGAACCCGCTCCAACTGGTGCAGTACCTTGTTCGAGTCGCGGGAAAGCACGGCAGCGCTCAGCCGTGCGATGGCTGCATACGCGGCGCCGAATTCTTTGGGCTGCTGCTTCATCACCTGGACGTGCTTTGCCACCGTCTTGTAGTCGCCTCGCGCGACTGGCCCGGTCCACGATGCGGCGGGCCCGAGCCGGGCATAATTCTCAAGCGTCTGCCGCGTCAACGGCAGCAGCGCGCTGGTCGCCTGCCGCCGTGTGAACCCCAGGCTCATGAAGACCCGCACAGCGGCCTCCATCATACCGAGAACATGCCCCGAAGCGAGTGCGCCGGCCGCATGATAAGCTGCCTTGGCGCCGGATCTCAGACGAACCGGAATGCCGCCCAATTCCCGGGCAATCTTTCGCGCTTCTTTCAGCGCCGCAGGGTGCCCCTCGATCGCAAAAAACACGCCTTCGAGCTGAGGCTTTACCTTCGGGCTGAAGGTCTGTAACGGGTGCAACGAACCGGTTGCCGCGCCCCACTTCTCCAAAGCGACGAGTTCCTTGCGGTCGAGCGCGCCGCTGGTATGCAGCACGACTTTGCCGCGCCATTCTTCCCTTCCCATGGTAGCAAGCTTTACCGCAACCGGACGTATCGCGTCATCCGGCGTGGCGATCAGTACCACGTCGGCAGTCAGCACGCGGCGCGTGGGCTGATCGAAGGGCGTGCCGTCCCCGATGGCGCGGACGGCCGTGCGGGCCGTGGCCATTGAGCGCGTCACCACGGCGCAAATTCTCCAGCCGTGGTCGCGCAGCAGGTGGCCAAGCGCCCGCCCCAGGCGACCCGCTCCCACGATGGCCATTCTCTTCGGCATGTGGAGCGTTAGCATACCCCGATCGTCCAGTTTCCGTTGAAGGAAGACGGGTCGAGCACGATCTGAAGGACGCAACCTCCTTGGAGGGAGTTACATATGTTTTATATATCTTCCGCGTGATTTCGCGACTTCCGCACGCGACAACAAATCCATCCTGGCCTTGTTGCCTTGTCAGTTCGGCCCCGTGAGACGCATGCGGATTTAGGCTGATGGGGCCGCAGTCATGACGCGGAGCCAGCAGATGCCCCTAGAGAAGCTGATGAGTCGCTTTTCGAGACTGGAGAGGAATCGGCACTTGTTCGGTGATGGAAATCCCGTATCCCTCGAGCGCCACCAGTTTGCGCGGATGGTTGGTCAGCACTCGAATTTCCTTGAGCCCCAAGTCAATCAGGATTTGCGCCCCCAGCCCGCTCTCGCGTTGCACCAGCCGCTGTCGCGCCAAATCGCGGTCCAGTTGTCCTCGGGCGTGGTAGTGGATTCGTGGCAAGCCCTCGCCGGACGTGCTTGCAGCCTCGACCACGAATCCGCGTCCCGTGTGATGCAGATAGACAAACACGCCTCGCCCTTCGGCCACAATGGCCTCGAGCGACCGCTCGATAATCTCGTGGCAGTCGCAAGTCGTGGCCGCGAAGACGTCGCCCGTCAGGCAGTGCGAGTGTACCCGCACCAGTGGCGGCGGGCTGCCCGCCAGGTCCCCGCGCACCAGAGCGATGTGTTGTTCGCTGTCCACGTCGCTCGAGAAGGCGATCATCTTCAGCTCGCCGTAACGCGTGGGTAGCATCGTCTCGGCCATCCGCCGGACGTACCGCTCATGCTTCATTCGGTAGCGGATCAGGTCGGCCGTCGTGACCATCTTCAACCCGTGCGTCTGGCAAAACTCCGCCAATTGCGGCACCCGCGCCATCGTGCCGTCGTCGTTCATCACCTCGCAAATCACGCCGGACGGATTCAACCCGGCGATGCGCGCCAGGTCCACCGACGCTTCCGTCTGGCCCGCGCGGATCAGCACTCCGCCGCGTCGGGCACGCAGTGGGAAAACGTGACCGGGCCGCGCCAGGTCCGCCGGACGCGTATTCGCATCAATGGCCGCCAGAATGGTGATGGCGCGATCCGCGGCGCTGATGCCGGTCGTAATTCCCCGGCGGGCATCAATCGCCTCGCAGAAAGCCGTCCCATAGGTGGAAGTGTTGAGCGGCGACATCAACGGAAGATTCAGCTCGTCGCAGCGCTCCTCGGTCAGCGCCAGGCAGATCAGTCCGCGCCCGTACTTGGCCATAAAGTTGATGGCCTCGGGCGTGACCTTTTCGGCGGCCATGGTCAGGTCGCCTTCGTTCTCCCGGTCGGCATCGTCCACGAGAACGATCATCCGCCCCTGAAGGATTTCGGCAAGCGCCTCTTCAATGGTGGCAAACATGGTTTCTCTCAGAGTGGCTCCCGGCCCCGGCCAATTATAGCTGGTCTCTATGCTCCCCAAAAGTGGACGACGATCTTCGTGACCGTCCACGCTATCAGCGCCGAAGCCGGAAACGTGAGCACCCACGCAATCACAATCTCCCGGCCCACGCCCCAGCGGACCGCCGACAGTCGCCGCGTCGTTCCGACACCCATGATGGCCGTGTTGATGGTGTGGGTGGTGCTGAGTGGGATGCCGAACATGGAGGCCAGTTGGATGGTAAGCGCCGCGCTGGTCTCTGCACAAAAGCCCTGCACCGGTTCGAGCTTGGTTAACCGAAGACCCATCGTACGAATGATCCTCCACCCGCCCACGGCGGTCCCAAGCCCCATGGTGATCGCGCAGACGATGATCACCCAGTTAGGAATGAAGAACTCCTTCTGGAAGCCGCCCAGCACTAGGGTGAGAGCAAATACGCCGATGAATTTCTGCCCGTCGTTGTTCCCGTGACCGTAGGCCATGAACGCCGAAGATAGGATTTGGAGTTTTCCAAAGACTTCGCGCACCGTTCGCGGCCGTGCCCGATAAAAGATCCGGTAAATCAAAAGCATGATCAGCAGCCCGCCGCCAAAGCCGAGAAACGTGGAAAAGAGGAGGCCCACCAGCACCTTGTGCCAGCCGTCCCAGACGAGCGCCGAGGTGCCGGCGGCGGCAAAGGCAGCGCCGGTCAGCCCGGCCACAAGTCCATGGGTTTCGCTGGTCGGCAAGCCGCGCCACCACGCCAGTGTGCTCCAGACCACAATTCCGACCATGGCCCCGGCAATGGTCGGCAGGCCAATCGCCTCCGGTTTGACGAATCCTTTTCCAATCGTCTTCGCGACAGCCAGCCCGGAGAAAGCACCGGCAATATTCAGCACGGTGGCCATCAGCAGCGCTGTGCTGGGCCGTAGAACGCGCGTGGAGACCACGGTGGCGATGGCGTTTGGCGCGTCGGTCCAGCCATTGACAAACTCGGCCGCCAGCACCAGCGCCAGCACCACGAGTGAGCCGGCACTCAGTTCGCTCATCACCGATAAATTCTCCAACTCTTGGGATGGCTCATGCGGAATGTGTGGGTAGCGAAGGAAGAGAATCGCAAAGTTTAGCCGCTCTTGAGTACGACCGATTCCAAAACGTTGGCAACATCTTCACATTTGTCCGTAGCGGTTTCTATGGTCTCGATGATCTCTTTCCACTTGATAATTTGCACCGGGTCCTTTTCTTCCTCGAAGAGCTGCGCAATCAACGTGCGGCAAATACGGTCGCATTCGTTTTCCAGCCGGTTGATTTCGATACAGTGTTGCAGCACCTGGTCCTGTTTTTCCAGCATGCGCACGGCGGACACCACCTCGGCGGTGGCCTCTGCAAGCTTCCGCGCCAGATCGACCACGCCCGGACGAATGGAGTCCACACGATAGAGCACCAGGCGCGAGGCTGAGGCGTCAATCAAATCCACCACGTCGTCAATGGCGCTGGCAAGCGCGTGGATATCCTCCCGGTCGATGGGCGTAATAAAAGTTTGATTCAACCGGGTCATCAGTGCGTGTGTCATCTCGTCGCCCTTGTGCTCATACTCCTTAATCAGGCCCACGCGGGCGGGCACGTCATTGAATTCCTCCAGTAGCTCGATTAAGGCTTTCGCGCTTGCTTGGACGTTCTCTGCCAGTGCGTCGAAGATGTCAAAAAAGCTTTGCTCGCGCGGCAGGATCCGGTTCAGCAGGCTGGCCATGGTTTAATGACTCCCAGAATCGAACGCGTCGAGACTATATCCAAAGATTTCGAGGGGTACAAGCCTTGTGCCCAGCAGCTTGTTGAAAAACTCACGCGGTGTCATTCTGAGCGAGCTTGGCGAGCGAAGAATCCCTCTGTCTCTTGATCTTACGGCCAAGAGGGATGCTTCGCTGCGCTCAGCATGACATGCAAACGCACTCTTTCAACAACCTGCTAGAGGACAAACCTGCCTGCATGTGCAAAACAAATGGGGCGGCCCGCTGTTGAGCCGCCCCTGCTTTGCCTTTTGTAGCGGCGACGGAATTTACCCCGAGCGCAGCCGAGGGGTGTCGCCATCTGCTGGTGGTTTGCCTTTTGTAGCGGCGACTTTACGTCGCCATCTGCGTTGCCCTTGTAGCGGCCACTTTACGTCGCCATCTGCGGGTGCCTTCTCAGTTCATCGCGGAGGCTGGTTTCCAGCCTCCAACCTCTGCTGCTTAGTACATCCCGCCCATTCCGCCGCCACCGTGCCCGCCGGCTCCGACGGACTTCTTTTCGTCTTCCTTGATGTCGGCCACCAGCGCTTCCGTGGTCAGCATCAGGGCGGCGATGGACGCGGCGTTCTGCAGCGCCAGGCGCGTGACCTTGGCCGGGTCGATCACCCCGGCCTTGACCAGGTCGGAGTACTCGCCCGTCTCGGCGTCGAAGCCGTAGTTCTCATCCTTCGACTCCCGCACCTTGCCCACCACCACGGCCCCTTCGTGACCCGCGTTCTGGGCGATTTGCCGCATGGGCTCTTCCAGAGCGCGCTTCACGATGTTGACACCGATCACTTCATCCTCGTCATGGAGTTTGAGCCGCTCCAGCGCGGTGATGCAGCGGATCAGCGCCACGCCGCCGCCGGCCACGATGCCTTCTTCGACCGCTGCGCGGGTGGCATGCATCGCGTCCTCGACACGAGCCTTCTTCTCCTTCAGCTCGGTTTCGGTCGCTGCGCCCACCTTGATCACTGCGACGCCGCCGACCAGCTTGGCCAGCCGCTCCTGAAGCTTTTCCTTGTCGTAGTCGGACGTGGTCTCTTCGACCTGCGCCCGGATCTGCTTCACTCGACCCTCGATCTCCGTGGCCTTGCCGGAGCCTTCGACGATCGTGGTGTTGTCCTTGTCAATGGTCACCTTCTTGGCCCGTCCGAGGTCCTCGACTTTAACGTTTTCGAGCTTGATGCCCAAGTCTTCGGTGACAGCCTTGCCGCCGGTCAGCGTGGCGATGTCTTCCAGCATGGCCTTGCGACGATCGCCGAAGCCGGGAGCCTTTACCGCAGCGCACTGCAGCGTGCCACGGAGCTTGTTCACCACCAGGGTCGCCAGCGCCTCGCCCTCGACGTCCTCGGCAATGATCAACAGCGGCTTGCCCATCTTGGCGATCTGCTCCAGCAGGGGCAGCAGGTCCTTCATCGAGCTGATCTTCTTTTCGTGGATCAGAATGCGCACATCTTCCAGCACGCACTCCATGCGCTCCGGATCGGTGACGAAGTAGGGCGAGAGGTAGCCGCGGTCAAACTGCATCCCTTCCACCACCTCCAGCGCCGTCTCCATCGTCTTTGACTCTTCGACGGTGATGACGCCGTCCTTGCCCACCTGCTTCATCGCTTCGGCAATGATGTCGCCGATTTGCTTGTCGTTGTTGGCGCTGATCGTGCCCACTTGCGCGATCATTTCGCCCTTGACGTCGCGGTGCAGCTTCTTGATCTCTCCCACCGCCACTTCCACGGCCTTTTCAATGCCGCGCTTGAGCGCCATCGGGCTCGCCCCGGCCGCCACTGTCCTGACGCCTTCGCGGAAGATGGCCTGGGCCAGCACCGTCGCCGTGGTGGTGCCGTCGCCGGCCACGTCGGAAGTCTTCGACGCGACCTCGCGCACCATTTGCGCGCCCATGTTCTCCAGCGGATCCCTCAGTTCGATTTCCTTGGCCACGGTCACGCCGTCCTTCGTGATCACCGGCGCGCCGAACTTCTTTTCGATCACCGCGTTGCGCCCCTTCGGGCCCAACGTGATCTTCACGGCGTCAGCCAGCACGTTGACGCCGCGTAGGATCGCCTGGCGAGAATTCTCACCAGTCACAATTTGCTTTGCCATTGCTCCTATCCCTCCTCGATGATTTCAAAACTGTTCCGGCCTCGGGCCGGAGAAAATGATTGGTCTCGAAAGGTTGCTGGCCGTGTGCCAGCAATCGGCAACTTATCGCTTTGCTGCCTTGGCGGCGCCGCTGAGCTTCGCCAGGATCTCTTCCTCGCGAAGGATGAGGTACTCCTGCTCGTCAATCTTGATTTCCGTTCCGCTGTACTTGCCGAAGAGGACCCGGTCGCCCGCCTTCACGTCCAGCGGGACCCGTTCCCCCTTTTCGATTTTGCCGGCACCAACGGCCATCACCTCTCCCTCTTGCGGCTTTTCCTTAGCCGTATCGGGGATGATGATCCCGCCCTTGGCGCTTTCCTTCTCTTCGATCCGCTTGACCACCACTCGGTCATGCAGAGGTGTAATGTTCACTGCCATCGTTGCTCACCCTCCGTTCCAGAAGTCGGGAATTGTGTTGCGGGAGCGCCCAAAACCACTTTAGCACTCCTCTGTTGCGAGTGCTAATATATGCGCAACAATTTTTCTTGTCAAGCTCCGACTGCTTCGCCCTCGCTGCTCCTTTCTGATGCCCAGCGTAACCTCTTATATTGCAATACCTTGCGTGCTTATTCAGCCACCCTTTGCGCCACAGCACTCTCCCAGATAGAATCCCCTCCGGGAGGGCAAGCTCCTCTCCGTGTTGAAACTTCTCCAAATCTCCGGCTTCATCCTGGCTGGCGGGCAAAGCCGCCGCATGGGTCGGGACAAGGCCAGTCTGCAAATCGCTGGAGAGTCACTCCTGCTTCGAAGCGCGCGACTTTTGGCTTCGCTTGTCGCTGATCTCGTTGTGATTGGTTCTCCGGAGCGTTATGCCCACACCGAATTGCGCGTCGTTCCCGACGACCGGCCCGGTCTGGGTCCGATGGGCGGAATTGCCACGGCGCTGCGCATTTCATCCTCACCCTGGAATTTGATTGTCGGATGCGACTTGCCCTATCTCAACGCGCCGTTTCTCGATTTCCTGATTCGCCGCGCCATCGATTCCCAGGCCGACGCTCTCCTGCCGGAAACTGCGCGCGGCCCCGAGCCGCTTTGTGCCGTGTACACCCGCAGGTGCCTTCCATCTATTGAAGCGGCGATCCAGCGGAACGATTTGAAAATCACCAACAGCCTCGCGTCCTGCAAACTGGAAACACTTCCCGAATCGCAATGGAAAGAGTTTGATTCCGGCGGGCGGCTGTTCAAGAATATGAACTCGCCGGCCGATTACGAGGAGGCCCGGACGTATTTTGCAGAGAGGGATTTGTAGGGGCGCTGCTTGCTGCGCCCCTGGCCGATTACGAGGAAGCCCGGGCGTATTTTGCAGAGAGGGATTTGTAGGGGCGCTGCTTGCTGCGCCCCAAAGGCGCCGACAGAAGGCATGCCGCACAGATGACCGAGCATTACATCGAATTCCGCAATGTCTGGAAATCGTTCGAAGGCCCTCCCGTGCTGCACGACGTCAGCTTCCACGTGGACCGCGGCGAGACCGCCGTCATCATGGGCCGCAGCGGCGTGGGCAAATCCGTCACCCTCAAACACATCATGGGCTTTCTCAAGCCGGACGCGGGCCGCGTGTTCGTGGCCGGGCAGGACATCACCGATTGGGAAGAAGATCAGCTCGCCGAGGTGCGGAAAAAAGTCACCATGGTCTTTCAATCCGGCGCGCTGTTTGACTCGCTGACTGTCGCCGAAAATGTCGCCTTCCCGCTCGATGGTCGCGATATCCCCGAGGACGAACGCGACGCCCGCGTCTGCGAGTTGCTCGAGATGCTTGAGGTGGCCGACCTCGCCGATAAGCTCCCCTCCGAATTAAGCACCGGCACCAAACGCGCCGTCGCCATTGCCCGCGCTCTGGCTCAGGACCCCGAGGCCATCCTCTACGACGAGCCCACGACGATGGTCGATCCCCTGATGGCCTCCCACACCGGCGACCTCATCCTCAAGCTCAAAGAAAAATTCCACAAAACCTCCATCGTCGTTACCCACGACACCCATCTCGCCCGCAAGCTCGCCGACACCCTCATTTTCCTTCAAGACGGCCGCGTCTCCTTTTTCGGCACCTGGTATGAATTCGAAACCTCTCCCGACCCCTTTCTCCGCGATTTTCGCCTCCTCGACGACCTCATTCCCGCCTTGGATCTGTCCTCTTGAATCTCTTTCTGCGACCGATTCCGCGCGTCGTTTGCCAGGATTTTATTCACCGCCGAGGAAACTCAGCTAACCCCATCGGCGTCGTATCTCGAAGAGCCTGTCGTCTTCCATCACCGAATTCACCAAAGGAGCCGCCCAGCCGATGAGCAAAGAGTTCAAGCCCTTCATTCCGGAAGACTCGCGCGAACCCGAAATGACCGTTAAGGCCGTTCTGCTGGGCGTGGTTCTCTCGGCGATGTTTGGTGCGGCGAACGCCTATCTGGCCATGCGCGCCGGTCAGACCATTGCCGCGACGATTCCCGCCGCCGTCATCGCCATCGCTGCCTTTCGACTGCCGTTTTTCCGAGGCGGCGTGCTCGAGCAGAACATCACCCGCACGGCAGCTTCAGTCGGCGAAGCCCTGGTGGCCGGTGTCGCATTTACAGTCCCCGCGTTTTTGCTGGCCGGAATCTGGCCCAATCTGGCCGAGCGCTTCTGGGACGCCGCGCTCCTGATGCTCGCCGGCGGTCTGCTCGGAGTGTTCTTCATCATCATTTTGCGTCGGCCTTTGTGTGTGGACTCCGACCTGCCATTCCCCGAGGCCACCGCCTGCACCGAAGTCGTCAAAGCCGGCCAGCACGGCTCCACCGAAGCCCCGCGCTTCGTTTTCGGCGCCATGGCCATCGGCGCCGTGCTTCAATTCCTCACCAACAGTCGCGGCTTCCAGCTCTTCCGCGAGAACATCGGGGGCTTCATCGAGCTTCCCAAAGTCATCATCAGCCGCTTCTATGGCGACTCCCCTGCGCGCGGCACCATCCACGGCGGTGGTGTTCCCTACGCCTCCCCTCTGGCCTCGCCCGCACTGATGGGAATTGGTTACATCATCGGCCCACGCCTTTCGGCCATCAACTTCTCCGGCACGGCCATTGCCTGGTGGGTGCTGATCCCGTTGGTGCTCTTCATTGACCCGGAACTCCCCAACCGCCTGCAAGTGCCCGGCCAGCCGCCGCTCGGTTGGGACGTCATCAGCTATACCGTCTGGTTCAACATCGTGCGGCCGATCGCCGTCGGCACCATGCTCGTCGCCGCGCTCTATACGCTCTACACCATGCGCGAATCGCTGCTGGCGTCCATTCGCGGCGCCCTGGGTGCCCGCGCCAAGACCAACTTGGCCGCGCTCTCCAGCCGCCTCGAACGCGATATTCCCCTGCGCTGGGTGGTGATCTCGATTGCTCTTCTCATCCTGCCGATTCTGTTCATCTACTACCGCTTCACCCAAAGCTGGGGCATCGCCCTGCTGGCGGCGCTGGTGATGATGGTGGTGGGCTTCATTCTCTCGGCCATCGGCGGGTATCTCGTCGGATTGATCGGCAGTAGCAACCAGCCCGTCTCCGGTCTGACCCTGACCGCGCTTGTCGTCGCAGCGCTCTTGATGGTCGGCGTCGGCGTGCGTGGCACGGCCGGCGTTGCTGCCGTGCTGGGCGTCGCCTCGGTCGTCTGTATTGCGTGTTCCGTGGCTGGCAGCCTTATCCAGGACCTCAAGGCTGGCTACCAACTCGGCGGCACGCCCTGGAAGATGCAGGTCGCGGAAATCATCAGTGTCGTGGCGCTTTCCTTTTTCCTGATGGTGCCGATTCTCGTGCTACATAATAACTACACTATTGGGAGCCGGGCTCTGCCTGCTCCGCAGGCTGGCTTGATGGCCACACTCGCGCAGGGAATTGTCGCCGGCGAAATGGCCTGGGGACTCGTCTTGATGGGCTGTGTCTTGGGTGCGGCTCTGATCATGATTGACGCGCCGGCGCCTATGCTAATCGCTGTCGGCATGTACCTGCCGTTCGAGACTACCTCCGCGATCTTCGTCGGCGGCATGTTGAAGTGGATTGCCGACCTCATCGCCGCGCGAAGAAAACTCTCTACTGCAGCCAAAGATACCTTTGAGCAACGCGGAACCTTGCTCGCCTCCGGATTGATTGCCGGTGAAGCCCTGCTTGCCATCATTCTTTCTGGTGGTCTCATCCTCGTGCAATTGCTCGTGGATTGGAAGCGCTTCGCTGCAACTTTCCCCGGGGTTGTCAGTTGGATTGTCGAGCGATTTCCACTCCGGCCAGATGGCTCGCCGGACTTTTCCTTCACCCGGCTGTTCACCGGCCAGGCGGAACTTGCCTTCTTCCCGCAGTGGGGCGGCTGGCTCTCTCTGATTGTATTTGCCGTGGTGGCGGGAATTCTGATCCGTGGCCCTTTCCGCAAAGGCCTTCCGGACTGATGTCCGGGTCTTCTCTGAGGCCTCTGTGACTCTGCGTCCTCTGCGTTAATCTTTTTTCTGCGGGACTCCCGCGTGGTGAAGCCGTTCGCGTTAGTAATTCGGCCAGCACCCGGGCGTCACCAGCTCCAGCAGATGATTGTCCGGGTCGCGGAAGTACAGGCTCCATCCGCCTCGTTCCCACTGTTTCTTCTCCTCGATGGAGATGCCGCGCTCCCGCAATCGCTTCTCCCACGCATCCAGTTCATCCGTGGAGATGGAAAACGCCAGGTGCACCGGCCCGCTCCCATCGTGCGTCGGAAACTGGTCCGGGGTAACCGAAGCCCCGCGCTTGAACAGCAGCAGCACCTGCCCCTCTCGCACGCGCAGCGCGCGGATGCGCTCATCGCTCACCATCACCGGGAAGCCGAATAACTCGCTGTAGAAGTGCACCGCGCGGTCGAGATCGTCCACATAGAGAGATGTTTCGAGCACTCCCGTCACCTGTGGCATGAATCCCTCCTGAGGCGGGTAGGGAATTTTGCCGAAACAATCTCTTGTAGCGGCGGGTTTACCCCGCCATCTTTCTTCATCTGGCCTTAACGCAATGAATTCTTCTTCGTCCCACGGACCACTCGTAAACTCCTGATCTTTTCTTTCCTCAATGGCCCAATGACTAAATGGCTCAATGGCCAAATTTTTCTTCTTGCTCTTTGTAGCGCCGGGGCAGGGCCCCCGGCATCTTCCCTCTTGCGCTGTCATTCTGAGCGAAGCGAAGAATCCCTCTGCCGAAAAAAGCTTTCAAAACCCCTGCGCCTTCAGCTCCTCGACGCTCAGGCGAGATGACTGCACACCTCCGCGCGCCTCCAGCAGCCCCTCGAGGTACTTCGCCAACATATCGGATTCCAAATTCACCGCCGCCCCTACAGCGAGGGTCCGTACATTCGTGTTGGCGTAGGTGAAGGGGATAATCGCGGTGTCCACCACCCCGTCGCGCCAGCCCGCAACGGTCAGACTGATCCCGTCAATCGTGATCGATCCCTTCATCGCCACGTACCGCCACATCTCTTCGGGCACGCGCACCGCAAGCCACCAGTTCTCCCCCTCTGGTTCGAGGCGCGTCACCCTGCCAACTCCGTCCACGTGGCCCTGCACGAAATGCCCGCCAAACTCCTTGCCCGCCGTCATCGGCCGCTCCAGGTTGACGATTTCCCCCGTCTTCAACTCGCCAAACGCCGTTCGCCGCAGCGTCTCCCCGCTCAGGTCTGCCGAAAACGTTTCCTCGTCTTTTGCGACGATCGTCAGGCAGCAGCCATTCACCGCAATGCTCCCCGAGACCGCAAGCTGCGGCGCCAACTCCGGCGCGTGCACCTTCAGCCGCCCGCCATCATTCGTCATTTTGAACTGCGCCACCGTTCCCGTGGCTTCAACGATCCCTGTAAACATCACTTCTTTCTCACCATAAACACCGCTTGCTCCACCCCACTCCTGGTGTAGTCTTGGAATGCGAGGTAGTGTCCCTCTTCGTCGTAATAGACCTCCCAACCTTCTGATTCTTTTTCGGCCACGCCCGGTCGCCAGACTGAAGTCAGTTCATATCCTGCGGACTCAAGCCTTGCTCGAAGTTGAGTAATAGATATGCCGTCGCGACTCACAAACTGAACAAATCCGAGTGGGTTCGATAGATCTGGCGCCTCAGCAAAGAACTTCCAAAGCATCTGTGGGTGAGTAGCCTGAAGTCTCCCATCCAATTCCATTAGGTTTCCGTCTTGTGTTCGAAACACCCCACGCACCTTGCTGGGTGGAATCACGATCAGCTGTGTATTTAGAGCTCCAAGGTTGATTGATTCAATTGAAATTGATTCGATCGAAAACTCACGTGAGCTGTATTTCGGCGGCACTATTGGCCGGACGCGCAAGCGCTCACCCTTGCTCTTCAATCGCTGAGCATCCAAGAGGACATTAGATATGCGCGTATCACCCATCGGGGTCGCGTCCGTCACCCGTCGAATTATCTCCTTCTCTAATGCCCGACGACATTTGTTACTCAAATCTGAAGCACTTTCAAAGCTATCGTATTTCACAGAGGCGCTCTCGAGAAGGGTTTCCACCTCCTCGGAACGCTCCTGCGCTTCCTTTGCAAAGATAAATACGGCCTTTCGATTAGTCGCCGCGAACAAATACTCTTTCTTTACAGGTTGAGTTAGGGTTTTTCCAAGGATGAGCACGAAAAACGCCGACCCGCGCACTCCCTCCAAAAAAGCGTCCTCAGCGCCTTGAGGGGACGCCGGCTCTGTTTCAAACGCCCACGGTTTGCAAAAAGGGATAGAACTTACCGCCTCAAGGGCGGCTTCCCGTTCAGCCGACAAGTCCTCTTGCGACTTGTTCATTACCGATGAAATGAAAACTTTGATTCTCTCCGACATTCTGCTGCCTTGATCGCCTCTCAACCAGCTCAGGAACTCCCGTAAACATCGCGCAAATATCCTTCCACCATGAAATCCGTCCCGAACCGCCGCATCGCTTGTATCCGCAGCTCTTTGTAGCGCCGTGGCAGGGGCTTATATCCGACGAAGCCTCGGCGAAGTCGGACCGGCATCTTCTCCGAGAACTCCGCCATCGGCACCCCATCGGTCCCCAGCAGTTTGGGCGCGTAAAACAACACGAGCTTATCCACCACTTGCGCTTCCAGCGCCGCTCCGTTCACCCTCGACCCGCCTTCGAGCATCAGCGAGAGCATTTCTCGCTTTCCCAAATCCTCGACCACTGCCTTGAAATCAATCTGGCTCTTCTGCCCCCGAACGCGGATCACTTCAACACCAGCCTTGCGCAGCGCGCGTGCCCGCGGTGAATTCTCTGCCGCCCGCGTGTAAACGAGTACGTCGCTCTGACAACTCTTCACCAGTTTCGACTTCAGCGGCAGCCGCAGCCGCGAATCCAGCACCACGCGCAGCAGCGGCCGCCGCCGAGGCAGCCCCGTGCGGTCGGTGAGCAGCGGATTGTCCGCCAGCACCGTGCCAATCCCGGTCAAGACCGCGTCAGCGGCATGACGCATCTGCTGCACCTCTGCCCGCGACTCCTCCGACGTAATCCACAGGCTCACCGACCCCGCTCGTCGTGGCGCCGCGATGCGGCCATCCAGCGTCAGCGCCACCTTCATCGTCACCAGCGGCCGCTTCGTCGTAATCCAGCGCGCAAATCCTTCATTGAGCTGCCGCGCCTCCTCCTCGCGCAATCCGCTTTCCACCTCGACCCCTGCCGCACGCAACTTCTCCAGGCCCCGGCCCGCCACTTCCGGATTCGGGTCCTTCATCGCCGCCACCACGCGCCGCACGCCCGCCGCAATCAACGCATCGGTACACGGCCCCGTCCGCCCAACGTGGCAGCACGGCTCGAGGTTGAGGTAGAGCGTCGCGCCCCGCGCGTATTCGCCTGCGGTTTCTAGCGCGATCACTTCCGCGTGCTTGCGACCCTCGTAAGTATGAAATCCTTCGCCGACCGCGCCTCCATCCCGCACAAGCACCGCTCCGACCATCGGATTCGGACTCGCCAGCGCCACGCCCCTCCGCGCCAACTCCAGCGCCCGCGCCATCCACTGCTCGTCGGCAGAATTGTTCTGGGAACTCATGCGGTCAATCAAAGAGGGAATTGACGAACGCCGGCGCGTCAAACGGCACCAGGTCCGTCAACTTCTCGCCGGTGCCCACAAAGCGGATGGGCAGGCCCAGCTCTCGCGCAATTGCCACGACAATCCCGCCCTTGGCCGTGCCGTCAAGTTTGGTCAGCACGATGCCGGTCACGCCCGCGTGCGCCGTAAACTCGCGTGCTTGCTGCAAGCCGTTCTGGCCGGTGGTCGCGTCCATCACCAACAAGACGTCGTGCGGTGCGCCCGTCACCAGCTTCGCCGCGATGCGCTTCATCTTCTCCAGCTCGGCCATCAAGTTGGACTTCGTATGCAGCCGCCCCGCCGTATCCACGATGACGGCATCCATCCCGCGCGCCTTCGACGCCGCCAGCGCGTCGTACACCACCGCCGCCGGGTCCGCGCCCGGTTTCTGCTTGATCAGCTCCACGCCGGCGCGCTGCGCCCAGATATCAATCTGTTCATTCGCTGCGGCACGAAACGTGTCCGCGCCGCACAGCAGCACCGATCGCCCCTCGGCCTTGAGTCGGTGCGCCAGTTTGCCGATGGTCGTCGTCTTGCCTGTCCCATTCACTCCCACAACAAAAATCACTCGCGGCGCATCCGTGCCGATGCCGTTCTCGCTTCTGACCGGCGCATTCAATATAGCGATCAACTGGCTCTTCAACTCCGCCTTGAGCTGCCCTGCATCCGCAAGCGCGTGACGTTCCACTTTGTCCCGCACGCCCGCCAGCACTTCGCCGGTGGTGCGCACCCCCAGGTCAGCCGAGAGCAGCGCCTTCTCCAACTCGGCCAGCAGCGCCGGATCAATTCTCCGTTCGCCGGTCAGCAGCTCATCCACGCGCGCCGAAAGCTCCGTGCGCGTCTTGCTGACCGACTCCTTCAGCCGCTCGAGCAGCGTCGGCTCCGGCTTTCCAAACAGCGTGATCATGTCTGCCTTCTGCGCAACTTCCGCGAACTCGTCATTCTAGCAGAAAGGGAACATCACGCTGGAAGGACTCATTGCGAGGCGCGCCCACTGCGGCTACAATCTCCCAAACTTCTCAATTGGAGGGCGCCACCATGCGCGGTCTGACCCGTCGAGATCTTCTTTCCAAGTGTTATGCCAGCGGTTTGCTGATTGCCGCACCTGCGTTGACCGAAACTCGCTTACTCTCGCTCTGGTTGCAGGCGGAATCGAAAAAGAAGCCGACGCCTCCCAACGACCTCGGCCCTTTCTACAAAGCCGACGCCCCTCGCGAAACCAAGCTCGCGCGGCCCGGCGATCCCGGCTTGCCCCTGAAGGTAACGGGGACCGTTTACAACACGCGCGGCGAGGCTCTCCCCGGCGCGCTCATCGAAATCTGGCATGCCGACCCCTTCGGCCAGTACGACAATCAGGGCTTTCACTATCGCGCGCTCTTTACGGCAAGTTCGGGCGGCTCCTATGGATTCGACACCAACATGCCCGGCCATTACCCCGACCGCGTCGCCCAGCACATCCATTACAAAGTGACCGCTCCTGGCCACAAGGCGCTTGTTACTCAGTTGTATTTTGCCACCGACCCGGCCTTCGAAGGCGACCCTGACCGCAACTTCCGCAAGGATCCTCTCCTCCAGACGCGGGAATTAGTCCGTCCCGTGCGCGTGCACGAAATCCCGGGATCAATCCGCGCCGCTGTGGACTTTGAAGTTGTTTTGGAAACTCTGTAGCGCCGGGGCAGGGCCCCCGGCATCTCCCCGCTTTAGATGCGCTGTCATTCTGAGCGAAGCGAAGAATCCCTCTGACGAAAAAAGATTGTAGCTCACGTCCCGCCATGGCAGGCTTTTGTCGTGGGCTCGCGCGTGCCACCACCTATTTCCGTGGCAGGGGGCTAATTTCTATTTTCTAATTTCCAATTTCTATCCTTGGTTCTACACTTCCACCAGCGTCGCGCTGAGCTTGAGCTTACCCGCGCGAATAGCCGACTCCAGCGCATCCACCACAACCGGATCAAAGCGCGCCCCGGCCAGAAACCGTATCCGCTCCAGCGCATAGTCCAGCTCCATGGCCGACTGATACGGCCGATTCGTCGTCATCGCATCCAGCGTATCGGTGACCGCAATGATCTTCGCCATCATCGGGATCTGCTCATCGGTCAGACCATAGGGGTACCCGCGCCCGTCCATGTGCTCGTGGTGCAGCTCGATTCCCGGGAGCATCTCCGCCAACTGCGCGACCGGCCGCATGATGTTGGCGCCTTTGATGGGATGTTGCTTCATCAGGTCAAATTCCTCGTCGGTCAACGCCCCGGGCTTTTTCAACACGCGGTCGTCTACGCCAATCTTGCCTACGTCGTGAAGCAGCGCCGAGATCCGCAGCCGGTCCAGTTCTTCCGCGGATTGGCCCAACTCACGCCCGATAATTTCCGCGTACTTGGCCACGCGTCCGGAATGGCCGCGCGTGTACGGGTCTTTTTCGTCAATAGCCGCTGCGAGCATGCGGATGGATCCCAGGAAGAGGTCGCGGTTTTCCTGCGCCGCTTGCTTGAGCTGCTCGATGTACTGCTCGATGTCGCCCGCCATGCGGTTAAACGTTTCGGCCAGCTCGCTGATTTCCGCCGCCCCGCGGACCGGCGTGCGTTCGTGGAATTCGCCGCGGCTGATAGCTCGCGTGGACTCGGCCAACCCGCGAATCGGCGTCGAGATTCCCACCGCCAGCACATATCCGAGAATCAGCGCAACAAATGTCACTACAATGACGAATCCCAGCGCCTGCCGGTTTAGCTCCTTGACGCCTGCGTCTTCGCGCGCCTGGTCCAGGCTGCGTTGCGCGATCACCGCCCAGCTCAGGTCGGGAAACGTGCTGTACGTCCCGATCATTTCCACCGGTCTCTTGTTTTCTTCCTGGGTGAACCGGGCGGTTTGCGTCGTGCGCAGGTCGCGGGGCAGTGCCGCGACCTGCGCGACCACGGGAAATGTCGTGAGCACCGCTGTGCCGGGAACAAAATTGCGCGTGTCCGAATGAGCCACGATATGGCCCGTTCGGTCCACCAGGTACACCATGCGCCCGCGCACGCTGGTTTCCTGCAGCCGCCGCAGGATCCGGTCCAGCGAGACCACCGCCGCCAGCATGCCCGTGAAGCGGTCGCCCACCTGGAGCGGCACCGCCATCACAAACGCTGGCCGGTTTTCTGGCCCCAGCGCCAGTGGGTCGCTGCGGAATTTCAGCGATTGAAACGTGGTCGTGTAGGCGCGCTTTAGTGCCTTGTCAACGAACGGGTCTTCGTTTGCTCTCAGATTGCCGGCGCCCGTCCCCCTGGCGTCTTCGGCTACCGCGGTTAAGTAGAGGATGTCCGGATTGCTGTTCACAAAATTTTCCAGCAGCCGCTTGACCTGTGGTGTGCGGACAGGATCGCCGACGTCTTCGATCAGCCCGGTCAGGACCAAGATCTGCCGCTGGCTGATCAGTTGCTGATATAGGTTGGATTCAAAGAGTTGAATCTCTTCGCCCAGCGACCGCGTCACCTCAATCTGCTGCACCCGTTCCGTATCCGCCAGCTTCTCCTGGCTCAGCTTGAGCACTTGCCGGTGATACAGCCCGAGGGGCAGCAGCGTGACCAGCAACAGCGCTCCCAACACAATCCACAGGATGCGCAGCCGCGAAAGTCGCAGCGAATTGAGGATTTTCGGCGCCACGGGGTTGAAGACCTTGCTTATCCATTCTAGGGATGCCCCGCGACGCGAACAATCTATGGTAGGAATCCGTGTTAGCAGATAAGCACAGGGAGTAGCGCCCCGCTAGTCTTCCTGCTTCGGCCGCCGCTCCATCAGCTCGCGGATGGCCTTGCGCGGGGCGCGGCCCCGGTGGAGCACGGCCTCCATCTGCTCGGTAATCGGCATCTCCACTGCCGCGCGACGCGCCAGTTCGAGTGCCACCTGTGTGGTGCCCACCCCTTCGGCCACCATGCGCTTTCCGGCCAGTATCCTCTCCAGCTTTCGACCCTTGCCCAGCTCGACGCCGACCGTGCGGTTGCGGCTCAGCCCGCCGGTGCAGGTCAGCACCAGGTCGCCCATCCCGGCCAGCCCCATCAGCGTTTCGCGGCGCCCGCCCAGCGCCACGGCCAGCCGCGTCATCTCCACCAGTCCGCGCGTGACCAGCGCCGCAATCGTATTGTGGCCCAGGCCGAGTCCGGCGCAGACTCCTGCGGCAATCGCAATCACGTTTTTTACTGCCCCGCCCAGCTCCGTGCCCACAACGTCGTCGTTGGTGTAAAGCCGCAGCGTTGGCCCGGAGAATTCCGCCTGCACTTCTTTGGCGGTTTCGCGGTCTGCTGAGGCAATCACCACCGCCGTCGGGTCGCCTCGCGCCACCTCCCTTGCAAACGACGGCCCGGAAAGTGCCGCCACGCGCGGAGTGAATCTCGTCGAAATCACTTCGCCGATGACCTCCGACATTCTCAGTTGCCGCTCCTGCTCCAGCCCCTTCGTAGCGCTCACCACGATCATGCCTGGGTCGAGATGCGGCAGCATCCTCGAGTACATTTCGCGGGCGTGCGCCGACGGCATCACGCCCACCACAATCTCGGCGCCGTCCAGCGCCCACTCCAAGTCGGGCGTAATCTCCACGGTTCTGGGGATCTTGCACCCGGGCAAGTACACATCATTCACCCGCCGCTTCCGCATCTGTTCGCAGAGCAAGGCGTCCCGCACCCACAACGTAACCCCCTTGCGCCGCGACTGTCGCGCCAGCACGATGGCCAGCGCCGTTCCCCAGCTTCCCCCGCCGATAATCGCGATTCGCTTCATTTCGATTTGCCCAGCGTCAGCCGGCTTTCTGTTCCGGCCATCAGCCGCGCAAGGTTTGGCCGGTGCTTGGCAATAATCAGGAGTGCCGCCAGCGTCACACCAAGCGAAACCGGCCACGGCGGCTCATATCCCGGCGCATAGAGCCAGTAGGTCAGCAGGGGCAGCGCTGCCGACGCCACAATCGAGCCCACCGACACGTATCGCCAAATGAAAACCACCACGAGCCAAATCACTGCCGCTGCCAGCACCGCCGTTGCGCAAATCACCAGAAGTGCTCCAAGGCCCGTTGCCACCCCGCGGCCCCCGCGAAATTTCAGCCACACCGGGAAAAGATGTCCCAGGATTACAGCCAGCGCCGCCACCATCATCCAGGTGACGTTTCCCTCGGTAACTCGCCCCGCCAGCCACACGGCAAAGTAACCCTTCGCCGCGTCCAGCAGCAGCGTGATCGCACCGGCACCCGCGCCCACGACGCGCATCACATTCGTCGCGCCGATATTCCCGCTACCGGCGGCACGTATGTCTTCACCGCCTCGCCCCTTTGCAATGAGGTACCCGAACGGGATCGCGCCCAGAAGATAGGCCAGAAGGGTGGGCGTCCCGTAGACGATCAACTGGCCGATTCGTGCCGCCTCTTCTCCGTGCAGCAGGCAGATGACACTCATTGGGTGCTTATGACGAAGGGGAATGTCGCCAGCCGCGTGTACACCGCCCCACCCGGCTTAAGCTGGCTCTGGTACAGATGGAATTCCCTCCAGCTCCCGCGGCCGAATTCGAGCGAACCCTCTGCGGCTACTGCCGCCACCAGCTTGGAAACACCCTCGGTGGAATCGAAACGTGCCAGCGTGAGGTGTGGCTTGAACGGCCGACTCTCCCGAGCGATGCCCAACTTCTCCATCCGCCGCTCGGTTTCCGCAGCCAACTCGGCTAGGTTGGATGACGCCTCAATTCCCGCCCAGAAGACGCGCGGACGATTCGCACTCGGGAAGAATCCCGTGCCGCGAAAGTTGATCTCCACCTGGGTGGCGGATCGCACGCCGGCCAACGACTCGCGGATCCGCTCCACCTGCTCATCGGACGCTTCGCCGATAAACTTCAGCGTCACATGGATACTCTCGGGCCGCACCCAGCGCGCGCCTCGGCAGGTTTTCTCAAGACGGCGGATTAGATTCGCAATCGCGCGCCGCACCTCGTCCGGGATATCGAGCGCGACAAAGACGCGCACCCTTCACCCTTTCGCCGGCGTTTTTGTCTGCGTGCTGTAGAGGAAGTGCCGCCGCACCATATCCAGCGCAATCTGCGACGCCTGCCAGCGGATGCGCTCGCGGTCGCCGGGGAAGTGGAAGCCACGCTCTTTCCCGCCATTCTCCGCGGCCAGCGCGATGTGCACCGTGCCCACAGGCTTTTCCGCCGACCCGCCGCCCGGCCCCGCCACGCCTGTCACTCCCAGTCCCAGCGCCGCTCCCGACCGCCGCCGGATGCCTTCCGCCAGCGCGCGGGCCACCTCCGCACTCACCGCGCCCTTGGCCTCGAGTATCTCCGACGCCACATCCACCCAGGCTGTCTTCAAGTTGTTGCTGTAGCAAACCACGCCGCCCAGAAAATACGACGAGCTGCCCGCGATGCTCGTCAACCGTTCCGCAATCAACCCGCCGGTACAGCTTTCCGCCACCGCGATGGTCGCATTGTTCAGCGCAAGGCTCTTGGCGACCACTTCCTCCAGCGACTCGCCCTCTGTCGTGAACACCGCTTCGCCCAACGCCAGCCGAATGCGCTCAGTCATTTCGCTCAGCAGCTTTTCCGCCACGGCTGCATCTTCCGACCACGCGCGCAGGTGAATCTGTATTTCTCCCGGCGCCGCCAGCAGCGTTGTCTGCGCATCCGTGTAGCTCGTGTAGATGGGTGCAATTCTCTGGTCAATTTCCGATTCCGGTAGGCCGGCCACGCGCAACTCGCGCTTGTACAATCGCAATCCCGCCGAGTAGCGGCCCAGCCGCGGCTCGACGTGCGCCGTGAACATTGGCTTCAGCTCCGCAGGCGGCCCCGGCAGCAGCACCAGAATCTGCGATTGATGCACAATCCACAGCCCCGGAGCGGTCCCGTGCGGATTCTCCAGCGGCTCAGCGCCTTCGGGCACCATTGCTTGCCGCTGGTTCACCTCCGGCATTTCCCGTCCAAACCGCCGGAAGCGCTCCTGAATACCTCGAAGAATTGCGCTCGAGAATTGCAGCTTGCGCCCCAGCAACTCGGCCACGGTATCTCGCGTCAAGTCGTCTTCGGTCGGCCCCAGCCCGCCAATCGAAATCACCAACTCGACCCGCGAGAGCGCCTCCTTGAACGCGTCGCGGATCTGCTCCCGCTGATCGCCCACCACCGTCTTCCGCACCACTTCAATCCCCAGCTTGTTCAGCTCTTCCGTGAGGAACAGCGAATTGGTGTCCTGACGGTGCGGCGTCAGCAGCTCCGACCCCACCGCAATGATTTCCGCTTTCATCCTGATTGTTTGTAACCGATGGCGGTAAGCCAGTGCAAGCTTTCTAGCACCTTGTTGGACGGGCCCTGTAGCGGCGACTTTACGTCGCCATCTTCTCTGGCTTCTGTCCAGCAAAGTGCCTGAATTCCCATGGTAATCTTTTTTCAGCAGCCTGCTGGGTGGAAGGGAAGCGCACGAGGCAGGATTCAGCAGGTCAGCGGCAATCCCTCAACATCCCAATCGAGCGTGAACACGGCCCCACTGGTGGCGATTACGCCGCGGCCTGTGGGCAGCAGCGCCATCCCAACAATCCCGCTCCCGCTGACCACCAGCTCAGCCTGCGCCTCCGGCGTGAGTCGCACAATCCCGCGTTTGCCGCCCAGCGACGCCGCCACATACAAATTCCCTGCGCGGTCAAACGCCAACCCTTGCGGCCGTCCCAACCCGCGGTAGAAGACGCTCACCTCGCCGTGCTGGTCAATCCGATAGACGCGGTCGAAGCTCGACGTCGTCGGTCCGGTCATAAACAAATCGCCCGCCGCGCTGAACGCAAAATGGTAGGCCGAAATCGAAGGCTCGAGCGTGGCAAACACAAAAATCTCCCGGTCCGGGCTGATCTTGAAAATCGTTCCGCTGCGGTCGCCGACGTACAGGTTCTCGTTTTTGTCGAACGCCACGCCCGTGGCGATCCCCATTCCCTCCACCCATTTCTGCGCGCGCCCGTCAGGTGTAATGCGATGGATTGTGCCGTCGTTCCGGCTAGACACATAGAGCACGCCCGTGCGGTCCATCACCAGCCCCGTCGGGTTCATCAACTCGGTGACAAACGGCTTCACCGTGTAGTTGGCCGTAATTTTGTACAACGAAACCGGCACTTTCTGCCCGCGCTGCCCGCTGAACGTCACGTAGATGTTTCCCGCCGCGTCCACCGCAGGGTTGGCCACCGGGTGCAGGTTGTCGGCGATTTGCAGTCCCACGGCAATCGGAAACGCCGGGCTTTCCGCCTGCGCCGTCGCCACGCGCACCGTGCTGCTCGCCCCTTCCGGCACGCGTGCCACCAGGAAATCGTCGGCGCAAATCAGTACGCTGCCTTCAGCGTCGCCGAAGTGCACGCGCGGCCGCGTGTTGTTGCGCGACTCAAACCCGCGCCCGTGGATCGCCACGTCGCCGCCGGGAATGGCCGCCGCCGGCGCAATCTTCTCAATTCGAGGTAGCCCGTTGCTTCCCAACTCTCTTCCTTCCTACACCCTACTTCCCACTCCCTAGTGCCTCACATCCCCAGCGCCCGCGCCGCCCACAACCCCAGCGCCGCGTAAACCCCGGCCACCCAATCGTCGGCCATGATCCCCCAGCCGCCGGGGAGCCGCTCGGCGCGTCGCGCAGGAAACGGCTTCCAAATATCGAACGCGCGAAAAAGTATAAAACCCAGCACCAAATATTTCCAGCTTGGCGCCATCAATGCAATAAAACGCGCGCCCCCGCCAATAGCATCACTGGAATAATCTCGTAACCAACCCGCGCCTAACAATGCAATCATTTGTCCGGAAACTTCATCGATCACGACGCTTTGCGGATCGCTCTTCCCGATGTACTTTGTGGCTCGTTTCGACGTCCAAACTCCCAACACAGCAACACAAAGCACAACAAACAAGCTCCAGAATACCCAGGGATCAATCTCCCAATCTCCAATTGCAATGAAGGGACGGTGGAGGAATGGGTTCTCAAGTTCATGCCTTCGCAAGGCCCAAGCCAGTGCAAGACCGAGTAGCGAGCCCCACGATCCGGGCGCCCAGGGCATCTTGCCCAGCCCGAACCCCGTGGCAATCAGCAGCGCCAGGCGCGGCTTGCGCGGTTGTGAAGGTTCACTTGTCGGATTCATTTGGACCGGGCGGTTCGGATGCAGGCTCTTCGACCGCCGGCTCGCTCACAACGTATCGCTCGGCCGCCCAATTCCCCAGGTCGAGCAGCTTGCATCGCTCGCTGCAAAACGGGAAATGCGCATCAACTTCCGAATCCGTCGCCTTCTTGCAGATGGGGCACCTATGTTTCATCCCTTGCCCTGCAGCGCCTCTGCCTAACCGCTGTCATTCTGAGTCCCGACGTTTTCTGTCGGGGCGAAGAATCCCTCTGTTCTTTCCGTGTAGCGGCGGGTTCACGGCGTCTTTTGGAGGGACCGCCATCTTTCTCTCTCTTGCCTCTGCTCTTCTCTGCGTCCTCTGCGGTGAATCTCCGGTTCCTTTACGCCAACACTCGCAACGCCGCCGTCGCTTCCGCTCGTCTATCTGCAATCGCAACCACTCGCCCCACCAAATCGTAATCATGCGTCTCGACAATCTCCACCGTGGCGATCTCCCCCGGCCGCGCCACGTCACCATCTTCCGTTTGTATGTCGTTCAGGAACAACTTCCCATCAATCTCCGGCGCCATGCCCTCGAGCCGCGCCTCCCACACCAACTCGCTCTCCTTCGACGCCCCTTCCACCAGAGCCTCCACCCGCCGCCCGAGGAACCTCCGCAACCTCTTCCGCGAAATCTTCTTCTGTATGGCCATCAACCGCTCGCGCCGCTCGACGATCATCTCTTCGTCCACCTTGCCATCGAGCGCGAAGCTCTGCGACGTCTCTTCATCTGAGTAGCAGAACACGCCCATCCAGTCGAACTCCGCCGCGCGCACAAACTCGCACAGCTCGCGGAAGTCCGCCTCAGTCTCTCCGGGAAAACCCACAATAAACGACGTCCGCAGCGCAACGCCCGGTATCGTCCCTCGGATTCGTTCGACCAGCCGCAGAAACGCTTCGCCGCTCGACCCGCGCTTCATCCGCGCCAGCACATTGCGGCTGGCGTGCTGCAGCGGCATGTCCATATATTTTGCGACGCGCGGGCTGCACGCAATCGTTTCCAGCAGCCTCGGCGTCACTCGGTTCGGATAGCAATAAAGGAACCGAACCCAGTGCAGCCCCTCAACCTCGCCAAGCCGTTCAAGCAGCAGCGGCAAACCATCGCGTAGGCCCAGGTCCTCGCCATACGACGTCGTGTCCTGCCCGATCAGCGTGACCTCGCGCACTCCCGCCTGCGCCAAATTCTCCGCCTCGCGCACCACCGACTCGAATCTCCGGCTGCGAAACTTCCCACGCAGTTGCGGAATGATGCAAAAGCTGCACGGGTGGTCGCACCCTTCGGCAATTTTGATGTAAGCCGAATGACGCGGAGTGGTCAGAATCCGCGGAGTCAGATCGTGATAGAGAAACGTCTGCGGCGCAGCACTCGCAGCCGACAATTCACCCCGCACCGCCTCCAAAATTCGCTCCACCTCGCCTGTCCCGATGACTGCATCCACTTCAGGAATTTGTTCGAGGATTTCACTGCGGTTGCGTTCCACCAGGCACCCGGCCACGATCAGCTTCTGCGCCCGGCCGAATTTCTTGTACTCAGCCATCTCCAGAATCGTCTCCACCGACTCTTTCTGCGCCGGCGCAATGAAGCTGCACGTATTCACCACCAACACGTCGGCCTCGCCCGCGCGCGCCGTCAGCTCGTACCCGTTGCGCGCGAGGATGCCCATCATCACCTCGCTATCCACGAGGTTTTTCGGGCAGCCCAGGCTGATGAATCCCACCTTCAGCATGTCAACTCATTTCGGCGTGCAGCAACAAAACAAACATTCTAGCACACGGCTCTCCACCCTCGCGGTTACGCACGATGTCTAATGAAAGGGGTAGGGGCACGATACATCGTGCCCCTTCTTCAGCGGGAGCGAGCTTGCAGGAGGTTCTTGATCCCTTCGACGAGCGTCGCCATCTGCTGGAAGTTACCCGCATGCTCCCCGAAGCGTGAGGCTTGATAGAGTTCGGTCATCTGCGCCACCGGCGACGCCAGCTCCTGCGACCCCACAGCGGCGGCAAACTCGAGCGGCGTCTGTCCCGCCGCCTTCCGCATCCCGCGGCGCTCGAAGAGCCGCAGCATTTTCTGATATTGCAAGGTGGCCAGTTGCGGAGTCAACGCCGCCCGCGAGCCGCGCCGCAATTCCCACCAGATTCGCAAAACCTCCGCCACTCTTCGTCTCAGCGCGAACAACACCGCCGCCAGCAGCGCCCCCAGCAGTAGGGGAAGGACCACGTGTAGTCTCGCCGCTTTCTCGGTCCAGTGTTCCAGGGTCTCTTTCCCCGTCTTCCGCATTCGCGCAAAAAACTCTCCGGTGCGTGCGCTCCACTCGCGCGACCCGCGCTGCAAGCCCTGCACCAGTGTCGCCTGGTGGACGAAATCGTAGTTGATCACCCATTCGCTCCACATCAGGTCGAGCCAGTCCCAGTAAAACGCCAGCCGCGCAAACCAGCTTCGTTCGAGCGCATCCGCCGGAGGCGTCGGGTCAAACGTGATCCATCCAAATTCCGGGAAATACACCTCGACCCAGCTGTGCGCGTCACTGGCCCGCACGATGTAGTCCTCGCCGACGTCGTTGAACTCGCCCGGCAGGAAACCGTTGACGTACCGCGCTGGAATTCCCTGCGTGCGCAGCAGGACCGTCATCGCTGCGGCAAAGTATTCGCAGTGCCCCGCGCGCTTCGTAAACAGGAAATACGCCAGCGGGTCGCTGCCCGGCTTGCCGGAGAGGTCCAGCGTGTAGCCGTAACGCGTGCGCAGGTGCTGCTCGATGACGGCTGCCTTATCGTACGCCGTGAGCGCCCCTCGCGTGATTTGCGTGGCCAGTTGCGCAATTCGCGGGTCAAGCTTCGGAAGCTGCAAATACGTCCTGCGAATGACCTCCGGGTACCCTGCCGAAGCGCCGCGCAATTGCTCCGCTGAAAACTTCGGCCACAGCGACATCCCCTCATACCGCAATTTCATGAAGTTCCCGAAGGGATTGAACACCGACCCGGTTTGGTCCATGACCAACTGCCCGCTGGCCGACGCATTGCCCGGTCGGCTCCCCGCTGGCGCAAACCGCCCGCGCACTCGCGCCGTCCGCGGCAGCAGAAAGATCGCTTCGCTGGCCATCGGCTCCAGCAGCGCAGTGAAGTGAACCGGCACGGAATTCTGCTGCAATAGCCTCGAAGGGCTGCCGAACAAAAACCAACCGTCCGTTGGCAGGATCGTCTGCTGCAACCGCTCCTCCGAGTACCATCGTCGCCCGTCAAAATTCGTCAGTGCGATGCCGCGCCAGCGCAGCGTCTGCCCCGGAATTTGCCCGCCCTCAACCCGCACGCGCATCACCACGCGATTATCTTTCTTGATCTCCCCGATCTGTCCCAGCTCGACGTCGTCGCTGAAGCCCGATATCAGCGACGGTTGCAAATTGAAGCCGGAGAGATACCCCGCGGTGAACCGCGGGATGAAGAAAAAAATCACCGCGCCCAGCACCAGCGCGCCAACGGCCACGGATGCCGAAGTCATCCCCAGCGCCCGGTTCAGCCGGCTGGCCTGCGGCGTTCCTGCTTCGAGCGGCGGCGCGGCGGCTCCTTCCGCGGCTCGGCGAATCTCCAGCCCCGCAAACGTCGAGACGCCCAGCACCAGATACACGAAGAAAAATCCCAGGTACGCCGTATCCACAGTCAGGATCGCCGCCGCCAGCACGGCGGCAAACGAAAGCAGCGTCAGGAACAGGTAGTCGCGCGTCGTCGTCGCGCTGTAGAGCCGCACAATCATCGCAAACAGCAGCAGGTGCACCGTGGCCAGCAGCGCGCCGAAGAGCGCTGGGCTTTGCGCTTCGGCCGCCAGTCCGCGAGAGATCACCCACAGGTCAATCGGAAAGAAAACGATATACAACCCGACCAGCCACGTCGCCACGCGGTGAGAAAGTTCCGCTCCGTAGCCTCTTGACCAGCGCCAGCCCTTCCACAGCAGCGCCGCCGGCGCCGCAAAAATGGAAAACAGGTCGAGCTTGCCCGTGGACACCAGCGTGAGCACGCTGGTCATCAATAGTAGGAACAGCGACACCTCAAAATATCGCTGCACCGCCGAACTGGGTCGCGCGATTGCTGAGGTAGAGGAACCCATGCGTACAAAGAAGTCTAACACCTGCCCGCAGCGCCTACGCCGGTCGGGAACCAACTAGGCAATGCGTCGCTATCTGTTGCGTCGCATTTTCTTCCTGTAGCGCCGGGGCAAGGCCCCCGGCATCTTTATCTCTCTGACTCTGCGTTTCTCTGCGCCTCTGCGTCATCTTCTTCCGACTTGCAATTCTCGAGCGCCGCTCGCGCAATCTTTCGCGTCGCATTAGAAATGGGCAGACGATCCACACCGGCCAGCGCAACCGCGCGCGATTGCGGCACTCGCGGCAGCCTGCCAACCCGCACCAGCACCGGCAGCAGCGTCACCTCGCGGAACGTCACGCTATGCCGCACACCCGCCAGCGCCTTGAAGTCGCTTCGATCCTTGCCATTCCACCCGAACCGTTTGCGGAATCCTCCCAGAAATCTGCGCAATCCGTTTGCATTGACCGCCAGGGCAGGGAACTGCCACAGGCCCGAAAACAACGCCTCATCAAGCCCGTCGTTTTGCCGCACCAGCAGCGTGCGCCCACGTGGATCGAGCAAGATCGCCGCCGCAACCTTCACGCGAACCGGCGCTCGCTTCCTGCGTTTCGCGGGAATCTCCTCTACCAACCCCAGCCGATAGGCTGTACACCACTTGGCAACCGGACACGCCCCGCACTGTGGTGAGCGCGGCGTGCAGACCGTCGCCCCCAACTCCATCATCGCCTGGTTCCACTCCCCCGCGAACCCGCCGAAGCCTTGGCGAAGGCGGGCCGTCTTTTCCTTTACTTTTTTCTTTTCTGCGTTTCCCTTGCGTCCTCTGCGCTGAAACTTCCCATCCATCAACTCCTGCGCCCGCGCTTGCAATTTCTGCCACCGCCCTGTGCCCCGCAAATCGCCTCGCACACCGTCCAACCGGGCCAGCACCCGCGCCACGTTTCCGTCCAACACAGCCAGCGGCTCACCGTACGCCATACTCAGAACAGCCGCCGCCGTATAGCGCCCAACTCCGGGCAACTCCAACGCCTCTTTCTGCGTTCGCGGAAACTGTTCATTGTGCCGCGCCACAATTCCCTTTGCCGCACGCTGCAGGTTTCGCGCGCGGCTGTAATAGCCCAACCCGCTCCAATAACGCAGCACCTCCTCCGTGCGCGCGCCAGCCAATGCACGAACCGTTGGGAATCTTCGAATGAACCGCTGGTAGTACGGTAGCACCGCAGCCACGCGTGTCTGCTGCAGCATGACTTCCGAAATCCAGATTCGGTAGGGATCGCGCGTTCGACGCCACGGCAAGTCGCGCTTCCGCCGCTCGAACCACCTCAGCACCCGCCCTCGAAAGTTCCGCTTCCCGCTAAAGTTCTGCTTCCGGCTAAAATCCTGCTCTCTGTTGAATGTCCTCATGGCCCCGCGCCATTCTCGCACTGCGCGCCCGGCTCGTGTAGCGGCGGGTTTATCCCGCCATCTTTGCCAGCCTTTTCTTTGTAGCGCCGGGGCAGGGCCCCCGGCATCTGGCCCTTCTGCGGTCTTCAGGTGCGAATTCTCTACCTCCACCCAACTGAGCGTGCCCCACGCGTCGTTTTTCGCGTGGGGGTGCTGGTCGGCAAAATCCTGTAGCGGCGGGTTTACCCCGCCATCTTCACTGTAGCGCCGGGGCAGGGCCCCCGGCATCTTCGTTTCTACCCAACCGGTTGCGCTCACAGCGCATCCAGAAAAATCATGTACGACGACGCCCACAGACTCGTGGGAATCGTCCCCCGCGGACGGCTGGTCAGCACAATTTTGAACACGTCGCACTCTTCGGCAATCTGGCTCAGAAAATTTCCACCGTCCTGAGCGGTTTGCGCCTGCACCGTGGCCAGATGCCGCAGCACGTCATAGATGAGTTCGCCCGCCGGCAACATGGCGGTCCGATGCGCCGCGCAGCAGAACTGCATCACTGAGTCAATCTCGTGGAAATGCCACGCCAGGCACGCTGCGAGCGCCACCGCCCGCTCAAACTTTTCGACTCTCTCTCGCGTGGCGCCGCCCGCTGGCACAAACGAGTCCAGCGCCAGCACCACGCGCCGTTCGTCCTCCCGCGCAAACTCCCGCACTTTCAGCGCACCCGTCTTGGCCGACGCCTTCCAATCCACAAACCGCGCGCTGTCCGTTGTCTGGTAATCGCGGATGGAATAGAGGTCGTGCCCGCGCCCGCGCTGGTAGCTTTCCAGCTCGCCGGTCAGCAGCGGCAAGATTTCGTAAAACTCTTCAGTCGGCTCGACGCGCGGATAAACATACACTTCCAGCTTCGACTCCACCCGCCGCGTCTTCTGCAAAAAGCCAAATGGAAATCTTGTCTGAATCCCAAACGCATCCTGCCGATACACGCCGCGCCGCGGGAACTCCAGCTCCACCTTTTGCCGGACCGTCTGCCTGCGCGGCAAATGCGGAAAAAACACGGGCCGCGTCAGGATCGCACGCCGCGACTCCCCGGCCTCGCCAACCACCCGCAGGGAAAACGACGGCAGCGTCTGCTTCTCGTTCCGCAGCACCACCGTCGCCGTCACCGGCTGTTGCGCGAAGATGTGCTCCGGCAGCTCCAGCTCCAGCTCGACTCCGGAAATCACCATCCGCGACACAACTCCGGACACAATGATTCCCGCCAGCAGGCTCGCCAGGATGAGGAACAGCAGGTTGTTGCCGGTATTGAGCGCCGCCAGCGCCACCACGAAAACGCCCGCGACGTACACCATGCCTTCCCGCGTCAGCTTGTAATGGACGTGATAGGCAAACCACCGCAGCGGCGTGCGCCGCGCCAGCGCCGGCACAATCGTTACCGCCACCCAGCCAGCCAGCGCCAGTGCTCCGAGGGCTGTTGCTCCCGCCTGCCACACTCGCCCGGCCTCGGCGGCCGCACTCGAGTAAAGCGCCAGCGCCAGCGCCACACTCAGCGCCGCAATCGCCAGGAAAAAGCTTCGCCAGCCCGGACGGTCCAGCTCCCTCCACCACCGCGCAACAATTGTGTTCGCCGTCCCCATCCCCTAAATTCCTCCCCCGACCTGTGAGTCCCTTGTCATTCTGAGCGCAGCGAAGAATCCCTCTTCCTCCTCCTCCGCGTCCGGAGCTTGCCCCGACCCGTTCGGGGCGGTGAAGCCTCTCCGCTGTGCAGGTACCCCCGGGCCAGATCTTGTCAATGTAGCGGCGGGTTTACCCCGCCATCTTTCTCCCTCTCACTCCGCGTTCCTCCGCGCCCTCTGCGGTTAGCTGCTGTGCTCTTCCCGTAGCGGCGGGCTCATTCATCCCGAGCGCAGCCGAGGGGCCCCGCCGTCTTCGCTTTCGTCCTTGCCCTTCATCTCAAATCTCCAATTTCCAATCTCTAATCTCCAATCTCCTACTCTTCTCCCAATGACCCAATGACCAAATTCTTCTCCATCTATGCTAACCCGAACAATCTTCGCCTCCCGCAGCGATTCTTCCTCTCCCCCACGTTTCCTGTACCCTCCGCGTCCTCTGCGGTGAAGCCTATCCGCTGTGCCGATAGCGCCGGGGCAGGGCCCCCGGCATCTTTCTCTTCGGTTTTACTCCGCCATGCTGTCATTCTGAGTCCCGACGAATTTTGTCGGGACGAAGAATCCCTCTGCTCTTCCCGCGTATCGGCGGCCTCAACCCGCTCTTGCCTTCCCTGTAGCGCCGGGGCAGGGCCCCCGGCATCTTTCTCTTTCCCGGTTTTTCAGCACCCTGCTAGGACCGCAGAAATTCCACGGGCGCGTCGTGATCCTTGTGAATCAGCACACCACCAGCGCCGGCGAAATGATCGCTGCAATCGCACAGGAAAACAATCTCGCCACAATCGTAGGAACCACAACTGCCGGACGCCTCCTCAGCGGCACCGGCACCAGCAATTCCCGCTTCCCGATCACCTCGAACTTCCTGGTCTTCTTTGCCTTGCTCTGATATCTGTTCCTCACAGCGGCTCCCCTCTCAAAAAGAGTTTCCACCCCGAACTCTAACCGAGTTCGGGGCGAGCGCCGCTGCTCCCTTCTTCAGGCTTCAACTAAACCTGGGACATGCTCTTTTCACTTCACCTACCATGCTACCCATATAGCTACGCACATATTCAAAGTTGGTGGTCGCGCTTAGCGTTGTGGCAGGGTACAAACGCAGGCTTCGACAACGTCGACAACTTCCGCGACTACTTCGTCTCCGGCTCCGCCGATGTGGTCAGGTACAACAGGAAAGCTCTCGGGCTGATTGATGCCTGCCACAGAGTCGTGGCCGGCATTGCGAGGATGGCAATCGGCGGGTCAGAAGGAACCATCTCGATGCTGGCAAAGACTTCAGAGAAAAACGACTAATCTTCCGTTGCGGCGGGCTTAGTTGACGGCAGTTCTCTCTGCTGCCAGACATACAGCCGGGCGCGTTCGAGAGACTCACCGAGCTTCCCGAGGTCCGTTGTGAGCTTCTGCCGCTCATCCCTGCAGAGTTCTGCCTCGGGCATCGCCCGCTTGGGGCTTTCCAGATAGCCCGTGTAGACTTTGTTTGAGCATTCCAAAAGCTCGTCCAGGCGGTTCTGGACCTCCAGCCAAGCGGGGGCGATGTCCTTCCTTCCGTAGTGGTAGTAGCTGAGGAGGGCCCCCGTTTTGTATCGCCTCCTTTGCCACTCCTGCACCAGCTCGTTGTGCTTTGCAATCAGCCCCGCCCTTTGCTTGCTGAGGGTCTCGCGCCCCCTGGGTGGAACGTTTATGAGCTGGAACTTCGGCTGCGTCAGCGAGAGGAGCAGCTGGCCTCCGAAAGCAACCTGGCCTACAAGATCGTAGGTGCCCTGGACTATCTCCTGTTGTTTCGAGATGTATTGCCTGTATTCCGCAAGGTCGATGGCATTCTGCTTCGCCTTTTCCTGGTAGGAGGCCAGCAGCCACTGCACCAGAAGCCCACCAATCAGAACGGTGACGAGCGTGCCCGCAAGCCTGGATTCGAGAATTCGAAAGAGGACTGAATCTCTCTTTTCGCCTTTTGCCTGTGCACGAGTTCTGAGGACAGCGGCGGTAAACGCCTCGTGACGGAGCAGCTTCTCTTCCTCTGGCGACCACTTGGGGACTTCGTCATCCGCCATTGGTCCTCCTCGGAAGCCAGAAACAACTTGGCTTCAAAACCGCGAGTGCTCTACTTGCGGCGCAGCTTGAAGTCCACTTTTTTCGTGGAACGCTTGCCAAGAGAGACCTTCTTTGTTGAGGGCAGGAACCCGTCAGCCTCAACGTAGATCGTGTACAAGCCCGGAGTCAGCCCGGCCCTCGAGTACGCGCCCTCGCTGTCGGTCTTCTCATGATACGAGTACTCATCGCCTGTTTTGATTTCAACACGGGCGCCTGCCACAGGTTTTCCGTTGTTCTCTAGAACGGTTCCCCTGATCTCACCCATAACCGGTTCGGATACAATCGGCTGCACACCTAGGTCGATGTCGAGAGTCATACTCGCACCGACACCTAGCCGGACTGATGTGCTCTTCCATGTTTGGAAACCGGACACTTCGCATGTGATGGTGTAGGTTCCCGGCGGCAGACCAGACAGACGATACCTTCCCCCGTCGTCCGTCGTCGTAGTTCTTGTCAGTCCTGTATCCTGATTCTTGACGGTGACCCTCGCATTGGAAATGACAGCACCCTCCTGAATCACGGTGCCGGTCAGTTCAGTTGCCAGTGCCTGTCCTGGCTCAGAAAGTGCGACGACGCTGCAAAACAGCCCGCTGACGAAAGCGACTGCTAGGATCGGGAGGAGGGAAAAGAAGCGCGAGGACATAAAAGCACTCCTTACTTGAGAACCCCGGGACGTATATATTGCGTATAGTAATACCCGACTTGATTAATCTCAAGCCATGAAGTGGCCCTCCCTGAGAAGGGCACGCCATTCAGTGCGAATGTGCGAACCCAAAACTCTATCAGCCTTATCGGGCAAGTACTCCGCACAGCCGACCCCGCAGAGATGGACACCATCCCCGGCCCGCCCTACATCGGGACCACCCGCGCCATCCTTGCAGGCGGCCGCGCGGCATGTCAAGAATCCTCGTGGACGGCATGTGGCTGGGCCAACAAACGCTGCTCTCCATGAAGAAATTGCAGAAGAGGCGATAGGCATCACGAACGGACAAAATAGAGACGACCCCGAAGACTTTGTGAGGGAACTCTTCGGCGAACCCATATTCACCACACGACTGAAGAGGCAGTCGAAGGCGGAGTTTTGGTCCACACCGGCAACATCGGCCATCACCAGGTCTACTTCACCCGCACTTTGTGGGACCAGGGTTACGACGACCTGGAGCGCCGCGTCGAGCTCGTTAATCGCGGGCTGGACCTGCTCCGCAAGCCCGACCCGGAGGACACTCAATACATGAAGCTGAGAGTGATCGAGAATGACCAGCTTTGGGTGATCGCCGAACCGGGGAAGATTACATATCTAACTCCGCATGACTACTAGCCTTTGAAAAGCGAAATAGCGGCCAAAACGACTCCGACTACAGTTACGCCCAGGATTACAGACGTGAGGCGGTTCGTTGTCGTGATAAGCCTGGTACTGGTCTCATCGAGTTGCCGGATGGTGTCGATAAGCTCGACTGTCATCCGGGTCTCCACCCAGTCGGCCTTGCTTGAGAAATGCCCGATCCACCCGCTATCCTCACGAAGGATTCGAAGCTCCTTCTCACCAAAGCGATTGCTGTTTCCAAACACCTCTTTCAACCTCGTAGTATCGAGCTTGTCCATATCGCCCTCCGGAAGTGCTTAATACTCTCACGACAGGAAAATACAAGGTGATTCTCACGCCTCGCGCAAAGGCGGGTGGCCCACTCTGAAACCCGGCGATGGGAGGTAGCCGCGAATGACGAGCGCGAGTACCCCACCTTTCGGTTTGTGCAGGGTGGGTTTTCATGCCAGTTCTCCTGCGGCCTACGAAGCGGCTGTCATCCTGAGTCCCGACGCATGTCGGGACGAAGAATCCCTCTGCACCCTCCGCGTCCGGAGCTTGCCCCGACCCGTTCGGGGCGGTGAAGCCCATTCGCTTGTGCCGGTAGCGGCCGTTGAGATTCACCTGGGGTTTATGAGGCGCCGTCTCATCACAGTGGCACGCGCGTTGATTCCGTGATCTCGCGGAGAATCGCTTCTGCCTGCTGCGATTTCTTTTGCGTCGAGACGTACCGCGTATTCACCACCACTCGGTGAGCGAAGACTGGAATGATCAATTGCTTGAAGTCGTCCGGCAGACAAAAGTCGCGCCCTTCGACAAACGCCCGCGCCTGCGCCGCCCGCTGCAGCATCACCGCCCCGCGAGGGCTCACGCCCAGCAAAAACTGTTCCGTCTGGCGCGTCCGCTCGACAATCTCCAACGCGTAGTCGAGCAGGCTTTCCTCCACACGTACCCGCCGCACCGCCTCCTGCATGGCCAGCACATCCTGCGCTTCCAGGACCGGCCGCAGACTCTCTGCGCCCTGCCCGCCGCTCGCGTTGCGCAGAATCTCCTTCTCGCTTTCCCGCGACGGGTAGCCCATGCGAATCCGCAGCAGAAAGCGGTCCATCTGCGACTCCGGCAGTGGATACGTGCCGTGGTGTTCGATCGGGTTCTGCGTGGCCAGCACCAGGAACGGTTGCGGCAACGGGTGCGTGAAGTTGTCCACGGTTACTTGCGCCTCGTTCATCGCCTCCAGCAGCGCCGATTGCGTTTTCGGCGTTGTACGGTTGATCTCGTCGGCCAGCACGACATTGGCAAAAATCGGCCCGGGCTTGAACTCAAACTCCTGCGTAATCTGGTTGAACACGCTAATCCCGATTACGTCGCTCGGCAGCAGGTCGGAGGTAAACTGAATCCGTTGAAACGAACAGTGGAACGACCGCGCCAGCGCCTGCGCCAGCGTGGTCTTGCCCACGCCCGGCACATCTTCAATCAGCAAGTGCCCGCGCGCCAGCAACGCGATGATGGCCTGCTGGATCGCGTCATCCTTGCCCTTGATGACCGTGGCAATCGACCGCTGAAGCTGGACAATCTGGCTGGCGGTAATAGTTGTCATCGCTCCTGATTCTCTCCGGTCTTTACCGCCGCGGTTGAAGTTTCGCCTCGCTCCCTCCGCCGTTGAAGTTTCGTGTCGCTTCATGCTACAAACGTTGTTGCCGGGCGATTAGCTCAGTTGGTCAGAGCGCTCCCCTCACACGGGAGAGGTCCAAGGTTCAAGTCCTTGATCGCCCACCATATTTCTCGCCGAACGTTGCCATTCTAGCGGAATTTTCCAGTGTCAACCATTTTGCGCGACCTCGAGTTTCTATCTTTGGGAACCTGGGTGAGCAGCATCCTTTTCTTGGCCATTGTTGCCGCATCTGGAGCCATCGGGCGTTTCAGATGCGAGCAGGCTGGAACGTTGGTCGGCGTGGCGCTGGAGCGCTTCCGCCTGTGCTAAACTCTTTCGCCTTTTATGCAGACGGGAATCATCGGATTGCCGCAGGTTGGAAAGACCAGCCTCTTCAAGATTCTGACGCACGTGCATCTGGACGCCAAAACGGCTCACGCGCCAACGCATATCGGCGTGGCCCGAGTGCCCGACGAACGGCTCGACAAACTCGCGCCGCTCTACAAGCCCAAGAAAACCACGCACGCGACCATCGAATATGTGGACGTGGGCGGCATTGTGAAAGATCGCGCTCGCGACTCCGCGCTCTTTACCCAGCTGCGCGAGGTGGAGGCGCTGGCGCACGTCGTTCGCGTCTTCGAAGATCCTGCGGTGCCGCATCCGGCGGGCTCGATTGACCCGCTGCGCGATGTACAAAATCTCGAGCTGGAGCTGATGCTCACCGACCTCGACCAGATTACGCGGCGCATCGATCGCCTCGAAAAAGACCTCAAGAAAAAGCGCGACCCGGTGTTGGAGCACGAGCTGGCCCTGCTGCAGCGTTGCCGCCAGTCCATCGAAGCAGAAAAGCCTCTCCGCGAGCTCGAATTTTCTCCTGACGAAACAAAGATCCTCACCAGCTTCATGTTTCTCTCGCACCGGCCCATGCTCTACGTCCTCAATTTGGGCGACGACGAAGCCGCCGACCTCGACCACGCGGTGGAGAGACACAATCTCGGCGCGCTGGCGGCGCGGCCCAACACAGCCGTCGTGCCCATTTGCGGCCGCATCGAAACCGAGCTCGTCGAACTGGACGATGCGGAAGCCGCTGAAATGCTCACCGCCTATGGTCTGAAGGAACCTTGTCTCGACCGGCTCATCCACGCCACGTATCGTTTGCTGGGATTGATTTCTTTTTTCACTACAGGAGAACCCGAGGTCCGCGCCTGGACGATTCGCCGCGGCACAACCGCCCTGCGCGCCGCCGGCGTGATCCACACCGATATCGAGCGCGGCTTCATCAAGGCCGAGGTCGTCCGTTGGGACGACCTGCTCGCCGCCGGCAGCCTGGGCCACGCGCGCGAACACGGGAAGGTCAAGCTGGAAGGGAAGGAGTACGTGGTCGAAGAGGGAGACGTGATCCTGTTTCGCCACAGCGGATAGGCTTCACCGCAGAGGACGCGGAGGACGCAACGTGGACGAGATGGACCCGAACCAGATCAGCGGGGCTGTGATTGACGCCGGGATGACGGTTCATACGGCGCTAGGGCCGGGTCTACTGGAAAGCGCGTACGAAGACTGCCTGATTCACGAGCTCAAGAAGCGCGGATTGGCCGCGGCCTCGCAGGTTGCTTTGCCCGTCGTATACGATGGTGTTCGCATTGACGTCGGGTACCGAATTGACCTGATCGTCGAAGACTCGGTCATCGTTGAACTCAAGGCGGTTGACGCTCTCTTGCCGATTCATCAGGCACAACTTCTCTCGTATTTGAAACTGAGCGGCAGAAAACTCGGTTTGCTGATGAACTTCAATGTGCTGCATTTGAAGGACGGGATCAAGAGGGTTGTGAACAATCTGTAGATTTTTCTCTGCGCCCTCTGCGGTGAAGACTGTGACGCTTTTCATGCTTGCGCTGGTGCTAGGGCTGGCGGCCGCCGCGGCTAACGTGATTGGCGGATTGCTCGTGGTGCGCCGCGATTGGCCGCGACAATATTTGCAGTATTTCGTGGGACTCGGAGCGGGGTTCATGCTGACGGCGGTTCTGTTGGAGGTGCTGCCCGAATCGCTTGAGCTCGCGGGTGAGAAGGCGTTTCTCTTTGTGCTCCTCGGCTACCTGGTGGTGCACTTCTTCGAGCATACGCTGGCCCCGCACTTCCATTTCGGTGAAGAAACCCACGTCGAAAGTATCCGTGAGAAGGGCGCCGGCTATTTCGCGCTGCTCGGCCTGGGCATCCACACGTTTTTTGACGGAGTGGCGGTCGGGTCAGGCTTTTTGATTTCGCCGTATCTGGGTGGGGTGATTTTTCTGGCTGTGTTTCTGCACAAACTTCCCGAGGGCTTTACCATTGCCTCTCTGATGCTCGCCAGCGGCCAGAGCCGGAAAACGGCGCTGCTCTCGGCGGCGCTGCTGGGCGGGCTGACGTTGCTCGGCGTGCTGCTGATGAACGTGCTCAAGGGGCAGGTGGCCTACGCCTTGCCGCTGTCGGCCGGCGTGACGCTGTACGTCGCGGCGACCGACCTCATCCCCGAAGCCAACCATCAGCCCGGCTTCCGCATGGCGGGGATGGTCTTCTTGGGCGTGGCGCTAATGCTGCTGGTGCATTTTCTTTTCCGCATGTAGTCCGATCCATTTGGTCCTCGGTCACAGCGCGACGAGACAAGAAGAACGAAATTTTCACCGCAGAGGGCGCAGAGGAGACCTAGGGAAGAAAGAAAGCAAAAGAAAGTTGCCGGGGCCCCTGCCCCGGCGCTACATGATGCGGGGTGCGCCAGTCGGCGATTCCACTGATTCGACTGCCTGCTGCGGGCCGTCCTACCGGTTGCGCTTATCGAGGGGCACGCCCGCATCGGCTGCGGCGCTGTGAGGTGCGGGGGAGCAGGGCCGCGGGCCGATCCTTCCGCCATTCGGGGTATAATCAACGAGTGAATAGTACCCATTACGGAGATAAGGGAGAGCCACCCGGCCAGGGTTTTGTTCAAAGGGGTCCCGCTGGGACCGGAACGAATATTCCAGTCTGTCGGTAGGAGGATTCAGTGAGGCGCAGAGACTTAGTCACAGCTTTGATGGCATCACTGTGCGGTGGGCCGAGCATTGCACTGGCGCGGCAAGCGGAGGCTTACGACAGGGCAAACTTGGTCAGCATGATTCGCTTGATCGCCAACCCAAACAGCTTCGACGGCCGCAGAGTGCGGCTCGAAGGATATCTTGAACACAATGGGATTGATAGGGCGGTTGGATTGTATGTGTCCGAAGTCGATGGCCGAAATCACGTTATCTCGAACTCAATTGACCTCCACCGTCAATCAAGTACCACCATGAGGGAATTTATGGGGAAGTATGTGCTTCTCAACGCGACATTCCATGCCCCGAAAGGGCCGATGGCGGAGTTCCTAAACGGGTATCTTGATAACATCTCAGGACTCAAAGAGGTTCCTCGTCCGGAATGATGGGCCAAACCGGTTGCTAACCCTTTCGATTTCTAGGCACGTTGCTCAATTGAAGGTGCTGTCGTCGCCGGGTGGCCCACTGTTTGGGAAGAAAGGGGTGGGAGAATGGGGTTTATTTCTAGGGGGGCGGCGAATGTTTGTGGGTCTCAAGCAGTAGGACACGGTTCGGGCCGAGTCACACTGCGGTGAAGCCGATTAGTGATTCCCCTATCTCGCTGTAAGACGAGAAGGC
>Ga0247727_10001492_pt1 | contig 55550 bp, 52 predicted proteins | sample WisWelCaveWW1625_FD_202498 | JGI IMG/M metagenome (GOLD analysis project Ga0247727, IMG submission 202498) | Biofilm microbial communities from Wishing Well Cave, Virginia, United States - WW16-25 | ecosystem: Environmental > Aquatic > Deep subsurface > Groundwater > Cave microbial mat | place... | reverse complement strand
CGCCTCTGGTGAGATTCTCGGCGTTGAATTCGATTAAACCGCACGCCGCACCCCTTGTGGTGCTCCCCCGCCAATTCCTTTAAGTTTCAGCCTTGCGACCGTACTTCCCAGGTGGCATGCTTAACACCTTCGTTTCGACACTACACAATCTCGAAGATTGTGTAACATCTGGCATGCAGCGTTTACGGCTAGGACTACTCGGGTATCTAATCCGGATCGCTCCCCTAGCTTTCATCCCTCACCGTCGGATCCATATTAGTAGACTGCCTTCGCCATCGGTGGTCCTCCTGAGATTATCACATTTTACCGCTCCCTCAGGAATACCGTCTACTTCCTCTGGTCCCTAGTTCGGTAGTCTACCCTGCACGTCGTTGCGTTGAGCGCAACGATTTCACAGGGCATTTGCCGAACCGGCTACGGATGCTTTAGACCCAATAAGCGTGGTTCCCACTTGTGGCGCTGGGGTTACCGCGGCGGCTGGCACCAGTCTTGCCCACCACTTATTCCGCTAGGTATTTGCCCTAACGAAAAGCCTACGGAAAAACCGTAAGCACTCAGAATCCCCTCGTCACACTTCCGTGCATTGCGAAGTTTTCGCGACTGCTGCACCCCTTAGGGCTGGGACCAGTATCTCAGTGTCCCTCTCGGGGCAACCTCTCTCAAGGCCCCTACCCGTCTTAGGCTTGGTGAGCCATTACCTCACCAACTACCTGATGGGCCGCCGACCGATCGTGAAGCGCCGGAGCTTTCTGGAACAATAGGATTCCACACATTGTTCCCGATTCGGTATTATCCTCAGTTTCCCAAGGTTATTCCAAACTTCACGTTACGTTATCGACGTGTTACTGAGCAATCTGCATTGCCTTGCGGCAATTACTTGCATGTCTTAGCCGGATTCTGATAGCAGCAACCTCCTGCAGGATAAACAGGTATCGAGCAGTTGGTTCATGGACATGTCAAAATTGAATAAACAATTTTGACGAACGAAAGAACCCGATATAAATCGGGAGCCTTTCGCGTTACCCAAATTACTATTAATTATATTCAACCACTATATTGGTCGCAAGTTTTGTGTATTTCAAGAATTGCACTTCTTGATCACACTTTTCAGTGTAAAACACATATTAAAGAATTGTCGGTTATTTCAAACACTTCCTCATGCTCAACTGTAACGTTGAGCACTCACTCTTAGTGAGCGTGAACTCACCCTCAGTTTCCCGAGGATAACTAGAAGCGCTGGAGAATTTACCAGCTTGGAGATGATTGGTCTTTGTCTTAACAGGGGGTATTTAAAGCTTACGGTAAGAGTGTACGAGAATGCTATATTAATGCATTTTAGCGCAGAAAATAAAGGTTTAGAAATCAAAAAATAATTAATAAAAAATAAAAATTAAGCCGCTGCTCTGGCTGCTCGCTTGCGCTTTTCCTTTTTCATTCGTTTGCGCTGCCATTTCCATCTCATCTGTCGTTTCTTTTTCCAGCGTCGAGAACTTCTCTTCATTAACTTGCTGTCAATGTGAAATGCTTATAAAGATTTCGTTCTTGAGGGCAGGTATGCTGACGATTATAATTCCATCATATAACGGCGAGAAGTGTGTTGGTGTAGTTATTGATAACGTGAAAAAGTATGTCAGGCAGCCGTACGAATTATTTGTGGTAGATGATTGTTCTTCTGATAGAACTTCTGAAGTAGCGAAAAGGCATGGCGCAAAAGTCATTCGCCACAAACAGAATTTCGGCGGCGTTGCTCCCGAAGATTACAAAAATTTCAAAGGCGACAAAATAATCGCGCTGGATGATGATATGGAGCACCATCCGAAAGATATCCCGAAACTTGTCAAGGCGCTGGATAATTGCGATATTGTTATTGCTGCAAGAACTTGGCGCTCTCGTCTTGTCGAGCGTATTTTGGATAATATCTGCAATTTTCCCTGCGATGATGTCTGGTCGGGTTTTATAGGCTTCCGCAGAAAATGGATTGATTTGGTTCAGAAACATCGCTTGAGGCTTTGGCTTGAAACTCATCTTGCAATTCCGGCTGCAGGAGGAAGGATTTGCAATGTTCAGGCTACAACTTCAAAAGGTCTACGTCCCTCTCGTTTTGGAGGCCAGTTTAGAGGCACAATCAAGACTATTCTATTTCTCCGTCGATATCAGAAGCATGCGGCGCTGATTGGAAAAAATTCGTGTCACAAAACCAAAAGTTCCAGCGCTCCTTCAACTGGATAAACTCCCACGACTTCTCCTTCCATGTGCTTGTATTTCAAATATTTTGTAATTTTTCGAAGCTGCATGTGCAGATCGTCGACCGCTCTTCTGCAGCTTCCGCTTTTTATTTCAACAAATTTTCTGCAGACTCCTTTTTCGCAGTGGTAGAAAATTACAATGTCCGGCCGTGCAATTGCGTGCTTCTTTTTTGTCAGCGGATATTCTGTTTCTATTGCCACAATGTCTTTTTTGTCGATTCCTACGAGTTCTGGATGTGCTAGAATTCTCGACTTGAGTTCTTCATGTCTTTGTAAACTACCGCGTTGATAATTCACAGTATACTAATATGTATACTGACTATTTAAACTTATTGGCACATTTTTTATATTGCGAGATTTTTTAGCATGAATTATGTCGGCCGCAGATGGATTGATGATCGCTGGATTAATTTTGCTTGTGTTAATTTTAATTGCAGTTTTTATTTCTGCATTTGTTTTCTGGATTTTGATGATTATCGACTGCGCTAAAAGAAAAATGTCCGACGGTGAACGAATTGCGTGGATTCTTGTTTTGCTTCTCCTCGGTGTTTTGGGCGCAGCTATCTATTATTTTGCTGTTAAAAGAAAGTAATGTTTTTAAAGCTCTCACGTTCTCGCAACACATACGCCGCGGTAGTATAGTCCGGTCAAGTATTCGGCCCTTTCGTGGTCGCCAACTTTTGTTGGTTCCAAAGCTAGGCTGAGACACGGGTTCAAATCCCGTCCGCGGCATTATTTTCCATTCTCGAGAAGTTACAAGTCTTTTTATACACCTTTGACTCTGTCGTATTAAGTAGGTAGTAAAAGGGGTGAGTTGTTATGAAAAAGGCAGTTTTGTTTCTGGCATTAATATCGGTTTTCTCTGTATTTGTTTATTCACAAAATTCTACTGATTTGATAATAAGAGACCAAATTGCAGAAGTCGTTCAGCCTGTTGAACTTCCCGCTATCGATGAAAATGCATCTATTATAGAGGCGGCTGATTCTGAAACCCCTGTTATTGTCAACGATCCATCGATTGAAACCGAGACTGCTGCTTTAGAGGTAGATGATGAAGTCATAGTTAAGAAGAATTTCAAGATGGAGAAAATCCATTCCCGCCTGAAAGAAAATCTCGATTCAGCTGACTTCGTTGATGTTGTTGTTCAGTTCGATAAGAAGCCGACTCAAACTCTAAGGAAAGAATTGGAGAAAAATGGCTGTCATGTTAAATATTCTGCAAGGCGTATGAATCTAGTGAGTGCTGAATGTCCTGTCAATAAGCTTGGCGATATGTCCAATTCAAATGATATTAAATTCATCTGGGAGGATGAAATACTCTACCCGACTCTTGACTTTTCTGCTGCGCAAATCTATGCCGATGACGCGTGGGCTCTCGGATATAATGGAAGCGGAGTTAATGTTTCCGTTCTTGATACTGGAATAAATACCTCTCATCCTGCTTTTGCAGGCAGAGTTATTTTGGAAAAAGATTTTACTTCGGATAATAATACGATAGATGTCTGCGGTCATGGGACTGCTGTTGCCTCTGTTGCCGCATCTGTGAATAATACTTACAAAGGTATTGCGCATGGTGCTGGCTTTTTCAATGCAAAAACCGGATTGAATTCAATTTGCGGCCATAGTAGTACTGCTGTAATGAATGCAATTGATTGGTCTATTGAAAATGGCGCGCAGGTTATTTCAATGAGCACTGGAAGTTATACTCCAGTAGGGTGTGATGGTTCAATTACTGCAAATTATATTAATCAAACGGTCATAGAGGATAATATCCCGATTATTATTGCAGTGGGTAATAATGGCCCTACTGAAGGTACAGTTGCTATTCCCGGCTGCGCTGAAAACGCGATTACTGTTGGCATGGTAAATGACGGTAATGAAATCGTGTCAACTTCATCGCGTGGGCCTGCGCATTATGAAGATAATAGAACTTGGACTAAGCCGGATGTGGTTGCGCCTGGCAGTCTTATTTATACGGCTGATGTTAATGGCGGGACTTTTGCACCGCGAACAGGCACAAGTTTTGCTACTCCGCATGTTTCTGGTGTAGTTGCATTAATGTTCCAAGCAAACCCTTACTTAGGCCAGGCGGATGTTAAATCTATCCTGCATAACACGTCTATTGATCTTGGATATGATAATAACACACAAGGTCATGGGTTAGTGAATGCTTCTGCCGCAGTAGCCTTAGCGCTGACTCTGAATCTCACGCCTCCAATTTATCCGCCAGTGTTAGTGCTTTCAAAGACTGACACTCCTGACCCTGTTGTGGAAGGCCAGCAAATAACTTATTCATTAATTATTAACAATACAGGCAATGGCTCTGCATTCAATGTTACTGCAATTGATTCCTATCCGGCTGGAGTGATTTTCCATTCATCTGTTCCATCGCCGTCTTCAGGCAACAATGTATTTTCGTTAGGCACAGTATCAAACAATACAGTCGCAACCGTTAATATAACTGTCAATGTAACTGTTGATGTTTTGCAAAACGGCACGGTTTTGAACAATAGTTTCGTGGTTGATTTCGCGCATGCAAATGGAACAAATTATTCATTGACTGCAAGCACAACAACAACTGTTGAAACCCTTCCTGATTATCCTGGTTTGCTCGCATATTATGCTTCAAGCGCTGCTGATAAGCCAAAAGTGCGTAACATTACAAGTTCTTCTAGTTTAATGTCTCAGCAGGAATTGTTAAGTTTGGGCTCCGGCGCTGACGCTGTTTGGATTAGCATGGCGGAATCGCCAGTAAAGTCGCAGAATATTATTGTGGCGCTTGATGATGATAACGATACTAACGTTCAAATTTTTGATAAGTTGGGAGCAAATAATTTGAAAGAATTAACCACGAATTCAGGTGGCAATGCCGAAAAAAGAATGGATGTCGCATACGATTCTCAAGGCCGTGCGATGATTGTTTACGCGAACAATTCTGCGCTTCCTGCTTATGAAATCTGGAATGGAACGGCGTATGTCGGCGGAGGAACTCTTTCAAGCAGTTCCTGCACTTCGAATGCAACGTGGATTGTCTTATCTCAGAAGCCTAATGCTTCAGAGATTATTGCAGTTTATCAGGATAGCTCTGGCAGGTATTGCGGGCAGGTCTGGAATGGCAGTGAGTGGGGCAGTGTGAAATTGTTCGGTAATGATTCAGGAATCTCAACGCAGAAGTTTGATGTTGTTTATGAGCAGTCATCCGGACAGGCTCTTGTCATGTTCGAAACTTCTGTTTCAGGCGTGCTTGGCTATTGCGCATGGAATGGCAGTTGGTGTTCGAACATTTCAACACTTTCCGATAGGGGTTCGCAAAATGATTGGGTGAAGCTTGATTCTCAGCGCGGCTCTGATAGAATTATTTTAGGCGTGTTCCAGGATGCAGAATCTGATTTGGATGTTTTGGAATGGGATGGCTCAACGTTTGGCGTTTGGAAGACGATTGATTCTAGTGTCGAAGGTGCGGGCAATCGAATAATGGATGTTGCGTATGCTGGCACTTCCGGAAAAGCGATGGTTGTCTATGATGATCACAATGTTGATGTGCCTTCTTATGCAGCATGCGCTAACGCATCAGCGTGCTTTGCAGGAACGTGGTCATCTGCCACAAATACAACAAACACTTCGAATAATTGCGGAGAAGCTGTTGACCTTGATTACATCGGCTTAGTGCCCGATCCTGCCTCCAATACTGTTTTGTTGTATGCTGAATCTCAGACGAGCCATTTCAAATGCGCTCAATTCTTTGATGGAAGCAGTTGGGGCTCGTGGCAGAGTTCTTTGGGAAGCGGTTCTGCTTCTCTTTCTGCGGAAGATATGGCTGCTGTCTTTGACAGAACTTAATTTTTTTATTTCTTGATTTTTTTAAAATCAAAAGTCTTCATTTTTTATTCAATTAATTCATATGATTTTTCATATTTCTATTCATATTTCTATTCATATTTCTATTCATATTTCTATTCATATCTAAATTCATAGTAAAATTTAAATACCCTGCCACCGTTCAATCACGAAAACAGGGAAAAAGAGGCATTTAGTAGTGAAGAAAGGCATCACGCGAAAGCTACAGCGAACTCCAAAGGATCAATATACGGTCACGATTCCGAAAACTTTAGTTCAAATTCTCGACTGGTCTGATAAAGATGAGATAGAATTCAAGTTTGAAAAAGGCAAGTTGACATTGAGGAGGTTGAAGAAATGAAACGCTTCTCTCTCCTCTTAATTATCCTGCTTGCGATGTCTGCAGTAGCTCAAGTTACTGATATCATCGTCATAGAAGAAGTAGTTTCTCCTGCCTCCACTGAAGCTGATGATTCAATTAATTCTGTTGTTGACTTATTGGTAAATTCATCTGATGTTCTTGAGAGCAATGCCAGCTCGATAGTAGAGGAGCCTGATTCTGGAAGTAATGCCTCCATCCCTGAAGCTCCTCTGCCTGAGTTGGCAGAGCCTCTCGTTATTACAGAGGAAAATCTGACTATCGTCGAGCAGGTTGAAATTCCTGCTGTGGCTCCAGAGCTCGATGATGCTCTGGAAGTAATGACCGACAGTCTTGGAGAAGAAAATATTACAGAAGTCGTCGAGGTTCCAGCAGAACCTGAAGTTGTAGAAGAAGAAATTATTGAAGAGCCGGAATTAATTGCAGAGCCGGTTGAATTTATCGTCGATGAAAACTTGACCGTCATTGAAGAAGTTACTTCTCCTGCAGAAGCGCCATTTGTTGAAGATGCTCTTGATGTGATGCTGGATAATCTTTCGACCAGCAGTGAGATTGCAGTGATAGAAGAAAATGTCTCATTAGCTAACGAGTCAATTGAATTATTGAATGAAACTGAGAACGTATCTGAAATATTGAATGAATCAGTTGAACTGCTGAACGAGTCAGTCAATGTTTCTCTGAATGAGTCCAACTTCTCTCTGAACTTGACCAATGAAACGCTTTTCAATATTTCGCCGGAGTTGAACTTTACTAACGTAACTGTCAATCTCTCTGAGAACCTGACAAACGAATCTGTTAACTTAACAAATGAAACAATAAACAATACTGTTGTTCTTCAGTATTCTGAAGGACCAATTAAAGAAATCACTTTAGTTAACGTTACAAATGCTTCAAAGCTGAGAGTTGAAACCGTTCCTCCTGTTATGCCTTCTCCGGTATATGGAACTTCTTGGACTCAGATTTATGCAATAGATCCAACAAATACAACTTTTGATTCTGGTCTTGTTGAAGTTGTTGCCAGTGGAGAGAATTTGTTTAAGTGCAAGGATTGGAACTTTGACGAGCGCCATTGTTATGGCTCTTGGGTCTTGATTGCAGAGGACATGGTTCCGGGTAATACGTATTACCTTGAAATAGATCCTTCAGACCCAGCCTTTGGAGAGATTGTTGCTACTGCGGCCATTCATCTTGATGAGAATGGCACATTTGTCTCAGATGTGTTTGCCAATATCAGTTCAATTGATGATGTCTGGACTGAATCCATTTTTGCCAATCATACTGTTAGAGTTACTTTCGAGAAACTGCTTTCTGACGGCAATGTGATTGACTTTGTTGGAAGAACAAATGGTTCATTAGTTGATGTTGAAATTTATGTTGCTAACACTTCAACTTTAGTTGGAGCGTCGCGTTTCTTTGATACTCAGATGCACGAGTTCATTGAACTTTCAGGCGTTCCTTCTCCTGTTGACACGTTTGATTTGAGAATAGTTGGTCTTCCAACTCCGGTTTGCGAAGATGTTGGCGAGTGCGTCTTTACTGATTCAGTTCCTTTGATGGAGTTTGATTTCATTAATGATGGCGCGATTGCAGCATCTGGTGCTGATGGAGTGCTGGCTTATTCAGAAGCCGCAATAACCGGTATGAGGTACAGGCAGTGGAATAAGACAAGTCACACTTGGACTATTGAACAGCCTGCTCTAAACAATACTGCTGCTGCAACGTGGATTGTGGTGAAGAGCAGTCACATGTTCAACCATCAATACTTGTTGGGAGCAATCCAGACTGATACTAATGTTTCTTTGCAGGTAGGTCTTGGTCCAAATTCAACTATTGCGAATAATACTAACTGGACTGCCCGCTATAATCTTTCATTTGATGTTCCTGCGCCTCTAAGAAGATCTCTTGATATTGCTATTGAAGATATTTCAGGTGAGGGTGTTATCGTTTACGAGACTGCCGCTAATAATGATACGATTTTCAATTTGTCGCAGTGGAATGGAAGCAATCTAAGCTCCACGATTAGTGTTAATACTACAAATGGTTCTGATGTTTTGTGGTTGAGGGCAGTTCCAAGGCCGAATAGTGATGAGGTAATGATACTTGCTCTTACCACTCATGATCGTTTGTGGGCTACTTTGTGGAATGGCACAGGCTTGCTTAACACCACAGGTTTCAACATTTCTGCGAGCACCGGAATATCAACCTTCGAAGTCTTTGATTTTGCATGGCAATCCAATGATGGTGGTTTGGTGGTTTATCGTCAGGCAGCAGAAGCTCCGATTCAGTATAGAACTTTCAATATTACCAATCGCGCGTGGAGCGCTAATTCAACAGTTATGACTTTGAACAGTGGTGTTCCGCAAACTATGCGCTTGTGTCCTGATAGTACGTCCAATTATGTTGGGTTTATTTCTTCTGATAGTACTGCTGATACTAACGTTAGAATTTGGAATGGAACTGGTATTGAAACAATTCCTGCTCCTCCCGCAGAGAACGGTGCAGCAGAGCCTGTTGTTGCTCCTGCTAATGGCGTTGATTGTGCTTGGTTTGCTGATGGTAGCAATGCGACTTTTGTGTTCATTGAGGCTGCTGCTGCAGTTGATGATTTGATTTCGTATGTTTCTTATAACAAGACGAGCTGGTCAGTTGCGAGTCTTGCATCTCCCCATGCGACTCCTTCAGCTACTGGGGGAGCAAGTATTGAGTACATTGACCTTATTCCGAATCCGGTAACTAGGGAAATTCAACTGCTTATGATTGATGATTCTGCAAGTGCTGATTTGTTCACTGCGCTTTTGAATGGTACTGTCTGGCTAAATCACACAACTACGCGTGATTATTTCCCAGAAACTTCAGTTACAACTGCATGTGCCGGCACAACTTTGTGTGCTGGATTTGACTGGGACCGTTTTGATCCTGCTCCGAACATTACTGTTGTTGCTCCTGTTAACAACACTAATATTTCATCCGGCTCGCAAGTCAACATTACTGTTAATGTTACGGATAATCTTAATGTTTCGAATGTTACCGTCAACGTTACACAACCGGACAACTCATTCTGGAGGATTAACCTTACATTATTCCAGGGAAATAGGACAAGCGGGAACTGGTCTGCGAATTTCACAAACACAACTGTGCTGGGCAGATACAACTTTACTGCCTGTGCCAATGATACGAGCACTCATAATAATTGGAAGTGCATTTCTGGATTTTTTAACATAGCCAATACCGGGCCGAGTGTGTCCGGCGCATCGCTTGTCCCGGCTGTTTTGTTCGTTGGCCAGAATATCTGTTTGCTAGCCAATGTGACAGATTCAGATGGAGTGGGTAATGTTACTGCCACAATTGACAGGCCGGTTCTTGCCGATCAGTATGTAACTCTGCTTGACAATGTTAATACTTGCAATAGCATTGCTGGCGATGGAACTTATTCTAATCTGTATCATACAAATGTTGAAGGCACTCACAATTGGACTGCAGTTAATGCTACTGACAGTTTGGGAAACCCAAGCGCAACTTCTATCGGCCTGACTTTTGATGTGCTCACCGGAGGATTTGACACTTCTTACAACGTCACTCCGACAAGCAGTGCATTCCATGACTTAAGCTTCTTGAACATTTCATTAATTAATGTTTCAGATAATATTCGAGCGAGCCAGCTTACTTTATTGGGAATTGATACTTTCATGTACTTCAATTGGTCTTTGAACGTCTCTGGAAATATCAACGATAGTAATGTAAGCATTGAGCATCGATATACTGCTGTTTCGCCAACAGCTATCTTAGAGATTCGAAATGGCTCTGTTTGGCAAACTCTTTGTTCGTTAACAGAGTCCTTGTCAGATGTGACAGATATCTGCGATTTAGATGGCTTTGTCAATGGCAATGCGAGCTTCTTGAATAGCTTGCAGCTGCGTACAAATGTGAATGGTTTGGTGGTAACGCAGGATGTTGATTACGTCTACCTTAACGTGATCAGCACTGATGTTTTGCCGCCATTGGTCAGCATTTCAATTCCTGTTAATGGCTCGTCATTCTATTTGAATGATACGGTAAACATAACTGCTAATGTTACTGATGTAAGCAATGTTAGCGCGGTATTTGCGCGAGTCACATTGCCTAACGGCACAAATGTGAGCGTGCCAATGTTAAATATAAGCACGATGGTGTATGCCGGTAATTTCACAAATCTAATGCTCAGGGGCAATTACACAGTTACAATTATTGCAAATGATACTTTGAACAATATTAACAGCAGCGTAACAACTTTGTTTAGAAGAAGAAGCCTTGATGTGGTTGATTTTGTAAATATGGGCAATTCTTTCTTGAATTATTCTACAACTGTTGTTTCCAACATTTCTGGAATCTTGAACTTGACAATTAACATTAGCAGCAGGCACATCAGGCAGATTAATGTTACAAACCATAATGAGTCCTCGATGCAGAGTATTCTGCTGATTCATGATGAACAGCCGGTTAACCAAACTGTGCCTGGTTCATTTGCAAGTTATGCTATTGATCCTGTAAATTTCAGTTTCAATAATGCCACAGCTGCTGTCAACGCTACTGGAAATGATTTGGTCTATAAGTGCACTAATTACAACTTTACTGAAGATATTTGCGAGGGTTCATGGGTAGAACTGGCTGATATAACTGCAGGCCAGATGTTTATTTTCACCTTTAACTCTACTGATCCTGCTTTCCTTGAAACCAGTGCTGCTGTTGATGTTGCTATGTGGCCTATTAATTTCACGACTTTTGTGATAGCATTTACTGACAATAATGACAACGATATTTCTTTCAGAATAATGCAGACAAATGGCAGCATTATTGTGAACACGACTGATGTTGATACGACTGCTGACAATACTTCTCGTGTTGATGTTGTGATGATTAACACAACTGACTTCGCGATTGCGTGGATTGATGGTCCTAATGATGATGTTGTGCATCAGCAGTGGCATTTCAACGGCACTAATGTATCTAACACGACTAATGTCTCAGTTGTTGATGCTGACGTCGGTCTTAACAATGACGTGTCTGTTGCTGAAATCGGTGATCGTTACTTCGTTTGTTATACTGATGGTACGGATAACGACGCGACTTTCCAGGGCTTCAATAATACTAATGGAGTTAACGTAACTGGAATAATAGACGTTGATACTGCTGTTGCTGCTGCTTTGCCTTTGCAGAATTTGGTAGATTGTGCTGGTGTCAATGGCACTAGATGGAACTTCTTCTTTTTTGATGATGCCGATAATGATGCAACATATAACATTAGATCTGAAACAGGTGCTTCGATTGCAGGTCCGACTGATATTGATGCAGATATCGGCGAAACTGGTCAGGTTGCCACAACTAATTTGAACAGAAATTCAAGCGGATTGCTATTTTATGACGCTACTGACGCGGATATTACGTTTGCAGTTGTAAGTCTTGCTGGTGTTACTCTTGCTGGTCCTACGGATATGGATCTCACTGCCGGTACAGATTCAAGAGTTGCCGCAGCAACTGTTCGCCAGAATGATACTGCTGCAGAGGACTTGTTTGTTCTTGCTTGGCAGGATAATGCAAGTACTGACATTAAAGCCGCAGTTGTAAGGGAAAATGGCAGCAATGTAACAGCTCCGTTTACTGTTGCTAATGCGTCCTCTAACTCTTCATTGCGCTTGATTGATGTTACTGGTCGTGATTCGATATTGAACATTAGCCTCTGTCCTGGCAGGTTTATTGTCGCGTTCACAAATTCCTCTGGTTCAGGAGAGTTCAAGGGTTTCTTTGTGAATGGAACAGCGTGGGACGGCACGTGCGGTCCGCACATCATTACGAACAAGACAGACTCGCCTGATCCGGTTACAGCAGGTGGAACAATTACTTATCAGATTCTGATTAATAATACTGCAAACGATACTGCTTTCAATGTAACGGTTATTGAATCATATCCATCTGGCGTGGTCTTCAATGGCTCTCAGCCTTCGCCAACCTCTGGCAATGGCACTTGGAATCTCGGCAACATTTCGCATGGTGGCTTTGCCACAATTAATATTACGGTAAACGTGAGCGCCGGTTTGGCAAATGGCACGGTTTTGAACAATAGTTATAACGTTACGTTCTTCAATGTGAGTGGAACGAATTCAAGTGTTGCCAATAGTACTACAACTGTCGTTCGGGGAGTTCCTCGGATCTTCACGAACAAAACTGATACTCCTGACCCGGTAATTAATGGCACCACTTTGAGTTACGTTATATTGATTAACAATACTGGCGGCGAGATTGCTTACAATGTTACTGTTGTCGAGAGCTATCCTTCAAATGTAGTGTTTAATGGCAGCAGTCCTGTTCCGAGTGTTGGTAATAATACGTGGAATCTTGGAACATTGCTGAATGGCAGCTTTACAACAATTAATATCACTGTTAATGTCAGTGCTGGTAATGGAAGTATACTGAACAACTCTTATAATGTTACTTTTGCAAATAGTTCTGGCCAGAATCTGACTGTTGCAAATAGTACTACAACCACTGTGCAAGGCATTGGTGTTATTGTCACGATTAAGTCTGATACTCCTGACCCTGTTGTTAAGGGCCGGACTTTGAGTTATTCGATTCTTGTGAATAATACTGGTGATGAGATTGCGTATAATGTTACGTTGGTTGAATTATATCCGGGTAATGTAGTGTTCAATGGTTCAACTCCTGTTCCAACTTCTGGCAACAATACGTGGAGTCTTGGCAACTTGTCTCCAAATCAGAGTACGACTGTCAACATTACGGTAAATGTCAGCAGATTCCTCGGCAACGGAAGTATTCTCACAAACTTTGTTAACGTGACTTTTGCGAACCTGACAGGTGCAAATAGAACTGTAAACGATACTGAAGCAACAACTGTTATCGGCTTTCCTGAAATTTTCACGAATAAGACAGACACTCCTGACCCAGTAACTAATGGCACAACTTTGTCTTATCGGATTTTAATCAACAATACTGGTGATGAGATTGCGTATAACGTAACTGTTGTTGAAGGTTATCCTGTTAATGTGACTTTCAATGGAAGTTCTCCTTCGCCAACTTCGGGCAATAATACTTGGAGCCTTGGTAATCTCTCGTCAAATCAAAGCTTTACGATTAACATTACTGTCAATGTGAGCAGTGCTGCTGGCAACGGTTCTATATTGAATAATACTTACAATGTCACATTTGCAAATAATTCTGGAACTAACTTAACAATAACTAATAGCACAACTACTACTGTGAGTAATTCTACGCCAGGCATTGTCGTTACTGGTCTTACTCCGGTGAATGGCACGTCTTTCTTGTTGAATGATACTGTGAACATTTCTGCTAACGTGACATCCTCATTGCCGGTTAGCACAGTTCTTGCTTTCCTGACATTCCCTAACGGTTCAAATACAACTATTACGCTGACTTTGTTGTCTGGCACAACTTATGCAGTGAACTTTACCAATTTGACTTTGAGAGGTCAGTATAACATTACGATATTTGCTAACGATACTTCCAACAACATTAACAATACTGCAAATACTTCATTCATCAGAAGGAGTCTGAACGTAATTGACGTTGTGAACGTCTCCAATCAATTCTGGAATTACACAGTTGCTGTTATGAGCAACGTTTCTGGCGTTCTGAACATCTCGGTCAATATTAGCGGAACAAGAGTGCAGACGATGAATATTACTCTGCATAACGAGACTTCTGTCTATAGTATTATGCGTATTGAAGATCCATACCCATTAACAGAGTTGTTCTTTGTTGAGTATGCAATTAATGGTTCAGATTTGAACTTTACAAATGCAACTGCAGTAGTTACTGCTGTTGGTGATAACGTATTGTACACTTGTAAGAACTATAATTTCACTGGATTTGATTGCATGGACGGCAATTGGAGTGAGCTTGCAAACATAACTCGCGGTGTTAATTACACGTTGTTCATAACTCCAACTGATCCTGGTTTCCTTGAAACTAGTGCTGCAGTAGATGTCGCTCTTGCCCCAATTAATACTACTACTTTCATAATTGCATTTGTTGACTTGAACCAATCTGATATTTCTTTCAGGATTATGAATGCTAATGGCAGTATTATTGTGAACACGACTGATGTTGACACGACTGCTGACAACACTTCTCGTGTTGATGTGTCGATGATAAACAGCAGTGACTTTGTGATTGCGTGGATTGATGGTCCTGCTGATGATGTTGCATATCAGCAGTGGCATTTCAACGGTAGCAATGTAACTAACACAACTAATGTTACAGTTGCTGATGTAGATGTTGGTTTGAATACTGATATTTCAACCGCAGAGATTGGAGATAGATACTTCATTTGTTATGCTGATGATGTTGATAATGATGCGACTTTCCAGGGCTTCAACAATACTAATGGTGCAAGTATAGTTGCAGCAGTTGATGTTGATGCAAGCCTTAATCCGGAGTTGCCGTTGCAGAATTTGCTTGATTGTGCTGGAATCAATAATACCAGGTTCAATTTCTTCTGGTTTGATGATGGGGACAATGATGCCACGTATAACATACGATCTGAAGCCGGGGTTTCAATTGCCGGACCAACCGATATAGATACAGACATTGGCGAGACCGGCCAGGTTGCAACTACAAACTTGAATAGAAACTCGTCTGGATTGTTGTGGTATGATTCGACCGACCAAGACATTACGTTTGCAGTTGTAAGTCTTGCAGGAGTAACTCTTGCTGGTCCTACTGACATGGATACGGCTGCTGGCACGAATTCTCGTGTTGCAGCTGCGACTGTTCGCCAGAATGATACTGCTACTGAGGACTTGTTTGTTCTTGCCTGGCAGGATAATGCGTCTACTGATATCAAGGCTGCAGTTGTAAGGGCAAATGGCAGCAACGTTACAACTCCATTTACTGTTGCTAATGCATCCTCTAACTCTTCGTTGCGCTTGATTGATGTTACTGGCAGAGATTCTATATTGAACTTGACTCTCTGTCCTGGAACTTTTGTTGTTGCATTTACAAATTCGACGAATCAGGGAGAGTTCAGAGGATTCTTTGTAAATGGTAGTTCTTGGGATGGTACTTGCGCTTCTTACGTGAACGTTACTAAGACGGATTCTCCTGATCCTGTTCTTGCAGGCTCTCAGTTGAATTATAGCATTGTTATAACGAATAATGGAAACTTCACAGCATTTAATGTAACATTGGTTGAGTCTTACCCAGCTAATGTTGTATTCCATTCCTCTTCACCTGTTCCGACTTCTGGTAATAATACGTGGAGTCTTGGCAATTTGAGTCCTGGCCAGTCAACTACTGTTAACATTACGCTGAATGTCAGCATCAACGCTGCAAACGGCTCTATCTTGACCAACAATGTCAATGTTACATTTGCCAACTTTACTGGTGAGAATTCAACTGTGAACGATACAGAGAACACGACAGTTCTTGGAATTGCAGTCATTGTTACAAGCAAGACCGATTCTCTTGATCCGGTTCCGAATGGAACAACGCTAAGTTATCAGATTTTCATTAACAATACTGGCACTGAGATCGCTTACAACGTTACTGTTGTTGAAGTCTATCCTGTTTCAGGTGTAACTTTCAACGGCAGCACCCCGGTTCCTAATATTGGTAACAATACGTGGTTCTTGGGCAACTTGAGTCCAAATCAGAGCACGACAATCAACATTACTGTTAATGTTAGCGCTGGCAACGGAACAGTTTTGAATAACTCTTACAATGTTACTTTCGCCAATGCTTCTGGCCAGAATCTAACCGTAACTAATAGTACGACGACCACTGTGCGGGGCATTCCGTTCTTGACTGTTCAAAAGTCAGATAGTCCTGACCCGGTTGTTCGTGGTCAAACTTTGACTTACACAATTTTGATTAACAACACTGGTGATGAGATTGCGTATAACGTTACTTTGGTTGAACTATATCCGGGTAATGTTATGTTCAATGGCTCTACTCCTGTTCCAACTTCTGGCAACAATACATGGAGTCTTGGCAACTTGCTGCCAAATCAGAGCACTACAGTCAACATCACAGTGAATGTCAGTAGATTTGCTGGCAATGGAACTATTTTGACGAACTTTGTTAACGTAACATTCTCCAACTTCACTGGTACAAACAGTACTGTTAATGATACCGAGAACACGACCGTCATAGGCTTCCCAGAAGTATTCACCAACAAATCTGATACTCCTGATCCTGTTGCGAATGGAAGTACTTTGAGTTATCAGATTACTATTAACAATACTGGAGATGAGATAGCTTACAATGTAACAGTAGTTGAGACATACCCAATTTCTGGAGTTACGTTCAATGGTTCTTCGCCAGCTCCGAACATTGGCAACAATACGTGGTTCTTAGGAAATCTCTCTCCGAACCAGAGCTTTACAATCAACATTACAGTTAATGTGAGCGCTGCAAATGGAACAATCTTGAACAATTCATACAATGTTACGTTTGCGAATAATTCTGGAACAAATCTGACGATTACTAATAGCACGACAACAACAGTGCAGGGTGCTCCTCTTGTTGTCACAATTAAGAGCGATACTCCTGATCCGGTTGTTAGGGGTCAGACTTTGAGTTATCAGATATTTGTCAACAATACTGGTGATGCCATCGCTTACAATGTTACTTTGGTAGAAACCTATCCAGGTAATATAGTGTTCAATGGTAGTACTCCTTCGCCAACTTCTGGTAACAATACGTGGAACCTTGGCAACTTATCTCCAAACCAAAGTACAACTGTTAACATTACTGTGAACGTCAGCTTGTTCTTAGGAAATGGCAGTATTCTCACGAATTTTGTTAACGTGACGTTCTCCAATCTATCTGGCACAAATAGCACAGTGAATGATTCTGAGACCACGACAGTTATCGGATTCCCTGAAGTGTTTACGAATAAGTCTGATACTCCTGATCCTGTTCCGAATGGCACAACACTTGCCTACCAAATTACGATCAACAATACAGGAGATGAAATTGCGTATAATGTTACTGTTGTTGAGACATATCCTGTTTCAGGTGTGACTTTCAATGGTAGTAGTCCTGTTCCAACTTCTGGTAATAATACGTGGAGTCTTGGCAATTTGTTGCCAAATCAGAGTAGCACGATTAATATTACTGTCAATGTTAGCGCGGCAAATGGTACTGTGTTGAATAATTCGTATAATGTTACGTTTGCGAATAATTCTGGCACGAATTTGACAGTTACGAATAGCACTACAACAACTGTTCGGGGCATTCCGTTTGTTGTTTCGATAAAGAGTGATTCTCCTGATCCGGTTGTTAGGGGTCAGACTTTGAGTTATCAGATCTTCGTCAACAATACTGGTGATGAAGTTGCTTACAATGTTACTTTGGTAGAAACCTATCCGGGTAATATCGTGTTTAATGGTTCTACTCCGGTTCCAAGTGTTGGCAACAACACGTGGTTCTTGGGTAATCTATCGCCAAACCAAAGTACAACTGTTAACATTACTGTTAACGTGAGTAGATTTGCTGGCAATGGCACAATTTTGACAAACTTTGTTAATGTGACATTCTCCAACTTCACTGGTACAAATAGCACGGTGAATGATACTGAGAGCACCACAGTTGTAGGATTCCCTGAAGTGTTTGCGAACAAGTCTGACTCGCCTGATCCTATTTTTGCAGGCAATACGCTAACCTACAGGATTGTGATTAACAATACTGGTGATGAGATTGCTTACAATGTTACTGTTGTTGAAGGTTATCCTGTTAATGTGACTTTCAATGGAAGCAGTCCTGTTCCTACTTCCGGTAATAATACTTGGAGTCTTGGCAACTTGTTGCCAAATCAGAGCTTCACGATTAACATCACTGTGAACGTGAGCATTGGTACTGATAATGGCTCGATATTGAATAACACGTTCAATGTTACTTTCGCAAATAATTCCGGCACCAATACAACAATAACTAACAGCACGAATACAACTGTGCTGAATGAAGGTCAGAATGCTACAAACGTAACAGTTACCAAGACTGATAATCCTGATCCTGTTTTGAGAGGAACTCAGTTGAACTATACTATAACGATTAACAACACAGGTAATGCAACCGCGATTAACGTAACTGTTGTTGAAGGTTATCCTTCTGGTGTTGTGTTCCACAATTCTTCGCCTTCGCCAACTTCCGGTAATAATACGTGGTTCCTTGGTAATTTGAGCGCGAATAGTTCAACCACGATTAACATTACTGTTAATGTCAGCAGCGCGCTTGCTAATGGCACAATTTTGAATAATACCGTGAACGTATCTCACATAAACACTACTGGCTCTAATGCCACGACAAACACAAGTGCGCTGACCACTGTGCGTGGCGCTAGAAATCTGACAATTACAAAAACCGATAATCCAGACCCTGTTGGCTCCGGAAGCACTTTGAGTTATCAGATTACTATTAATAACACAGGAGACGATACTGCATTCAATGTTACATTAATAGAATTCTATCCGGCTAACGTGACTTTCAATGGAAGCACTCCTGTTCCGAGTGTTGGTAACAACACGTGGTTCTTGGGCAATTTGTCTCCAAACCAAAGTACAACTGTCAATATTACTGTGAATGTCAGTTCGACAATGTTCTCTGGAACTTTGAACAATACTGTATTTGCCAATGCTTCAAACTTCTTTGGAACTAACCAGACTGTTAACACAACTGAGTTTACAACGGTTATTCCAGCCGGTCTCAATGTCTCAAATATTACTTTGACCAAGCTTGACAGTCCTGATCCGGTTATCAGAGGCCAGCAGTTGAATTATTCGATTGTAGTTAACAGTACTGGCAATGGAACTGCTTTCAATGTTACAATAATAGAAGGCTATCCGTCAGGAGTTGTGTTCCACAATTCTTCGCCAGTTCCGACAAGCGGAAATGGTACGTTTGATCTTGGTAATTTGAGCAACGGCACAGTGTTCATAATTAACATTACTGTGAACGTCAGCAGCACTGTGTCTAATGGCACAATTTTGAACAATATAGTCAATTCCACTTTCACGTTCTCGAATGGTCTTCCTGGCTCGTCAACCGACAGCGAAACCACCACAGTAATAGGCTTCCCTGAAGTCTTTACGAATAAGTCTGATACTCCTGATCCTGTTCCGAATGGCACAACACTAGCCTACCAAATTACGATCAAGAATACAGGAGATGAGATTGCGTACAATGTGACTGTTGTTGATGTCTATCCTGTTTCAGGTGTGACTTTCAACGGCAGTACTCCTGTTCCAACTTCTGGCAACAATACGTGGAGTCTTGGCAACTTGTTGGCGAACCAAAGTACTACGATTAATATTACTGTGAACGTTAGTGCTGCGAATGGTACTATTTTGAATAATTCGTATAATGTTACGTTTGCGAATAATTCTGGTACGAATTTGACTGTTACGAACAGCACTACGACGACCGTTCGAGGCATTCCATTTGTTGTTTCAATCAAGAGTGATTCTCCTGATCCGGTTGTTAGAGGTCAGACTTTGAGTTATCAAATTTTCATTAACAATACTGGCGATGAGATTGCTTACAATGTTACTTTGGTGGAAAATTATCCTGCTAATGTGACTTTCAATGGAAGCACTCCTGTTCCGAGTGTTGGTAACAACACGTGGTTCTTGGGCAATTTGTCTCCAAACCAAAGTACAACTGTCAACATTACTGTAAACGTAAGCTTGTCTGCTGTTAACGGAAGCATTTTGACGAACTTTGTCAACGTAACATTCTCGAACTTCACCGGCACAAATAGTACTGTTAATGACACCGAAACAACAACAGTAATTGGCTTCCCTGTCATTAACGTTACCAAGTCAGATTCTCCTGATCCGGTAGTTAATGGTTCAAATCTAACGTACACAATTGTAATTACAAACAATGGCGACGAAATCGCATACAATGTAACGCTTGTTGAAGATTACCCTGTCAACCTTACGTTCAACAATGCAACTCCTGCTCCAAGTATTGGCAACAACACGTGGTTCCTTGGCAATCTTTCACCTGGAAATAGCACAACTGTGATTATCAGAGTTACTGTTAGTTCCAACATGACAAGCGGAATATTGACGGATAATGTTAACGTTACATTCGGAAACTTCTCCGGAACTAACTTAACTGTAAATGCTACAGCCAACACAACTGTAACTCCATTTGTTCCTCCTGTTCCGCCAAGCGGTGGCGGAGGCGGTGGCGGTGGTGGCGGAGATAATGCACTTATTTGCCCAGGATATTGCAGAGATCCGCGTTATCAGACTGTTGCAATCTGCAGAAGCAGGGCATGTATAATAGTAAACGAAACACTTCCGCCGCCGCAAATGCCTGTGTTTAACGGAATCAAGCCGCGAAATACTGAAGGGCAAAATGCGGGCGTGCAAATCGCAGAGGAGCCTGAGAAGCAGGAGATTGTTCAAATTATCCAGCCTCAAAATCAACAGCCAGCGAAAATAGAACAGAGCTGGATAGGAAAAGTTCAGGCAAGGCTTTCTGCCGGGCTGAAACGGTATGTGTGGTTGAAAGTAATGGCAATTGGGTTGATGCTTGTAATAGTAGTGCTCATTATTGCTAAAAACGGGCGAAGAATCACGCCTGAACCCGGAGATATATTTGGCGGCAAACTTGAAAAAGCCTATGAAAAGATTAAGAAGCTTGAGAGAGAGTCCTATGAAAGGATTAAGAAGATTGAGAGTGAGTTTGGCGAAGAGATTAAAACCGTAAAACGGCATAGGAAACTCAGCCGCAGAGCCAAAAGAAGGAGGGGAAAATGATTAACGATGTTCCCTCGGATCAGGTATTCTGGCTCGCTAATGGCAAGATTATCAAAAACATACTTGAGCTTGCCCGGGAACTTCCACAACTCACCCAAGACGCATTTGCCCAGCATGTGAATGAGGAAAAAAATGATTTCGCAACATGGGTGGAATATTCAGTCAAAGATAGCAATCTCGCAACGCTCTTGCGCACTACACAAGACCAATTCAGAATGGCGGCTATCGTTGAACGCCGCATCCAGGAACTCACTAGAATACCAGAAAAACAAATTGCTGAAGAAATAAAAGAACAATCAGAAACACCTGCAGTTGAACAAACTCCACAGACAAAACAGCCTGTTGAGCAGCCAGAGCAAAAAACAAGAGTTGAATCTGTGCCGCCAAAAGTATATAGGCCAACTGTTGTAAAGAAGCGCAATGTTTCTCCTCTCATACTGCCAGTGAAGGTAAAGCGACTGCGTGAACCTGCGCGTGAAGTCGCAGACACGTTGGATGCCCGTATCAAGCTCAACAGCGACAAGCCGCTCACAGAAACGCATGTTCACACAGTCAGGAGCCCTCATTCTGCGGCTGTATTGTTGACAGCACATGTGCTTCTCGGCTTTGTTGTGGGAATGTGCATCATCGTTATCATACTGATATAATATGATGCATCATCAAAAATAAATAGCGCAGAGCGCTAAAAAGAAAAAAGTGAGCCCGAGGAGATTTGAACTCCCGACCACTGGTGAACTTAGATCACACGGTTTTTGTTTTGTGCCGTGTGTGGTCATATAAGACCAGTGCTCTACCAGGCTAAGCTACGGGCTCGTAGTACGTTTTCTTTTGTAGTGATATTTAAAGTTATATGCCAGAATGCGCCGACCGGGATTCCCCGAGGTATCCGAGGGGGCCTGGAATCCGCAGATTCCTGGATTTCAAATCCCGGTATTACGTAATAGTCAAAGAACGAAGTTCTGTATTGTAGGCTATGCGCCGACCGGGATTTGAACCCGGGCTACAGCCTTGGCAAGGCAGCGTACTACCACTATACGATCGGCGCGCTATCGAGTGGTTTCAAATAGTCTCTATAAAAAGCTTTTGAGAATTTTAGCAGTTGGATTGATTCATTGAATATGAATCAACTGCTAATTTAGAAAAGCGTGCTATTTTGATAACGACCACGCTTTTCTATTTTACTCTATCTTGGCTTCTTCAAATGGTCCTACTATTGCTGTTGCTGGGTTGTTGAAGTATTTGTTTGCCACGTACTTTACTTCTGGTGCTGTGACTCTTGTGAGCATGTCTGGGTAGTCTATATCGTAGTTGTAGCCTAGTCCTTGCATTTCATACAAAGCAAGATAGTTTGCCTGGTCTATTGTTCTTTGGTGGTCCAGGAAGAAGAATCCTCTCATTTTTTGTTTGACTAATTGCAGTTCGTCTTCTGGAACATCTTCTTTTTTTATTCTTTCTATCTGCTCATTTATTCCTGCGAGAGATTCATTTAGGACTTGTGGTCTTGATATCATTACTATTTTTGTGAACCCTGTTGTTCTCACACTTGGTGTTAGTGAGTAAACGCTGTAAGCTAACGCTCTTAGGTCTCTTAGTTCGTAGAATAGTCTGCTTCCTGAGCCTGATCCTATTATTGCGTTCAGTACTCTTAGTTTTGTGAAGTCTGGGTCTGTTGCAGGCACTAATTGATAGCCTTGTTGTATGTAGAAGCTTTCTATTGGCATGTTTAGTGTTTCTGTTTTCGAAGCCGCTCTTGGTGGCAGTAATGGAGTGTTCTCATTTGGTGCTGGTTTTTCTTTCGTTGAGAATAGGTATCGTAATGCTCTGATTGTTGCATCTTTTTTCTGGTTTCCAACTATTGCTATGTACATATTGCTTGGAACATACCAGGTGTTGTAATGGTTTACAATGTCTTCTCTTGTTATTTTTTCAACTGTTTCTACGTATCCGTCTATTGGGTGTTCGTAAGGATGCCCTTCATACATTGTTTTCATGAATAGTTCTTCTGCTACCGTGTCTGGCTGGTCGTTTTTGGCTTCCAGTTCTCCGATAATCTGTTCTCTTTCTTTTTCTACTTCTTCGGGCGTGAATTGTGAGTTTAGTAAAATGTCCTGTAGAACGTCTAACGCAACGCTGAAACTGTCGCTTGGCACGTCTATTACTATTTCGCTGTATTCTGCGTATGTTCTTGCTTTGATTGTGCCTCCTACTTCTTCTATTTGTTGTTGTATGTCTTCTTTTGTTCTTGTTTTCGTTCCTGCTAGAAGCATTCTTGTTGTGAAAAAGCCTAATCCGTTTTTTTCTCCGTCTGCTGTGAGGCTTTTCTTTACCATCAAATCTATTGCTATCATTCCTGTGTCTTTGTTTTCTTTGAGAATTACAGTCATGCCGTTTCCTAAGACGTATTTGCTTCCTGCTTCTGTGTGTTCTTCATAGGAAACACTAGTGCAGGCTGATAGTAGCAACAGTATTATGAGTATCGGCGCCGCGCCTTTGGCTGACGCCAAGGCAGATTTCATCTCCCCTTCGCCTGCGAGGGGAGTGAAATCTGGTCGTAGACCGCGACGCCCTAAATTTGATTCTATTTTAATCCGTTTCATAGTTTTGGTTTTAGTTCGTACATTGTGTATGAGTTGAAATACTTCTTTGCTGCATTCTTGATGTCTTCTTTTGTTACCTTGTTGACTTCATTTATGAATTCTGAATATTCATTGATGTCGCCTGCTGTCCATGCTTGTCCTATTTCAAATCCTGCATTGAAGACTTCTTCCTGCGCTCTTACTCTTGACACTCTTACGCTGTTTTTTGCTCGTTCTAGTTCGTCGTCTGTTACGTATTCTGTTTTGAATTTGTTTAGCAGCAAAATTAGTTCTGTTTTTGCTTCGCCTGATTTTTCAGGCTCTACTGTTGCGACTACTTCAAAGACTCCTAAGTCGTTTAGCGGGACGAAAACGCTGTTTCCTTTGACTATCAGGTTCTTTTGTTGTTTGGCTATTCTTTGTAATCTTGAGCTTTCTCCTCCTGAAAATATCGTGTTTAGCATCATCATTGCGTATTTGTCTTTGTCGTGAGAATCTGGTCCTGTGAATCCTAATGCAATGTACGTGTGGCCTATGTCTTTGTAGCTGCTGTTGTATCTTGGTTGTAAGATTGGGTCTTCTGTTGGATTGTTTACTGCTGGCAGTTCTCTTTTTTCAAAGTCTTTGAATGCTTCTTTGACGTCATTTAGAATTTCTTCTTTGTTTACGTCTCCTACTAATACGATATTCATGTTGTTTGGAACATACCATGTGTTGTAGAATTGTATTATGTCTTCTCTTGTTGTTCCGAGTATTGTGTCTTTGTAGCCTATTACTGGGTTTCTGTATGGGCTTTTGTCCAGTAGTAATAGTCCGAATTGGTCGTCAAGGTATTTTTCTGGTTCGTTAAAGCTGAATCTTTGTTCTTCGACTACTACTTCTTTTTCCTTTTCTATTTCTATTGGGTCAAATGAAGGATGTAGTAGAAGGTCGACCATGTTTGGGAAGATGTCGTTGAATTTGTCTGATGGCACGGTTACGAAGTACATTGTCCAGTCGTGAGAGGTCATTGCGTTTAGTTCTCCTCCCAGGCTTTCTACTCTTTTGTGGAAGCTTCCTACTGGTTGTGTTGCTGTTCCTTTAAACCAAATGTGTTCGAAGATGTGCGCGATTCCTCTTCTTGCGTCTGGCTCGTTTCTTGCTCCTGTGTGCACCCAGAATTGTATTGTTACTAGTGGCAGGGAATGTTGTTCTTTTATCGTTACTGTCATTCCATTTTGGAGTGTGTAAACACTGAGTTTTTCCTGCAGGGATGTTAATGGAACATTCACCAGTTGTACTGGGTTTCCGTAGTAGAAACTGGCTATTGCTACTATTATTACTGCTATTATTCCTAAAACTAGTAATCTGGAATTCATCTCTTTTCGATAATCTGTCTTTTGCAGAATATATAAAGATTTGGGTGTCATTTGGGAAAAAGCTTTTAACTGTCTGCAGAATTTAGTTTATCATGAACGTAAAACATGTCTCGATTGTTGTCATCGTTGTAGTGATTATCGCAATAGCGTTTTATCTGCTTTCTCCTTTATTCATCGTTAAGCATGCAAACGAAACTATGCCTGAGGGAAAAATTATTGCTGAAGGGGTTTTGCAGGCAGGCGCTCATGACGTCAAAGGCAAAGTACTAATTATAGAGCAGGACGGAAAGCGCTATCTGCGCTTTGAAGATCTTGATACAGTTAACGGTCCTGATTTGCGCATTTACCTGTCTTCTGATAAATCTGCATCTGATTATGTTGATTTGGGCGCGATTAGGGCCACTAAAGGAAGCGTAAATTATGAACTTCCGCCTGGAGTTGAATTGTCGAAATACAATAAAGTGCTTATATGGTGCCGCGCTTTTAGAGTGTTGTTTAGTTTTGCTGCGCTGCCTAGTTGACTCTTTTTAGCCGAGTTTTCCACAAACCTTTTTAAAATCCACATAGAGTGCTTTGTATACCGGACCTGTAGTTTAGCGGCTATAACGTCTCCCTTACACGGAGAAGGTCGGCAGTTCGAATCTGCCCAGGTCCACTATCGCACAACATTTATATAGTGTCATTCTCAAGTTTTTATCATGCAGGAACGCATATTTTCACTCTTAGTTGAGCAGAATGAGATTAGCTGGAAGTCTATTATTTTGGAATTGATTAAGTCTGAGGAGATGAATGCGTGGGATATTGACATTTCTCTTTTGACTGAAAAGTATATTGAGCGTTTGCATCAGTTGAAAGAACAGGATTTGAAAGTTGGCGGCAAAGTTTTGCTTGCTGCTTCTATTTTATTGCGCATTAAGAGCACTAAGCTTGTTGGCGATGACCTTGACGAGTTTGACCGCTTGATTGCCGGCACTGATATGTCTCAGGAGCAATTCTATGATGAGCTCGAGCAGGAGCTTGCTCGAGGAGAAGCAATGGGCTTGCAGGAAGAGTATGAATTGCTTCCAAGACTGCCTCAGGCTAGAAAAAGAAAAGTCAGCGTTTACGATTTAGTTAAGGCTTTGGAGAAGGCTTTGGAAGTTAAGGAAAGAAGAGTTTTGCACAGTATTCCTCCTCCGATGGAGTTGCCTCAGAGAAAGTTTGACGTTACTGCTGCTATTTCGAATTTGTTTCAGCGTATTTTGTCGCTTTTTGGTGCTAGAACAAGGTTGACTTTCAATGATTTGCTTCCTAATAATACTAAGCAGGATAAAGTTTACACTTTTATTCCTTTGTTGCACTTGTCTAACCAGCAGAAGGTCGAGCTTGAGCAGTCAGAGCCTTTTGGTGATATTCACATAAAAGTTCAGGAGGGCGAAAATGTTAAGCAAGGATGAAACTGAGTATTTGAAAATGCTTGTGAAGAGAGAGATTGAGCGTTTTAAGAAGGAAGGCAAGATCGCATCTGGTGATGCGGCTGTTGGATTTTTGAAGGCAGAGCACGAGTATGGGCATTTTCTTGATAAGTTGTTGGAGAATTTGAAATGAACGAGCTCGCACCCGAAGTCAGGCAGAAGTATATGGAATTGCAGTTATTGCAGCATCAATTGCAGCAGGTTCAGCAACAAGTGCAGGCGCTTGATGCTCAGTCTGGCGAGATGGACGAGGTTGTGCATGTTTTGGATGATTTTGCTTCCGCAAAGCCCGGCAGCGAGTCTTTTGTGACATTAACTCCTGGCTTGTTTGTAAGAGCAAAGCTTGCCGAAACTGACAAAGTTTTGTTGAATGTTGGCGCCGGCGCTGTTGTTGAAAAATCCATTCCTGATGCCAAGAAAGTTATTGCTGCGCAGGCAGTTGAATTGCGCAAGCTGCAGGAAGAGCTTTCTGAGCAACTGCAAAAGCTTGCCGGCAATGCTCAAAAAGTGCAGGAAGAGTTGAGGACGCTGATTAAGTAAAATGTTCAATTTTCTTAAAGACAAATTAAAGGGAGTTCTTAGCAAGTTCACCAAGAAGGTAGAGGAAGAAGCTCCTGAGGAAAAGGTTTCTGTTGAAGTTGAGAAGCCGAAAAAAATTGAAAAGCCGAAAGCAGAAAAGAAACCCGAAATTAAAAAAGAAGAGAAGAAGCCGGAAGTTAAGAAAGAAGTGCCTAAAGTTGAAGTCAGAGAAGAAATAAAAATCGAAGCTCCTAAAATAGAAGTCAAAGTCGAACCTGAGAAAAAAGGTTTCTTCGCAAAAATAAAAGAATCATTTGTGGGCAAGGAAGAACCACCTGAAGTTAAGATTGAAGAAAAAGTCGAAGTCGTTGAATCGCGAGAATCCGCTGATTCTCGGGAACTTGAGAAAGCAAAGCTTTCCTCAAGTGAAAAGAAAGGTTTCTTCCAGAAGATTACTGAAACTATTACGACAAAGAGGATTAGCGCTGAGAAGTTTGATGAATTGTTCTGGGATTTGGAATTGGCATTATTGGAAAACAATGTTGCTGTTGAAGTTATTGAAAAAATAAAGGTTGATTTGAAGTCTCAGTTAGTCGACAAGCCAATTCCAAGAGGCAAGGTTGAGGAAAAGATTGCAGAATCCCTGCACTCAAGCATTGAGGATTTATTCTCTGTTCCAACTATTAATTTGCTTGAGAAAGTCAAGCAGAAAAAGCCTTTTGTAATATGTTTTGTCGGGATTAATGGCAGTGGAAAGACCACAAGTATTGCTAAAGTTGCGCATTACTTGCAGGCTCAAGGTTTGAGTATTGTTCTTGCTGCTGCTGATACTTTCAGGGCTGCTGCTATTGACCAATTGCAGATTCACGCTGATAAATTAGGTGTCAAGCTTATCCGCCACGATTATGGAAGTGACCCTGCTGCTGTTGCGTTTGACGCGATTAAGCACGCTGAAGCCAAGAAGACTGATGTTGTTCTTATAGATACTGCGGGTCGTTTGCATAGCAACATTAATTTGATGGATGAAATGAAGAAGATTATGCGCATTGCAAAGCCTGACTTGAAGTTATTCGTGGGAGAAAGCATTACTGGCAATGATTGTGTGGAGCAGGCCAAGAAATTCAACGAGGCTGTCGGCATTGATGGGATTATTTTGTCAAAGGCAGATGTTGACGAGAAAGGCGGAGCTGCTATTTCAGTCAGTTACGTTACTCAAAAGCCAATTCTTTTCCTCGGTGTAGGACAAGAATACAAAGACTTGCAGGCTTTTGACAAGGAAAAACTATTGGCGAGTATTGGGTTGTAGATACCTTTAAATATGGTTTTCTCTTAATTTATGAAAAAGGGTGGTTGAATTGTTCAAACTGTTATACGATCCTGTCAGTGAAATCAAGAGTGCAAAGAAGCAGAGTTATGCGAAAATTCTATTGTATTTGCTTGCCGCTTCCTTATTTGAAACAATTGGCTTGCTATTCTTCGCTTGGCGTTATTTCAGCAAATTCTTCACACCAAATGTTCTGGTGTACGGCATTGTCGGAACTTTATTCTTCCTTATCGTAATTCATCTTGTTGTTGCATTTTTCTTCTCGTTAGCAATGCACGTTTTAGATGGCAAAGGCGGCTATTATGAAGGGCTGACAACTTTAGTGCTTTCAATGGTCGCTCCTGCTGTTGCTATATTTTTTGCCGGCGCTGCTAGTTTTATTTCTCCTTTTGTCGCGTCTGTTCTGCTTATTTATGGCTACGTTATCGGCACTGCGACTTTATTCCGTTCAGGTAAGGAATTGTTTGAGCTTGATTATGCTGGAGTTTTAATCGGCTTTTTGATTACTGTGATTCCTTTAGGGATTGCGTGCGCTATTTTTCTGAGATGAACTCAACTTCGCCGCCGTAAAGTGTTCCTTTTTTCAGCGGAACTGGTCTCCATTTGTCTTCTATTAATGTCGCTCTGAGCCATTCGGCAAGTTCATCTGGATTTCCAATAGTCGCGCTTAGCCCTATTATCTGGACTTTTTTTAGCACTTGTTTCATTACAGTTATCAGAATCTCTAGTGTTGGCCCTCTTTCGTAATCATTAATCAAATGAATCTCATCAATCACCACTAAACTTACAAAGCTTAGCCATGGCGAATGGTGCCTTATCAGGGAGTCTAGTTTCTCTGCTGTGCAGATTATCAAGTCGTAATCAACTAAGTACGGGTCTGAGCTATCAAGGTCTCCAATGCTCAGCGCTATCTTGCATAAGTGTCCGTATTTTCTTTTGAACTCGCGGTGTTTTTCATTTGCAAGCGCAATCAAAGGAACGATGTAGATTGCCTTCCCCTTTCCTTCTAAAATGGTCTTCATTGCTGCCATTTCTGCAATTAGTGTCTTTCCAGAAGCTGTTGGCGTACATATCAGCAAGCTCTTATTCTCCAGCAATCCTGCTTTCAAGGCTTTTTCTTGTGCCGGTCTAAAAGTCGTAATGCCTTCTTTTGCAATTATTTCTTTGAGCTTTTCAGGTAATAATGGGTGCATTAATGTTCCGATGCAAGTCTTTTATAAAAACCTTTACAGAAGATTTATATACTCGACATATATACGGTATAATGGTGATGTATATGGTTCATGCTATGATTGATATTAGCGAGGAAGCGAATCAGATATTGAGCATAGTCAAGGCTAAAAACAGGTTTAAGGATAAATCCGAGGCCATTAATTTTGTGGCTTTGGAGTATGGTGAAGAATTGTTGGAGCCTGAATTAAAGCCTGAGTTTATTGCAAAAATGCAAAAGGTTGCTAAAGAAAAAAGCATCAGGGTTGACGATTTTGCAAAAAGGTATGGGTTAAAATAAATGTACGGCCTTTTTGTCAAGCCAAGCGCAGATAGAATATTCAGGAAGCTTTCAAGGAAAGATTCAAAACAGCTTGAAATCATTCACAAAAAAATCTCTGAAATCAGGCAGGACCCGCATCACGGCTACAAATTTCTTAGGGCTCCTTTGCAGGGCTTCAACAGGGTTCATATCGACACTCATTTTGTCCTTGTTTTCAGAATTTTGCATGAGCATCAGCTTGTGGAAATATGGGCTTATGAGCATCATGATGATGTTTACAAGGGAAGATGGTTGTAGCTCAGTATTTTCTGCCTAAAGACACGTAGAATAGCCAGTCCATCGATTCTTGCGGGCAGTGGCAGATTGCCATTCCGTCTGGTGTTATTCCTATCCACTCTGGCTCTTGTTTGATGAATCCAAACAATCGCACGTTGCAGTGTACTATTCTGCACGGGTTTTCTTCTTTAATGATTATGTTGCCAGTCATACTGCTGTTTAGAAACACAGTTAGAATAATTGCAAGAAAGAAAAATAAAGCTATTAGTGCCTTCATAAGTTCGTTAGGGTCTCAACCTGGTGCATATTGGCTTCTGTAGAAGATAAATGGCGGGTTGCTTGTCTGGCATCTGCACTGGTACAGGAGTAAAGTTGGATCCCATCCGCCTGTTGGTATTCCTGTTAGTCCGTCATTGCAGTTTGTTCCTGCTGAGCATGCTGCCCATGAGTCTCTGAATTTGTATGTGCTCGTGCCTATTTTTTGTGTATGTGCGAGGTTTCCTGTGTTTTCAGGTCCGCCAAATACAAGAATAAAAGCAAATACCGCGCCGAGCGCGATAAAAGCAAAAATAATCAAGCCAATGCTGTCTTGATTCATGCAATCTTACTGCATGCCAATACTGGCTTTGCGTCAGGCTGTCCGCTTTCTGCTAGGAATGGGCAGTAGAACCATGCGCATTCGTATCCTGGAGCAGCTTCGTATGGTACATTGCCCATTTCTCTTGTTCTTAGCTGTCCGTTGATGCAGCGTGGTAAGTTTGCGCCTTCTAGTCTTGGGATAATGAATGCATTGCCCATTTGTCCGCGTGCTTGTCCGAAGTCTCCGCCGACTTCAGTTGGCTCGTAGCCTAATGGTGCAGGGGTTTGAACTCCTGGCGGTAAACTATATGCAGGCAGTGTGAATGGGAATTTGCCTGTTGCCGCTGGGCTTGTAAACAATAATACTAGTCCTACGATTGCAAGTATTGCTACGATTCCTAAAAGCAAGATGCTCACTTCTTTTTTGTTTGCCATGTTATTCCTCCTGCGCTTGCGCGCTGAACTTATGACCGGTATACTCTATGCGGTGTTCCGCATGTGTTTTGTCCTCTCAGGTCGTCTAGGCAGCAGTATACTTCATATCTGCTTATACTGCCCATGTACGCGACTTTTTGGACATTCAAGTTCGCGCATGTTATGCCAAACTTGCTTGCGTCGGCTGTTCTGTATACTTCTGTTCCCTGCATTACCATCCCTGATGGCTGGCGCAGGAATAAGGCGACTGCTGCAAGCATTGCCACGATGCTAATCATGCTTAGCGTTACTATGGCGATGCTTCGCTCTTCACCTCTTTCCATTTAGGTAGTCTTGGCTTAGTTTATATTTAAATCTTTTGGTTGTGTATTCCGTATACTGGTATTAGTAAAAGACGCAGCGTCTTTTACTAATTAGAAAACTGCAACTATTGTTATTATGCTCTTGCAGTTTTCTTTATCTGAAAGGGTTTTTTAGGCAAATGTTTATATTATCCAGTGAGCTGTTTTTTGTTGAAATGGGTGAACTTAGAAAGGACTATTTGTTGGATCGCTGGGTTGTTATCTCTCAGGATAGGGCAAAACGCCCTCAGGAAGTTAAAAGTGTTAAGCTTGAAGGTGATTGTTCTTTTTGCCCAGGGCATGAGCAGTCTACTGGGGAAAAAGGAAGTGTTGCAAAGGATGGCAAGTGGCAGATTCGCTGGTTTGAGAACAATTTTCCTTCTTTTAAGCAGAAGGATTTCAGCTTGAAAAAAGATCGTTTTTACACTTCTGCGCATGCTCACGGCCATTCAGAAGTTATTGTTGAAACCTCTTTGCATGATGAGCAGCTTGCTGACTTTGATTCTGAGAGAATTGAAGAATTGTTGCAAGTTTATGCTCGTCGTATTTCTGCGCTTGAGAAGCTTCCCGGAGTTAAGTACGTGAGTGTTTTCAAGAATCACGGCTTTTTCGGCGGTGCTTCTGTTTCGCATTCTCACTCTCAGGCTATTGCTGTTCCTTTTATTCCTCCTGAGATTGAGTTAAAGCTTTCTGCTGCCAGGAAATTCTTGCGCTGTCCTTATTGTTCTGTCATTGAATCGGAAAAAAACAGCGGGCGTTTTTGTTTTGAGAATGATGACTTTATTGCGTTTGCTCCGTATGCTTCCCGTTTCTCTTACGAGGCTTGGATTTTCCCCAAATTGCATCTTTCCAGATTTGAGGAAGTTAAGTTTGCAGGCCTTGCGGGTATTTTGTCGAAGCTTTTGAAAAAGGTCAAGCAGCTCGGGCTTGATTATGATATTGTTTTCAATTATGCTCCTGTTGGGCAGGACTTGCATTTCCACGTCGAGCTTCTTCCGCGTTCTTCTGAAATGCTCAGCGGTTTTGAGCTTGGTACGGGCATTATGGTTAATTCTGTTTCTCCGGAAGACGCTGCTTCTTTTTATCGTGAGTAGTTTTCCTAATTAAATCCAAACGTTAATAAGTAATTTCCCGCAAGTATGTTCTATGGATATTCGTCTTGATAAGGAGACTTTCAAAGCTTTGGCTAGCGCGACTAGAATTGACGTTCTGAAATTGCTTGGCCAGAGAAATCACATGCAGAGCGAGCTTGCTTCTGCTTTGGGCTTGTCTGTTCCGACTGTTAAAGAGCATCTTTCTGCTTTGGAAAAGGCAGGCTTGGTCGAGCGCCATGATGAGGGCAGGAAGTGGAAGTATTATTCTTTGACGAAAAAGGGCAAGGGCGTTTTAAATCCTGAGGAGCTGAAGATTTGGATTGTTCTCGCATTGCTTGTATTCAGCATAGTTGGCGGTGTTTGGAATTATTTCAAAGTGCTTGCTCCTGCTCCTGAATCAGCAATGCGGTCTTTGTCGATGGAGGCCGCTCCTATGTCTATGAATGCTGTTGAGCAAGTTCCAGAAGTTAGTTATTGGCCTTTAGTGTTCAAAGCAGCAATTGTGTTATTTACGGTCACGCTGGTATATCTGCTGTTCAAAAACGCACAATATAAAAAGCAATTAGGCTTTTCCCTTACTAAAAAATAGAGTATATATTAACGCTCAGCTTTCAGCAAAGGTGGTGATACAAAATGAACAAAACTATGTTATTGGTTGCGGTCTTGGTGATCGCTTTGACAGCGTGTACGACTCGTATAATTACAGAACAGCCGGGCGTGCAGCCTCAGACTGGCATTACAGTGCAGGGTTCAACAGAGTTCGATGTTGCTCCTGATTTGGCAAAAATCCGATTCAGGCTTGAAACTTTAAGCCAGACTGCGCAGGATGCTCAGTTGACGAATCGAGAGATAGGGAACAATGTCATGTCTGCTTTGAAAAATGCAGGCGTCAGAGATAATGAAATTTCAACAACTGATTATCGCGTTGAGAAAGTTCAGGAATGGGATCCTACTGGCCAGAAGATGATTGATAAGGGTTACCGCGTGAGCAATGCTTTTGTCGTTTCATCAAAAGATTTGGCAAAAGTCGGAACTTTGCTTGACGTCGGCATTCAGGCCGGCGCTAATAATGTTGAGAGCCTGAGCTTTGAGCTTTCTGATGCTAAGCAGAAGGAAGTTAAGACTGAAGCGTTGAGTAAAGCCGCGACAAATGCCCGCGAGAAAGCTGAAGCTTTGGCAGATGGCGCAGGTGTAAGGCTTGGCAAAGTGCTGAGTTTGTCTGAGAACAGCTACTATGCTCAGCCGTTCTATCGAGGCGATGTAATGATGGCGAAAGCTGAGATGGGCGCTCCAGAAATGCCTCCAACTGCAGTTTCTCCTCAGGATGTGCATATTTCTGCGCAGGTGAGCGTGACTTATGAAATCGGTTAACTCCTCAAAAATGCATCGCGTTTTTGACGGTCCCGGAAATCAGGGATTTCCGAGGATTTTTATTTTATTTTTTATTTTGACTGCTTGCGCAGTTGTTCCTCGTACTCAGGAGCCTTCAAAGCCTTCAGGAAGCCAATTTTCTGAAAATCCTTCTTTTTGCAATGTTGATGCTGACTGCACTTGCGGCGGCATTGATAAAAACACTCAGAATTGTTTTGTTGGCAACAAATTGTATGCTTCTAAGAATGTTGACTCGTCTAGGGATTGTCCTGATTTCTGCACTGGCATTGCTGGTCATTTGGAAACAAAATGCGTAAGCAATGAGTGCAAGAATATTCCTCGTGCTGACTGGAATCAGCCAAAAGCGTGCACTGAAGAGGCTAAAGTCTGTCCTGATGGCAGTGCTGTCGGCAGAACCGGTCCAAATTGCGAGTTTGCTCCATGTCCTTCAGACCAGGTTATGTGCACTCAGGATGTGAAAGAATGTCCTGATGGAAGTTATGTTTCAAGGTCCGGTCCAAATTGCGAGTTTGCGCAATGTCCGGTGGTAGTTTCAGCTGATGCTAATGCTCACTGGCTGTGCGAGGATAGTTCTTGGAAAGAGAGTCCTGAGGACTGCTTTGAGAATTTTTGCATTCAGAAGAATGATTGTCAGCTGATGGGCATTAAGGGTCCTTGCGGTTCTTACCTGATTGCTGGTCCCACAAAGACTTTGCACAAGCCTCCAGTGTTTTATGCTGACAGGTGTGGCGCTGATCAGTGCTCTGTAGTAACGCCTATGTGTGTTTCTGCTGATCCTGAATCAAGGATTACAGGCTTTGACTGCGTTGACTCACAGTGCATTATCAGAACTCCTGACCATTATTGATTTTTTTATTTTTTTTTGCGTTACATAACATTTATATATGCCAATTGCTGTCAGTATACTAAAGAGGTGCATTGATAGTGAGGAAATTACTTGTTTCAGTTCTCATCGCGTTATTGCTTGTTGGCACAGTTCTCGCTATTCATGACTTCCAGGTTTACGACAATAATATCGACAGTTACGCCGGCCAAATTGCAAGGGACAGAAGAATTTACGATCCTTATACGAGAAGCAGGTATTTTGGCGAGGATTATTACAGGCCGTATAATAATTTTGGAATGAAGGGTCCTACTGACCGTTTGTTAAACACTGGCGCTAAGAGCGCGTATTCTTCTGTTTTTAATTTGGATTCCAACACTTTGTCTAATCGAGGTCGTGATCCTGCTTACATTAGCAATTGGGATCCTAAAATTCGTGGTTATCCTCGTTTGGACAGAAGCGTAACATTGCTTCCGTATACTTATGATGATCTTAGCCTTGCAGGCGAGCCATTTTTGGCCGAGGGCACTGCTAGAGTTTTCAGCATTGGTGATGTTTGGGGCAGCGGTTTCAGCAAGCCTTTCCCTAAGACGCAGGTTTTCGTTGCTTTGCAGAATATAGAGCCTATGGATGAGAATGAGATTCTTGAAGCTTGGCTTTATGATGAGGAAACAGGGTATGCTTTGACTGTTGGCTTGATGAAGCCTGCCGCAAAATTGACTGCTGAATTATTCTTTGAGTTTCCAAGACTGGTTTACATGTTTGAAGACGTCATAATTACTCGAGAGGCTTTCCCGGATTATGATCCAAGGCCGGGCCAGATTGTTTTGGCAGGCTCAATTGATCCTGCAAGAACGCAGTTGAACATTGATCCGTCAATTTACGAGAGGGTAAGATGAAAAAGTTGCTGCTCGCAATAGCTATTGTGGCTTTGTTTAGCTTTTCTGTTATTGCTGAGTTTAATACTTACAAGACGCCTTTGGTGTCTCCGCGCACTTATGGCCAGGGCGGTGTTCAGCGTGTGACTCATTATGATCCCAGGGTTAATTTTGCTCATATTAAGACCATGGTTTACATGAGCCCTCCAGGGCCTGAGCAGTTCAAAGGAGCTGGAAGAGGCGGTTATGCTCCTATGTATCCTAGGGCAACTGCTTACATTCAGAGCACTCCATGGTACGGCAATCCTCAGGCTAAAGTTGATGTTAACACAAAGGACCTGCCTGTTTCTGCTGAGATTGACGGCCATTTTGAAGTCTGGCTTGTTGATACTGATACAGGCTACCGCACTACTGTTGGCACTTTTACAACTGCATTTGGCGGCGTTGGAGAGCTCAGGTACAAGACTCAAAATTATTTCGACGCGTATGACATTGTAGAAATTACTGTTGAGCCTTTTGATGACGTGGATATTTCTCCAGGGCCTGTTGTTTTGCTTGGAATAATTCCAGAGCCAACGTACTTTAACCCTGATTCAAAGTCTGCAAAGATGATTATTCCGCCGGCTTTAGTCACATACTAAAAAGAGATAAGTTTTGCTTTCTTTTTGCTTGTTTTTATCGTTATGCTGTTTCCTGGTTTTATCGTGAGCATTTTTGGGTTGTTGTCTGCTGCAAGGAATGCTTCTCCTCTCGTTATTGTTAGCTTGACTTTTGCTTTCTCATTCAGGAGCAATGGTTTGTGCTCTTCTATTGTGTTATTGAAAGCAATTCCAATGCCTTTTGCGAATGTTTTTCGCGTTATGCTGTGAAAGTATGCTGTTGACCCAAATGGTGTTGACGCGATTATTCCGTCGCCTATGATTTCTCCATTTATTTTCTTATTATTAATCTCGAGCATGAATCTGATTGCATGCGTTGGATTTTTGTTTCTTATGATCATGTCGTTTGTTGCAAATAGCCCTTTTGCTTCCAATTTCTTGTGCTCTATTATTTTGTATTTTTTCTTCTTAATTAGCTCTAGTGCGTGCGTTATTGGCAGGTTGTGGCATTTTTTGCAGATTTTGCTGTATCTGAAGAGCGCTTTTAACACTCCAGGGTATTTTCTTTCTGCTGAGAGGAATGTTCCGTCTCCTCCGTAAGAAACCACTATATCTGGTTTTTTCTCGTCGTATTGGAATCCTGCTTTCTTGATCTCTTTTTGCAGTTGTGTTTTGCTTTCCGGAGTTTTTCCGTAGACTGCTATTTTCATTTCATCCACCGGTCTATCACCGCTGCCATTCCTATTTTTGTCTTTGTTTTTTCAATTTCTTCTGCAAGTGTGGGCTCTTTGAATGCCTCTCTTATCCATTTGCTGAAATCATTTTTGTGCGAGTTGCAGTGGTGTGAGAATGTTTCGTCTTTCATTTCAAGCAATGCTTTTTTGAGCCCTGGTATGCTTTTGATTATTCCTCCGCCGTGCACTTTGAAGTAAACTTCTGGGTGCAGTTCAGAGACGAGTCTTTTTCCGTGCTCTTCAGGCAATTCTGGGCACGTGCTTTCACATTTTAATAGAACAACTTCTTTTACTGCTTTTGCTATGCTTGTTGCCTCTGCTGTCGATAATTGCATTGGCACTGGGTAGTGTTGTATTAGCAGTTCTGCTATTGAACTTCCTAGTCCTGTGTATTCTTCTGCTGTTACTATGCATCCGGTTATTCTGGCGCTCGTGATTATTGCGTGTTTGTCTAGCGGCTTTATCGTGTGGCAGTTTAGTACTGTGCATTCTATTTCCTGAAGAGAAAGTTTTTCTGCTGCGTGTAATGCGTCTTGGAGCGCTTTTCCGCATGCTATTATGGTGCAGTCTTTTCCTGCGCGCATTATTTCAACTCTTCCTATTGTGAATGGCGTTTTTTCTGCTGTGATTGCTGTTTTTTCTTTTCCGAGTTTCAGGTAGGCCATTCCTTTTTGGAGTCCTGCTGCGATTGTGGCTTTTTTTGCTTCGTGATAGTCTGCTGGAATTATTACTGTTATTGGGAGCGTGCACGCTATTGCCGTGTCTTCTTTTTCTTCGTCCATGTCTGCTATTTTGATGTTCGCGTTTGCTGATTCTTTTATGCTTTCAAAGTTTTTTGTGACACAAGCATTTGCAAATGGGATTTTCCCTTCCAGCGCTAGTCCTTTTGCTATTCCGATGATGTTTTGTGCTTTTCCGCATTGTATGAATCTGTTTGGGTAGTGTTTTGCAAATTCTTTGCCAGAATCAGCGCTCAGTACTGCGATGTCTTCTTTTTGTTTTGCAAGTTCCAGTAACGCTTCTTTGTAGCCTTGTTGTGCGTTCATGCTAGTTCCTTCAGCGCTTTTTCTTCTTCGTCTTTTGTTGGCGCTTTTTCGTGCCATTCGTATTTATTCTCGATAAAGCTTATTCCTTTTCCCGGAATTGTGTGCGCGATTACTGCTTTTGGCTTTGTGCTTTCTTCTTTAAGCGCTTCGGAGATATGCGCGTGGTTGTGCCCGTCTACTTCTGTTACGTTCCAGTTGAATGCTTCGTATTTTGCTCTTAATGGCTCTAATGGCATTATTTCTTCTGTGTACCCGTCTGCTTGTATGTTGCTTCTGTCGATTATTAGTGTGAAGTTGTTGAGCTTGTATTTTCCTGCCAGCATTATTGCTTCCCAGTTTTCTCCTTTGCTCAGTTCGTGGTCGCTTATTATGCAGTATGTGTGGTGCTGTTTTCCGTCCATTCTTGCTGCGAGCGCGCTTCCTACGGCTGTGCTCAATCCAGTGTTCAGTTCTTTTTGTTCTTTGAATAATTCTTTTGCTGAGAAGTATCCTGCTTGTGATTTTGTTGCCTGCCAGGCCGGGCTTAAGTGTTTGCTCGCAAATACTCTGTCGCCGTAGCCTGGCGCTCTTGGATTGTGTTTCAAAGTTCCAAAGTAGAGTGCTGTGAAGATGTCTGCTGTGCTTAGATTGCTGGCAGTGTGTCCTTTTCCTGCGCGCGCAATGCTTCGTATTACGTCTTTTCTGATGTTTTTCGCGATTAGAGCGTGGTCTGTCATGTGCCTCTCTTTTTACGTATTTTCTGCTCTTTGTGTTTATAAAAGTTTAGAATTATTTCTCTGGCGCTTTAGTATAAACTATCTGCGTTTTTCCTTTGTGTACCATGTATATTATGCAGTCTCCTTCTTTTGTGGCAGAAACAACATGTTCTTTTTTGGAATGGCTGTTTTTTCGTCTTGGATCGAGGGCGGGCCTCCGCCTGGGTGCGTATGGAATCCCTCTTCTTCGCCTTCATTTCCCATTATATTCGTCATCAGCTTGTACGCGGCAATTTTTGTTTTGAGTTTGTTGTGTTGCTCTGTATTTGTCATGTAGATTCCGTGTGGTAGGAATTGGGTGAAAAGGGCCCAGGTGTATGGTTCGTCTAAATTTTTGCGTTGTTCTGGCAGTTGAGTTCTCATGCAAGTCAATCGCACGTCGAGTATTGAGAAATCTTGGTTGTAGCGCGGAGTGAACGCAGGTTCGCACGTGCAGCGGACGCTCCATGCTGACAGCAGGTGGCTTTTAAGACTGTCATAATGTTTGTCTTCTCCTTTCAGGAATTCTTTGAATTTGTCTTTGTCGTATCTGAATGCGTTTTCAATTTCGTATACTGTGTTGCCGAGTTTTATTCCGCCTCTTTCTATGTTGTCTATTGTTGATTCTAGTCCTATTTTGCATAATTCTTCCTGCCAGGTTTGTTTTTTTGCAAGCTTTTGTTTGTGTTCTACAACTTGCTGGACTGGCGCTGGCTTTTCAGGCATTGTTGCTTGATAAGTCGGGCTGGCCAATCCGAAGAATAAGGCGGCTGTTGCAAAAAAGGTCTTCGCTCTCACGAAAAGTTAGATAAGCGTTTGAAATTTATATACTTGTGTTATCACATGTCAGTAAGCGAAAAAGTTATTGTATGATTTTCGCTTGCTGACTGTAGGAAGACGCAACTATTTTTATCCACTGATTTGCGTCTTCCTTAAAGCTAGAAGCAGTTTTTCAGTTGTTTGTATGCTTTTTGCGGGTTTTCAGCTTCTGTTACTGCGTGTGTTGCGATTACAAAATCTGCTTTTATCATCCGGCAGGTTTTCATGCTTACTCCGCCGTCAACACCCGCGATAATAGTCGGATTGCGTTTTTTTATTTCCGCAATTTTTCTCAGCGTGTTTTTAATCATTGTCTGCCCGCTGTATCCGGGGTGTATTGTCATTACTAAGGCGATGTCTGCGTGAACTAATGCATCAGAGTATCTTTCAATTTTCGTCTCAGGATTGAAAGCTATTCCCGCTTTCATTCCTGCTCTTCTTATTTCTTCAAGGACTTCTACGGGTTGTTTTGTTACTTCTGCGTGTATTATTAGTTCTTTTACTCCTAGTCTTGCGAATGCGCTGATGTATTTATGTGGTTTAAGCGCCATTAGATGAACTTGCATTTTATTTTTTGGAATTGCTTTCTTCAAAGTTAATGCAGAAATTGTTTTATTTGGCGCAAATTTTCCGTCCATTATGTCCACGTGCACTTTTTTAGCCCATTTTAATACGTGATTTTTCTGCTTGAGTTCTTTCAAGGTATGCACGAGAATTCCTGGCAATATCTCTGTCATTCTAGTCTCGCTATTTTCTTTATTCTTCTAATGTGCCTTGCTTCTCCTGAGAATGGTGTTTTAAGCCAGGCTAGTGTTATTTTTTCTGCTTGTTTTTTGCTTAGCCCGATTCCTTTTACTGGCTTTAGCGTTTTGCCTCCTGATAGGCAGAGTGTGTTTGCGTCATTGTGTTCCCTGCTTCGTTTGGCTGTTTCTGTCGTCCAGACTGGCACTGCTCTTATTCCTTTGAACTTGTTTGCTGCTATGCAGATTCCTTCAGCCGAGCCGCATACAAGTATTCCGTCTCCTTCTTTCTGGACTGCTTTTGCTACTTTTGCCGCATAATCAGGATAATCATCTCCTTTGACTAATTTGTGCGCTCCGTGGTCTTTTACCGCGTAGCCTTTTTTCTGTAAGAACTTCTTCAAGTGTTCTTTGAGCTCAAACCCTGCGTGGTCTGCTCCTATGTGCACTGTTCTTTTGACCATTGTAAATACGCCTCGCTTCCTTTTATGACTGGAACTGCTAGAATTGCCGGAACTTCATAGCAGTGCAGTTTTTTGATTGTTTTTTCAGCTTCTTTGTACTTTGTATCAAATGTTTTTATGATCATCAGTACTTCTTTGTCGTGCTGGAATTTTCCTTTCCAAGTGTATTGTGAGTGTATTCCTGGAATTGTCATGACGCAGCTTGCTAGTTTTTTCTTGATTAACGCTGCGCCTATCATTTCTGCGTCTTTTTCTTCTGGCGCAGTTACGTATACAATTATTGGCTTCATGCTTTTTCGTTGCTCCCGAACAATTGTATTCTTTGTTCAACGATTTGTTGTATTAGCTGCCTTGACGGCGCTAATATGTGTCTTGGGTCAAAGTCTTCTGGTTTTTCTGTCAAAAATTTCCTTATCGCCGCGTCAAATGCCAGTCTTAAGTCTGTATCAGTGTTTACTTTGTTTATTCCGTAGCTTACGGCTTGTTTTACTTGCTCGTCTGATACTCCTTCTGGTTTGCCTAGTTGTGCGCCATAGCGCGCTGCTTGTGTTACTAGCCATCCTGGCACTCCTGATGCTCCGTGGAGGACTAATGGCATTTGTAATCTTTCTTTTATTGTTTTCAATAAGTGCAGGTCTAGTTTTCCTGGTCCTTCGAACTTGTATGCTCCGTGTGATGTTCCTACTGCTACAGCGAGCGCGTCTACTCCTGTTTTTTTGACAAATTCTTCTGCTTTGTCTGCATTTGTGTAGATTATTTCTCTTGAGATTATTCTTTCTTCTGCTCCGCCTATTGTTCCTAGTTCTCCTTCTACTCCTATGCCTTTTGCGTGCGCCCACTGGACTACTTTTTTCGTATTTTTAATATTCTCTTCGAATGAGAGGTGGCTTCCATCATACATTATTCCTGTCCAGCCTGCTTTGATGCATTTTTTGATTATGTCCATGTCTCTTCCATGGTCTAAGTGCAATGCAATTGGGATTTTTTGTTTTCCTGCTGCGTCAGCAAGTGCTTTCAAGTATTCTATTCCTGCGTATGCCAGCGCCCCTTCAGAAGTCTGCAGTATTACTGGCGCTTTTTGCGCAACTGCCGCATTTACAATTGCTTGTGTTATTTCCATGTTGTTTATGTTGAATGCTCCGACTGCGTAGTTTCCTTTGTTTGCGTCTTTGAGTATTTTTTTGAGGCTTACTATCATTTTGCGTCTCTCATGATTTCTTTTTTTGTCAATAGTATGTTTGTTGCGCCGAAGTGCTGTATTACGCTTCTTGCTTCTGCCGCTCCCCATTTTAGCGCTGTTGGTATGTCGTGTCCGTATATTATTGCTGCAAGGAATGCGCTTGCGAATGAGTCTCCTGCTCCTGTTGTTTCTACTACTTTTGTTTTCTTTGGAACTATCGAGTGGAATTCTATTCCGTTGTATGCTGTTGCGCCTTTGTCGCCGTCTGTGACTACGACTATTGGGACTTTTTCCTGTAATTTCCTGATTGCTTTCTTCACGTCATTCATTCCTGCTAGTGCTTGTGCTTCTTCTTTGTTTAACACGAGTATTGTGCAGGCGTCAAGCACTGGCTTCAAATAACTCATTCCTTTTTCTGCTAAGTAGAGTGATGGGTTAAATAGTAATTTTATTCCTTTTTTTCTGGCGTGTTTTGCTATTTGGCATTGTGTTTTCCAGCTTTCTCCCATTAATGTTCCAAAGTAGAGCCATTTGCTGTTGAGTTTGTTCCATGGGATGTCTTTTGTTGTTAGGTTGTTGTTGTTTCCTTTGTATGTTAGTATTGTCCTGTTTTCTTTTAGTCCTGATAGTATTATTGAGCATCCTGAGCTTCCGGATGCTTTTACTCCCAAAAATTGTATTTTTTCTTTTTTGAGCTTGTTTAGTATGATTTCTGCGTTTATGTCTTGTCCTAGTTTGCTGATTACTGCTGTTTTTAGTCCTAGGCGTGCGAATGCTGTTGCCGTGTTTAGTCCTGCTCCGCCTGTGTCTGTTACTAGTGTGTCTATGAGTATTTTCGCGCCTATTGGCAGGCAGACGTCTTCGTGGGAGTGTATTTTTTCTATTTCTACGTCTTTGCTTTTTGTTGTGATAAATAGGTCGATGTTTGCTCCGCCTACAACTATTATGTCATTCGCCATCTTTTTGTATCCCTCTTCGTTACAATTGATTTAAATGTTTTGGAATGCCAGTACTAGCGCTGCGAGTGCTACTCCTACTACTATGCCTAGCACTAGGTGTGAGATGATTAATGCTGATGAGTGGTGGCTTTTGTTTGTTTCGTGCAGGTAGATTTCTGCTTTTGGTGGTTGATGATACAGCCCTAGTTGTGTTTTGTGCGGCGTGTGAACAATGTGTTCTTTGGATATGTTTTTCAAAGCTAGTTTTGTTATGTTTTTTGTTCTGACTATTGTTGGCTCTTTTGTTTCTGGTTGTGTGAGTTCTTCTGCTCTTCTTTGCACTATTGCCGCCATTCTTTGTTTTTCTTTTGTTGTTCTGATTAGTGTTGCGAGTGCTTTGTCTTTTGTTGCTGTTTCTACCCATGTCGCAAAGTCGTTTCTTTCGTCGTTTACGTGGAATGCGAATGTTTCTTGGCTCATTTTTTTGAGCGCTTTGGCTAAGTCATCGATGTTTCTGATTGGTGTTCCGCCTAATAGCCAGAATGTTTGTTCTTCAGGTACGTTCATTTTTTCTCACCTTTAATAGACGCATTGCGTCTTTTAAATTCGGAAGACCCAACTTTTTCTATGATTTGTTTGGGTCTTTCGTAATTCATGACCTCTCTTACGAGATGTTTTAGTATTGTTCTTTGCGCGTCTATTTTGTTCGTTGTTTTCCTTACGTCTTGTGCTAGATTCTTGTCAAAGTTTTCAAGCCAGTCTGCTATGTGTTTTTCTGTTGAAGTGTGTTCTTTGAATTGTTCATCTGATATGTTTTCCAGTTCGTCTGCCATTTCCGGCAGGGTTTGTATTTTTCTTCCGTCTAAGAAGAACACTGGTCCTGTTTTTGCTGTTTGTTTTTCTGCTGTCATGTTTTTGATTTTAGGATAAACTGTGAATTTTGCTCCTGCTTTTTCGTATATTTTGATTGTTTTGTTTGCCGGCTTGTCTATTCCAAGCTGCAGTGCTTCTTTGTATGCTTCTTGTCTTATTTCTTCTCTTAATGGCTTGTTTTGCAGCAAGTGGACAATTTTGTGCGCCATTTCTTTTGTGTTTGCCGGATTTATCAATGTGGTATTTTTTACTGCTTCTTTGACTCCGCTTTGTTTGCTGATAAGGACTGGCGTTCCGTGTATCATGCTTTCTAGTGCTACTAGGCCGAATGGTTCTGATCTGCTTGGCATGACGCAGATGTCTGATAGTTGGAATAGTTTTGCTATTTCGTCTTCTTTTACCGCTCCTACAAAACTCATTTTGTCAAGTATTCCTAGTTCTCTTGCTTGTTGTGTTATTTCTGGCAATAAATCTCCGTCTCCTGCGATTATGAATATCGTGTTTGGTATTCGTTCTATGACTTGTTTGGCTGATTCTATTAGATAATCTGTTCCTTTTTGTTTTGTTACTCTTCCTAGGAATAGGACGACGTTTCCGTCTTTTGGCAGTTTTTTTGGCAAGTTTATTGGTTCTATTCCCCAGTGCACTACGTCTATTTTCTCCGATTTTATTTTGTACTGCTTGATCATGTTTCTTTTGCTGTAGTTGCTATTCGTGATTATTCTGTCTGCCGCTTTTAGTCCTTCTTTTTCTATTTGCATTATTTTTTTGTCTGGTTTTCCTGCTGTTCTATCATTTTCTGTGGAGTGCAAATGTACTATCAAGGGTTTTTTGCTGATTTTGCTTGCTTCTATTCCTGCTCTGTATGTCATCCAGTCGTGTGCGTGTATTACGTCGTGTTTTTCTTGTTTTGCTGTTTCTATTGCGAAGTCTGTGTAGTTTTTGATTTCTTGGAATATGTTTTTGCTGTAGATTGATGCGTATTTTTGTTCGTATTGTTTCGGTGTTAAGTATGGTGTTAGCGGGCTTGCTGTTTTTCTTACTTTTAGCCCGATTATTTTTACAAAGTCTTCGTGTTCTTGTGGTGCTGTTGGCATCACAAATGTTACTTCTGCTCCATTTTGCGTTAGTCCTTTTGTCAGCGAGTGGCAGGCAGTTCCTAGTCCTCCTGATTTGTGTGGCGGGAACTCCCATCCGAGCATTAACACTTTTAGTCTGCTCATGGTTCCACCTCTGAGACCCGCGAAGAGGTAAGACATGGCGTCATGTCTGCACCCGTTTCAAGCGGTAAATTTTGACGTATCGGCTTACAAAGACTGGCTCAACTAGTCCTTTGCCTGCAAGGTAAATCAGATGGCCGTCTACTGTTCTCCAGGTTAGCCCTGTTGATTCTGCTATTTGGTTGACTGTTCTTTGCCCGCTAGCAAAATCTCGTAAAATGAGCTTTCTAATCTCTGCAAATGTCCTTTTTGGCTGCCTTGGTTCCACTTTAAACAAAATTGGCCTTTTTAGTATTTAAATCTTACTTTTTAATATTAAGATATGCTCATTAAGAACTTATCATTAGTTCATTTAAAGCTTAAGTTATGCTTATAATTAAAGCGATAGAGATTTAAGTCCGCGTTGTTCTCTTCAGTTTATGATTGTAGAAAACAAAAACGAAGCGGCAATTCGTGATTCTAGTGCGTACAAAGGCGCTCTTACGGCATGCAATGGCGACGTGTATGCGCCTTCAACTGCTGGCGGGCTTGAAATTTTTACCGGAGAGAAAAATTTGATTTTTACGTTCAGTGATAGAAAAGTTCTCAGTAACAGGGGAGATGTTGAAACTGCTATTGCAGAGATGTATTCTGAGATGGCTACTTCACCTAAAGAAAGGTATGAAAAATTGCATAGAAGGATTCATGCGTATGATTTGGCATTAAAAGATACTGCGCCTGTCAAGAAGTCTGCTTAACTCGTTGATACTTTCCCATCAGTTCTGCTTCCGCAATTACGTGCCCTTTTATCGCTTCAAGCACTTGTTCTTTTGTCGCGCCTTCTTTCAAGTTTAGCATTGTGTCAAGCGCAAATAATTTGAGGAAGTATCTGTGTTCTCTATCTGGCGGGCACGGCCCTCCATATTTTAGTTTGTTGCTGGTGGTTATTCCGGGCATTCCAATCTGTTGGTTTGTTCCAATTGCTGTTGTTTCCGGCGGAATGTTGAACAATATCCAATGGTTCCACATTCCATCTTGTCTGATGTAAATTGGAACATCTGGGTCTTCCATTATGAGAACTAAACTTTTCGCTTTATCAGGAACATCTTTGAAGAATAGCGGTGGATTGATATTTTCTCCATCGCAGGTATATTTGGACGGTATTTTTCCTTCGTTTCCAAATGCAGTGCTGGTTATATTCATTTCAATTTTGTTCTCCCATTGTATATGCAATTTTAAAAATTGAAATTAGAAATTGCTTATAGCAATTTCTTTATTTGGCGTAATCCAATAGCAAATCTTTCAGAGTGAATATTCCAACCGGCTTGTTGTTCTTTACTAAAACAATGCTGCAGACTCCTTCTGCTTCCATCATGCTGACTGCTTCTGGGATTTTTGTTTCTGGTGTTGTGCAGCAGATTTGTCTTCTGCTTAGCAAATTCTTTATTGGGAGTCCGCTCATTTTTGTTTTTTCTCCTTGTCCGTAGCCAGTGTGTTTGCTTGGCTGGTGGCTTGCTGCTTGTGATATTTTCATTGCAGGTGAGCCCCAGAATTGCGGGTTGTCAAGCAGGTCTGACATTGCTACCATTCCGATTAATTCGTCTTTTTCGTCAACTATTGGCAGGTGGTCGATGCTTTTTCTGCTGAACGTGTCTATTGCTTTGTAGATTCCGTCTGTTGCTTTTGCCGTTATCAGTATTGGCGAGAATCGTTGGCAGGTTATTTTTGCGTATTCGCGCGCTATTTCTTTTACAACATCGCTTGCCTGTACGACTCCCAGAACTTTTTCTTTTTCCATTACTGGAAGTAAGTGCGAGTCTACTCCTCCCATGAGCTTGCATATTTCTTTTATGTCTGTTTCTGGCGATAGTTCTGGCACGTAGAATGCCGATTTTGATTTTGACCTTTTGCTGATGACGTTTCCTACTTTCATTTTTGAAGGGTCTATTCTGCTTGTTAACAAGAAGCGTTTTGACACAACGCCTAGATACTTCTTGCCGTCAAATACTAATGCGTAATGTTCGTGTGTTTTTTTCAACGCCCCGATTAGTTGAGAAACTGTGTCTTTGATGTCTACGGAAATGTAATCTTTTCTCATTAAGTCTTGTGCTGTTGTCATCATATCACCTTTTAGTGTTTGTTTAGTCTTGTTTCATTTTAAATGTTTTGTTGCGATACGTTTTTAAGTTGATTAAGGCTTATTAGTAAAAAAGAGGTATTTGCTATGAGAAAATTGCCAGTGTGGCTCAAATTCGGCCTTATTTTTGCTGTAGTTCTGTCAATTCTGTACTTTTCTCTTTCCTCGTTAATTCCTTCTCTTGATATTCGCTGGCTTCTATTTCCAATAGGAGGCATACAAACTATTCTCAGCATTCTTATGCTGCCTTTCATACCTCTTATGCGCTCGGAAAATCCAATCATTTTTGCTATAGTAGTTTCTATCGCAGTACTTTTGCAGTTTATGGCGTATCTGATATTGGGTTCTCTAATCGGAAGAATTTATCAGCAATATGCAGAACAAGATGAGAAAAAAAGAAATTGGAAAAGCCTTCCTTTAGCAATTAAAGTATTGACAATAATTTATGTGGTTTCACTTGTAATGCAAGGTTTGGTTTGGTATGCCTTGCCGCAAGGATTCGCGCCTTAATAGAAACTTGTGCAGGCTTCGTTAAATCTCGTTAACTATATATATTCGTAATTCCCGCACTTCCTCGTGGTCGAATATTATCTTCTATCAGAAAAAGAGGCGCTTGCAGAACTGAAGGCTTCTGAAAAAGGTTTGTCGAGTTCAGATGCTGCTGAGCGTCTTAAAGTATACGGCGCTAATCAGATTCGTGAAGCAGAACGAGTTCATCCTTTCATAATTTTTCTAGGCCAGTTCAAGAGTCCTATTGTTTGGATTTTGTTTGCCGCAATGATTATTTCTTTGTTGGTCAAAGAGTTTGTTGACTTTTACGTTATTGGCGCTATCGTCATTCTGAACGCTATTCTTGGTTTTATTCAAGAATACAGGGCAGAAAGAGCGATTGAAGCCTTGAAAAAAATGATTTCGTTAAAGGCCACTGTGCTAAGAGACGGCCAGGAATTGGAGATTGATGCGTCTGATGTTGTTCCAGGCGACATTCTGTTGTTAGATACAGGAAACAAGATTCCTGCTGACGCAAGATTGCTTGAAGCTGTTAACTTGCAGGTGCAGGAGGCTTCTTTGACTGGCGAAAGCCAGCCTGTTTCAAAATTAACTTTTATTTTGAAGAAAGAGTCTGCTGTTGCTGATCGTTCTAACATGATTTTTTCCGGCACTATTGTTACTAATGGTCATGCTAGGGCTTTGGTAACAGGAACTGGCATGCATACTGAGATTGGCCGAATTGCTGGAATGATTCAGGAGGCTTCTCCTGATCTTACTCCTTTGCAGAAGACTTTGAAGAAATTAGGAAAGTACATTGGCATCATGGTTGTAATAATCGCAGTCATTGTTTTCATCGTCGGCGTTCTGAAAATCGACCAGCCTGTTACTGCTATTTTGTTGACTGCAATTGCATTGGCTGTTGCTGCTATTCCTGAGGGCTTGCCTGCTGTTGTTACTGTCAGCTTGTCTCTTGGTGTTCAGCGTATGGCGAGAAAGAATGCTTTAGTTAGAAACTTGCCGAGTGTTGAGACTTTGGGCGCGTGTTCTGTTATTTGCAGCGACAAGACTGGAACTTTAACGCATAACGAAATGACTGTAAGAAAGTTGTACGTCAACCGTCAGGAAGTTGAGGTAGCCGGCTCTGGTTATTCTCCTGAGGGTTATTTCAGCAGGGATGTGAAAGCTTTTGAGCTTTTGTTGCGCATTGGCGCTTTAAACAATAATGCTAAGTTGAGAAAGGAAAATGATTCTTGGCAGGTTATTGGCGATCCTACTGAGGCTGCTTTGTTGGTTAGCGCGAAAAAGGCTAAGTTTGAAATTGAAAGCCTGCACGATAAGTATCCGCGTGTTGGCGAGCGCGAATTCACAAGTGAGCGCAAGAAGATGACCACTATTCATTCTGTTGGCAAAAGTAAATTTGCTTACACAAAGGGCGCTCCCGAAATTATTCTTGCTTCTTGTTCTAAGATTCTTGTTAACGGGCATGAAATAAGGCTTACTCGAGAGGAGAAGGAGCAGATTATTGTTGAGAATGAGAAGTTTGCAAAGCAGGCATTAAGAGTTCTTGGTTTTGCGTATAAAGAAGTTGACAAGTCTGATCCTGAGAAGGACATGGTTTTTGTCGGATTGCAGGCTATGATCGACCCTCCGAGAAGGGAAGCAAAGGAAGCGATTGAGAAGTGCAAGACTGCTGGAATCAAGGTTGTTATGATTACTGGAGATCATGTTTCTACTGCTGAGGCTGTTGCGAAAGAGCTGGGCATTGTTGGCAAGGCTGTTACTGGTCTTGAGCTTGACCAGATTGAGGATTTGTCTTCTGAAGTTGAAACTATTGCTGTTTACGCGCGTGTTAATCCTGCGCATAAGATGCGCATTATTTCTGCTTTGAAGAAAAATGGGCATATTGTTGCTATGACTGGTGATGGTGTTAATGATGCTCCTGCTTTGAAAAAAGCTGATCTCGGCATTGCTATGGGTATTTCTGGCACTGATGTTGCTAAGGAAGCTTCTGGCATGATTTTGGCTGATGATAATTTTGCGACTATCGTAAGAGCGATTGAGGAAGGAAGAAGAATTTATGACAATATTCAGAAATATTTAGCATATCTTTTATCAGGAAACATTGGCGAAGTTTTAGTCATTCTTTCAAGCATTTTGCTTGGTTTGCCTTTGCCTTTGATTGCTATTCAGATTTTGTGGATTAATCTTGTTACTGACGGCCTGCCGGCTTTGTCTTTGAGTGTTGATCCTGCTGAGCCGGGTGTTATGAATCGTCCTCCTAGAAAGAACAATCAGGGAATTTTCAAGGGTATCGCTCCTTATGTTTACATTTATCCTGTTTTGCTTACTATCGGCACTATGTGGCTGTTTGACGCATTCCAGTCAAATTTGAATATGGCGCAGACAGTTGCATTCACTTCTGTTGTGATGTTTGAATTGTTCCAGGCAATCAGCTGCCGAAGCGTGAGGCAGTCTGTGTTTGCTGTTGGCTTGTTCGCAAATAAGTGGCTCTGGCTTGCAGTATTTTCTTCTCTTGCTTTGCATTTGGCAATTATGTACGTTCCTTTTTTGCAGGGTATTTTCAACTTGGTGCCTTTGTCTCTTGGCACTTGGGCGCAGATTGTGGCTGTTGCCTTTTCAGGCTTTGTTTACTTGGAAATCCACAAATTCTTGGCCAGAAAGTAAAAATTCACCACCGTCTTGTTACTCCTCCGCAATAGAAAAATATATTAAGATGGTTTGATGGTTAAAACTGCATGAAAGGAGGAATTGATATGAAAGTTTCCGATATGAGCGTTTTCGTAACAATTATTCTTATTGGCTTGAGTCTTTTCACAGCTTTGCTTTTGGAATCCAGAATGCAGGGCCATTATATCTGGGAGCTTTTGCTCGTAGTTATTGCAATCGTGCTTACTTTTGGAATTTTGTTCGGCTTGTGGATTGACGAGTCTTGGGCTTATCCTCTTGGCATAATCTTGTTTGCGGTTTTGCTTGCTAATGTGGTCTGGCTTTACACCAGCACTGATGCGTTTTTAGTTTCAGCGTTCGGCGTGCTTGTTAACGTGGGAGGCCTCGTCATTTGCTTGGCAACCATGCAAAGGCAGTCTCTTGCAGAGCTTGAGACTTATGAGATTAGCAAGCGTAAAAAGAAGTAACGCTTAAATAGCTCTTCTTTTGATTTTCTTTTCTATGTATGATATTGTTATTGTTGGGGCTGGCGCTGCTGGCTTGACTGCTGCTATTTATGCTGGCAGGAAAAAGTTGAAGGCTGTTCTTATTACAGGCCCGAATATTGGCGGCGAGACTAATACTACTAATGATATTCAGAACTATCCTGGCTATGAGGGTCCTGGTCCTGAGTTGATGAAAAAGTTTTGGGATTCTGCCAAGAAGTGGGGCTGTGAGATTAAGGAAGCGATGGTTTCTAAAGTTTCAAAGCCTAAAAATTTTGTTGTTGAATTAAGCGATGGAAGCAAGATTGATTCTAAGACTGTCCTTCTTTGTTATGGCAGGGAAAGAAGGAAATTGAATATTCCTGGCGAGGATAAGTTTTTCGGGCGCGGTTTGAGCACTTGCACTACTTGCGATGCTCCTTTGTTTCCAAATAAAGATACTGTAGTAGTTGGCGGCGGCAATAGCGCATTAGAGGGAGCCTTAGAGCTTTCAAGGATTGCAAAGAAAGTTTATCTTGTTCATCGCAGAGACAAGTTCAGGGCTGATGAGGTTACTGTTGAGACTGCAAGGAAAGATTCTAAGATTGAAATAATTACAAATCATGTTCCTGTTGAGATTGTCGGCGACAAGTTTGTGAAAGCTTTGATTATTGAGGATGTTAATACTAAACAGCGAAGAGAGCTTCCAGTTCAGGGTATTTTTTCAGAAATTGGCTGGGAAACTCACACTAAAATGGTCGAGGGTCTTGTTGCAACAAATAGTGTTGGCGAGATTAAGGTTGATGAGTTGTGCAGGACTAAAACTTCTGGCTTGTATGCTTGCGGTGATTTGACTTTTGTTCCTTACAAGCAGACTGTGATTAGCGCCGGCATGGGCGCTGTTGCTTGTTTGGAAGCGTATCGTTATGCTACTGGTGGCTCTGCTTCTGGCGAATACGTTAAATAATTAAATGTGAATTCTTTTCTTTTGTTAAAATGAAGGTGATTCGTTCATTGTTCAGCATCATCGCAGTTATTTCTTTAGTTTTGCTTCTTTTTGTTTTTGTCGAAGGCAGGAGTGAGTCTCGGCAGTGTTTTTTCACTGGTGAATGTGGGTATGATGAGAATAAGGTTGGGTTTCGTTATTATCAGTGCTTAGGCAGTTATGCCGCATATAGTAATCTCGTTCAGGATACTCGCTGTATGTATCCTGATAAATATCCTAAGGGTGTCAGGCCGATGTTTAGCAAGGAGCCTTATTTATACGATTAGAACTCTTCCTGCATTAATTCTTTGAGCATGCCTTTTCTTTTGAGCATTTCTACTTGCATTGGCCTGTATTTGAAAACAACGTCTCCTTTTTCGTCTCCGCCTAATTCCCACGGCTCGATTAGCAGAATGTCGTTTTCTCTTACCCATAATTTTCTTTTTAGTCTGCCGGGTATTCTGCAGATTCTTGTTTTTCCGTCCATGCACCTTACTCTCATTCTGCTTCCGCCTACTCTCTGGTCGCAGATGCCTAGAACTTGATTTCCTCTTGGAACAGGTGTTCTTCTGATCTCTTCTTCCTGTTGTTGTTGCTTTGCTGCTATTTCTTCTTTCTTGTTCATGCAGGCATTTCTTTCAGAGGGCGGTTTATAAGCCTTTCGCAGTGGTCACTGGACAACCGCGCGCAGCTTTTATAAGCTGTTGAGTTGATTTTTCATGCATGATTCGCGAGTCTTTTGTTCTTCTGCCTAAGGTTGGTTGTGCGACTGAGCGCAAGCTTTGGGGTTCTGTTAATTCTTGGGATGATTTTTTGTGCGCGCAGAAAATTAAGGGTTTGAGCGGCGCAAGAAAGGATAATTATGATTGGCTGTTGCGTGATGCGAAACAGCATTTGCGCGCTAACAATTCTTCTTATTTTTCTAGCATGCCTCATCAGTGGCGTTTGTTTAACGAGTTCAAGGATGAAGCTGTTTATCTTGACATTGAGACTAATGGTTTTTACAGTGGAATCACTGTTATTGGTATGTCTGATGGTGTTGACGCGAAAACTTTTGTTCGCGGTTTTAATCTTGACCGTAATTTGATAATGAAAGAGTTGGAAAAGTATAAGTTAATCGTTACTTTCAACGGTTCTTCTTTTGATCTTCCGGTCATTGAGCGTTACTTCAATATTAAGCCGAATATTCCTCATGTTGACTTGCGTTTTGTCTGCCAGCGTCTTGGTATTGTTGGCGGTTTGAAGTCTATTGAAAAACAAATGAAAATCAAGCGTCGTCCAGAAGTTGAAGATGTTTCTGGCGAGGATGCTGTTTATTTGTGGGAGATGTGGAAGTCTACTGGCAAGAGAGAATATTTGGAAAAATTAGTGATGTACAATGAAGAAGACATTCTTAATTTAAGGCCTTTAGCAGATAAAGTTATTCCTGCGTTGTGGAAGAAGACCAGGTTTACTTGATTGCATTTATGGCTTTTCCTGCCGCGTCTACTGCTGCGTTAGTTATTCCAAATGGGTCGTGTCCTGTTACGACGTAAATCAAGAATGCGATTGCGATTACAAACAGCGCGATTGAGATTACTGTTTTCGCAGTTCCTGCGAGGAATTTCAATGCTGCTATCGCGAGAAGTATTAATCCGATGATTATCAATAGGCTTATGATGCTCATGTGAGTATTTTCTCCCGTGCTGCAATGCGTTTTTCAAGGTCTGCTTGAGCTTTTTTTATTCCAATTCCTTCGTAATGGTATTCTGCTTTTTTGCCGTCTATTATGATAAACCCAGAACTGTCGCTTACAGAGTATGTTGGCTTGTGCCAATTCCATTCCGTCCAATCTCCTCTGTTGGAGCTGTATGATCGCCAGCTTCTGGTTTCTTTTTGGACTCTAATAGGAATGGCCGTTAGTTTGGTTTCGTAAAACTCTAATTGGCTGCGTCTTTGGCCTTTTTCAGTCATAAGACCGTCACTGGGAACATCTTCTGTAGATTCTCTTTGCTCATATTTCCATTTATCTACCGGCACGCTTTCGATTGCTTTACAGAGTTCGTCTGACATAAAACCGGTTTAGGTATTGCTTGTTTTTATTCCTATCGTAACCTTTTTAAACGTCTATTCTCGCGCTAATAGTATGAAACTGATGCACGTTCATGCTAAGAGCAATATTGAGATTAAGTTGCCCGAAAGCAAGCTTAAGCAGTTGCCTAAAGTGCGCTGGGGTGTTGTAACAACTATTCAGCATGCTCACAAGATTGATGATGTTATAAATCAATTAAAGACAGCAATGCTTGCCGGTCAAGTATTGGGTTGTAATGCGTCTGCTGCTGAAAAAATCAAGGATAAAGTTGATGCTTGGTTGTTTGTTGGCAGCGGTGAATTCCATCCTGTTCAAGTTCAGTTAAAGACTAATCAGCCTGTTTGGCTTTGGAATCCTGTTACGAAAGATCTTGGTGAAATGTCGCAGCAGCGTGTTGAGGCTTGGAGAAAATTAAAGCAAGGCCAGCTAAATAAGTTCTTGCACGCAAAGTCTGTTGGCATTATTGTTACTACAAAAATTGGTCAAAAGAATCTCATGCGTGCTCTTGAACTGCAAAAAAATTCAGACAAAGAGTGTTATATTTTCGCGTGTGATGAGCTTGACATGAATCAGTTTGAAAACTTTAATTTCATTGATTTCTGGGTTAATACGGCATGTCCCAGAATTCCTGATTCTGCAAAGTATATGGTTAACATTGACGACTTAATTGATGCAGGAATTTTAAAATTAGAGAAAGAGCCAATGGCATACGAAGTTCCTATTTGGAAGAGTAATATGGGGATGAAGAAATGAAGCGCTTTTTGTTATTATTACTTTTACTCTCCTGCACAACTTCTACTCCAACAGTGAGTTTTGATAATGTTAAGTTTTCTGTTGAGCTCGCTAAAACTCCTGCTGAGCACGAGAAAGGTTTGATGTTCAGGGATTCTTTGCCTGACGATAAAGGCATGCTTTTTGTTTTTGAAGATGAAGCTCCGCGTTCTTTTTGGATGAAAAACACGCTCATTTCTTTAGACATGGTTTTTCTTGATAAGGGCATGGGTGTTGTTGACGTAAAGCATAATGTTCCGCCTTGCAAGGAAGATCCTTGTCCTTCTTACAATTCTTCTGCTCCTGCGATGTATGTTTTAGAAATAAATTCAGGATTGGCGCAGAAATACAAAATTACTGCTGGCTCTTCAAGTAAGTGAGATTTGCGTTTCTTTAGTGTATGTGCTTCCTATTCCTTTTCCTATTTGGTAGAAGTTTTCTGAGGTAACGCCTGCTAGTTTGTCAAATACGCTTTTGTGTTCTTTGTATTCGACTGTCTCTGCTTCTATGCTTAAAGTATTTTCAAGGTATTCCAATGCTTCTTTCTTCCCGCCGAGTTCATCCACCAATCCTAGTTCTTTTGCTTCACTTCCAAGATATACGAATCCTGTTGCGAGTTCGCGGACTTTTTCTACTGACAAGTTCCTGTTCTCTGCTACAGTTTTGATGAATTCTTCGTGCAGTTTGTCAAGTATTTGTTGGAATAGTGTTTGTTCTTCTGTTGTCATTGGTTTGAATATGCTTCCTGCATCTTTTAGTTTGCCTGCAACTAGTCTTCTGTAAGTAACATTATAGTCAGCTATTAGTCCTGCGAATTCCAGCCTGCTTGCTTG
>Ga0247727_10001491_pt1 | contig 55567 bp, 50 predicted proteins | sample WisWelCaveWW1625_FD_202498 | JGI IMG/M metagenome (GOLD analysis project Ga0247727, IMG submission 202498) | Biofilm microbial communities from Wishing Well Cave, Virginia, United States - WW16-25 | ecosystem: Environmental > Aquatic > Deep subsurface > Groundwater > Cave microbial mat | place... | reverse complement strand
ATACTAGGCGCTCAATACACCATGGCGGTGTGAGGCCCAATGCGAGTTCGAATAATCGTTCACTGTTCATGCGGCAAAGTTAATCATCCAAGCTATGATTACCCATACAAATCAACATAGAACCTCTAAAAACGAATCTGACGAGGTCTGGACATATACTTTTTAAGGGTTATTTTGTAGCCGTCATTGCGAGCATCTTTTCGCGAAGCAATCCTCTAAAAACCAGGAGATTGCTTCGGCAAAAAAACGCCTCACAATGACTCACATTCCAACCCGTAACGAGCATAATTATTCGCCGAGCAAACCCAAACGCGAATCGCGATGAAAGGCAACCTCATGCAATCCTCCACTTCTTCCAGAAGGAAGAAAACCTCGTTGGGATAAATGGGGCGTTGGGCGAATTTCAGAGAAGTGAGGGGAAGGACGTTGACAACGGGGAGAATCTGATTGATGCGTTCTTTGCTGATCACCAAAACCGGGCGTCTGTCCGCTTGTTCGGAGCCTTGCGTTGGATCAAGCGAAGCTACGAAGATATGCCATTGATACGTCACGTTTCACTCTCCCACCATTCCGAATCAACCTGTTTGAAGTCATTCATGCTCTCTTGCAAATCCGCAAGAAGGAGCGGGTCTTGCGCGGCTTGCTTCAGCAACGTCAGTTTTTTTTGCTCCAAATCACTTTTTCGTTGCAGCAAAGGCGCGATACGCTGACAATCTTCGATGGGCAGAATTACAGCGATGGCATTACCTTGCGTATCGGTGATAAATTGCTGGCGCAGAGTGTTGGCATTCATACTTTTTAGTCACGCTTTTCAGATGAGCTGCTGTTTGATTGGCGAGCGCAAAAGACATTTCAGCGTTTTGAAAAGCAAGCATGGCGAAGAAGCGCAGATTTATGCCATGTTGCTGAACTAAGCCGCCTTGCAACATAGAACTTGACATTTTGAGTTTGGTGCGTAAATTCGATACATGATTAGATCGTTCAAGGATGGCGAAACGGAGAAAATTTTCTGTCGCATCTTTTCGAGAAAATTGCCTCACAATATTCAGCAAGTTGCTCTTCGAAAATTACGAATGCTGAATCGCGCCCGTCTCGCTGAATGATTTGCGCATCCCGCCGGCAAATCGCCTGGAGCCGTTGCACGGTGATCGCAAATGACAGTACAGCATTCGGATAAATGACCAATGGCGAATTTGTTTTGAATGGCAAGGTCACGACGCATGGAACGTTGAAATCGTTGACTATCATTAAGGAGTTTCACTCGATGCCTGCAAAAAAATCAACCCCGTACATCCCGGCGAAATTCTTCTGGAAGAATTTCTCAAGCCCATGAGCCTCAGCCAAAACCAATTGGCTCTTGATTTAGGCGTTCCACCGCAGCGCATCAACGAAATCGTGCTAGGCAAGCGTGCCGTCAAAGCGGATACCGCGTTGCGCCTCGGCCGCTACTTCGGTATGTCGCCGCAGTTCTGGTTGGGACTGCAAATGGACTACGATCTCGACGTTGAGGAAGATCGGTTGGCGAAGCGCCTCGTACGCGAAGTACGCACCTATGCGAGCGCGGCTTGAAATGCTTCAAAGCTTGTTCGCGCAAAATGAAAAAGGGCGGTCATCGAAACTGAGCTATACGAAAAAGCTCTTGTTGAATTTATAAAAAGTCGTTATCCTGCTCATGCTATAACGAAGGGCAAGACTCCGAAGATGGGCATCGTATATCTGCGAAGAGAATCAAAACACGAATTGAGACGAGAGGCCAAATTATGGAACTCCAAATTGCTCCGGAAATTCAAAAAGCCGTGCATGAGGCTGTGCGAGTGGGAGGGTATAACAGTGCCGAGGAGTACATCAATGAGGCGCTGGAAAACTATTACCGCTTGAAACTCGAACGCTTAAACTTTGAGATAGGCATTGGCTTGGAACAGGCGAAACGAGGAGAGTTGATTGATGTTAATGAGATCAGGTTCGATGACCTTCTGAACGAGGCCAGGAAGATGCGAAGGCAAAAGTGAAAGCTTCATCCCATGCCTGCGAAAAGAATAAACCCCGTACATCCTGGCGAAATTCTGCTGGAAGAATTTCTCAAGCCCATGGGCCTCAGCCAAAATCAACTGGCTCTTGATTTAGGTATTCCGCCGCAGCGCATCAACGAAATCGTGCTGGGCAAACGCGCCGTCAAAGCGGATACAGCATTGCGCTTGGGCCGCTACTTAGGAATGTCGCCGCAATTTTGGCTGGGGCTGCAAATGGACTACGATCTCTACGTCGAAGAGGATAGATTGGCGAAGCGGCTCGTGCGCGAAGTGCGAACGTATGCGAGCGCGGCGTAACATGCTTTGAAGCTTGTGTGAATGAAACTGAAAAGGGCATCTTGTTGAAAACGAGATGCCCTTTTGCATTACTAAAGTTGCACTGACAGATCACATTTCACTCTCCCACCATTCCGAATCAACCTGTTTGAAATCATTCATGCTCTCTTGCAAATCCGCAAGAAAGAACGGATCTTGCGCGGCTTGCTTTAGCAACGCCAGTTTTTTTTGCTCCGTATCGCCTTTGCGTTGCAGCAGCGGCGCGATGCGCTGATATTCTTCGATGGGCAGAATGACAGCGACGGCGTTGCCGTGCGTATCGGTGATAAATTGCTGGCGAAGGGTGTGAGCATTCATCGTTTTCAACCACGCTTTTCGAATGAACTGTTGCTTGATTTGTGATAGCAAAATACGTTTCTGCGTTTTGAAAAGCAAGCGCGCCGTGAAAGCGGATACGGCATTGCGCTTGGGCCGCTACTTTGGTATGTCGCCGCAATTTTGGCTAGGGCTGCAAATGGACTACGATCTCGACATCGAAGAAGATCGATTGGCGAAGCGCCTCGTGCGCGAAGTGCGAACCTATGCGAGCGCGGCTTGAAATGCTTTGAAGCTTGTTTGAGCAGAAATAAGAAGGGCATCTTCTTGAATCGAGATGCCCTTTTGCATTGCAAAGCTTCGTTGCTAAGGAGCATGTCGAGGGGTGCCACGACTGGCCCTTTGGCTGCGAGATGAAATGACAACATCAAGAAACCAAGCCGCCGAAAGAATAACTCTGGGCGTATCCGCGCGCCTGCTTTCAAACTATGCATCGGGAGAGTTAATTGGGCGAGATCCGTTTTCCCCGGTGTTTTTTTGAAAAAAACGCCTGAAGCAAATCTTGTTTTTCCAAAATCCTCGCACTATCTTGCCTGCAAAGAACTTTCATTCCAATCGGGGAGTCGCCTCAAGGTTTACCGTTTGCCCACGCTTCCCTTATTTACGACTTCTTTTCGAGTTGTCCGCGACGTTTGATCTCATCACCGGGATGACGAATCATCCTGTGAATATTCGACCACGAACCTCGGAGGTGTTCATGAACCAATATCTTTTGCGTATCGAAGCGGCGAACTTCGATTACAGTGTCTACGACACGCACGACATCAGCACGATCCGCGGCGGCAGTTTTATGTTGCTCGACGCTTTTGATCGGCTAAAAGCGGAGCTAAAAACGAAAAGGCTCGTGCGCGATATCGGCAGCAGTGCGAGTATCGGATTATTCGCTTTTGAAGCTGAAAATGACCAGGCTGCGCAGGCGATCAAGGCACAAATCTTAAACGAGCCTTCTTTGAAAGAGCTGCACGATTTGAAATTTGCCACGTTACTGACCGAGGTGATGCCGGTTGAGCCAAAGCAAAGCTTTCAGGAAAATTTGCATAGCCTTGCGGCTAAGGTGCGATGGCAGCAGTATAAAACTGCGGCCATGTGCTTGCCCCAAGAAACCGATCGCGAGGAAGCGTGCAAACTGGATGGCGTACGCCCGGCAGTTCAAGACGATCGTCAAGGTGACCAGGTTATCAAAGTCTCAAGCGCGGTTTATGCTCGGCGTGATCGGGGCAAAGGTCTCCGGCAGAAATTTTATGAAGAACTGCTTGGGGCAAAAGAGTTTTCGACCGGAAAGTATGCCTTTACGAACGACCTCGAAGCGCTAGCAAGCGATCCGAATCGCGGCAATTTGCACAGCAAAATCGCCTTCATTCACCTTGACGGCAATCGTTTCGGACGCACCCGTGATGCAAAATGCGTGAAGGAAACCTTGCTTTTGGACTTTCAAAATCACATTCAAGAGCGCCTGCGCAAACCCGCTTTGCGCAGCCTCATACAATTTGCCATTGCGCCGGGGAATGAATCTTTCAAGTACAACAATCCCAAAACTCAAAAGCCAGAGATTCGGCTGGAAACTCCACTCTGGGGCGGCGATGAAATGGAATGGGTTGTTCCGGCTTGGCAAGCGCTGAATGTGCTGGAAGTCTTTTTTAAAGCGGCTTCGCAGGCCGAGAATTGGGAGGGCATCCGATTGACGCATGCCGCCGGCGTGGTGTTCTGTCATCACAATTTGCCCATTCTGCAAGTGCGGCGTTATGCCCGGCAGCTTTGCGATCTCGCGAAGAAGGGTTTGCCGACGGCCGTTGATCAAATCACTGCCGATGCCAATCGTGTTGCCTTTCTCAATCTCTCGGCCTTCGATCTCATCGGCAGCGAGGTCAAAGAGTTCTTGAAAGCTTACAATCAACCCGCGCAGCCGGAAGATTTTGTGGTGCATGATGCGGCTTCGGCTTTACCCCTATGGCAAAAGCATTTGCTGGTATTGAAAAAGCACTTTCCCCGAAACAAAATTCACGCACTGCTTCGCGCTTTGAAAGAACGAAAAGAGCAAGAAGTCAAAGACATTCTTGAGCGCGTTGAGAAACTCATGAACGAGAAGATATGGCGGGAAACTGTTGCGCCTGCCATTGCTTACCTTACGCAAGATCATCAAAACTTCAATCGTTGGTTTCTCATCGCGGACTTAATCAACTATGTGGGAGAAGACAGATGAACCAGCACTATGATCTGCAAGTCAGCCTGTATCTCAAAGCTCCGTTGCTTTCGAGCGGCGGCGAAGATGCAGCACGCGGCCTGAGCCGGAGATTTTTTCGCAACGCCCAGGACCAGCTCGTTTTGCCGGGCAGTCACGTCAAAGGCAAATTGAAAGAAGCCCTGCGGGAATTGCTGCCGCTGTTGAAGCAGTGGTCGGAAAGCGACTTGGACTCATGGTTTGGCAAGGACACGGAGGATCATCCCACGCACGTGCAGCATGTTCGCTTGCATTTCAGCGATTTTATACTAGGGCAATCTCAAGACCCGAGAGCCGATCAGCATCGCACGCACATTGCGATCAACACAAAAACCGGCACCAGCCGGGAAAACTTTCTATTGACTTTGGAAGCGCTCTTTCCTTCTGGCACTTTGACGGAATGGCGCGGCACAATCAGCTTTTTTGCCGCAGATCAAGTTGCGGCTGAGGCTATGCGCGCCAAGCTCGAAACTGGCTTGCGCTGGATTACGGCAATGGGCGGCATCAAAGGCAGCGGCTATGGCCGGCTTGAAAAAGTCACATCCAAATTGGAAACGCCGAAGCCTGCACCCTCTGGGCTCTCCATTGACTCCGACCAGCGTTTCTATCATTTGATTTTCGAGTTCGACAGCGATTTGTTCGTCGGCGGCGTGGTCAACAAAACTAACTATCGTGAATCGCAGCGTGTCATCCCGGGCGCGGTGATCAAAGGCGCGTTGGCGAAATTTATCAACGAGCTGTGCGGCGCACCTGTGCAAGCGCCCATTGATCAAAGCAACGTAGCCGTTGCCCAGCAGTTTGAGCATCTCGTAAAAGCTTTTGCCAATCTGCGCATTTCGCACGCTTTTCCTGCGCCGCCCGGCCAAAACTCTCGTCCGGTCACGATTCCCTTGTCGGTCGTGAAAGACTCGCAAGGCAACTATTGTGACGTCGCTCTCTGTCATGAGGCTGGTATTGATCAATCGGGCAAAGCGCCGGAATTTCAAATCGATTGGAAGGATCCGAACGCGAAGGATGCGGATTTCGGCTGGGCTCAATGCACGTTCGTCAACAAAACGCGCACGCGCATCGAGCCGCAAACGCGCACGGCCAAAGCCGAGGCGCTATACACATTTCAATATCTCTCGCCGTTTGCGCGCCATTCAACAACGCCGGACGAAGCTCCAGCACAAAGAGCAGATGGAAAAGAAGCAGAACTTAAAGATCGCTCAACGGCGCCGGACAAAACCTCTCCTGCAAGAATCCGCTGGATTGCGAATGTGACGCTACCGGCGGAGAACCCGCAGGAAATTGCCGCCGAATTGCGTCAAGCGCTAGACGCGGGCTGGTGCTTTTTAGGCAAGCGCAGAGCGCGTTTCCGTGTGGCTCCGCGTCCCAATCACGCGCCAGCTTATATCCCCCAACAAGAGCAAGGCTTGCTGGTGAATGGTCTCGCCGTCATTTCTTTGCAAACGGAGGCGTTGCTGTTTGACGCCTATGAGAACGCGCGCAACGAAGAAGTGTTTGACGTTCACGCGCTCTACAAAAAGTACTGGCACGAGGCAACCTCCGGCGCTTGTGAAATGACGGAGGTGTTCTTCGCGCGGCAACAATTTTCCGGCGGCTACGTGGCGAGACAATTTCAAACCTTGACGGAGGGAAAGTATTATCCTTTCGTGCTCACTTCTGCCGGCAGCGTTTTCGTTCTGCGCGCGCTTGACAAGCACGCCCATGGCGAGCTAAAAAAGCTGCACGAAAGCGGCTTACCATTGCCGAAAGCAATCAAGGCTAAACTCGCAGGCAAAGGCGTGCCGGAGGATAGAATCTGGCAGCATTGTCCCTTCGTGCCGGAAAACGGCTTCGGCGAAATCAACATCAATCTCAAGTGGCACTGGCAAAACCAATTTCAAGGTCAATAACTCGGGAGCCTAACATGTCAACAACAACAAATGATTTCAAATTCAAAGGCGATGCTTTTGAAAATCGCTATCGCTTCGAGGGCGAGTTGCTCGCCAAGACGCCGACGCACGTCGGCACCGGCGGGGAACGAAAAGAAGTTCGTACTGAATCAAAAGAGCCCGACGTCGCGCCGGAAACGCAAGGCATCGCTCTGATCGCGCGCGATTTTCATGATCGACCCTACCTGCCGGGCAGCAGCCTGCGCGGCGTGGTTCGGCATTATCTGTTGCAGATTTTTCGATCTTTCGGACGCCGCATTGCGCAAGATCCAGACTATGAAACCGAGGATTCGCCCATACTCGATCAAAAAGGGCGAAAGATAAAATTCCGCGAGTTGGAGCAAGAGCAACAGAAAACCTACATGAGGGATCATGCCAGTCTGTTGGAACAGCTCTTCGGCACACCGTTCGCTGAAGGGAAGATTGAGTTTTGGGATGCGCCGGCGGTCAACACAGTGGCTGCCACGAATGACGCGGACAAAGAAAAGGGCTGGCAGCAAGAGCGCCAAAGTTACGTTGTGCGCTCCGTGGCGATCAACCCTCTCACCGGCGCCGCAGAGGGCGGCAAACTTTACGCGTTCGAGGTTGCACCACCGGGGTTGCGCTATCATGTGAATCTCGTGGGTCAGAATTTGAGCGACGTGGAACTGGGTTTTCTGCTCTTTGGCTTGTTTGGATTCAACTCTGAAATTTTTCCGCTGACCGTCGGCGCCATGTCGGGCCGTGGCTTTGGACAGATGCAATTTGAATTAAAAAATCTCTATCGGGTGAAGCGCGATGAACTGGGAAATTGGGTCAACATGGCTGGTGCCGGCAACCACGCCGGTTACAGCGCGCTTCCCAAAGTGAACTTGCCCGTCAACCAACTCATCAAGCCGTTCAAAGACGCCTTTCACCAGAAAATGAAGGAGGTCTTATGAGCCTCAATTTTCCCTATGAAAACGGCGTCGTGAGCGTGCTGCGCGGCCATTGGCAGTTGACGCTAAAGACGCCTTTGTTCATTCGACAAGGCATAAAAGCTTCTTTCAAACAACAATCCAACCATCTCAAGAAAGGGCGAGGGGAGGGGGTGGCAATATCCTGGAAGCAAAAGCCTGCCGGAAGAAGTGAGACGGAATGGTCCGAACTCAGCGACTTCAATTATCATTTTGCCGTCGGCGAACAAAGCCAACTCGAAGTGCAATACAGCATTCCGGCCAGCAGTATTCGCGGCGCGCTGCGGCAATGGGCGATCAAGCAATTGGTAGAGCGCGAGGATTGGCGCTTCTTCACGCTCGAAGAGATTAAAAGCAAATCCTCCGAACAGCTCGCCGAGCAAATGCAAAAGGCGCGCACATATCTCGAAGATAGCAAAAATCGCTGGCGCGACGTGCATTCTCTTTTCGGAATCGTGTATGATCTGCAAGCCAATCATAATGATCCGCTGACCTGGGCCGGTCGGTTGCGACTCACGACCAAAATCGCCGGCGAGGCTGCCAGCAAATTCATTGACGCTTCCGGCAAGAAAATAAAATGTGAGGGCGGACCGCAGAACATCGCGGGGCACGTCTCGGTGCGAAATCCGCTTGACCGCGTGACTGTGGCTGCCAAAGAAGGCGGGCTTCATTTCGGGTTGGAGATGAGTGAAGAGCAATGCTTTCACGTGGATTTTCACATTCTAAACTTCCGCTCCACGGATTCCGAGTTGCTCGATCTCTGGTGCCAGGATATCGATGCCGGTTTTCTGCGCTTCGGCGGATTGACCAGTCAAGGCCGTGGCCGGGTGCAACTGAGCTCGGAGCGTTATCAGTTCTTTGCCTCGCCGGTCTCGCCGTTATTCGATGAAGTCAAAAAACTCGGCGCGCTCGACCTCTCAAAAGACCTGCTTTTCGGTGGAATTTGGATCGGCGCCGAGCTTACGCGATCGCAACTTTCAACTCTGGGCCTTCCAATGCCCGCCCAATCTTAGGAGAATGTCATGTCGCACAACATGAACCCATTCGATTTTGTGCCATTTGCTTCCAAGCCCTTGCTCAAAAGCGATAAAGAGTGGTTGGAAAGCGGCCCGTTGCAAACCGGATATCTCGAATTGCAAATCGAGGCCTTGACGCCCCTCCATATTGTTGGCGAGCAAAAAGCTGATGAAACCGTGCCAACCTTGCCCAGAGAGTTGGCCGAACGAAAGAAGAACTACAAAATCCAATATAGCCGCTTTTATAAACGCCACGAAAAAGCCTTCATTCCCGCGGCCTCAATTCGCGGGTTGTTGCGCGCTTTCATCGAAGTGGCTTGCAACGGTTGGGCTTCACAGATGACGCCCTTTTATCCGCAGGAAAAAACCAAACACAGGATGGGATTTTCCGTGATTGATGCGTCAGAAGAATTGGAAAAAGAGAACGCCACCAACAAAGTCGACCGCGAGCTTCCTCTGGCCTTGCCTGAAGATTACGTCCCCCATCATCCCTCTGCCCAAGGCAAGATTGATTTGGCTTCCTTCTTGTTCGGTTATATCCCGAAGGAAAAGAAAAAGGAAGGCTGGCATGGACGAATTCTCATCGAAGATGCGCCCATTGCTGCTGAAAATCTCAGCGGAGTTACCGGCCCACACCGCATGCCGGACGTTGAAGACAGCGCCTTCATGGGCGGTCCACATCCTAGTGCCTCGAGCTGGTGGTATCAAAAGCCGTATATGATTCAAGTTAGGCCCATGCCTAATTTCAACATTATTGACTTCATCGGCGCCGTCTATCGCGGCCGCAAATTTTATTATCATCAAGACCCGGCTGCCTGCGTCGATTGGTATCTTGACGCAGCACATTGGAAGCCTCGCGACGGCCATCCGATTTACACGTTTCCGGTGGAATGTCTGGAAGCAGGCAAATCAACCGACAAATTCCGCCTGTACTTTGAAGATCTTCCGGAAGCATTACTCAACTTGCTTCTGCTCACGCTTCAACCCGGCAACCGCCTTCACCACAAACTTGGCTATGGCAAGGCCTATGGATTCGGCTCGATCACGTTCTCGCTCGCCAACGCTTTCATCCGCGAAAAAGGAAAAGCTGGCGCTTCGGCATTCGATGTCAAAGCAAAGCAGGACAGCATTCAGCAGGCTTTGTGGCAGAAGGATAAGCTTGGCCAACTTGGCCTCGGCGCATTGCTCCATTTTCCCAGCCTCGACAAGCTCGCGCAAGTGCTGTGGCATGAGCCGCCTCTCACGCAGAAATTCACCTATCCTCCCTTCGAAGGCGGTGGAGGTTTTACGCCCATCGTGCGTGAGCAAGATATCAGAGCCGTGCTCAATGCCGATCTTGCCGAAGAGCTTTTTGAAGAAAAGAAACTCAAGCTAAACGAAGACAAAAACGAAGCGCGCGGGATTGCTGAAAAATTAGCGAGGCAAGGCCGCCGACCTGCATTGCACTTCGAAGTCTATCAACGCAATTCCGACGATTACGCGACCATCGAAAAGCGCTTGCTCCAAAACGCCAGATAGGAGATCCGCCATGAAACGCATCGCTGATCTTCAAAACGAACCCCTGCAACTCCAACGTCTTGCGGCCCAGCGTCAGCTTTATGATGAAGCCCGGCGCTTGCAAGCCTGGCGCTTCTTTTTTGCTATCCCGGTTGCCATTGCTTGGGCCATCAGTGCCAAACTCCTCTGGGATAGCAACCTCGTTTCACTACTCGGCAGTGGCATGCTGGCTTTGCTTAACGTCTATCCCTTCACTTCTTGGGAGGCCGTTTACCGCGAAAAAGCCGCCAAAATTCAAGAGCAGTTCGATTGTGAGGTTTTGCAAATGCCATGGAACTACGAAAGCATCGGCAATCCACCTCTTGATGATCTCACCGTCGAATACGCCGCGAAATATGATCCAAACAACTATCCGAATCAGCCCCTTGAAAATTGGTATTCCGGCCCAGTTGACGATCTGCCCTTGCCATTCGGCCGTATCGTCTGCCAGCGTTCCAACCTCAGTTGGGATGCCCAACTCCGCCGACGCTATGCGAAGAGTATCGTTTTCTTTCTAATTCTCCTTGCGGCACCGATAGTTGTCGCGACATGGCTTTTCGGAGTAGATAAGTTGGATAAGCTCGCCTATTTCTTCGCCTCGCTTGGGCCTGCTTTCACCCTTGGTCTCAACGAAATCAAAACCAACCTGGCCGCCGCCTCTTCGCTAGAACACCTGCGCTATCGCATGGACGAGTTGTGGCACCTAACCTTTCGCGGCAAGGCCGATGAAGAAGAGCTTAACCGCGCCGCGCGCAACTGGCAGAATGACATTTTTCTCCATCGCAAGAACAGCCCGGTCTTGCTGCGCCGAATCTATAATCGCTTCCGCGATCCAGATGAAGAAGCAAATTACAAAGGCACGAAAGCGCTTGTAGAAGAAGCCCAACGCTTGTTGGCTGAAAAACGCGAAACGAAACTTTGAGCTTGGTTGAAAAGATCTAGCGTACAATATGGGACGTTTTGAAGAATAAAAATAGCAAGAAAGCACGAAGCATGGCCGTGACTTCTTTTTGTTCTTTTCTTTTTTGCGTTCACTTGGCTTTTTGTTTATTCACAACGAAAAAGGGCCTCTTGTTCAACACAAGAGGCCCTTTTCTATTTCAACTCAACAAGATTTGCAGCGCTTAATTTCACGAACACCCGCTCGTCGCACCGCAATTAAAACATTTGTAGCAGCTCCCGCTGCGCACCATCACACTGCCGCACTCATGGCACGGCGGCGCGTCGGATTGGCTTTGGAAGATGCGGTTCTCCAATGACTCAGCTTGCGCGGACTTCATTCCGCTCGCGGAACTGCTCGCGTGTGAAGATTGCGATGCGCCGTTCGCGTGGGCTTGTGGGGCGCTCTCGCCGAACTCCGGCTCGCTTTCGCTGTGACCATTGCCGTTGCTCGTACCCAAATCTTCCTTCGGCAAAAATTTCAATGCGAGCCAGCGGAAGATATAATCCGTGATCGACTTCGCAATCGGAATTTGCGGATTGATGGTGAAGCCGGCCGGCTCAAAGCGCGCGTGTTGAAACTTGCGCACGAGCACGGGCAGCGGCACGCCATATTGCAACGCGAGCGAAACCATCGTGGCGAACGAATCCATCAAGCCCGAAACCACCGAACCTTCTTTCGCCATCACCACGAAAATCTCGCCGGGGGAGCCGTCTTCATACATGCCCACGGTCAAATAACCCTCGTGACCCGCGATGCTGAACTTGTGCGTAATGGATTTTCTTTCATCGGGCAAACGGCGGCGCACGGGCTTGGGCATTTCAACAATCGGCACGCTCGCCTTCTTCGTTTCCACGTCATCCATCTTCGTGTTGAGCGGCTGCACGCGCTTGCAACCATCGCGGTAAATTGCAATGGCTTTCAAGCCCATTTTCCACGCTTCGAGGTACGTGTTTGCAATATCTTCCGGCGTCACGTCATTGGTCATGTTCACGGTTTTTGAAATCGCGCCGGAAAGAAAAGGTTGAACAGCAGCCATCATTTTCACGTGGCCCATGTAGTGAATCGAGCGCTTGCCTTTCGCGGGTTGGAACGCGCAATCGAACACGGGCAAATGCTCGTCCTTCAAACCGGGCGCGCCTTCAATCGTGTCGTTCTTGTCGATGTAATCGAGAATCGCTTTTTGCTCCGCGGCGCTGTAGCCGAGATTGCGCAACGCTTCGGGCACGGTTTGATTGACGATTTTGATCACGCCGCCGCCCACGAGCTTTTTGTATTTCACGAGCGCAATGTCCGGCTCGACACCCGTGGTGTCGCAATCCATCATGAAGCCGATGGTGCCGGTGGGCGCGAGCACGGTGACTTGCGAATTTTTGAAACCGTATTCGCTGCCGAAGGTGATGACTTCATCCCAAACTTTTTTGGTCGTGGAAAGAAGGGAGGAGGGAATGTGGCTCGCATCGATCTTGTCAACGTGGCTCGCATGTTTTTTGATCACACCGAGCATCGGCTCACGATTTTTTTCAAACGAATTAAACGGGCCGAGCTTGCTGGCAATGAGCGCGGAAGTTTTATACGCCTGGCCGTGCATCAACGCGGTGATCAATGCAGCATATGCGCGACCGCCCTCGCTGTCATAAGGCAGACCCGAAGCCATGAGCAGCGCGCCGAGATTCGCATAGCCCAAACCGAGCGGACGAAACTCGTGACTGTTCTGCTCGATCTTCGGCGTGGGATAGCTCGCGTTATCGACGAGAATCTCCTGCGCGAGAATGGTGACGTGTACTGCGTGCTTGAAAGCCTCGGCGTCGAAGCTGCCGTCTTCTTTGCGAAACTTCATCAAATTGAGCGACGCGAGATTGCAAGCAGTGTCGTTGAGAAACATATACTCGGAGCATGGATTACTCGCATAAATACGATCCGTGTTCGCGCACGTATGCCAATCATTCGTCGTGCTATCGAACTGCACGCCGGGATCGCCGCAAAGCCACGCGGCTTCGGCAATCATCTTCATCAAATCACGCGCGCGAAAGGTATCCATGACCTCCTTCGTCGTCACGGCGCGCGTTTGCCATTCGCGATTTTCCTGCGCGGCGTGCATGAACTCATCGATCACGCGCACGCTGTGATTGGCGTTTTGAAAGAAGATCGAATTGTAAGCTTCGCCGTTGAACGAGCCGTCATAGCCCGCGTCGATCAACGCCCACGCCTTCTTTTCTTCATTCGCTTTGCTGTTGATGAACTCTACGATATCGGGATGATCGATGTTGAGAATGACCATCTTCGCCGCGCGCCGGGTTTTGCCGCCGCTTTTGATCACACCCGCGAACGCATCAAAGCCGCGCATAAAACTCACCGGGCCGCTGGCCACGCCGCCGCCGGAAAGTTTTTCTTTCGAAGAACGCAACGTCGAAAGATTCGAGCCTGTGCCCGAACCCCATTTGAACAGCATGCCTTCGGTCTTCGCCAATTCCAAAATCGACTCCATGCGATCTTCGACGGAATTAATGAAACAAGCTGAGCACTGCGGCTTTGGCTCAATTCCACAGTTAAACCACACGGGGCTATTGAATGCGAGTTTTTGATGAACCAGCAAGTGCGCCAGCTCTTCATAGAAAACTTGCGCGTCTTCGGAGGAAGAAAAATATTTTCCCGCGAGACCCCAATCGCGAATCGTGGCAGACACGCGCTCGATCAAACCGCGCACACTGCTTTCGCGTTTCGGCGTGCCAATTTTCCCGTTGAAATATTTGCTGACGACAACATTCGTCGCGGTTTGCGACCAGGTGGTGGGGACTTCGACGTCGTCTTGACGAAAGACGGCCTCGCCTTTTTCATTGGTGATGAGGGCGGAGCGTTTTTCCCATTTGACTTCGTCGTAGGGATGACGGCGACCGTCGGTGAAATAGCGCGAGACGCTGAGTGCGGTGGGCCGCTCGGGGTGGGCCTTGCCATTTTCTTTGGTGCGGACTTCGGGTTGTTCGAATACTGCGGCTTTTGCGGCCATTGCTCTTCCTCCTTGAGGTGGCGTGCGAGCCGTGGGCGTTTGTCGCGCTCGTTCAAAAGCGGAAACGTCCCTCGCACGGATGCAGGTTCAGGGATACTTTCGAGTTTTGCAAACGCGTCCGCAAAAAAATAAATAGCTTTGCGGCGCGCTCAAAACTCGTGCGTCGTGGATTACCAACCAAAGTTGCTAGTGCCAATCATCCCTATCCAAGAACTACCTGAAGAAGCCTTTGAGGAAGTCGCGTCCTTTTCCTCACAGGTTGCATCCGCGCGGTATTTTTCTACCCAAAATTTCAGCACAAAACGGCGGCAATATAATCGGCGGACCTGCCATTGTCAAGAACTAATTTTTATATATATGGTGTGAACGAAGATTTTTTGGCGCGATATATTGTGAGTGAACACGGGTGAGGTTTAAAGGCGAGCATGGGACAAAATCTTGTTTGTGAGAGTCATCATGGGCGAATTATACTCGTTGCGGGTCATTTTGTGACTGTCATTGCGAGCGTCTTTTTGCGAAGCAATCCTCTGAAAACCAGGAGATTGCTTTGGCAAAAAAGACGCCTCGCAATGACTCAAATTCCAACTCGAGACGGGTATAGCGAAACGAACTCAAAAAAGTGTTGGGCAGAATAATTTTTTCGAATGCTTTTTGAAAAATTATCCTGCCGCTAAATCATTCTGCCAAAGTTTTTTTCGACGAGATCTCGCTTTCAAGTCATCTCGCTCAAAGAGATAAAGATGGGGTAAACACGCAAAGATGAGCCTGCGGTGGGGGCAGCGACTCAAGATAAAGTAATGTCTCACCTGAGGAAAAAGTAGCGCGGACATCTTGTCGCAGGCAAGGATGCCTGCGCTACCACACGGAACATAAAAGAGAAAGCGCTTGACAGCCGAAAGGTCTCTGGCTATATTTGCCGCGCATTATTTTGATCAAACAACATGCGGTTTCTTTGCCCACGAAACATACGAAAAAAATTGCGTATTGCGCGGGCATGAATCGAAAGCGGCGAAGTCTTAATCATTTTGAGCAGGGATTGCTTGTCCTCGCGATTTTCACAGGCTGATCGAGAGTATCTCAAAAAAGCGCTAGCGCTCGCCAAATTGGGACGAGGTTTCGTCAGTCCGAATCCGATGGTCGGCGCCGTAGTGGTGCGCGAGGAGGAGATCGTGGGCACCGGCTATCATCGCAAGTTCGGCGGCGATCACGCGGAGGTCGAAGCCTTGCACGAAGCCGGGCCGCAATCGCGAGGAGCCACGCTCTATTGCACGCTCGAGCCGTGCAGTCACTTCGGAAAAACCCCGCCGTGTGTCAATCGTGTTATCGAAGCCGGTATCGGCAAAGTCATCATCGGCAGCGTTGATCCCAACCCTCTCGTGAATGGCCGGGGCATTCGCATTCTCCGTGAACATAGTATCGTCGTGGAAACCGGGCTGTACGAAGAAGCTTGCCGCGAGTTGAATGAAAGCTTCTTCAAGTACATCACCACCCGTTTGCCGTTTCTCACGTTGAAGATCGCGCAGAGCATCGATGGCAAGATTGCGGATCGGCACGGCTATTCGCGCTGGATCAGCAACAGCTTCGCGCGCAAGCTCACGCATCGTTGGCGTTGGCAAAGCGACGCTGTGCTGACCGGCATCGGCACGGTGCTGCAAGATGATCCGCAGCTCACCGTGCGCCATGAAATCGGCCCGCAGCCGCGCCGCATTATCCTCGATACGCACCTCCGTATTCCCCTCTCCGCTAAAGTTTTAACGGATGAACATTTGAGCCGCACGATCGTGATGATTTCTGCGGCGTGCAAAGAAGAAGAGAAAGCTGCTCTGCTCGCGGCGCGCGGCGCGCAGATTTGGCGCATTGCGCCGGGCAAAAACGGAAGCTTGCAAATGGTTGAAGTGTTGGATAGATTGGGCGCGGAAGGCATGGCCTCGGTTTTGGTGGAAGGCGGCCGCCGCGTTTTCAGCGCGTTGTTGGAAGAAAAGCTCGCGGACCGTTTGAGCTGCTTCGTCGCGCCGATCATTTTGGGCGAAGGCATTCCCGCGTTTCATGGTTTGGAAATCGGCAGTATGAGCGAGGCGATTACGTTGGAGAACCTGCGCTGGAAAGTGCTCGGCAACAACGGCTTGCTCACCGGGCGGATTAAGTATCCGGAGGTTGAATGATGATGGGAGGCGCATGACTCTTCAACAGATTCGCGCGGCTTTTCATACCGGGCGATACAAAATTACGGTCCATGCACGACAGCAGATGATTGATCGTGAGATTTATCGTGATGACTTGGCGTATGCTTTTGATCATGGGGAAATCATCCACGACGCGCCGAATGCCCGCCCGCACCCTAAAGTTCAGATTGCAGCGGAGTTGCCGAACGAACAAATCTTGATAGTCGTGGTATCGAAAGCAAGAAGGAGTCACCTCTTTCGTATTGTGACGGTCTTTTTCAGAGAGGAATAGGAGAAAGCGTATATGAAAAAAAACGGCACGAGGAAACAATCGCCAAAAGAAACTTGTGATTACTGCGGTGGCACACTCATTCCCCGAACGACTCACATTGAGTTTAGGGTCAAAGGCGAATTGATTATGATTGAAGAGGTGCCTGCAGAGGTTTGCAATCGTTGCGGAGAAAAGTATCTTTCTGCAGAAGTTGATGCCGGAATCGAGCGACTGTTGAAAAACAAGCCCACGGCCGAAAGAACCATTGCCGTTCCGGTTTTTAAATGGATGGCAGTTGCGCATGCGTGATTCCCCGATGCAGATGAGGCGTTACCCAAAAGCTTTCTGTAAGCGGATTTAATAAGTACGCGGATAAAACTTTTAGCGAGCCAAAGGCAGATAGTCATGTTCACAGGTCTCGTCGAAGAAATCGGCCACGTCAAATCGCTTCAACGCCACGACAGTTCATTGCAGCTTGCGATTGGCGCGGCTAAAGTGCTCGAAGGCACGAAGATCGACGATAGCATGTGCGTGAGCGGCGTGTGTTTGACCGTGATCGCGCACGACGCCGACTCCTTCACGGTGCAAGTGGTCGATGAAACCTTGCGCAAAACCAGCTTGGGGAACTTGAGCGTCGGCAGCCGCGTGAATTTGGAGCGCGCATTGCGACCGAGTGATCGTCTCGGCGGGCATTTCGTGCAAGGCCATGTCGATGGCGTCGCACATATCGTGAGTTTCGAAAATCAATCTTCGGGGAAATTCCTGCGCGTGGAATTGCCGCAGCCACTTTTGCCTTACGTCATTCCCCAAGGCTCAATCGCGCTCGAGGGCGTGAGCTTGACTGTGGCCCGCATCGAAGGCAATCAAATCGGCATCGCACTGATTCCGCACACGCTCGTGAGCACGACGTTGGGCGAAGCGCACGGCGGCGATATATTGAACGTCGAAACGGATTTGCTCGGCAAATACCTCGCGCGGCTGATGCATTTTTCGAAAGATAGCGGCTGGACGGAAAGAAAACTGGAACAATGGGGATACTGAAGCTTGTGGTCATCCCTTTCCACGTGTTCTCAAACTCCGTTTCGAATTTTCCCCAAAGGCATGAAACCGAGTTTCATTAGCAATAACGCTCCCAAACAGAGTTTGGGAGCGAGAATCTAATCGAAAGCTAAAAGCTGATGGCTGAAAGCTTAGTGCTATGACCAAATTCAACTCCATCGAAGAAGCCATTGCTGATTTTCGTGAAGGCAAGATTCTGATCGTCGTCGATGATGACGACCGCGAGAACGAAGGCGACTTTTGCTGCGCGGCCGAAAAAATCACGCCGCAGCTTATCAACTTCATGGCCAAGCACGGGCGCGGCCTCATTTGTGTGCCCATGACGCCGGCGCGTTTGAATGAGCTTGATCTGCACATGATGGTCGCGGAAAACACGGCCGCGCTCGGCACCAACTTCACGGTTTCTGTTGATGCGAAGCGCAACACTTCCACCGGCATTTCCGCGCACGACCGCGCGGAAACGATTCGCCAATTACTCGCGCCGGAAACTCGGCCGCATGATTTGGCGCGGCCTGGACACATTTTCCCGTTGCGCGCGCAAGAGGGCGGCGTGCTCACGCGCGCGGGCCACACCGAAGCGGTTGTCGATCTCGCGCGTCTTGCCGGACTTTATCCTGCGGGCGTGCTTTGTGAGATTATGGATGAAGACGGCACAATGGCGCGCGTGCCCAAGCTCATGAAAATCGCGGCGGAATTCGGCCTCAAAATCATCACCATTCTCGATCTCATTGAGTTCCGCCGCCGCAAGGAAAAGCTGGTGCATCGCGTGGCCTCAACGCACTTGCCCAGCCGCTACGGCGAGTTCATAATGCACGTTTATGAGAGCGACATCGAAGACAATCATCACATCGCGATTGTGAAGGGCGAAGTTTCAGACGGTGAGCCGACATTGGTGCGCGTGCATTCGCAATGCCTCACCGGTGATATTCTCGGCTCGCTGCGCTGTGATTGCGGCGAGCAGCTCGCGCACGCGCTCACGCGCATCGAGCAGGAAGGCCGCGGCGTTTTGCTTTACATGAGACAAGAAGGGAGGGGTATCGGTCTCGCGAACAAGGTGAAAGCCTACGCGCTGCAAGATCAAGGCAAAGACACGGTGGAAGCGAACGAAGCGCTCGGCTTCAAAGCGGACTTGCGGCATTACGGCATCGGCGCCCAGATTTTGTATGATCTCGGCATTCGCAAGCTTCGATTGCTCACGAACAATCCGAAAAAGATCGTCGGTCTCGAAGGCTATGGCCTGGAAGTGGTGGAGCGCGTGCCCATCGAAATTCCCGCCAACCCCGCCAATCTTCGTTACCTCGAAACCAAGCGCGATAAGCTTGGGCATTTGATTCTTGAAGAAACGGCCGAGTAGCATCATGTGGACGCAAGACACCGCCAAGCAACCCGCGAAGCTTTATTCCTTCCGCGTCGCTTTTTTCATTCTCATGCTGCTTGCCATTGTTTCACTTTTCGGATTGGCAGAAGGCCTCACGCGCTTGCTTTTGGGTGATCGCATCCATTTGCAATACACGACGAGACACCTCTTCCAAAAAGGCTTTTATGCGGCGAATACCAACGGTTGGGTGCCTCATGCTATCGGCAGTTGCGGCGGCGCGAAAGTGACGATCAATTCTTTGGGACTGCGAGGGCCGGAAATCAATTTGAGCTCGAAAGAAGAAAAGGTTTTGCTCTTGGGCGATTCGGTTTTGTTCGGTCCGGCGTTGGAAGATCATGAAACCATCGCCGAACTTTTACGCACGAGCTTGCGTGCGTGCCTCATCAATGCCGCAGTGATTGGCCACAACACTTCCGACTACGTCGAGGTCTTGCACTATTGGAAGCAGAAAACCGAGCTTGCGCGCGTCGTGGTTTTCTTGTGTCTCAATGACGTGCAGAATGATACCTCCACCGTGCAAGATCTGACGCTCACAAAAAGCCTCAATCGTCTCTTGACGCAGTTGCGGTCGCGCTCGAAATTTTATGTGTTGCTCAAAAACACGGTTTCGGATCGCAGCAAGGTTTACTTTTCATACGATCAGCAATTTTATCAACCGCACAATGCTCGCTTTATGCAAGCCATAAAAGATTTGAGCTCATTGCAGAGCATGTGCAATTCTATGAACGTTCCTTTCAACGTCGTGTTCTTGCCTTATGAATATCAGCTCAGAAATCACGCGCAGCGCGGCATCTGGTCGCCGCAAGAGTTGTTGCAAGAACATTTGCGCCAACAGAAAATAAATTGCCTTGCAATTGATTTCAGCAGTTTCTATGGTAGCCGGTCGAAAGAGCTTTATCTGTACGCGGACGGCATTCATCTTTCGAAGCGAGGGCATCAACTCGTCGCGGAGCAAATGAGGCGTATCTCAAGCCCTTGAGCTGATACTATTCGAGTTTTAGCTCATCAACTCATACCTGTCATTCAGAAGGAACCCTTTTAAGTACTGGGTACAATCTTGATATGAGCGCTGATTCGAGTGCCTAAAAAGATTCTTTCAGAATGACACGGAAGATGCGAGGGCAGTAGCCACAGGAAGACCATCGTTTTATCAAGCTGCGAACCTTCCGCGCAAGAGCTGTTAGCCCTAGCTCGAATCGAAGGCGCTCTCACCTGCGAAGACAACGACGACAAATTTCTTCTAACCCTTGCCGATGACTTTGAAACCGAAGTCGAGCTTTTGCGACGCAGCGACAAATTTCTCGCTTTTTTGAATCAAAGATTGAAATCGGCTAAACCCACTTCCATTGAGCAAGTCGAAGCCGAATTACTCAACGAATAAAACCTTATGCCCATTTTCGAAGGCCAACTCAACGCGCAGAACAAAAAGTTTGCGATCATCGTGAGCCGCTTCAACAGCTTCATCTGCGAGCAGCTTTTGCAAGGCGCGCGCGACGGCTTGTTGCGGCACGGCGCGCGCGAAGAAGAACTCAGCGTGTATCGCGTGCCCGGCTCGTATGAAATCCCGCTCGTCGCTGCGAAACTTGCCGCGACGCATCGCTTCGATGCCGTCATTTGTTTGGGCGTGCTCATTCGCGGGGCCACGCCGCATTTCGAGCATATCGCTGGTTTTGTTTCCAAAGCCATCGGCGAGATCGGTTTGAAAACCGGCGTGCCGGTGATCTTCGGCGTGCTCACTACCGATACCATCGAGCAAGCCATCGAGCGCGCAGGCACGAAAGCCGGCAACAAGGGCTGGGATGCCGCGCTCGCAGCCATTGAAATGACGAATCTGCTTCCGCAAATTGCTGCTTGATGCCCTCGCATGCATCACGTTCAAAAGCATTGCAAATTTGCAATTGAAAATTTGCAATTTAAAATTTCAAATCAATTCATCAATCACCACGGAAAAGCTTTTGCTTTTATGAACAAGACCCTGCTTTCGCTTGCTGCCGTTTTGTTGTCTGCCGTTTCTGTTCTTGCCCAAACCGTCCCCGGCCTAGATATCTCGCCTCACTTATGGGAATCCTTCACGAATCTGCGCACCGTGCGCTCGATCAAGAGCAACGCGCAAGGCGTTTGGGCTGCGACGGGCGGCGGCGTTTTGTTTTGGGATCAAGCGGGCCAGAGTTTCAAAGCTTACAAGAACACCGACGGCTTGAGCCAAAACGATGCGCGCGTGCTCGGCTTCGATCAACGCGGCCGCGTGTGGATCGGCTTCTCGAACGGCGCGATTGACGTGTTTGATCCCGCCAAAAATACTTACAAAACGATCAACGAGTTCAGAGAGAAGAGCGTTGCGGTTTTGGATTTTTTTGCGGCCGGCGATTCGATGTATCTCGCCACCAGCGTGGGCGTGAGCCTGTATCTCGTCACGCGCGATGAAGTGAAGGAAACCTATCGCAACTTCGCGGGCGTGATTCAAAGCGACACGGTGCGCAGCGTTTTTATCAACAACAACATTTTGTGGGCCGCAACGAACGCCGGCGCGGCGCGCACTTCATTGGCGCTTCCCAACTTGCAAGCGCCGGAGAGTTGGACGGTTTATTCGACCGCGCAAGGCCTGCCTTCGAATCGCGTGCTCGGCTTCACGAAATTTCAGGATCGCGTCGTGGCCGTGTGCGCAAACGGTATTGCGCAGTTCCTGAATAACAGATGGCAAAGCCTCTCCGGCAATCTCGACGGTTTTGTTTTCAAGCAGGCCGTGAGCGCAATCAATAACGGACAAGAGACGCTGTACATTGCCACCGCAAACGGCATTTATTCCAGCGCAACGCCCGGCGCTTGGCAGCCCGTTGGTCAAAACGTTGCGCAAATCACGGGCATGACCATCGACGCGCGCAACGTCGTATGGGCCGGAACTTCGAGCAAAGGTTTTTTCGAACACAATGCTGCGAGCGACACTTTGGTGGCCCGCGAGCCTGATGGCCCGGCGGCAAACGGCATCACATCCGTTGCAGTCGATGACAAGGGCAATGTGTGGTGTACTTCGGGTTTGGCTGATAATGAAGTGGGCTTCATGATTTATGACGGCCTGCGGTGGTATAACTATGGGTCCAAAGATAGCCCGTTTATTAACGATGATTGCCGCGACGTTGCTATTCTACAAAACGGCGAGCGTTGGATCGCAACCTTTGGCCGAGGCATTACTGTCGTCGCGGGCGAGCTTGGCAATTTGCAATTCTCACGCTTGGATCAAACCAACAGCGGTTTGGTGGGCATCACGGGAGATTCACGTTTCGTGCCTATCACGGAAATCAAGCAAGACGCCGCAGGCAACGTATGGGTTTGCAATTATGCCGCGAGCAACGGCAACGGCTTGGCTGTTTATACCACGGCAGGAACGTGGCGGGGTTTTTCTTCGAGCTTTCTGCAAGTCAGCGCAAACTTGGAGGCGTTGGAAATTGAAAAGTCGGAGACCACGGATCGCATTTGGGTAGGAACGAATATCGAGCCGGGAGGCAGTCCGGGCGTGAGCGTGCTAGATCATCGCGGCACGGTGGAGGTGACGAGCGACGACGTTCACGCCGGAACATTGAAGGGTGAAGACGGCTTGCGCAGCGTTGATATTCGCGCCATTGCACAAGATCGCGACGGCGAAATTTGGATCGGCACCGGTGAGGGTTTGTATTTTCTTTTTTCCGGTATCGCACGCGAACGCATCTGCACGAACATCGGCGGCAATTTAAACTGCCTCATCAATGAGAACGTGCAAGTCGTGAAAGTCGACCCGGCCAACAACAAATGGGTGGGCACGAGCGCCGGCGTTTCCGTGCTCTCAGGCTTGGACAATATCACGTTCTCCGACATTACCGTGGGCAATAGCGCGCTCGTGGCAAATTCAATCACCGACATTGCATTCAATCACAAAAATGGCGACGTATGGATCGCGACGACGAACGGCCTCTCGCGGCTACGCTCTTCGTTTACCCAGCCTCGAGAAGATTTGAATGCGCTCGACGGTTATCCCAATCCCTTTATTATCGGAGAAGAGGGCAAGCGCTTCGTCATCAACAATCTTGCCGCGAACAGTACGGTGAAAATCTATAGCATTGATGGCCGCTTGATGCGTTCCTACGCGCGCGAAGAAGTGCCGGGCGCGCAAGTGGTATGGGATGGGAGAGACGACAACGGCGAGTTCGTGCCGAGTGGTGTTTATCTTTTTGTGGCATTCATTGAAGAAACCGGCACGAGCGCGGTCGGCAAAGTTGCGGTCGTGCGGCGATGATTGCAACGACGAAACCGCGCATCGTCTCGTTACTTGCCAGCAGCACGGAAATCGTATGTGCGCTCGGTTTTGAAGATCAGCTTGTCGGGCGCTCACACGAGTGCGATTTTCCGGAAACCGTAAAGCGGCTGCCGGTTTGCACCGTGACGAAGTTCGTTACTGACGGCACGAGCTATGAAATCGATCAACGCATCAAAGCGATTCTGCAAGAGGGGCTTTCGATCTATCGCGTGGAGGCCGAAAAGCTGAAAGCGCTGCGCCCGGATGTTATCGTCACACAAACGCAATGTGACGTGTGCGCAGTGAGCTTGCGCGACGTCGAAGCCGCAGTGTGCGAGCTGATCGATTCACGCCCGATAATCGTCGCATTGCAGCCCAATGCCCTCGCCGATATATGGGCGGATATCATGTGCGTTGCCGAGGCGCTCGAGGCGCGCATGCGCGGGCAAGAGCTTGTTGAGCGATTACAACGACGCATGGCTGCGATCATGGAAAAAACTCGTGCGCTGCCGAAACGTCCGACCGTTGCTTGCATCGAATGGATAGAGCCTTTGATGGCTGCGGGAAATTGGATGCCCGAACTTATTGAAAGGGCGGGCGGCATTAATCTTTTCGGCGAAGCCGGAAAACATTCGCCGTGGATGACGCTGGAGCAACTTTGTGAAAAGGATCCCGAGATCATTCTGGTTTTGCCCTGCGGTTTCGATATCGCGCGCACACGACAAGACATGCCTGCGCTCACGCAAAAGCCGCAATGGCGGCAATTGCGCGCGGTGCAAAACCGCCGCGTCTTTCTTGCAGATGGCAATCAATATTTCAATCGCCCCGGCCCGCGCGTGGTGGAATCTTTAGAAATCTTAACCGAAATCTTTCATCCCGAAAAATTTTCTTCCAAGCATGCGGGCGCGGGATGGCAGCCACTTTAGTTGCGCGCAATGTTAGGCCGCGGCATTGATGAGTTACGATTACGTATGTTTTTATGGGCCGATGTCTCAGCGCTGCACAATCGGTCCGAGTTCGCTTTGTGCTTCAAAGAGCAGGCACAACTCTCCTATCTCTTCTCGCCTTACGCCTTTGCTGCGCGCATCACGCTACAAGCCAATAAACTCAACTGAAAAATTTCAATCGCACGTTTTGAAATCTTCATCATCATGTTGATGCCAGTTTTCACTCTCATTATTCATCATCGGTTTGGAGGCATGGCCTTTGCCTGTAGTTGCGCTGGTGCTCATGCACTGTTGGCAAAGGCCGTCTTGAAGGAGACGGCTTAGATGTTACAAAAAATTTCTCTGTTTGATTATGCGCTCATCGAACGTGTCGAGCTCGAGTTGGGCGCAGGCTTGAATGTCTTCACCGGCGAAACCGGCGCGGGCAAATCGATTCTCGTCGGAGCCATTGCCGCGTTGCTCGGCGAAAAAGCCGCGTTCAATGTCGCTCGCGAAGAGGCGAAGAAAGCGGTGGTGGAAGGGCTCTTTCTCAATTGCGTCAACCCTGCAATCAAGCGTTTGCTCAAGGCGAATGAAATCGAAGCGAGCGAGGATCACAGCCTGCTCGTGCGCCGCGAGTTTCATCCCACGGGCCGCAGCCGCGCGTTCGTCAATGACTCGCCGATTCCCACCGCAGTTTTGGATGAGCTAGCCGAGCGCCTCGCCGATCTGCACGGGCAGCACGAGCATCAATCACTCTTGCGGCCGCGCACGCACGTTGATTATGTCGACACCTTCGGCAATCTCGGTGACTTGCGCGCGTCCGTCGCGGCAGCGTATGAAGAAGCGCAAACGTTGCGTCAGCGCCAGGACGAGCTGGTGCGCCGCCATGTCGAAAGCCAAGCCCGGCGGGACTTTGAAATTTTTCAATTGCAAGAGATCAAGCAGATCAATCCGCAATTGGGTGAGGAAGAAGCGCTCGAAACCGAAGCGAAATTGTTGGGTAATGCCGCGCGACGGTTGGAATTGGCAAGTAAGGTTTGCCATCTGCTTTACGAAGGCGAGCACGCCGTGCAGGCGCAATTGAAAACTGCGTTCGAAGCATTAAATGAGTTGGCGCAGCTTGACCCGAGTTTGCAAAACCTGCTCAATGACTGTAAATCTACAGAGACGATTTTGCGCGAAACCGGCCAAGAAGTGCAGCGCTATCAAAGCGCCATCGGGTTGAATGAACATCGCCTCGAGCAAGTGCGCAAGCGCTTAGTTGATTTGCAAAAGCTCAAACGCAAATACGGCGGTAGTTTGGAAGAAGCGCTCAAGCGCTGGGAGCAATTGGAAAGCTCGCTCGCGCAGTTCGAGAACTTCGAAGCGGACGTGGCGGAATTGCGCAAACAACTTGCAGACGCGGAAAAGAAATTTGCGGAACTGGCGCTCAAGCTTTCGAAGCAACGCCAGGCTGCGGCGCAGCGGCTTGAAAAACTGGTCCCGGAAGTTTTAGCCGAGCTGGGATTACAAGGCGCGACCTTCAACGTCAACATCGCGCAACAACCGCAAGAGGGCGGGTTCGTTTCATTCAAAGATCAACCCGTCAAAGCCGGGCGGAACGGCATCGACCAAGTCGAGTTTTATCTTTCCACGAACAAGGGTCTCGCGCCCGGCCCGCTGGCGAAAGTCGCCTCCGGCGGAGAAATCTCGCGCATCATGCTCGCGCTGAAATCCATTAATGCCGAGCGCGACGAGATTCCGGTTTTGGTCTTTGATGAAATCGACAGCGGCGTTTCGGGCCGCGTGGCGCAAGCCGTGGGGCGCAGATTGCAGAAGCTGGCAGAGTCGCATCAAATCATTTGCATTACGCATCTGCCGCAAATCGCGAGCGCCGGATCTTGGCACTTCCTGGTCGAGAAGGCAATGACGAAAAGCCGCGCCACCTCGAGTGTGCGGCGTTTGCAAAAAGAAGAGCGGCCGCTGGCGATTGCCAAGCTATTGGGTGGCGAGAAGATTTCCGAAACACATTTGAAAAGCGCGCAAGAACTTTTGGCGGAGGCGGGGAATGGATAGCAGGCTCTTTTTGCTGTCATTCTGTAAGAAACTTTTTACGCATCGGGCACAAACGTAAATTGGGACATTGGGCTCACGCTGAAAAAGATTCCTCCTGAATGACAGATGAATGGGGCACTAGCCGATATAGAAAACTATCATATCTTTCTACTCAAGAATGGAGCACGCATCATGAGGAAAACACCGCGTATCTTGGGAACTTCGTTATTGTCGCTCTTGCTGGTCGTCGTCGGCCTCTTCATGGTTTGTAGCGGAAGAGTGCAAGACGTGAACTTTGAAGACGAGCTTGCCGAAGACGAGTTTATCAGCGACGAATTGACTGAAGGTGAGGAAGGAGAAGTAGTCGAAGGCGATGAAGATTTGATCGGACGTCTCGACCTGTTGGAAGCTGACGGTTCGGAGAGCGATTTCTCCGACGAATTCGCCTTTGAGGAGGAAGACTCGGCCGCGCCGACGGATGAAGCCGAAAGTTTTCTCACACCGACTTTATTCGACAGCTTGAACAGCGAAGTCGGAGATTTGAGCACGATTGCCGCGAGCAAAACGCGCACGATCGACAGTCTGCGCGCGGAGTTGCAGGCCACGAACTATCAAAAATCCGCGCAGCAATTTGCCGCGGAAACCCGGCGCAAAAACGCGAAGCCCCTGCCCGGCGGCAACGACGAATCCGCGATTTATAATTCCGAGTTCGGCGCCGCATATCAAGACGCGCTCGACGATTTTTACGTGCGCAATTATCAACGCGCGATTCGCAAGTTCCGCGACTTGGTGGCGCGCGGCGATCATCCCGAATTGGCGGACAACTGCCAATACTGGATCGGTGAAGCCTATTTCGCGATGGGCAACTTCTATCAAGCCGTTGCCGAGTTTCAAAAAGTGCTCCCGATCGAGAGAAGCAACAAGACCAACGACGCGCAGCTTATGATCGGTCTCGCCTTCATGAAAGCCGGTGAATCCGATTTGGCGCGCACGGAACTGACCACCGCCATCAACTTCGGTGAAAACTCCGAAGCCGCGAAGAAAGCCATGCGCTACTTGCAAATGCTGAACAATGCGTGATCCTCAAAATTGCTGAACGATAAAAGCCAGACCTGCGAGTCTGGCTTTTTTGTTTGTAGAGCACATGAAAACACGCTTGCGCTTCATAATCCGCTTCATTATGTTCGCTCGCATTGAATTGAAATTTGACCCCCGAAGAAGATAACCTCTATGAAGTTTAGCGAACTAGTGCGCCTCTTGGAAAAGAATGGATTCAAGCTTATAAAAGAGAAAGGATCCATTCGGTATTATGCCAAGCCCGGCCATGCCAAGCTCATCCGCGTCGATTATCACGGCTCGAAAGAAGTGCCAACCGGAACTTGCAACGCCATCCTAAAAGCAGCAGGACTCAAATAGAAAGGAGCCACAGTATGCTCGACTTAAAATACTCTCTCGTTATTGAAGCAACCGAAGACCCGACTTTCTTCGGCTTTTACTCTCCTGATTTGGAGGGCTTCACAGGCATCGGCCATTCGATTGAGAATTGTTTATATCAAGCGAAATGGGCCATGGCAGAGCACGTAGCCCTTTTGAAGGAAAAACGCATGCCCGTTCCCAAGACGAATCCTCGCGCGGTCATCCTCGTGCAAAATGAAACTCGGAAGCGACGCCGGCGTAAAGCGCGTGCTGAGCTTGCTTGAAAGCTCGCTAATCGATTTGCATTGGAAGATTGTGCCCCTAAAAAATGCGCAACGACAGCTCGGGGTTTCCCACATGAAGCGCATTCGATAAATCCGATTATTGCTGTGAACTCTCACGTTGGGAGGAAGTCCCATGTCTATCGCAATAATTGTAGCATTGGTGCTGCTCGTGGCCGGTCTGGCGTTCCCTATTTTGGCTTTGCGCCTTCGCCCCAAGCACAGCGCGCCAACACGGTCCGACGATGAAATTGTCGAAATGAAGGCTTCTCTTCTATTTCTGAATACTGCTCTACCGACTCTGCTTTTATTGATCGGCGCGTTGGGATTCGCCAGCTATGATGACATAGTCAAAAAAGTCTCTGCTGCAGTCAAAGCAGATTACAGTGAAACCATAAACAAGGCGGTTATCGACTCCTTGGTCGCGGACATAAGGATATTGCATGGCAAATCCGGAGCTGATAAAAAAGCTATTGAAGCGTTGCTTGCCACAGTCACCGTCCACTCACAATCTGTAGACTCCATTTTGCAGTCAACTCAAACCAACGCCGGTGAAATCACCGCTATTTTCGTGCAAGCGCTTCCCAAAGGTACGATCATCCCTTATTACGGTCTTCGCTACAATTTTGACAAAACCATGTGGGCGCTCTGCGACGGCAGCAACAACACGCCGGATTTGCGCGACCGTTTCGTATTGGGGTCTTCGTTTGAAAACGTCGGTGATAAAGGCGGAGAGCGCCAACACGAGCACACCGCGCGTCTGGATATCGATGGGACGGTGACGAAAAAGAGTATCGCAGATGATACCCGTTTCAGCGGCCCCTCGACCGGTTTCAAGTTCAAAGTGGAAAAGCACGAGCATGTTTTCAATATCTCGCGGCAGAAGGCGGCAATCGACGGTGCGGCTCATTTGCCACCGTACTATCGGCTGGTTTATTTGATGAAGATAAAATGAAGCGCCTGGGAAATCTCCTTGCGCCGCACTCGTCACTTCACTACGTTCGACCACATCTTAAAATGGAGTTGAACTATGATTGATGCCATACCCTTAACGAGTATTACGGTCAATCCTTCCGATCTCGAAGGTCTCATCCGTCGTCTCGTGCGAGAAGAGGTCATGCACATTTTGCGCAAACCCAATCGCGCAGTTGTTGAGTATTGGGAGCACGAAGGACCAGATGATCCCGTTGGCGATCAGCGACTGCTCGACGATGCTCTCGCCTTGTTGCAGAAGTACGAAACCAATCGAGAAGGCTGGAAAACCTTGGAAGAATTCGAAGCCGAGTTGGCAGTGGCCGAGGTGAAGAATGAGCTACCGCGTTGAAGTCTCTCCGGAAGCGCAAAAGGAGATTCGCGCGTTGTCGGGATACGTTTGCGCTCAGGCATTGCAAATACTCCGAGAACTGCAAACCGATCCGCGTCCAGCCCGCTCAAAAGAGTTGCGCGGCAAACCCGATATCTATCGCATTTGGTTGGCGAAAATCTGGCGGATCGTGTATACGATTGATGAAGACGCAATGCATGTTTGGGTTCTGCGTGTGCGAAGAAAAGAAGATATTGATTACGAAAGCCTGTAACCGTTATGTTTTGACCTATGCCCAAGAAAGTCTTCATTAGCTACAGCCACAAGCAAGGCGAGTGGGTGTGGAAAAATTTGGCGCCGTGCCTGCGCGCCGGCGGCGCTGAGGTGCGCATTGACATTGAGCGCTTTCGCGCGGGCAAAGAGGTGGCCGCGCAAATGGATGCCGAGCAAGATGCCTCGGACCTCAGCGTGCTCGTGCTCTCGCCGGAATATCTTGCGAGTGCGATGTGCCAACACGAAATGCAGCGCGCGATTGCTTGCAATAAATTCGTCGGCGTTGTGCTCGCTGACTGTACCGTGCCTGATGAAGTCAAGAAAACTTTGTATGTTGATTTGCGCGACGACAAAGCTACGGACAAATGGGATATGCTCATGCGCGAGTGCGACGCGGACTTGGGCGCAACCGTTCCGAATTGGCTGCACGCCCGCGATGAGATTGTGCGACGGCTGCATGATTATTACTCCGTGAATTTGGTGGTGCCGCGTGTGGCAAATCATTCAAAGCCAAAGTGGCGAGAGCTGCTCGCGCATGTGCAGAAAGACTACTTTCCTGAAATGGGTGAGATAGATTTGGAAAAGGGTGTCAATACCGCCCGCCACGGTTTGGTGGCTGAAATGCTGCAAGCCTGCGGCGCGAGTTTGCCCGTGCCCAAAGAGCCGGAGGATTTGATCACACTTGCCAAATACTTTGAGCAGCGCCCCACGCCTGCCCGCATTGCATTGACGCATTTTGATATGGTTGTGCATCGCCAGAACTACGAGGTCAACCTCTTTGCAGCGTTGCGCCATCTTATGACCGAGCAACGCAAGCTCGCCTTGCTCATTCACTCCCGTGCGCATTTTGTGCAATTGCTGCCTGCCAATCATCCGCTTTCTTCCATCTCCAATTTAATAACCGTCGAATTGCACGGCCGGCTATGACGCCCACTCCGCTTGATAAAATCGGTTTGCGCTGGCGCGATCATAAATCGGCCTTGTGGTGGCTGGGTTTGCTCTATCGGCGGCCAACGCAATTTCAAGAGTCCGGAAAGAATCTTCCTCGCCTCAAAAGCTTGAAAGTTGCGTTTGAGCTTTATCTCCATGCGCTCATCTACATTGTTGTGCTCTGCATTTTGGGCCGACTCGTCATCTTCGGTTTATTCGGGATTGCAGCAGAAAGAGAAACGCTGACCACGCTGGGCGAGATCATCAATTTTCACCTTTATCAAATCGCCTTTGGAATCGCCGTTGGAATCGCCGTTGGAATCGCCGGTGGAATCGCCGGTGGAATCGCCTTTGGAATCGCCGGTGGAATCGCCGCAACTAGGTTTTATTATCATCCATTTTTTTGGTGGATCACTTGGCCCAAACCACTTGGTCGTTTTTATCATTTGCACCCCCTCGCGTGGGATGATCTGTGCTCTGTGCCCTTTCCTAATTTTGACCGACTCTTGGTTGCTTTTACCGAGATAAATCCGCAAGAAGGGGCGCGAGAGATCGAGCGCTTGATTACGAGCTACCCCGCGCAAAGGCATCATGCCCTGCGGGCCAAAACCATTTTGCTCGCGCGTCAATCAACGCAAACTCTAAGTCTGTCATCTCTAAATGTGCCGGCAGCGCAATTGCCCGAAGGCAAAAAGAAATTTTTGGCGCAAACGCCTCGGCTGCGCGAGCTGATCGCTGAAATCGCGCGCCTGCAAATCCGCTTGGATACCATCTCGCGCCCAATCTTCCGCGAGCCATTGGTTCAGGCATTGTGTGAAAAGATCGAAAACTTTCGCCATCAAATTTCCGGTTTTCATGAACCGTTGGCCAGCGAGTTTCGCCAAGCCGCCCTGCACTGGTTAGAGCTTGCGCGCGAACAGTTGCAGCAAGCACAGGCCATTGCCGGCAAAGAACCCACCCGCAAGTCTTCCGCGCAGGCGATCCGGTCAATCGCGAACAAGAAGCGTTTGTGCCGCGTTATGGCGTGGTGGGAGATTTGGAAAAACAAATCATGTTGGCAACCGGCTGTCCGGGGTTGGTGCTTTATGGCCGGCGGCGCATGGGCAAATCCACTATTTTGGGCAATCTCAATGGCTTTTTACCGGACACGGTTGTGCCCGTGTCTGTTTCCATGCAAAACCCGCAAGCTTTTACTTCATTGGCAGATTGGATGGGCCATCTCGTGCAAAAGCTCGTTGCCGTGTTGCCACAGCCTTCTGCTTCGATAAGCGCGGTGGCTGATCTTCGCAGTTTTATCCGCGTGCTTTCAGATTATAATGCCCATTTGCAAGAAACCGGCAAGCGTGTGCTGCTCGCCATTGACGAATACGAAAATCTCGACCGCAAGCTTGGTGAGAAAATTTTCCCGGAAGATTTGCTCGCCACCATTCGCGAATCCATTCAAACGCATCGCAATATCACCTGGATTTTCAGCGGCAGCCATGAGATCACGGAATTAAAACATGCGGAGTGGCCCTCATATCTCGTGAGCGCGCGCACAATTGAAGTGCCGATGTTTACAATGGCAGAGACGCGGCTGTTGCTCACCGAGCCGCTGAAGTTTTCGCCATTGTTTAAAGACGAGTCGAAGCGGCCGCGTTTTGAGCCGGGGTTTTGGGGAGAGAATGGTATCGAGCGCATTCAACGCGAGGCCGGTGGCTGGCCGCATTTGGTGCAGCTCATTGCCGAAACCATTGTGGATGTGATCAATGACGATGACAAACGCCAAGTGGATGATGAGCTATTCGAGGCCGCGTTGAACAAAGCCATTGTCAGCGGCCATAACGTGCTCTATCAACTCCTGCGCGGCGAATCCACTTTGTCGGGTGAGTGGGAATATCTCTCTGCATTCCGCACACGCGAGACGCAGCCGTTGCCAGGGGAGGAGGCATTGTATGTTTCACTGCGCCGGCGTTTGTTAATGGAAGAAGCGAACGGCGAGTGGCGCTTGCGCGTGCCGCTCATGGCGAGGTGGTTGAAGCAGAGAGGGTGATGTCTGAAAACAAAAAGCTAGAGAAGATTTCTATAGCGTGTTCTTAAATTCCCCCTTATGAGTTTTGACTTTCAAATTCGGTAGTTGCTCCCCACGACATGTCATTCAGAAGGAAACTTTTTCGGCGCTGAACATCAACTCTAGTACTTAAAAAGGTTCCTTCTGAATGACATAGTATGGGAGGCGCATATGATTACCGGTTTTGATCGTCAAATTTCATGAGGGGGTGTTAACGGCGTCATCAGTCGCAAGCAGAGAGGCAATAGTAAAGAATTGCAGAACGAAAAGATGATTCTGATTGAAATCCAAACCCTCAAAAACACCCCCCTAACCCCCCTCAAGGGGGGATTTGTATTGTTATCTGCCCTTGCTATAAACCAACTGCCCGCCTGCCGCATCGATTCTCACCGCATCGCCTTTGCTCAACTCACCTGCTAAAATTCTTGTTGCCAGCTCGTTGATGATCATGCGCTGCATGAGGCGCTTCAAGGGCCGCGCGCCGAAGATGGCATCGTAGCCTTGTTGCGTGAGATAGTCTTTTGCAGCTTCGGTGAGCTGCGCGGAAAGGCCGAGGCGTTGCAATGTCGCATTCACCATGCGTTGGAATTGCACGTCCACGATTTGATGAATGTGCTCGCGCGTGAGCGGATGGAACACGATGACCTCGTCCACGCGATTGAGAAACTCGGGCCGCACTTTCTTCTGCAACGCTTGCAGTAACGCTTCTTTGGTGACCTCATAAATCTTGTCTTGATTGTCGTCGCGGAGATATTTGAAATTCTCCGTGATGATATCCGCGCCGAGGTTGGACGTCATAATGATGATCGTGTTTTTGAAATTGACCACGTGGCCTTTGCTGTCGGTCAAGCGACCATCATCGAGAACTTGCAAGAGCAGGTTGAAAACTTCCGGATGCGCCTTTTCAATTTCATCCAGCAAGATCACGGAATAGGGGCGACGACGCACAGCTTCAGTGAGTTGGCCGCCTTCATCATAACCCACGTAGCCCGGAGGCGCGCCAATCAAGCGCGAAACGTTGAACTGTTCCATGTACTCCGACATGTCGAGGCGCACCATTGCGTTCTCGTCGTCGAACATAAACTCAGCGTGCGCGCGTGCCAACTCGGTTTTGCCCACGCCCGTGGGCCCAAGGAAGATGAATGAGCCGATGGGACGATGCTCGTCGCTCAAACCCGCACGCGAACGGCGCACCGCGAACGATACGGCTTCGATGGCCTCTTCTTGGCCAACCACACGTTGGCGCAAGCGCTCTGCCATCTTCAAAATCTTTTCGCGTTCGCTTTCCAACATGCGCGCGACCGGAATGCCGGTCCAACGCGAAACAATCTCCGCAATGTCTTCCTCTGAAACTTCTTCTTTGAGCAATGTGCCGTCGATGTGCAACGTTGCGAGCTTGTCATTCAATTGTTTGAGTTGTTTGTCCAATTCCACCAACGTGCCGTAACGCAACTCCGCGACTTTGTTGAGATCGCCTTCGCGCTCCGCTTTTTCGGAAATGCTGCGCGCTTGCTCGATGCGTGTTTTCGTTTCGCGAATTTGCGAGATCGTGTCTTTTTCCACCTGCCAACGCGCTTTAAGCTGCGTGGAGTTCTCTTTGAGATCGCCCAACTCGCGCCGCAATTTTTCGAGCCGTTCTTTGGAAGCCTCATCTTTTTCTTTTTTCAACGCGACCTGCTCGATTTCAAGCTGCTTGATGCGGCGCTCGATTTCGTCAATGGCCTCGGGCATGGAATCGATTTCCGTGCGCAACTTGGCCGCGGCTTCGTCGATCAAATCAATGGCCTTGTCCGGCAAAAAACGCTCGCTGATATAGCGATGCGAAAGCGTGGCCGCGGCAACAATCGCCGAGTCCGCGATGCGCACGCCGTGATGCACTTCGTAACGCTCTTTCAAGCCGCGCAAAATCGATATGGTGTCATCGACCGAAGGCTCGCCCACGTAAACTTGTTGGAAGCGGCGCTCCAACGCTTTGTCTTTCTCGATGTACTTGCGATACTCATCCAAAGTCGTGGCGCCGATCAAACGCAACTCGCCGCGCGCGAGCATGGGCTTGAGCATATTGCCCGCATCAACTGCGCCTTCCGCTGCGCCCGCACCGACCATCGTGTGCAGCTCGTCAATAAAGAGAATAATCTCGCCCTGCGCGTTTTCAATCTCTTTCAACACGGCTTTCAAACGCTCTTCGAACTCGCCGCGATACTTTGCGCCGGCCACGAGCGTGCCCATTTCGATTTGAATGACTTTTTTATTCTTCAGAGACTCGGGCACGTCGCCATGCACGATGCGCTGCGCAATGCCTTCGACAATTGCGGTTTTGCCCACGCCCGGATCGCCCACGAGCACCGGGTTGTTCTTCGTGCGCCGCGAGAGCACTTGCACCGCGCGGCGGATTTCCTCGTCGCGGCCGATAACCGGGTCGAGCTTGTTGCTGCGCGCCAATTCCATGAGATCGCGCCCGAAACGTTGCAGCGCTTGATATTTGCCTTCGGGATTTTGATCGACCACGCGCTGGCTGCCGCGAATGTCTTTGAGCACGCGATAAATGTTGTCGCGGGTCACGCTTTGATTGCGCAAAATCGTCCCGGCGGCGCCGTCTTTTTCATCGGCAATGGCGAGCAGCAAATGTTCGGTGCTCACGTAATCGTCTTTGAGCTGGCGCATCTCGTTTTGCGCCGCGTTGAACAATTGATTGACGCGGTTTGAAATATAGACATTGCCCAATGCGGCGGCGCCGGAAACGCGCGGGAGCTTGCGCAACGCTTCTTCCAAACGGCTGAGGACGAGGCCGGCATTCGCGCCGAGTTTTTTCATGATCGCGAGCGGCACGCCTTCATTGTCATCCAGCAAGGCTTTCAGCAAATGCTCGACTTCGATTTGCTGATGGTTCAACTCCGAAGCTTGTTGCTGCGCGCGCGCAATCGTCTCTTGCGCTTTGAGGGTGAATTTATCGAAAGTCATGATTGGTCTCCGAATATCTTTATTGTTGTCAGGAGGAATCTTTTTCAATGCTAGACACAATGGTCAAATGGATTCTATTCCAGCGCTCAAAAAGGTTCCTGCTGAATGACAAATCGAGGTTGTCGTTTCAATATTTCATTCCCAACGACTGCGCGAATTTCTCAAACAACTCATGCTGTTCGGGTGTGAGTTGTTTGGGCATCTGCACTTTGGCGATGACGTACAGATCGCCGGTTTCGTTGCCGTTTTGTTTGCCCATGTTCGGCAAGCGAAACGTGTGGCCGGGGTCGGTGCCCGGCGGAATGCGCAGCTCGACCTTTTTGTCTTGCGGCGTGCGTAAACGAATTTTAGCCCCGAGCAACGCTTGCGCGAGATTCAACGGGACTTCGACGCGCACGTCCAAATCGGTATGCGCCGCTTCTTCATGCGGATCAAATGCGAAATTCTCGGCTTCATGATGCCGTTCTTCGCGCGGCGTGCGGGTCTTTTTGCGTTGCGAGGGGCCGCCGCCGTTCATAAAGTTGCCGAAAAAATCCTCGAAACCCAAGTCACGGCCGAAGCCCGAAAAGTCAAAGCCTTTGCCGGTTTGAAAGCGCACACCCGGCCCGCTGAATTGCTTCATCAATTCTTCCCAAGAAAGATTGCCGCCGCCAAACGATGCGCCGCCCAGCTTGCGGAATTGATCGTATTTCTTGCGCTTGTCCGCGTCGCCGAGCACGTCGTAAGCCTCGTTGATCTCTTTGAAACGATCTTCGGTTTGCTTGTTGCCCTTGTTGCGATCGGGATGATACTTCTTAGCAAGATCGCGATAGATCTTTTTGATTTCTTCCGCGGTGGCGCTTTCGCTCACACCCAGAATTTTGTAATAGTCCTTGTGATTCATGTTCGGCACGATGAAATTTTAAAGTGCGGAGCGATGCAAGTGCAGACGCATTTATTCTTCCACCTTCGCTTCCTCGAGCTCTCCAGTTGTTTGCGGCGCGGGCTCCATTTCCACATGAGCGTCTTGTTGTTCGTCACTTTCATAATGCCCCACGATGACCTTCGCGTGCCGCAGAACTTTATCGCGGCGCTTATAGCCGTATTCGATCACGTGCAACACCTGCCCGTCTTGCTCCGCTTCCAGCGCCGGTTGCTGCATGAGCGCATCATGCAAATGAGGATTGAAGGCTTGCCCCAACGGGCTGATCATTTCCACGCTTTCATTGATGAGCCACGCTTGCCATTTGGTTTGCACGGCTTTAATGCCTTGCGCGAGCTGCTCGTCCGCATTGGCAGTGTATTGGCTCAAGCGGCGAAAATCATCATAGATCGTGAGTATGCCGTTGAGCAAACGCGCTTCGAGCAAATCCAACAACTCGTTGCGTTCCGTTTCAGAGCGGCGTTTGTAATTGGCAAAATCTGCGGCAAGCCGTTTGAATCTCTCTTCACATTCTTGCAATGGGCTGGGGCTGAGTTCTTGTTCTACCGGGCCTGTGCTAACTGGAGCTTCCGCAGCCGAGACTTCCTCCGGCGTCGTTTCTTGCGTCTGTGTATCATCTGTTACAGGCGCATCTTCTGAGATCGGTATTTCGATGATCGTGGTTTTATCCTCTGAGAATGCCATAGAAGCTTTTCTTGGGTTAGCGGTTCAAAGCTTTCACAAATTAACCAACTTTTTGAAAAGGATCAGTAAACCTTTTTCAATTATTATACCACTACAAGCGAAGATTTGCCGCTTTGATTTTCAGGATTTATATCACGTAGAGCAAACATATTTATTTGAAAATTGCGGACATGCTGACAGAGATGGCAGAAGGCTTGAAATGCAGACAGGGAGGATTGCCACGTTGACAAAGCCTCGAAGCGGAGTGCGAAGCTTTAGCTTCGCAAAACTGAAGTTTTGCGCTCCGTAAAGCCCTACAGCGGATTTTCAGACAAGCTGAAAACCGCAGCCCTTTGGGCAGCACAAAAAACTTCAGGCAGAATGATTCAACGGCAGAATCATTCTGCCGGAAAATTATTCTGCCAAAAACTTTCAGAATTTTATTCTGACTTTGAATGCCTTATGGCCTAACGCTGGCAAAACAGAGTTGCATTATTCGAATTTTGTGCTAGATTGAATTAGCGACATGGGAAAAATCGCCATTGAGAATGCACATTGTGATGAAGCTCGCCCTCATATTCCTCGCAACTCTCTTCGCGGCCTGCCGAAGGGAAGACCCTGGCATGCACGCCAAACTTGACACCTTCACTAACTGCGCGCATCGCGGCGCCTCCGGCCACGCGCCGGAAAATACGCTCGCGGCCTTGCAGCTCGCGATGGAGGTGGGCGCGCAAATGTCGGAGTTAGACATTCAGCAAACCGCGGATGATCGCCTCGTGTTGTTGCACGATGATGAATTGGAACGCACCACGAACGGCTCGGGTTTGCTCTGGCAAAAGACGTTGGCAGAATTAAAAAATTACGAAGCCGGAAGTTGGTTCGCGCCGCAGTTTGATGGAGAGCCTTTACCCACGCTTGAAGAAGTGTTCGCGCTGGCGCGCGGCAAGATGAAGTTGAACATCGAAGTGAAACTGCACGGCCACGAGCGCGAAATTGCCAAGCTGGTAGTGGAAACCATTCGCCGCGAAAAATTTGAAAAGGAGTGCCTCGTCACGTCCTTTGGCCATCACGTTGCGGATGAGATCAAAGCGCTCGCGCCGGAATTGAAAACCGGTTATATTTTCGGCAAGGAAGAATATCACGAAGGCGTTTTCAACGGTCCGGTGGAAGTGCTCAGTGTGAATCATTATTTGATCAGTCCGGAGTTTTTGCGCAAAGCGCGCGCTGCGGGGAAATAAGTGCATGTGTGGACCGTGAATGAAAAACCGCTCATGCACCGTTTGCTGGAGCTCGGCGTGGATGCGATCATCACCAATTATCCGGATCGGTTGGCAGAGGTCATCCGCGAGAGAAAAGATCGTTTGGAGCGCAGGTAAGCGCGGAAACAAGCCGCTCATCGTTGTATGACCCAAGAGAAGGAGGAGCAAACTATGGCAGATTTATCCAATGTTCCGTGGGAGCAATTCCCGTTTGCGGCGAAGCCGGAAGATCTGGTTTCGCGCGACTTCAATGTTTTGGCCCTCACCAAATCCGAGATCGCAACGCGGCTCGACATCGTCAACACTTTCCCCAGTCTGGAAGAGCTGCATTATGCCGTTTACGTCTGCCGTAACATCATGCAAGCGATCAAAGAGGCGCTGGGACAATGCCAGGTCAATAGCGTTTTTCGCTCACAAACACTCGAGCGCGCGCTTAAAAAGAAGCCGGCGAATTGGACGAGTAAAAGCCAGCACACGCTCGGCCAAGCTTGCGATATTGAAGTGCCGGGCATGACGACGCTCGCGCTCGCCCAATGGGTCACGCAAAACCTCGCGTTCGACCAAGTGATTTGCGAATGTTATAATCCGGCGGAAGGGCCAAATTCGGGATGGGTGCATGTGTCGGTTGTGCCGCCCTCGTTGCGTCCCAATCGCAAAGAAATTCTGAGCTATGTTTTGAACCCCACGACGCGTGAATTCGAATATGTGCCGGGACTCGTCGCAAGCAGTTGAATCGTAGCGCGGATTTCCAGTCTGCGCAAGCAACCTCGGCCAAGCCGAGGTTGGAACATTTTCGGGCAGGCAGAATTTAGGAGACTTATTCATGACCAAGCTCGTGCTGTTGCGTCACGGTGAAAGTGTGTGGAATAAAGAAAATCGTTTCACCGGCTGGACCGACGTCGATCTTTCCGAAAAGGGGCGGCTCGAAGCCCGGCAAGCCGGACAACTTCTGAAAGAGAGCGGCTTCAAATTCGACCTCGCTTTCACTTCCGTGCTCAAGCGCGCGATTCGTACTCTATGGACCGTGCTCGATGAAATGGACCTCATGTGGATTCCGATTCAGCATTCGTGGCGCTTGAATGAAAGGCATTACGGCGCGTTGCAAGGCTTGAACAAAGCCGAGATTGCCGCGAAGTATGGCGAACAGCAAGTGCATGTGTGGCGCCGGAGTTTCGATATTGCGCCGCCCGGCCTCGATCTCGCGGATGAGCGTTATCCGGGTTATGACGTGCGCTATCGCGAGCTTACAGTGGGCGAGCTGCCCCGCACCGAGTCGTTGAAAGATACCATCGCGCGCTTTCTCCCGTACTGGCATCAAACCATCAAGCCGGTGGTCGAGGCCGGACATTCCGTCATCATCGCAGCGCACGGCAATTCTTTGCGCGGCTTGGTGAAATATCTCGATGACGTTTCGACCGAAAAGATCATCGAGCTGAACATCCCCACCGGCATTCCGCTGGTTTATGAATTGGATCAACAGCTCAAACCCTTGCGAAGTTATTATCTCGGCGACGAAGAAGCGGCGAAGCAAGCCATGCAAGCCGTCGCGAATCAGAGCAAGGTGAAGTAGGAATAAGCTAATTGTTCTGCCACGGCTTGGCCGTGGCTTGTTTTTTTGATTGCATGCACCAGCAACATGGCTTGGCCATAGTTTTGTCGAATTTGGACCGTCCTTTGTCATCCCTCATCAAATTCTTTGAAGGCATCGCGCTCTACGTTTTTTTCGTCGGGCGTTTTTTCGCTCAACTCATTCGCCGACCGTTCGAATGGCAAGAGACCGGACGCCAAATGTATGAGATCGGAGCCAAATCCATTCTCATCGTCGGCGTTGCCGGTTTGGCGATCGGCATGGTGCTTTCAATGCAAACCAGCAGCACTCTCGCGCGCTTCGGCGGGCAAGGTTTATTGCCGAGCATGATCGCCGTTGCGGTATTGCGCGAGATCGGCCCGATCATCACCGCGCTCGTCGTCAGCGGCAGGGTGGGAGCGGGCATCGGTGCGGAACTGGGTGCGATGCGCGTCACCGAGCAGATTGATGCCATGGAAGTGGCCGCGCTCGATCCGTTTCGTTATTTGGTGGTCACGCGCGTGTTGGCCTGCGTACTGATGTTGCCCATTCTCACGGTTTATGCCAACGCGCTCGCGCTGCTCGGCGGATTTCTTGCGATGCAATTCGAGTTGAACATGTCGCTCAAATTGTATTTCGATTCGGCGCTGCGTTTTCTGAACTTTCACACCGTGTTGCCGGCATTGGGCAAAACCGCGGTGTTTGGTTTTATCATCGGCTCCATGGCGTGTTATCTCGGCTACTACACTTCCGGCGGCACCACCGGAGTCGGCAAGAGCACGATGATCGCGGTCGTGCTCGCCACGCTGCTCATCATCATTGCGGACGTGGTGCTGGTGAAGTTCACGATTATGTTGTTTGGATAAAGAAGCAGAGGGCTGACGGCTAATAGCTGAGAGCCAATCGTCATGCAAAAACTCCCCGTCGGGTTGTCCGATTTCAAGCGGATGATCGAAGACAATTACTACTACGTGGACAAATCGCTGCTGCTCAAAGAGCTGATCGATCAAGGAGCAGTGGCTTTGCTCCTGCCGCGGCCGCGACGCTTTGGCAAGACGTTGAACCTGTCGATGATGCGCTATTTTTATGAGAAGACGGAAACGGATACGAGTCGCCTCTTTCGCCATTTGAAAATTTGGCAAGCCGGGGAAGAATACACCGGCAAGCAAGGCAAGTATCCGGTGATCTTCTTGACGTTCAAAGATGTGAAAGAGAGGAATTGGGAAAGCGCGCTGGAAAAAATTAAAGCGCTGATTCAAGCAGAATTTCTGCGTCACGATTATTTGCGGGCCGCTTCGAGCTTGACGGCCGAAGAGCAGGAATATTTTAACCGCATTGTCAAGCTCGCCGCGCGTCAAAACGCATATGAGAACGGCCTCAAGAACCTTTCCGACTTTTTAGCTCGCTTTCATCATCAACAAGTCATCCTCTTGATTGACGAATACGACACGCCGATTCAAGCGGGCTATGTCAACGGCTATTACGACGAGATCGTCGGCTTCATGCGCAACTTTCTCAGCGGCGGCTTGAAGGACAACACGGCTTTGGAAAAAGGCGTGCTCACCGGCATCATGCGCGTGGCGAAAGAGTCGATCTTCTCGGGGCTGAATAACCTCGGCGTATTTACGCTGCTGCGCGACGAATTTTCCTCTGCCTTCGGTTTGACGGAGGCGGAAGTCAAGCAGGCCGCAAAAACTTTTCAGATTGAAGAACGATATGAAAATATTCGAAATTGGTATAATGGGTATACATTCGGCAATCAAACCATTTACAATCCCTGGTCGATCATTAATTATCTCGCGAGCGCAGACAAGGAATTTCGCCCCTACTGGGTCAATACTGCGGACAACCTGATCGTCGAGAGATTACTGACCAACGCCGGCCGCGAGTTGAAAGAAGAATTGGAAAGCTTGATTCGCGGCGGCAGCGTGGAAAAGCCGATTGCAGAGAATATCGTGTTTCGGCAAATCGAGCGGCGTGAAGATTTATTGTGGAGTTTTTTGCTCTTCGGGGGATATTTAAAACCCATTTCGCAACGGCAAGACGAGAACACGGAAAGATTGTATTGTCGTCTCGCCGTGCCCAATCGCGAAGTGCGCAAAGTTTATATTGAAGTGGTCGAACATTGGCTTGTGGAAAAATTCCCCGACCGCAAACTGCAACTCATGCTCGCCGCCTTCACCGAAGGCGACACGCCGCGTTTTGAGTTGCTGCTGCGCGAAATGGTAGCGCAGGTTTTCAGTTGCCACAACCTCGGCAAGGAATCGGAAAAAGTTTATCATGCTTTCGTCATCGGCTTATTGGTGTGGCTGGGCAATAGGTATGAAATCAAAAGCGATCGTGAATCGGGTTATGGCCGTTATGACGTGATGCTCATTCCGCGTAATCCTCAAGCTGCCGGCATTATTATCGAGTTCAAAAAAATAAATGCCGCACGCCGCGAAACGAAAGAACGAGCTTTGGCCAAAGCCTTTCGGCAAATTGAAGGAAAAAATTACGCCGCGGAATTACAGCAACGCGGCATTCAGCACATTCGCAAACTCGCCGTCGTGTTCAAAGGCAAACAAGTGTGGGTGAAAGAGCGGAGCGCAGAGGGCGTAGCGAAAAGAGCGAAAGCGAAAAAGGGCAAAAGCTGACGGCTAAAAGCTGACAGCCAATCGAAGACGACGAACCAAACCGTGATCACAATCTCCAATCTCCATAAAAGCTTCGGAGAACAAAAAGTTCTGCGGGGCGTTTCGTTGTCGGTGGCAAAGGGCGAAACCTTCGTCATACTCGGGCGCAGCGGCAGTGGGAAAAGTGTGCTCCTCAAATGTCTCGTGGGTTTGATGACGCCGGATCAAGGCAGCATTCAAATCAATGACGTTGAAATCGTCGGACTCGCTCGAACGAAACTCAATGAGATCAGAAAGCGCATCGGTTATGTCTTTCAACACGCGGCGTTATATGATTCCATGACCGTCGAAGAAAATTTGGCCTTTCATCTCGAGCGGCATTTGCATTTATCACATAGTGAGCGCGATCACATCATTCGCGAGAAGCTGAGTTTCGTGGGCATGGAAGCCGCGCTGCACAAGTATCCGGCCGAGCTTTCGGGCGGCATGCAAAAGCGCGTGGGCTTGGCGCGCGCGCTCGTGCTGTCCCCCGATCTCGTGCTCTATGACGAACCGACCACCGGCCTCGACCCCATCACGACTTTAGAAATCGATGAACTCATCACGAGATTGAAAACGCAAACTGGTGTCACTGCAATTAGCATCACACACGATGTCAGAAGCGCCGCGCGCACCGCAGATATCATAGCTGTATTGCACCAAGGGGAATTCGTCGCGCGCGGGACGTTCGCAGAATTGCAGAGCAATACCCATCCCTTCGTGCGGCAATATTTTTCTTCCATCGCTCTTCTCAAAGAAACTGATGTGACATGAAAAAAAATCGTCTCCTGTGGCTGGGAGTATTCATTGCCGGCGGGCTCGGCTTGGTCATCTGGGGAATCTTTTTCTTGGCGGGCAAGGAGAAGATTTTCGAATCGACCTTTCGCTTGAAATCGCCGTTTGAAAACGTCGCGGGCTTGCGCACCGGCGCCGCGGTGCGCCTCTCCGGTATCGACATCGGCGTGATCGAAACGATTAACCTGCCGGAAACGCCGGGCGGCGCGGTGCTCGTGACCATGCGTCTCGATACCGAAGCGCAACGGTTGATCAAAAAAGATGCGCGCGCTTTGATTGAAACCGAAGGCTTGGTCGGCAGTAAAGTGGTTTCCATCGAAGGTGGATCGCTCAAAACCGCGCACGTGGAAGACGGCGACGTCATCATCAGCCGAAGCCCGATCGATCTCACCGCTATTCTGGACAGCTTCGATGAAACCGCGCGCTACATGCAATTGGTCACGCAAAGCTTGGATGACATCACCTCGCAAATCAGCAAGGGGCAGGGCACGATCGGCAAGATGGTGTATGACGATCAACTTTATGTGAAATTCGTCGACGTGGTCGAGCGCAGCGATTCGCTCTTTATCGCGATTTATAATCAAATGAATCGCATGGGCCAAGTCATCACCATCATTTCTCAATCGACCGACTCGATGTTGGCGCGCGTGCAAGCAGGTGAAGGCACGCTCGGCAAGCTCATCTATACGAACGAGCTGCACGACATTGCGCTGGCTTCCATCAGCGACGTGAGTGATTCCCTGAATTTACTCATGGGCGACATGAGGCACGGCAAAGGCTTGGTGGGGAGACTAGTGTCGGATGATACACTTGCTGCCATAGTCGATTCCACACTCACGGAGTTATGGCGTTTGCAGCAGGAATTCAACGAAGTCAGCCGTATCACTCGCCGCGGCGCATTGAACTTCGCCGAGAACATGGAAGCGCTCAAACACAACTGGCTTTTCAAAGGCTATTTCGAGCGCCGAGGTTTTTTCAGCCAAACGGAGTTTGAAACGGATTATCAGAAGCGCAAGCAGGAGCTTGCGGAGCTTGAAAAAAATTTGCAAACGCAGAAACGCGCGTTGGATGATCAAACTCGACAAGTACAACAGTTGCAAAAGGTCTTGCAGGAGCGCGCGAAGGAGTTGGAAAAGAAGCAAACGAAAAAATCGCCGGAGGAAAAATGAATGATAGAGAGAGCGCCGGTGTCTTCCAGAGCGCCGCGCAAAGTTTTTCAAGCGAAAAAGCCCTGCGTTGGATAATCACCGCCACGAGCGTCGTTTTAGTTGTCGTGCTTTTTTCTTTTCTATATTTGCATTTCATCGCGGGACATCCCCTCGTTCGATTGCTATTGTTCTATATTGTCCCCGTCCTGCTTTTGATTTTCAGTCTGATGGTAGCGACCACATTCAAGCGCGCCAGGGAGCACTGGCTCTTCAACTTGGTTGGGGGCGGTTATGCGGCTTTAGCAACACTTGCCGGATCGATCATTTTCATCGTCATATTGCTCGTGTTGTTGATTTTCTTTTAATGGAGAATTCAGCTATGGATGTTTTTCGTCAGGCCTTGCAGCATTATTCAAAAGGCTCGAACACCCGCCTTGTGATTACTTTTGCGGCTCTCGGCGGCGTTGACGCGCTCGTGTCGTTTCTCTATGTTTATTTCATCGCTCGGTATCACCAAAACAACGTTCTGCTCGGTTATCTCGTGCCGTTAGTATTGCTCGCCGTGGCCGTGTTCTTTTTGATTGCGGGTTTTCGTTCTCGGCGTGGCTGGGAAGGGTTGATCTTTGTCGTGCTTGCGATCTTCGCATTTTTTGCGGCGGTGTTCAGCTTTTTGGTGACGCTGATTTTGCTGGCCTTTGTTTATTAACCGAAAGAGGTGAGGTATGAACGTGTTTCGCCAAGCGCTGCATGATTACGCAAAAAAGTCGGACGTCAATATCGTCGGGCTTTTTACCATCGTCGGGTTGATCGCGACGGCACTCACTTTTCTTTCCGTTTATTTTATCGGCCGCCATCACGCCGACAATCTTTGGCTGCGTTATCTCGCGCCGGTGGTGTTGCTCGCCGCCGGATTGGTGTTCGTATACATCGCGCGCAGCATTCCAGATCAATGGGCGCGCCTTGGTTACGCCATCCTCGCCATCTTTTTAATCTTCGGCGCGATTGTCAGCTTCATCATTACCCTCATTCTCTTCGCCTTCTTTTTTTAATCGCTTCAACGGCCTTGCTGCTCACCGCACAACTACAAGCCGTTTTTGCGCTGACCATTTTCCCGCCCGCAAGCGATACCAATAGACACCCGCGGACGCTTCTTGGCCCTGTTCATCTTTTCCATTCCATATGATTTCATAACGTCCGGGGGTGTACGTTCCCGTGAAAAGCCGCCGCACCAATTGGCCGTTAAGATTGAAGATGGAAAGATCAACGCCGATTGCTTCTGCGCCGGGCAAATCAAAACGAAGGACGGTGTTCTGCGCCACATGAAAGGGGTTGGGATAATTCTGATGGAGCAGGAATTGCGTGGGCACGCCGGCGAGCTTGCGCAATTCCTGATCGGAAGCGCCGAGCGCGGCCTCGTGCAAGTCATCGACAAAAGTGGACAGCGTGAAGCCTGTTGCGCTCGTCGCGCCTTTATTGGCAAAGGCGACTTCAAACAAAGCCACGCTCGAGGCGCCCACCAATGGTTGCGCATGATAGCCGCCAATGTTGAGCACGCCCGGTGAGGCGGCGTGTGCGTCCAATTGCAGCCATTCCGCTGTTATGCTCGTGCGTCTCATGCCGAGAAATTCGAATTGTTCGAAAGGATATTTAAGCTGCAAGCCGAACGCCTGCAAGCCGGAAGGATTTTCCACATGAAGCGCGACTTTGAGTTTGCTCTCCTCGAGCCGCTCTTGTTGCAATGTGAGGCGATAGGATGACGCTGGTGATTTCGGCAGAGCCGTTCGCGCGAAGCATTCTTGCGGCGGCAAGTTTTGCAGGTAGCGCGTGAATATGGCCAGCGCATCGCCCGGGGTCGTAGTGCCGTCGCAGTTCACATCGGCCGCAGTCAATTCGCATTCCGAGTTTGCGGCGTCGCAGCTTGCGGGCAGAGTGCCATTGTTCAAATAGATTTGAAACGCACACAACGCATCGCCGGGCGTAAGCGCAGCATCGTTATTGATATCGCCGTGGCTGATGCAAAGGGCTTGCAGATTGAAGTGCAATACCGTCGTGCGGCCGATGCCGGCATTCTGCGCCGGACGGCTTTGAGGAACATAACCTGCGGCGCTCACTTCAATATCATAAACGCCCGGCTTCAGATTGAAAAGGGCGTAATCGCCGGACGCATTGGTCGTGGTTGCGGCCTTTTCTCCTCCCGTTTGCAATGCGCGCACGAGCGCTCCGTTGATCGGCCCGCTCGCGCTCGTGGCTCGTCCGGCGAATTTGGAACTGGGATCGGCAATCGCAACGCTCACGGTGGCGCGCGCATCCGCAGGCAACGTGAAACTGGAAAACGCAAGGCTTGAAGGATCGATGACAGTGCAGGAAGAAGCGCCGGAGAGATTCGAGCTGACCACATAAACCGCGCTATGATCAGGCAACGCCGCAATGCCTTCGGGGTTGGCGATGCTCGTGAGCGTCACGATAATTTGATCCGTGCCCGCATCGATGACGGAAACCGAATTGCTGCCGCGATTGCCCACAAAAATTTTTTTGCCATCCGCCGCGAACGCGAGCCAATGCGGTGTGGCGCCAACAGTGATCGTGCGCAGCACCGTAACTGAGGCGACATCTATCACCGAAACCGTACCAGCACCGGAATTGGCGACATAAACTTTCGTCCCGCCCGGATTGATCGCAAGGCCCCATGGACTCGCGCCCACCGGAATCGTTGCCGTGACAGTGTTGGTTGCCGTGCTGAACACCGATATCGTATTGCTGTTTTGATTGGCGACGAAACCGCGATCGCCTTCGGGTGTCATGATAATTCCCCACGGCCTATTGCCGACCGGCACTGTGGTCAAGACCGTGTTGGTAGCCGTCGCAATGACGCTGACATTGTTCGAAGCCGAGTTGGTGACATAAGCGCGGCTGCCATCGGGCAGGAAGGCCGCAGCGCGCGGATCATTTCCACCGGTGCTGAAAGAAGCGAGACGCGCTCTGAAGCCGGGGCCGGCGCCCGCATAAATTTCGAGCGCATCCGTGAAACTCGTGGGCGCAGGAAAATAAAGCCGGCCGCCGCCGGGCGAAGTTGCCAACGCATGATGTTGCGGAAACGCGGTCTGCGGGCTCCAACTATCCACGACGAGACGGCTCGCCGGATCAACCACAGGAATCATCGCAAACACGCCGCTGCCGCCGAGACTGCCGAAATAAACCGGCAACCGCGTGAGTTGATCCACGTCTTGAATCACTTTCACGGAATCCAAACGGCTGTCGTTGATGACGTACACGCGCCCGGTGTTTTGATTGATGGCAATGGCCTGCTCCAAAATTCCTCCCGGGCCGGTATAAGGTGTGATGGGAATGCGTGCGAGCACTTGCGAGGCATCATCCAACACGCCGGTGAAAGCCTTGCTCGCGTAATAAATGTGGTTGGTTGAAACGCGAAGCGCGAGCGCGGTGGTGGTGCTGGTCATGGGCAAATTGAAAAAGCTGTCGGTTGCGCCTTCGATGATGGTGGAGAAGCCATTCACTTCCACGTCCGAGTACATACGATTGCTGTTGGGGTTGTACAGGAACGCCTCGGTCGGATCATTGTCGGCAGGAATGAGCGTAATCACGCCGGTGTCGCGATCATAAACTTTGAAAGGCACGCCCACGCCGCCGCCGCGTGTAAGGTAGACTTTGTTTTCCGCAGGATTGGCGCCGAGATTCAATGCGCCCAAGCCCGCAACCGTGGTGTTGGCGAGGGTGACGCCATCCACGATGCCCAACACATCCTGAATGTATCTGGTCACGAAAACTTCATGCGTAACCGGATTCACGGCCATGGCTTCAAAGCCGCCGCCGCCATAACCGGGGATGGGAGTTTCATTGTCGCTGGCGATATCGATCTGCGTCAACCCTTCTAACGAAAGCGCGTAGACCTTGCGCAAACTTTCATCAATATCCAGCCAAACAATGCTTCTGTACGCGCCGGGAAGGTAGCGCATAAAGGCACCGGTGTTGGCGTCGAGCACTGCAATTTTTTGCGCAACACGACTCGTCACATAGAGCTTGCCGCTCGACTCATCTACCACCATGTCGTAAACCAGCCTGCCTACGAAAGTCGATCCCAGTTCGGCATTGGTGGCGCCGTCATAAAAATAAATTTTGCCGTCGTTATCATCGGCAAGAAAGACCTTATTGCCGGTCTCATAAACTGCAACCGCAGTGGGTAGCAGGCCGGGATGAGTCAACGTGCTGACCACGGTTTGGCTCCAAAGTGGAAAGGCCAAACACAGCAGCATAGCGCCGGCGGCGTGAACCTTCATGGCGTAGGAATAGAGCGTGTTTGATCTCATTGTGCTCTCCTTGTCTATTTATCCATTGGGAGGAAATCTTTGGTTGCGACTTGTCAGCGTTATGTTGAGCTAGGAGTCGCTGCGTAGCGTATTCTTCATCCCGCCTTGCGAAACAATCCTACCTTGAGGTAATCAGCCTCATTAAAATCTGCGCTGATTGGTATTTCCTCTTGCAAAACAAACCTCGGCGAGAACAGCTTAAAAAATTTTCCGCGCGGCAGCTCACGACAATTCGTGCTGGCGAGCAAAAGGCCGTTGGGCCGGAGAGCGCGATAGAGATCGGGCTGCATGGCTTCGAAGCCTTGCGCGACCGTGAAGCGTGCGCCGGACTTTTGTGACGAATAAGTCGGCGGATCGCAAATGATGAAATCGAAGCTTTCGTCTTTTTGTTTATGAAGAAACTTGACTGCATCCTCTTTGCGTTGCCGAATCGTCGTCACTTCGTTTAATGTTTGATTCTCTCTTGCCCAACGCAGCCAATGCGCGCTGCTGTCCACTTCAATGACGCGCGCCGCGCCCGCCTTTGCCGCTGCGAGGGAAAAGCCTCCGGTATATGAAAAAAGATTGAGCGCCTCATCGCCGGGCTTGGTGATTTGCCGCACGCGTTGGCGCGCGCGTTTGATATCTAAAAACAGACCCGTGCCATAACCGGAATTGAACGAGATATAAAATTGTAAATCGTATTCGCGCACGATGAAACGCTCGGGCGGCATTGCGCCGCAAAGCAATTCCGGCTCGAACTTCTCGGCCTCGCTATGTGAGAGATTATCCGGGCGGAATTTTTTGACCGCGCCGAGAAAGGGTAAATCGAACTGCGCAAGCGTGACGGCAAGCTCTTCCGCGAGACTCGGCAAACGTTCCTGCGCGCAGCCTTGATAATAAGTGAAGAGCAGATAACCGGCGTAGTAATCAATCGTCAAGCGGGGGAGAAGCTCGTGATGAGAAATTCTAAATGCCGTGCAAGCTTCGAAAAACTGGCGGCGTTTGGCAATGAGATTGGAGAGAAGCTGCGGGCTCGAGGTGGCGAGAGCCGGCTTGGATGATTTCAATTTGTGAGCAATCACGATTGCAACGCGGATTATTCGCCTGTGATCTGCTTCGGAATCTTCCCGGCAAAAAACGCGGGCAGAAAGCTCACTTGGCAATCGTTGTGTGACATTTCAAAGGACTGATTCTTGATGTAGCTCAAAATCCTTTTTGATTTTAGAAAGGAGTTTGCGCTCAAGGATAGGTGAATTCATGGCCATAAGAAAATTGTCAAACTCTGTTTTTTTGTTGGTCACGTGAAAAATTACAGAGTTTAATTTAGCTTTTCATGCAAGAAAACCAAGCGGCATTTCTCATAACGTTTTCAACACCACCAACGTCATGTCATCATGTTGCGGATGCTCTCCTGCGAACTCGCGCACGGCTTCGATGATGTGATGCACCAATTCCGACGCGGAGCTGTTCTTATAACCCTGCAGCAAATCGAGAAATCTTTCCTCTCCGAATTCTTCAGTATCGCTGTTCATCGCTTCGGTGAAGCCGTCGGTATAGAGCACCAACGTATCGCCGGGCGACATTTGCAGCTCGCCTTCAACAAGCGTGCGATTGAACTTCTCGCCGGAATCAAGACCGAGGCCGATGCCCGCAGTTTGCAGCAGCCGAGCCTGGCTTTCTCCGGTGCGAAAGACGATGCCGGGATTATGTCCTGCGCGCGCGAAACGCAACACCCGGCGCCGACTATCGAGCACCGCATAGAACATGCTCACGTACCAATTGCGCTCGATCGTGCGATACATCAGATTATTCACTTTGCTCAAAACATGTTTCGGCGAGGGATCTTCGCCCGCGTGCGATTGCAGAATGCCTTTCGTGAGCGTCATATAAATCGCAGCCGGGATGCCTTTGCCAGAAACGTCGCCCACCGCAATGCCGAGGTTGCCTTCGTGCAAATCCACGAAATCAAAATAATCTCCGCCCACTTCGAGCGCGGGGATGCAAATGCCGGCGATGTCAAAACCCGGCACAATGGGATTGGTTTTCGGCAACAGCCCGAGCTGCACGCGATGCGCAATCTCCAACTCTTTTTGCAAACGCACGCGCTCTTTAATGCGGCGAATGTGCGCCGGCTCATCTTCCGGCATATATTCGAACTCTTCGCCGCGTTTGAGCCCGATCAACGCAACCACCAACATACCGGCGAGCAGCAAGATTCCGGCAACGGCATTGCCGATGAAAAACGGCGCGGGGCTGCTCAGGAACACGCCGATTTGATTCGCGGCGGAAAAGAAAGTCATTGCGGCCATTGCAGCGAGAAGACCATAACGCCAGAACACATAGCCTTGAATCAAGCCCACCGCGAAGATTGGCAGCATGATTTGATAGGCGGAACGAAAACCGTAGGTATCGTTGAAAAAGATCATGAACGCGGCATAGAGCAACGCGCTAAGGAGAATCGCGGCCGCAGTGGACTTCAGCCAACGGCGCAGATAGGTGAGCAAGAACAAACGGAAAACCAGCTCGTCGAATAACGCGCTCATGAGGATCGTCACGAGGATGCTATAGAACGGGAGATAAAGGCTAAAGCCTCCGCCCACGCCGTTGCCGATGCGCGGGATGGCGCCGAGATATTGAATCAGAACATAGCCGAGCACGTGCACCACGCCCACGGCGATCGCGCCGAAAGCGAAACCCAACGGCAGCTCGCGCCCGAGATTCTTGCTCAACCATTTGAAGTTGAAAAGACTATCGACGCCGGAGAGTAAACTCGGCTTATCGATGCGCAAGGCTTGTTCGCCCACGGTCCAACTGCTCATCACCATCATGGCGATGAAAGTATAACCGAAAACGGTTTGCAGGCCGAATTGAATAAGCTTGGTGTTGAATTGGCTGATCGCACCCATGCCCACGCCAAAGCCGAGAGGCTCCCAGGAGTTGATGGTCAAGAGCGCCAGCGCGAAGAACACGATGGCGCCGAGCCAAATGCCGGTGCGCACGCCGATTTCGCCTTCATGATATTTGCGCAAGAAAGCGACGAGCACGGTGAAGAGCAGAACGATATAAACCGTAACCGAGACGACGTTGATGAGAATATTCGCGGACCCGACGACGCCCGAGACGGCGGTGAAGTTTTGCGGATCACGAAAGAAACGCCAGCCCGAAGCCAGTTCATTGCCCGCGATTTTTATTTCCACCACCTCCGCGCCTTCGCCAAGGTCTGGCGCCGTGCGCACGAACACGTAGCGATGATCCGTGCGTTTGGGCTTTTTCATGCTGGAAGATTCTTCCAACACGAATGCGTTGATCGGAGTATCCAGCCACGATTGCAAAGTTTGATAAGCCAATTGTTGCGCCGCGTTGCCGCTCAAAGAATCGCTCGCGACGGAGTCCGGCAAGTTATGCGCAAAGCCTCGCAGTTTGCCCGTCGCAGATACTCTGAACGAAAAAGTTTCGCGTTGTTGGTCTTTGGGGTCGTTGCGATAGAACTCGAAGTGCCAATTCGAGAGCGGCAATTTATCTTCGCGCCCGAGTGTGATGACCGGAGTGATGCCGAACCTGCCCGTCAAATAATCCAGGGCCGAGCCGTCATAAAGAAAAAAAGCGTCGCAAAAGAAACCCTCCACGTTCCATTGCTGTTGCTCAAGGGCTTTCTCTACGACGGCGCGTGCTTGCGCGCGAGTTATTTGAGGACTGCCGGCAAAGAAAGGATTCAGAAGAGGCATTAAATAAGCAGCGAGGGCGAGGCTGAAGAGGGCAGTAAGAATCAACAAAGCGTAGCGCGAGAGGGAGCTTGGGTTCATGCGTTCTCCGTTCGTCCGGCGAATGTGCGTTCGGCAATCTGTGGGCGAGAAAATACATTCGGTTTTACCTGAAATCAAAACAAATGTTGCCGGGCGGCAAATAATTCTGAGCTGAAATCATAGGCGCCGGGCTTGACATCGGAAAGAATTGTTGTTAGCTTGCGGTGTAATGGTTTTACGTATCTTGAAAAGCTGCGAAAGCTTCGTTCATGAAGAGACTTTTTGAGTTGAAGGTATTGGCCCTCGTATTTTTGGTTTGTCATTGCTCGCCGCAAGACACTGACTCTCAAATGCAATCATCAAAGAACCCCGCTCCCACTGCGCCAACGATTCTCGTCGGGGCGAAGCCTTTGCGCGTCGAAATCGTGCAAAACGACGAAGAGCGCATGCGCGGCCTCATGGATCGCGAGCAGCTTGCCGAAGATCAAGGCATGCTGTTCGTATTCGAAGAAGCGCGCGTGCAATCGTTCTGGATGCGCAACACGTTCATCCCTTTGGACATTGCGTTCATCGATGCCAACGGAAAGATTATCGACATCCAACAGATGGAGCCGTTAGACGAAACCAAAAGCTATCGCTCACCCGGGCCCGTGCCGTATGTGTTGGAAGTCAATGCCGGATGGTTCGAAAGGAATGGGATTAAAGTGGGGGAGAGGGTGAAGTTTTGAGAGGCAGAAAGTAATTTTGCAGGCAGACTTTGATTTTTTTCAAAAAACATTTTAACCGCGAATCAACGCCAATGTTTTTTCATTTGAGATAGCTGGAACGCATGAGCGGTTATTCACTCTTTGGATTCGGCTCGTGCCGGATGCAGCAGTGCTCAGTCCGTCGCGGCGAGCTTACCGCAATGAACTGATCACTGGTTACTGCTCACCGGCGGATTTTTTATTCCACCTCCTGCAGCGTCACCCGCACCATCGTCTCCGACTTGTCGCGCCGAACTTTGACGTTGACCACGTCGCCCACTTGATACTTCTCCAGCTCATTGCCGAGATCATCAAAATTTTTCACGGGTTGATCGTTGACGGCGATGATGATGTCGCCCAAACGATACTCGCCCCACGAATTTTCAGATAGGCCCTTCAAGCCCGCGCGATACGCCGCGCTGCCGCGCTGAACGTAAGCGACGACCGCCCCCTCGACGCCCCATCGTCGCGCCACGTATTCCTGCACGATTTGCACACCAAGGCCCGGGTGAATGACCTTGCCGTATTCGATCAATTGCGGCACCACGCGACGCACAATATTCGCGGGAACGGCGAAACCAATGCCCGCGCTTGAGCCGCTCGTGCTATAAATCGCGGTGTTGATCCCGATCAGCTCCCCGCGCGAGTTCAGCAACGGCCCGCCGGAATTACCGGGGTTAATCGCAGCGTCGGTTTGAATCACGCCTTGAATCGTGCGATTGCTCACGGATTTGATTTCGCGTCCGAGCGCGCTCACCACGCCCGTCGTCAAAGTTTGGTCAAGCCCGAAAGGGTTGCCGATCGCAATCACTTTTTGGCCGACGCGCAAGCCTTCGGAGGTGCCGACAACAACGGGATGCAGCTTCGCGCGCGGCGCGTCAATGCGCACGATTGCAATGTCTTTGCTCGGTTCTCCGCCCACCAACTCCGCGTCATATGTCGTGTTATCGTACAAAGTCACGCTCAATGCGTTTGCGCCTTGCACGACGTGATAGTTGGTGACGATATGGCCTTTCGTGTCCCACACAAATCCGCTGCCGCTGCCTTGCGGCACTTCGAAAACGTTCATCGAGAAGAAATCGCGTTGCAACGCTTTGCTCGTGATGAACACGACCGAAACCGAAGCGTTTTGAAAAACGTCGATCGTATTGCGTTCATCTTCCAATAATGCGTTGGCCGAAGGCTGCGCCGTCACAGAAGTGACGGTTGCGGCAATGGGTGTGGTGGTTGAAGTCGATTCACCGTTGTCGGCGGTGTGAAAGAAAACCGTGGCGACCGCGATGCCGAGCGCCACGCCGAAAATCAAACTAGGCACTAAAGAAGACCGGGACTTTCCCATGTGAAATTTTCCTTATCAACTCATTTCATGAACGTTTTGTACTTGGCGAACACGTCGCTTTCTCCGGATTCCATCGGCCCGGAGGTTTGTTTGACGGCGATAATGCGGCCCTCTTCCAAACTGAGATGAATGCGAAACTCGCGGCCGCCAATCGTCTCAATGAGAATCGCTTGCCGGCTCGGGCTGAAAAACTCCACTTGCAAATGCTCCAAATCAAGATTGAAACGCTGCGCCACCTGCTTGATATCCTCTTCAAATAAGCCAAACCCGAATTCCGTGTAATCCATTTTCATAAGGACCTGACTTTCTCAACTAGAATTTTATGAAAAGAATTAAGGAGCCATAAAGTAATGTGATGTCGGTTGCCTGCGCGCACAAAGGGTGGGAGAAGAGGCCATATTTCGAACGGTGTCGAGCAGTTTCGATGCAAAGTTGCGCGCGCACAATGAGCGCGCGCTTCACCTCGCGAAAGAATATAACCGAAATCTTTCCGAAGGTGCAAGGATTTTTTCCGAAAGGTTTTGAAGGCGGAGATTATGAAAAGAAAAACCGAGGGTCGGATTACGCGTATTCAAACGCAAGCTCATCGCGCAGACTTACTACTCTGAGCACAAAATAGGCTACACTTCACACCTCTAGCGCTGTCATTCAGAAGAAATCTTTTTAAGTACTCGGCAATATCTCCAGCGAGTAAAAAGATTCCTCCTGAATGACATGCGAGGATGGAAAGTGTAACCTATATTTCGCTCGAAGTAGTAGGCTCGGCAAAGGTCTGATGAATTTTGATTTTCAAATTCGGCAAACGTTCGTAGCCCCGGCCCCTTGTGGGCCGCTATTCGC
>Ga0247727_10001490_pt1 | contig 55572 bp, 50 predicted proteins | sample WisWelCaveWW1625_FD_202498 | JGI IMG/M metagenome (GOLD analysis project Ga0247727, IMG submission 202498) | Biofilm microbial communities from Wishing Well Cave, Virginia, United States - WW16-25 | ecosystem: Environmental > Aquatic > Deep subsurface > Groundwater > Cave microbial mat | place... | reverse complement strand
ATCGCCGCTGGCGGCGTTGCGCCTCCTCCGAGTATTGCAGCGAATACGCGTCGTCGGCGCGCCTTGCCAGCGACGATCCATCACGGCGCCTTGTTGGCGCTACTTCGGGGAAGGAACACTAGTGCCCCCTGGCGTGAAGCTGGAGCTGGAGCTGGCCCAAGCCCTTCCGCACGTCGAAGCCGACCGGCAGCAGATCGGGAAGGTGCTCGTCAACCTGGTCACCAACGCGGTAGAAGCGCTGCCCGGTGCCGGGCAGGTCCGCATACGGACCCGGGTGACGCCCGGCGACGCGAGCACGACTCCGGACGCGTCGCGGGTCGAGTTGGAGGTCGCGGACGATGGCTGCGGCATGGATGCGGAGTGCCAGCGGCGCGCCTTCGATCCCTTCTTCTCGCGCAAGTTCCCCGGACGCGGGCTGGGGCTGGCCGTGGTCCAGGGCATCGCTCGCGCCCACGCCGGCCGAGCGCTCATCGAGAGCCTCCCCGGGCAGGGAACGACCGTGACCGTGGAGCTTCCCGCCCAGCTCGAACGGGTGCTGGTCCTGCAGCCCGACCGCGGCGCCCGCGAGTCGATCGGGAGCTGAGCGCGACCTGGCGGATCCGAGGTGGACGATCCCCTCGCCCGGCACGAAGCGCGCCTGGGGTAGAGCGGGCGCCTCTTACCCAACCGTTTCTGGGTCCTCGCGCGCGCCCACCGGTAGCGCGAGACAATGCTGGGCGGAGGTCGGAACCATGCTCCATTCGAACGCGACCCGCAACACGCGGCGCGAATTCCTGGCCGCCGGCGCCTCGCTCGTCGGCCTCGGACTCGTTCCCGGCGGCGCTTGCGCCGCCCCCGGAACGCAGGCGCAACGCCCTTCGTCCGACGCCGACGAGCTCGACGAGGGCTATGCACGCATCGCCGCGCGCTTCCCCGACGCGAACTTCCACGCCTCGAACCACGCGCCGATGGTGGCCGAGGTCCTGTTCGTTCTCGGACGCGCCGAGCGCATCGAGCCCTGGCTGGACGAGAACCTCGACGACCACGTGCCGGGAAAACCCGCGAGCGAGCCCATCGACCCCGCACGCTGGCGCGCGGCGCTCGGACGGAACGAGCGCTTCGCGGACTGGCAGGCGTACTTCCGGAACGCGTTCGAGGAGGCCGACTGGCGCACGGTGCTCGGCACCTGGGTTCCACGCCTCGCGCCCGGGCTGGCGGGCGCTGCGACGCACGGTCTGATCCGCAGCGGGCACGCGGCCCGGGCCCTGGCGGCGCGTGAGAATCCGATCCGCAAGGTGGAGCTCGCCACCGGACTCGCCTATTGGGCCGCGAGCTACGTGGAGCTGCCCTGGGACGGCACGCTCGCGCTCGAGTCGAGCGTGAGCGCGGCGTTCGCGAAGGTCGCGCCTCGCCGGCCCGAGCTCGCTCCGCCGGAGGGCAACATCGTCACCGGCCTGCGGGCGCTCCAGGAGACGCCCTCCTTCCGTTCGGTGGCCGGGTTCGTCGACCCGAGCGAGCCCGAGCGCCTGCTCTCGGAGAGCGCCTCGGTCTTCGCGCGCGCCTACCTCCGCAACCCCGATCGGCGCATCGCCTTCGTCCACTCCATCACGGCACCGAGCGCGTTGCGCTTGCTCGCGCCGTACCTCGACGCCGAGTCCCTGCGCCTCGGAGTGCGCTACGCCTGGCAGGCGGCCGCCGGGTTGTACGCCGTGTACGGCGATCCGAGCGGGAGCGCTCCGGCGGAGAGCGAGCCCGCCACGGTCGAATCGATCGTCGCGCGTGCGGTCGAGACGGGCGGCACGCACACCCTCAAGCTGACCGAGGCGTGCCTGCGCGAGCACGCGCTCTCGCGCGACGCCGCCCTGTTGCTCGCCGCGGACGACGCGATCCGGGATGCCCGGATGTGAGTCCGCGCGATTCGGCTGCGAGACGAGAGCTCACTCGGCGCTCTGCGGCGGTTCGGAACCCGATGCCAGGAACACCGAGGCGGCACCTCGCCACGCCTCCTGTCAAGTCGGGCATCGAGGGTCTTGGCTCTGCCGGACGAAAGGGGGCCGGGCGCGTCGCTCGGGCGCCAGGAAGAAACACGCGGCGCCCGCGGCCAGGTGCTTCAGGGTGTGGCCGCTCGCGACGCCCAGCAGGGCGAAGAGCTGGTGGTCGAGCGCCTCGCAGCCCTTGGCGGTTCCGTAGAGCGCGAACGCGACGAAGAGCCGCCGCTCGTCGAGCCGACCCGGATAGAAGACGAGCAGGAGCGGCAGCGCGACCATGGGCACGGCCTGCACGAGCGCGTAGGGGCGCAGGTCGCCCCGTCCGGGCGTCTCGCCGCCCAGGTACCAGAGGAGCGCGGTTCCCAGGCCGAAGGCGAGGAGCGGTGCGAGCGCCGTGCGCGCGAGCCCCGGCGAGATGCGATCGCCGAGGACGAGCGCGAACAGGGACAGGAAAGCCACGGTGATCGGCAAGCGGTCGACGAGGAGCCGCGATTGACTCGGGTCGAGGTGGAAGAAGCTCGATCCGAACGCCACGGCGAGGAGGGAGGCGAACAGCACGAGCCCCGCCGGTCGGAGCTCGCGCTCGAGCGCCCGCGCTCGAGCGAGGCCGAGGATTCCCGCGAGCGCGAAGGGCAGGTTCGAGAGGACGTCGAACGCGTTCGGGATGCCGAGGAACGTGCGGCGATCGGCGAGGCCGCGGGGACCCGGCCACTCGGGGAGCTCCGGCAGGGACAGCACGACCAGGGCCGCCGCGGCGCAGGCCGCGATCAGGATCCCCGCGCGCAGGGCGGGCGCGAGCCCGCGCAGCCGGGAAAACGACGACGTGGCCAAGCGCGCACAGGATAGCGCCTCGGGGAGTTCCTCCGGGCGCGGTTGCCCGAGCCGCGAGATTGCCGGAACGGCCGGCGGAGTTCAGAATCCCGCCTCGCTCGGCGACGTCCGCGCTCGAGCGACGCCCCGCCATGCTCACCCCGAACGTCGTCCCCGATTTCACCGGCCTGCGCGTGGCCGTGGTCGGCGACCTCGTCGCCGACAACTACCTCTACGCGCGGCCGACGCGGCTCTCGCGCGAGGCGCCGGTGATGGTCCTGCGCTACGTTGGCGAGGAGATCGGCGCGGGGGGCGCGGCGAACGTCGCGCGCAACCTGGCGGCGCTCGAGGCGCGCGTGCTGCTGCTCGGGGGCGTGGGCCGCGACGCGAACGGGCGCGAGCTCCTGCGCATCGTGGCGAAGGACGGGATCGACGTGGCCGGCGTGAGCACGGTCCCCGAATGGGTCACCCCGACCAAGACGCGCATCCTCGGCGCCGAGCCGGGGCGCATGATGCACCAGGTCCTGCGGGTCGATCGCGAGCCGGAGGCGCCGCTCGCGCGCAAGGTCCGCGCCGCCCTGGCCGATTCCGTGTGCTCGCTCGCCGGCCGCATCGACGCGCTGCTCGTCTCCGACTACGGCTACGGCCTGGCGGACGGCGAGCTCGCGCGCGCCGCCCGGGCTGTGCGCGAGTCGGGCGCGATCGTGGTGCTCGACCCGCGGCGCGAGCTGGACGCCTTCCACGGGCTCAGCGCCTTCACGCCGAACCTGGGCGAGCTCGCGCTCGCCACGAATCGCCCGCTCGAGAGGCTGGTCGACCTGGCGGACATCGCCGCGGCCGCGAGCGAGCTCCGCGCGCGCGCGCGTCCCGAGCAGCTGCTGGTCACGCTCGGCAACCGCGGCATGGCGCTCTTCTCCGACGACCACCCCGAGGGCGTCACGGTGCGCGCCTCGGGCTCGGATTCCGTGGTCGACGTCTCCGGTGCCGGCGACAGCGCGGCCGCGGTCTTCACCCTGGCGCTCGCCGCCGGGCTCCCGGCCCCGAGCGCGATGCGGCTCGCGAACGCGGCCGCCGGCGTGGTGGTGATGGAGCACGGGACCGCGACGTGCTCGCTCGCCGCGCTGCGCTCGGCCCTCCCGGACTCGCCGCAGCCCGCGCGGTGCTCGCCGGCCTTGCGCGGATGAGTCCCGGCGGCATCAGCGCGGGTTCCCGCCGCGGCGGCGTGTTCCTCGACCGAGCGGAGCTCGCCGCGCGCCTCGCCGAGGGCCGCGCGCGGGGCGCATTCCGCCGCGTGGTGCTCGCGAACGGCTGCTTCGACCTCTTGCACGTCGGCCACGTGCGCTACCTGGCCGATGCGCGCTTGCGCGGCGACTGCCTGGTCGTCGCCGTGAACACGGACGAGTCCGTGCGGCGTCTCAAGGGCGCGGGGCGTCCGCTCGTTCCCTTGCAGGATCGAGCGGAGGTCCTGTGTGCCCTCGGGTGCGTCGACTTCGTCGTGCCCTTCCACGAGCCGACCCTCGAGGCCACGCTGCGCGAGCTCTTGCCCGACGTGCACGCCAAGGGCACCGACTACCGCGCCGACACGGTTCCCGAGCGCGCGGTCGATCTCGAGCTCGGGATCGAGATCGCGATCTGCGGCGATCCGAAGTCGTGCTCGACGAGCGGGCTCCTCGCGCGCCTGAGCGATCGAGGGGATTCGTGAGCCCGGACTCCGCGTGCGGGGAGCGCCGCGCGACGCCGCTCCTCCTCCTGCTCGGGATCCCGATCGGTTTCGCCTCGAGCCTGCTCGGCCTCGGCGGGGGGATCTTCGCCGGCCCGCTCCTGCACTACCGTTTCGGCTTCGACCTGCGGCGCGCCACCGGGACGGCGCTCGTGGTCGTGCTCGCGACCACGCTCTCCTCGACCGTGAGCGAGCTCTTCCGGGCCGAGTCCCCGCTGCTCTGGGACGTCGCGCTCGCCCTGATGGCGGGCGCGCTCCTGGGCGCGCGTCTGGGCTTCGCCTTCTCGGAGCGCGTGCCCGAGCGGACCCTGCGCGCGATCTTCGCGCTGCTGATGCTCGCGCTCGCCGCGCGCGTGCTCCTGTCGCGCGAGCCGCGGGCGGTGGCCGGCGCGGAGATCGCCACGGCCTGGACCTATCCGTGGGCCGGCGCGGTCGGCTTCGTCGGGGGCTTCGTCTCGCCGTTGCTCGGCGTGGGCGGCGGGCTCGTCATGGTGCCCGGGCTGCTCTTCGTCGACGGCCTCGGCTTCGACGCCGCGCGCGCCGCGAGCCTCGCCGCCGGCGCGGTGGCCGCGGGCCGCGCGCTGCTGCTCAAGTCGAGCGTCCGGCGCGTGAGCTGGCCCCACGGGTTGCTCTTCGGCGGCGGCGCGCTGCTGGGCGGAGCGGGCGCGGTGCTCGCTCTCGCTCGCGCGCCCTTCCTCCTTGCGGCGGCGCGCGTGTCGCTCGCGGGGCTCCTGCTGCTCCTCGCGCTGCGCTTCGGCCACGACGCGTTGCGCCGGGCGCGTCAGGCGTAGAGTGCTATGGCCGCAGCCTCAGATCGCCCAGGATGTCCTCGATCTCCTCGAGCGCCGAGCGCAGGTCGTCCGCGATCTCCTGGGCGATCATGTGCGGCTCCGGCAGCGAGGCGGAGTCCTCGAGACTCTCGTCGCGCAGCCAGAAGAGGTCCAGGCTGCACTTGTCGCGTGCGACGATCTCCTCGCAGGGAAACGCACGCCAGCGGCCGGTCGGGTTCGCCTCGGACCAGGTCGGTGCGCGCTCGACACGCTTTCCCGGGCAATAGCAGGCCACGAACTCGTCCAGATCCGGGCGGCTCAACCGATTCTGTTTCAGCGTGAAGTGCTGGTTGGTGCGCAGGTCGTAGACCCACACGGCCTTCGTCCAGGGTTCGGCCGCTCCGGGCTTGCGGTCGAAGAAGAGCACGTTGGCCTTGACGCCCTGCGCATAGAAGATGCCGGTGGGCAGGCGCAGGAGCGTGTGCACGTCGCACTCCGCCAGGAGCTTGCGCCGCACGGTCTCGCCCGCGCCGCCCTCGAACAGCACGTTGTCCGGCACGACCACGCCCGCGCGCCCGCCGATCTTCAAGAGCGAGCGCACGTGCTGCACGAAGTTGAGCTGCTTGTTCGAGGTCGTGGTCCAGAAGTCTGGCCGGTTGTAGGTGACCGACTGCTTGTCGCTCTCGCCCTCCTCGTTGACCACGGTGATCGAGGACTTCTTGCCGAAAGGCGGGTTCGTGAGCACCACGTCGGCGATCGCCGCGGGCACCGCGCGCAGCGCGTCGTCGGTGCGGATCGGCGGCTCGCGCTCGTCGTCGTCGGGCCCGATGCCGTGCAGGAGCAGGTTCATCGCGCACAGCCGGCTCACGCCGTCGACCAGCTCGACTCCGCGTAGCGCGTCGTAGCGCAGGTGCTTCTTCTGGTCGCGGTCGAGCTCGTGGTGCTTTCGCACGTGCTCGTGCGCGGCGAGCAGGAACCCGCCCGTGCCGCAGGCCGGGTCGACGACGACCTCGCCCGGCCGCGGCCTGACGCAGTTCACGATCGCCACGATCAAGGGTCGTGGCGTGAAGTACTGCCCCGCGCCGCTCTTCGTATCCTGGGCGTTGCGCTCGAGCAGGCCCTCGTACGCCTCGCCCTTCACGTCGGCCGCCATCGCCGACCAGTTCTCCTTGCCGATCAGCTCGACCACGAGCTGGCGCAGCTTCGCCGGGTCCTGGATCTTGTTCTGCGCCTTGCGGAAGACGAGCCCGAGCATCCCGCCGGCCTCGCCGAGCACCTTGAGCGTCTCGCGGTAGTGCTCCTCGAGCCGAGCACCCTCCTTGTCGGGCGCCGCCAGGTCCTTCCAGCGATAGCCCGCCGGGATCGGCTGCACGCCGCCCTCCGCGCGCTCGTCGGCCATCTTCAGGAAGAGCAGGAACGTGAGCTGCTCCAGGTAATCCTGGTAGCTGAGCCCGTCGTCGCGCAGGACTTGGCAGTGCCCCCACAGCTTCAGGGCGATGCGGTTCGAGGTGTCGGTCATGCGGCGGTCCCCCTCGGGGCCGTCGGTCGATCGAACCCATCGTAGGGCCCCAGCACCTCGACGACGCGCTGAGCAAGGATCTCCTGAGCCTCGAGGGCCCAATCTTGCTTGCCGGTTTCCGCGTTGAGCTGCGGCATCAAGCAGTGAGCGGGGTTGTCGACCTCGGGGGCCGGGACGACGTCCAAGCCCGTTGCCCGGACATCGCCGGTGCGCAGGGAGGCGAAGTACGTTCGCTTCCCCGGGCCGCGATTGGCCGCCTCACGCGGCGAGACGATGAACGCTCTGCGCAGGACAGACAGCCCGTTTCGGTCGCGCACGGGATGAGGGCGGAAGTCCCGCGGAACTGCCCGGAGCTGGTACCCCATCGCGACGTGCTCCTCGCGCCAAGGGATCCGCCGGAAGACGAGCTCGTGATCGGCGAGCGGTTCGTACGGAGTCGGCATCGGAAGACGGGAGCGTGAATCCGGGCACCTTGTAGGGGGAGCGATCCCGCCGCTCAGGACGAGAGAGACGAGAGTGGCAAGCGACGAACGAGTCGTGTCCCCACGAACACCCGTAGCTCTGCAGCTCCGTCCGTCTCGATCTCGATCTCGACCAAGCCCTGCGGACGTCGCCACTCGAAGGCGATCCCACCGTCACCGGTCGGGCTCATGCGCGTCGCGGAAGGACCGCCGGCATCACGTGATGCGCGGGCGAGGTCGAGCGCCAGACCGATGGCTGCCTGGGACGGAGCGTCGTAGTCCTCATCGATCGCGCGGCGCGGGTTGGCCTGCCAACCGCGAAGCATCTCGATCATCGCATTCCATTCGGCGAACCGATGCTCTGCCTGCGCCACCTCGCGCGCCGAGGGTGCGATCGCTGTCACGACGCGGGAGAAAGGAGCGCGCGACTCCAACATCGAATCGTTCGGCTTGACGAGCATCATGGCCTCTGCTTCCAGTGCTTGCGTGCCGCTTCCGAGGCGGCCTCCCCGAAGGTACGGACGATCGCCTCGTGGCCACGGTCGAATCCCCGGAAGAGGGCTTCGAGGTCAGGGGTTGCGGCGAAGCCGCGTGCAACGAGGCGCTCGAGCAGAGTCTCGTCCTCACCCGAGGCCGTGCGCGCGCGGTGCTGCAGGTCGATCGTCAGGTGAGCGTCCGAGCCGAGCGCATACCGCCAGCGCCCCTCGAGGGTCTGGAGCGGGCCGGCCGAGGGCAGGCTCATGGGCCCCAGGAGCGCGGGCAGCACGGCGTGCCAGTCGGCCACGGAACTCCAGAGACCGCTCGAGCGGTCGATGAAGTTCACGTACGACACCTCCCACAGTCTCGGGCGCATCTCGCCGAGTGCATGGGTTTGAAGGAACTCGCACCAGGCCTGCCAGAGCTCCGTGAACTGCTCCTTGCGCCGCTCGTAGTCCGGGTATCTCGCTCCCGCGCGGAGCTCGTGCCAGTTCAGGACGAACCAACCGTTCTCGAGCTGGAGCAACCGGTCCTGGACTCGGTCGATGGCTCGCAGCCGCAGCCCAGGTGCTCCGGAGACTTGCAGGCGCAGGGCAGGACCGGCCCAGTCGTCGAGCTCCGGTGGCGGAAGCTGCCCGATCGCCGGCACTTCCGGCACCGGTTGCCAGTCTCCACCCAGTCGGGCCAGGAACGTCCCCAGGTGTGCGACGAGAAGCTTCGGCAGCGGATCGAACTGGACCCCGAGCAGGGTTTCGTTCACCGGAGGGCTGTCGTACTTCGGGAGAGGGGCGGACATGGACGCGGTGGGTTGTACGAAACGGCCCGGCGGCTTTCGAGTCGGACTCAGGTGAGGGGAGCGATGAGGACGGGACCACGACCCCGTCGCCCGGAGTTGGTTTCCACTTCCAAGGGATCCCCGCCCCGGACCTCCTGGGGGAGGCGGCGATCAGGGGACGGTCAGGCGAGCGCACCCGGAGATGCGGACTTGCGTCCAACATCCGCGTCGAGCCGATCGGCCGAACACGCTCTCTCGGAACGGGTTAGGAACGGCAAGCCAGCAAGGCAAAGGTCTTTGCCTTAGCCCTGCTTGGCCCGGGCGCCCCGGCTCCGCGGGCGCCGCGTCTGGGGCCCGAGCGAGGGGGTGGATGCGGCGGATCGCTCGGCGCGGATGCGGTCGAGGAGGACGCTTGCGGGTTCGTCGCTCGGGTCCTGGTCGACGAGCTTGCCCTCGAAGGCCCACTTGAGGATGGATTGGCGGAGGCGGTGGCAGCGGGTGAGCTGAGTGGTCAGGGAATGTTCCGCGTCGTCGGCGACCGACAGTCTCCTCTCGACCTCCTCGACGATGCGGTGTTGCTCTGCGATGGGGGGAAGGGGAAGGGGGATGCTCTCGACTCGAGACTTGTTCAATGCGGGCTGGTTGCCGCCGGAAGCGATGGACCGTGTTTGATCGTACCGAGACATCAGGAAGTAGTAGGTGAACTCGGGCGGAAGGCCTGAATCGGAAACGCGAATCGCAGCCGCGTTCTGGTTGTTGCAGGCGTCGATATCGAGGATCGCGCACTGACCACGAGTTCGCCCTTCACCGATCATCCCGAGTAGCACTGTGCCTCGTGGATTGAGCTTGGTGGACGCATTCTCCAATCCCGCTTGCGTGATCGTCTCCCTTGTCTGCTTGATCCTGCAGAACGCCACCTCGCCACTGCTGACCCACGGGATACTCCCACCCCAGTAGTCGGGCTTTCTTCGACTAGGAGTAGCCCCGACGACTACCTCGAAGGGCTGTCCAAGCGTCGTCCAAGTCCAGCCCTCCGGAAGCTCCGGCACAACAGCCGCGTCCGGGCAAACCACCTCGACGTACTTCGCCTTCCACGCATCGTTCTGCGGTTCCTTGCCCTTGGCGTGGAGCCTGGCGAGCTCGGCTTCTTCCCAGCGGCGGCGGCGTTCGGCGAGGATGCGGGCGAGGAGCTCGGAGGCGGGCTCGAAGGAGCGGCCCTCGGCGCGTGCGAGCTCGGCCTCGGTCGGCACGAGCCTCCCCTCGACCGCCGCCTGCAGCACCGCCGCGCGGTAGCGCTTCAGGTTGCGCTGGACGCGCTCGAGGGAAGCGACGGCGTCGTCGAGGCGCGAGAGGTAGGAGTCGAGGGCGTCGGCAAGGCGGTCCTGCTCCTTCCTCGGCGGCAAGGGCAATGGGATCTCCGCCACCGTGTAGGAGGACAGATGCTTGACGGTGATGGACGATGTTCGCTGGTTGATGCTGGCGAGGTATCCCGGCAGGACCGCGGCAAGCAGTCTCCTGGAATAGAACCGTTCGTCTGGGGTGACTCGACACACGCGCTGGTTCAGCAGAGCCTTCTCTCCCTTCCAGAGCGCGGACGGGAAGTCACCGTCCATTCCGATGAGCAGGTCCCCGCGTTCGATGAGGTAGGCCGCATCGAACTCTCCGTCGAAGAAGGTCTCAGAGCGGTAGCTCTGCACGTCTCTGATTCGCACGAGAGGCGTTCCAGAGTCACCTCGGAATCTCGCTGAAGGGAAGGGGAACCCATTGAGGATGGTCGCCACCTCAGATACCCGGGTGCGTGCCCACGATGCATGAGCGGCCAGCAGGCCGCTAGAGTTCTCTTGAACGATCTGGTCGACGGACTCCGTGAAGCTCACGCGGCCAGAACCTCGTTCAGCTCGGCGAGCAGGGCGTCGAGCCTCCCGCCGAACACCTGCGCAGCCCGCGCCCGGCCACCGTGCTCGGCGAATGGGACGAGGTCGAAGTCTTCGACCTCGATCTCGAGGCTCGTCGCGACGTGGTCGCGGATCATCGTCAGCCATTCGAGTTGCGCCGGCGTGAACGAGCGACCGGCGGCCCTCTGGTCCGCGAGCCAGCGCGCGAAACGTTCATGCACCCGCTCGGCGTGGGGCACGAGCTCGCCGTCCTTGTGCAAGGCGAAGCGCACGAGCGAGACGAGGTCGGCGGCCGCTCGCTCGCCGCTCGCCCGGCGCACCTTGCCCTGCGCCGCGGTCTCGTACGCTCGCCAGAGCCGTTCCGCCGTCCACGCGCGCGGCGGAGCCTGGATCTCGCGCGCGAGCTCCTTCAGCGCCTTGAGCGTGAGCCCGCGGCGCGCCGGCACGGAGTAGAAGAAGCGCAGGGCCTCGATCTCGTCCTTGTGCTCGGCGAGGTAGCTCTCGAAGGCCTCGACCGTGGTGCGCGCGCGCGCGGCCGGGTCCGTCTTCGGGCCAGCGTGGAGGACCTCGTCGCGCGAGACCTGGTCGATCGTCTGCTCGACCTCGCGCCGCAGGTCGACGAGCAAGTGGCGCAGGGCTGGCCGCTCGCGAAGGGCCTGCGTGGCCTCGCCGATCAGGGCTTCGGCCGCGCGCTCGCGTTGCCCGGACGCAGGCTGGACCTCGGGGGAGAGCGAGAACATCGCTCGGGCCCGTTCGACCTGTCGATCGGGATCGAGCGCGTCGAGCAGGCCACGCGCGAGGGCTCCGAGCCCCGCGCCGCCGGCAGCCGCGCGCACGCGCTCCTCCTGGTCGTGGTCGCAGGCCTTGTCGAGCCGCGCGAGCCGGCTCGCGAGCGAGGAGAGGAGCTCGGGATCCTGACCGCCCATGGCGACGTGCTCGAGGAGCGACTTCAGCGGCACGGACGGAGAGCGCTCGAGCGGCCCGCTCTCCTCGAGCTCGGTCTCGGTCACGCCCACCGCGTCGACGATCACGAAGCGCTCCTTGTGGCGCGCGCTGGGCGTGACCGCGCGCAGCTCGGTCGGGTCGCAGGTGCGGCTGCCGCGGCCCTTCATCTGCTCGAAGAGGATGAGGCTCTTCACGGCCCGCAGGAAGAACACGATCTCGATCGGCCGGATGTCCGTCCCGGTCGCGATCATGTCGACGGTGACCGCGATGCGCGGGTAGTAGCTCGTGCGGAAGCTCTGGATCAGGTCCTTGGCGCTTCCTGTGGAGTGGTAGGTGATCTTCTCGCAGAAGTCGTTGCCCTCGGCGAACTCCGCACGGAAGGCCTCGACGACGTCTTCGGCGTGGCTGTCGTCCTTGGCGAAGACCAGGGTCTTCGGCACTTCCTTGCCGCGCTCCGCGAAGCACTCTGGCAGGAAGCGCTCGCGGAAGGCGCGCACGATCGTGCGGATCTGGTCCTTGGCCACGACCCCTCGGTCGAGCGCGTCGGCGTCGTAGGTGATGTCGTCCTCGCTCGCTTCCCAGCGCGTCTTGCGCGTGCGCTTGTCGCGCCTCCCCACGACGGGATCGACGCTGGCCTCGATGGTCGAGCCTGCTTGGCTGATGCGCGTGCGGATGCGGTACTCGTCGTAGTCGACGTTGACCTTGTCCACGACGGCGGCCGCGTGGCCGTACTCCATCACCAGGTTCTGGTCGAAGAAGGCGTAGGTGTGCTTCGCGGGCGTCGCCGTCAGGCCGGTCAGGTAGGCGTCGAAGTACTCGAGCACCTGACGCCAGAGGGTGTAGATCGAGCGATGGCACTCGTCGACGAAGATCACGTCGAAGAACTCCGGCGGGATCGCGCGGTCGTAGACGACGGGCAACGGCTCCTTGAGGTGCGCGTTCCCTGCCGAGAAGCGCGACTCCTCCTCCAGGGCCGGATCGAACTCGGGCTCGCCCTTCAGGATCGAGTACAGCCGCTGCACGGTCGTGATCACGACCTTGGCGGACTCCGGAATCGTCTGGCTCGTCAGGCGAGCGATGCCGAAGAGCTCCTTCAGCTTGCGGTGGTCGTCGGGCGTCTCCCAGTTCGCGAACTCGGTCTCGGCCTGCTCGCCGAGGGTCTTGCGGTCCACCAGGAAGAGCACGCGCCGGGCGCCGCCGAACTTGATCAGGCGGTAGATCGCGGCGATCGCGAGCACGGTCTTGCCCGAGCCGCTCGCCATCTGGATCAGCGCCTTCGGCCGGTCTTCTCGCAGCGAGCGCTCGAGCCCGAGGATGCCCTGGAACTGGTTCGGGCGAAGGCCGTCGGGACGGAGCTCGGGCAGCGTCGTCAGGCGCGAACGCAAGGTCGAGGGCCGCTCCGAGTCGGCGGAGGTGTGCGTCGCCGTGCGCTTCACCCACGTGTCCAGCGTCGGCGCGCCGATCCATTCGGCGAGCGTCGCCGGCTGGTGGATCGCGAAGACCTCGCGCGAACGGGGTTTGGGGTCGAGCAGGTTCGTGAAGCGTGTGACCGAGCCGCTCGAGAGGTACAGGAACGGGAGGGGCAGGATCGGGCCGCGGATCCCGCGCGGCAGCCCGGTGGTGTATTGCTTCGCCTGGCGCTCCACTCCACTCAGCGTGTAGCCCTCGGGCTTGGCTTCGAGAGCGCCGGCCGGCTTCTCGTCGACGAACAAGAGGTAGTCGGCGAAGCCGCCCTCCATCGGGAACTCCCGCACCGCGACCCCGCGCGCGGCGCCGAGGTTCAGCTCGTCCCGGCTCTGCACGACCCAGCCCGCCGCGGCGAGCTGCGCGTCGATCGTCTCGCGGGCGCGTCGTTCGGGCTTGGTCTGGCTCCCCATCTTTCCCGGCGACCGCTATTGTCCGGGAAGGAGGGCACGAGGGAAGGCCTCCGCCCCGGGATAGGTCCTGTGCCGAGTCCCGCGGCGTGCCACTCTCGTCGGCGCCTGCGTCAGGCGTAGATCCCGCGCATCTGGTCCGCGCGCGCGACGCGCTCGACCGCCAGCATGTTGGCGGCCATGCGCAGGCGCACGGCGTGGCGCGACTGGAGCTCGAGCACCGCTTGCCAGGCCTCGGTCATGAAGCGGCCGAGCCGCTTCTCGATCACTTCCTCGAGCCAGGAGAGTCCCTGGCGGTTCTGCACCCACTCGAAGTAGTCGAGCACCACGCCGCCGGCGTTGGCCAGGATGTCCGGCACGATCGGGATGCCGCGCTCGTCGAGGATGCGGTCGGCGCGCGCCGAGACCGGGCCGTGGGCGCCCTCGACCACGAGCTTGGCCTGGATCTCGCGCGCGTTGTGCGAGTGGATCGCGTTGGGGACCGCGCAGGGGATCAGGACGTCGCACGGACGGCGCAGGAGGTCCTCGTTCGAGATGCGCTCGGCGCTGGAGGGCGTCCCCTCGAGCGATCCGTGCTCGCGCACCCAGTCGAGCAGCGCGGGAACGTCCAGTCCGCGCTCGTCGTAGAGGGCCGTTGTGACGTCGGAAACGGCCACGATCTTCATGCCGTCGGCGTCGAGCAGGCCGGCGAGCGTGCCGCCGACGACGCCCAGGCCCTGGAGGTGGATGCGCGGGCGCGTGGCGGGCGCGCCGAAGCGCTCGAGGGCCAGGCGCAGGATCGTGCGCAGGCCGAGCGCCACCGCTTCCGCGCTCAGGCGCGAGCCTCCGAGCGCCATGGGCTTCCCGGTCACCACCGCGCTCGCCGTCGTGCGCTCGTGGGTCGAGACCGTGTCCATGATCCAGGCCATCATGTTCTCGTCCGTCCCGATGTCGGGCGTGAGGATGTCCTTCTCCGGGCCGAGCACGTCCAGCAGGGACGCCGTGTAGCGCCGCACGGCGCGCTCGAGCTCGCCGCGGCTCCGCTTGCGCGGCTCGATGCGGATGCCGCCCGCCGCGCCCCCGAAGGGAACGTTGATCAGCGCGCACTTCCAGGTCATCCAGGCCGCGAGCGCGCGCAGCTCGTCGATCTTGAGGTCGCCGGAGACCCGGAACGGCCCGGTGAACGGGCCCAGCCCCTGGTTGTGCTGCACGCGGTAGCCGTCGAACACCGTCCAGGTGCCGTCGTCGAGCTTCACCGGCAGGGCCACGGCCACCTCGCGGTCCGGCTTGCGCAGGATGGCGTAGTTCGACGGGTCGATCCCGAGCTTCGCGGCGGCCTCGTCGTAGAGGCTCATCATCGTCGCGAAGGGCGTCTCCTCGTCCAGCGCGGGCGTGGGCGCGATGCTGCGCGCCAGGCCGGGCTTGAGCGCCTCGACTTCCTTCGTCATGGCTGGCTCGGACGGGGCCTAGGCGAAGACGCCCCGCAGCCGGTAGACGGTCACCACGCGGTCGATGGCCAGGATGTAGGCGGCGGTGCGCAGCGACACCGAGTACTTCTTGGCGGTCGCCTTGACCTCCTCGATCGCCGAGACCATGGTCTGTTCGAGGCGGGAGTTCACGACCTCCTCGGTCCAGAAGTAGCCCATGCGGTCCTGGACCCACTCGAAGTAGGACACGGTCACGCCACCGGCGTTGGCCAGGATGTCGGGGACCGAGATCACGCCGCGCGCCTCCAGCTTCTTGTCGGCCGGCGCCGTGGACGGGCCGTTCGCGCCCTCGACGATGAGCCGGGCCTTGATCCGATCGACGTTCTTCGAGGTGATCTGGTTCTCCGTGGCCGCCGGGATGAGCACGTCGCACTCGAGCTCGATCTGCTCGGCCACGCTGAGCTTCTGCGCCTTGGGGTAGTTGTCGATGCGCTTGTGCTTCTGCTGCCAGGCGATCACGTCGGGCATGTCGAGGCCCTTGGGATCGTGGATCGCCCCGTACACGTCCGAGAGCGAGAGGATCTTGTAGCCCTCGCGGTGCATGAGCAGCGCGCCGATGCCGCCGACGTTCCCGGCGCCCTGCACCACGACGCGCGTCTCGTCCGGGCGGAGCCCGATCATCTTGAGCGCCTCGCGGCACGAGATCATGACCCCCCGACCGGTCGCTTCGCGGCGGCCGCGGCTGCCGCCGAGGTTCAGGGGCTTGCCGGTGACGACGGCCGTCGACGTGCGCCGGACGTGCATGGAGTAGGTGTCCATGATCCAGGCCATCGTCTGCTCGTTCGTGTTGATGTCCGGCGCCGGCACGTCGCGGTCCGGGCCCAGGAGATCCAGGATGCTCGCGGTGTAGCGGCGCGTGATGCGCTCGAGCTCACCCATGGAGAGCTCCTGGGGATTGCAGATCACGCCGCCCTTCGCTCCGCCGAAGGGCAGGTTCACGACCGAGCACTTCCAGGTCATCCAGGCGGCGAGCGCGCGCACCTCGTCCAGGTGCACGTCGGGGGCGAAGCGGATGCCGCCCTTGCAGGGGCCGCGCATGAAGTTGTGCTGGACGCGGTAGCCCTTGAAGACGCGCAGGGACCCGTCGTCCATCAGGACCGGGATGGCGACCGTGAGCTCGCGGTCGGGGGTGCGCAGGACGTCGCGCACGCCCGCGTCGAGCCCCAGGTGATCGGCGGCGGTGTCGAATCGCTCCGCCATGGCCAGGAACGGGTTGAACTCGTCCTGCTGCGCTTCCGGAACGGGAGCGCCGGGCGCGACGGCGGTGGATTGGGACATGGATCTCTTCGAATGGGCTCCGGGGACTTTCCGGAGGGGATGGAAGCCTTCTATTCGATCCTCGTGCGTCCGCGTGGGGTAGGGCGAGGGGCGGAAATCCTAGCAGCCCGCCCGGGAACTCTCCTCGGCGCACAGCCTGCGCACGGAACCCCTGGTTGACCGGAGAGTTCCCCGGGGTTCGAATCCAGGCCGATGAGGAGCATCCCGGTCCAGGAGGGGCTCTGGGTGGACTCGGCCCAGAGCGCTCGCGAGTTCACGGGGCTCGCTCCCGCGGGAGTCCTGTCGCGGATCTTCGGCCTCGAACCCGAGCGCTGCCTGCGCCGGATGCCCGGCCGGGAGACCTTCCCTTGGCCCGGTCGGAGCGAGTGGGTCGTCAAGCGCACCCGGGGCGGCGAGGCGCGCGACCACTGGCACGACCGCTTGCGCGGGCGGAGCCGCTCGCCAGCCCGGCGGGAAGCCGAGAACCTCGCTGCGCTGCGCGCGATCGGGGTCGCCTCGCCGCGGCCGCTCCTCTGGGTGGAGGAAGAGGCGGCCAGGGGGCATCCCTCACGCGGCGGGCGGAGCGCGCTCGTGCTCGAGACGGTCCCGCACGCCGAGAGCTTGCGCCAGCGACTCGAACGCGCTCAGGCGCCCGAGCGGCGCTCGCTCTCGCGCGAGCTCCTCGATCTCGTGGTGCGCCTTCACCAGGGAGGCTGGGTGCACCGCGACCTCTACCTAGAGCACATGGTCCTGTCGGCGGAAGGAGGTCGCGAGCGACTCGTGCTGCTCGACGCGGGCCGCGCCCGCCGCCCGCGCCTCTTCGTCCGGCGCTGGCTCGTGAAGGACCTCGCCGCGCTGCTCCATTCGACGCCGGGGACGGTCTCGCGCGCGGAGCGCCTGCGCTTCCTCCTCGGCTGGCTCGAGGACGTCCAGGGATCCCGGGCCGCGGTCCGTCGCTGGGCTCGCGCGATCGAGCGCAAGCGCCGCGCGCTCGCGCGTCACGCTCCGCGCCACGTGGATCCCGATAGCGTCGAGGGCCTGGCGCGGGCCTCCAGGCTGGAAGCGCGCGGATGATCGGCCATCTCGTCGTGCGCGCTCCGAACTGGGTCGGAGACCTGGTCATGGCGACGCCCGTGATCGAGGCGGCGCTCGCGGACCGGCGCTTCGGGCGCGTCACGGTGGCGGTGCGCGCGCACCTCGCGCCCGTCCTGCGTGGAGGTCCGGCGGAGGGGCGCACGCTCGAGATCCACGGACGGTCGGAGGAGATGCGACTCCTGCGCACGGCGGGGGCCGACGCGATCCTCTTGCTGACGAGCTCCTTCTCCGCGGCGTGGCGGAGCTTCCGCGCGCGCATCCCGATCCGCGCCGGGGCGTCGCTCGGCGGGCGCGGCTTCCTGCTGACCCATCGCGTGGTGCCGCCGACGCGCGATGGGCGCCGGGTTCCCGTCCCCACGGCCCATCTCCAGCGCGACGTGGCCGGGCTCCTCGGGATCCACCCGCGGAGCCTCCATCCGAGGCTCCATCTCGACGACGCGGTGCGCGCCGACGCGCGCGCGGCGCTGGCGCGGGCCGGGCTCGGCGAGGGCGAGCCCTACGTGCTCTGCGCTCCGGGCGCCGCCTTCGGCGCCGCGAAGCTCTGGCCGCCGCGCCATCACGCGGCGACCCTCGACGCGCTCCACGAGCGCCACGGTTGGCGCGGCGTCGTGACGGGGGCACCCGGCGAGGAGCCGACGATCGAGGCGGTCGCCGCGGCGTGTGCTCACCCCGTGATCAGCCTCGCGTCCGAGGAGCGCGACCTCGTGCGGCTCAAGGCCTGGGTCGAGGGCGCAGAGCTCCTGCTCGTCGGCGACTCCGGGCCGCGCTGGTACGCGGCCGCCTTCGACGTCCCGTGCGTCACGGTGATGGGGCCGAACTCCCCCGAGCTCACGGCGAGCTCGCTCGAGCACTGCGAGGTCGTGCGCCTCGAGGGACTCGAGTGCGCCCCGTGCCTGGAGCGCGTCTGTCCGCTGGGCCACCATCGCTGCATGAACGACCTCCCGCCCGCGCGTGCGATCGAGGCCGCCGAGCGGCTGCTGGCGCGGTGAGAAGGCCCGGCGGGTTCGCGCACCCACCAAGAAAACGCCGGTTCACCGCAACGAAGGTCGGTCGAGGGCCCCTCCGCTTGCATGTCCCCTCGACGCCCTTCGGGGTCCAGGAGAGAATCCAAGAGGTCGCCATGCGTGCACGTTCGATAGCCAGCGGAGTCCTCGGCGGTTGTTGGGTCTTCTTCCTGGTGGCTTCGGCTGCCGGCCAGGGCGGCGGGGGCCGCCGGCCGATCGAGATCCCCCGCCCGGCGCAGGTCGTCTCGCGGACTCGACCGACGCAGGCGTCGTCGAGCTCGTGCCCGGATCCAAGGGCCCGCTTTTTCCCGGACCGCAGTTCCCCGTGGGCAACAACCCTTCCTCCCTGGCGGCGGGGGACCTGGACGGCGACGGAGACATCGACGTCGCGGCGTCGAACCAGAGCAGCAACACCGTCTCCGTGCTCCTGAACCTAACTCCGTCTCGGTGCTGCTGAACCGGACTCGTCCCAAGCTGCGCCAGGTCTTCGAGGATCCCAAGCGGCCGTAGAGCGCTGCGTTCTCCCGCGTGCCTCGCCCTTCCCGGAGGGGCCCGGAGCGCCGGGAGCGGGCGGGAGACCCTAAGCTTGCGCCCGAAGATGGGAGCCCTGCTGCGATCCGGAGAGCGCGTGCTGGTGCACATGCCAGCCTGGCTCGGCGACTTCGTGCAGGCGGAGCCGGCCCTGCGCGCGCTCGCCGAGGTCGATGGGATCCGGCTCTCGATCGCCGCCGAGGAACGCTTCCTCCAGCTCCTCGACGAGCGCTTCCCCGCGGCGCGCCGCATTCCCCATCCCGGGCGCAAGGCCGAGGAACCGCGGGCCTGGCGCGCACACGACGTGGCCGTGCTCTTCTCGGGTTCGTTCCGTGCGGCCTGGCTCGCGTTCCGCGCCGGGGTCCCGCGCCGCATCGGGTGGTCGCGCGACGGCCGCGGTCTCCTCCTCACGGATCGGATCGCGCCGGCTCTCGAGCGCGGCGCGGCGCCGCTCGGGCTCGGCGTCGTCGGTCGAGGCCGGCGCTTCCTTCCACGTCCCTACGGAGCGACCTGCGTCGAGCTCCTCGGTCTCGTCGGCCTCGCGGTGCGCGATGCGCGGCCGCGCCTCGCGCCGACCGCGGCGGGCGAGCGCGAGGCGCACGAACGCCTGGATCGTCTTGGATTTCGCGGCGACGAGCCCTTCGTGCTCGCCAGCGTCGGGGGGCGCGCGGGATCGGCCAAGGCCGTCCCAGCGGACGTCTGGGCGTTCTCGCTCGACCTCCTGGCGCGCGAGATCGACATGCCTCTGCTGATCGTCGGCGGGCCCGGCGAGGAGGAGATCGTGCGCGAGGTCTACGCGCGGCTCGCGCGTTCGAAGATCGCGGCGGCGCAGGGGAAGCCCGTGGCGCTCTCGGAGCTCGTCGCGCTGTGCGCTCGCTCGCGCCTGGTGCTCGCAGCCGACAGCGGGCCGCGCCACGTGGCGAAGGCCACCGGCGCGCGCGTCGTGACGCTCTTCGGGCCGACCGACCCGCGCCACGGGGCCGATCACCTCGAACAGGAGCGCGGTGTGCGCGTCGAGGTGCCCTGCGGCCCGTGTCATCGCGAGCGCTGTCCCCTGGAGGGCGGGCACCACCACTGCTGCATGCGATCGATCGATCCCGACGAGGTCGTCGCTCGCGCACAAGAGCTCCTGGAGTAGCATCTGCGCCCCATGAAGAGCGTGGCCGCCGAGTTCCCCAAGGACGTTCCCGACCAGCCCGAGCTCGTCAGCGCCGAGCGCGAGGGCGATCTCGTGTGGCTCACGATCCGCCGCCCCGACGTGATGAACTGCCTCTCGTTCCCGACGCTGCGGCGCTTCCGCACGCTGCTCGCGGAGCTGCGCGGGGACCTCTCCATCCGTTGTCTGCTCCTCACGGGCGAGGGGGACAAGGCCTTTTGCGCCGGCGCGGACCTCAAGGAGCGGCGCACGATGCCCGAGGAGCGCGTCCCGCTCTTCGTGCGGAACATCCGCGCTCTCATGGACGACGTCGCCGCCATGCCGCAGCCGACGATCGCCGTGATCGGCGGCTTCGCCTTCGGCGGGGGCGTCGAGCTCGCGCTCGCTTGCGACCTGCGCGTCGCGGCGTCACACGCGATGCTCGGGCTCACCGAGGTATCGCTCGCCATCCTGCCGGGCGCGGGCGGGACCCAGAGACTCCCGCGCCTGATCGGCAAGTCGCGGGCGAAGGACCTGATCCTGACGGCGCGCAAGATGGACGCCCTCGAGGCCGAACGCATCGGCCTCGTGAACCGCGTGGCGAGCGCGGGCAAGCTGCGCGAGACCGCGCTCGAGATCGCGCGCTCGATCGCCGAGAACGGTCCCATCGCCGTGCGTTCCGCCAAGGACGCCATCGACGGCGGGATGGAGCTCCCGATCGAGCAAGGCCTCGAACACGAGGCGCGCTGCTACGAGCGCGTGCTCGGCACGCAGGACCGCCTGGAAGCGCTCGCCGCCTTCGCCGAGAAGCGCAAGCCGCGCTACCGCGGCGCCTGAGTCAGGATCCGCCGGACTCGCCGGGGATCTCGCGCGCGCTCACGAAGGTTAGGAGGACGCCCCGCTCTGCGTCCCACCGGGGACAGGTGGTGACCAGGACCCGGTCGGGCGCGAGCTCGACGTCCGTCGAGAGCTCCAGCGTCCGCGTCACGGGAACCTGGAGCCGGACCTCGAGATCGCCGGGCAGCTCGGCCTCGATCTCGGGCATCGGCGTCCCGAGGGCGCACAGGACCCACGAGAGCTCGAGCGCCACGGGGCCGGTCTCGGCGGGGAGCGAGGCGCGTGCGCGCATGAACGTCCCGCTGCGCACCGTGTCCACCACCGGATCGGCGATCCACGCGTCGTGGTTCGCCGAGAGTTCGAAGTCGGCCACGTAGGCGGTCTCGGAGGAGATCGAGAGCTCTCCGGACTGGCCGTCGAAGAGGGTCAACTTCGGCGCAAAGGTCGTTTGGACGTCGGGAAGCTCCTGGAGGGCGTCGAGGAAGCGCTCGAGTTCGCCGCGATCTGCCGTTCCGGCCGTGGCGCCGGAGGAGGTCCCTCCGAGGATCGCCGCGGCTCGATCCGAGGAGATCTGGAGCATCGTGCAGCTGATCTCGACCTGTCGTTCGCTTCGGCGAGCGCTCGCGTCCGGCGGCGCCGTGGAAGGAAGGCCTCGTCCGAGGAGATCCCCCCGCACGGAGAGCACCGGGCCCGCCTGGATCTCCGGCGGAGTCGGGAACGGGGGATTCGAGGCGCAGCCGGCGACGAGGGGGAGCGCGAGACCGAGGGCACGGGGCTTCATGGGGATCCTCCTGCGGCCCTTCCTACCCGGGCCCCCGGTGTGGTCACTCGTGCGGTCACTCGAGACGACCGCTCCGGCGAGGAAAAGCGGGGTTCTCCGCGTCTCACCTCGGGCACGCGAGGCGTACCCTGGCCCCTCCCACGAACCCCGGGGATCTTCCATGCCTCTTGGAACCCTCCTGTCCGCTCTGTCCCTGTCGATCCCCGTCGGAGAGGATCCGCCGGTCGAGCTCGGCCTGGTCCGCTGGCGCACCGATCACGATCGCGCCTTCGAGGAGGCCAAGCGCGCCGGCAAGCCGCTCGTGCTCTTCTTCCAGGAAGTCCCCGGGTGAGCGACGTGCAAGGACTTCGGTCGAGGTCCGCTCTCCCATCTCTTGCTGGTCGAAGCCCTCGAGACCGAGTTCGTCCCCGTGCTCGTCTACAACAACCGCTCGGGGCGCGACGCGGAGCTCCTCGCGCGCTACGAGGAGCCCGCCTGGAACAACCCGGTGCTGCGCTTCTTCGGCGCCGAGCACCAGGAGCTCCTCGAGCGCCGTGACGGCGTCTACCGGCCGCGGGAGATCGCGGACCGGATGATCGGTGCCCTGGAAGCGGCGCGGGAGAAGGTCCCGCCCTACCTGCGCCTGGTCCGCGAGGAACTGGCCGAGAGCTCCTACGAGCGCGCGGTCTTCGCCATGGCCTGATTCTGGGAGGGCGAGGCGAGGCTGGGAGCCTTGCCGGGCGTGAGGTCGACGCGCGTCGGATGGTTGGACGGCCGCGAGGTGGTCGACGTACGTTTCGATCCAGCCCTGCTCTCGGGAACCGATGTCCTGCGGGCGGCGCGCGAATCGGGCTGCGCCGATCGGGTATGGGTCGCGGGCCGGGAAGAGCTCGAACGCGCGCGCGATCTGCTCGGAGAGCGCGCGCAGCCCCTGCGCGACGAACCGAGCCGGGCCCAGGCGAGCGACGAGAAGTACTACCTCGGGAATTCGCCGCTGCGCTTCCTGCCGCTGACTCCGTTGCAGGTCACGCGCCTGAACTCCGTGCTCGGGAGGGGCGGGGATTCGGGGAGCGTGCTCTCTCCGCGGCAGTTCCTGCTCTCGGAGCGCATCCAGGCCCGTCTCGAGCGGGACCCGCAGGCCTTCGCCGCCCTCGAGCCTGCGGTGGCCGTGGCGGAGCTCGCCCGCTACGGCCAGGATCTCGAGCGGATCCTCGGGGCGCGCTGAGGCCTCAGGCGTCCTCGGACTCGACCCCGAGGCCGCCCGCGATGCGGTTGGCGTAGGCGTAGTAGGCCGTCACCTCGACGATCGCCAGGACGTCCGCGTCCGCGAAGCCCACCCGGCGCAGGGACTCGACGTCGGCTCGCTCCACGCGCTCGGGCGCGATCGTGAGCTTGTCGGCATAGCGCAGCATCGCCCGGTGGCGCTCGGAGATCGGCGCGGTCTCGTAGTCGAGCCCGATCCGATCGGCGGCTTCGGCGCCGAGGTGGCGGCGCAGACCGCGCCGGTGGTGGGTGGTTCAGTAGCGGCATCCGTTCCGCTCGCTCACCACGACCGCGATCATCTCCCGCTCCGCCGCCGACAGGCCGGCCGTGCCGCGCATCGCGGATCGATAAACGGCCCAGTGGGCTTCCAGTCCGTCGGGATGGAGCGAGTGCACGAGCAGTACGTTGTCCACTCGCCCCGATCCGGGGTCCTTCATCCGCTCGTAGAGACCGCGCAGTCGCCCCGCGGCATCTTCCTCGTCGATGGTGTCGATCCACGCCACGAGCCCGCCCCCGAGCAAGGCTTCGGGCTAACCACCCGGCGCCGGCGCGGGGCCCTGCACCTCACCCTTGCGGACGTTCTTGATCTCGACGTCGTAGATGACCGTGGCGTTCCGGGGGATCCGACCCGGGAGTCCCTCGGCTCCGAAGGCCGACGAATAGGGGAGGATCAACTTGCGCTTCGTCCCGACACGCGCGCCGACCAGACCCTGCCCCAGTCCGGGGATCGGCGGGTTCTGGATCGCGAACTCCTCCGGGAAGGCGTGATTGTAGGTGTCGAAGACGAGATTGCCGTTGAGGAGGGTAGTGACGTAGTGGATCACCACCGTCGAGTTCGCGTCGACGATGGCGCCGTCCCCCTCGCGGATGTCGACCCACACGACTCCCGAGGGAAGCGACTGCAGCTCCTTGCCCTCGGGGATCGGCGTACCGGGGAGTCGGTTCTGGATCAGCCAGAACTTGACCTTCTTGGAAGTGAGGCCGACGTGCAGCTCCCAGCGACGGGCGATGCCGTCCTTCCTGGTCAGGATCTCGACCGAATAGAAGGGCTTGCCTATCAGGGCCAGCTCCGCCGAGAGCACCCGCACGTCCTCGTAGTGCTGGTCCTCCTTGGCGTACTTGACCGCGATGTCTATGGCCTCATGCATCGAGAGCTCCACCGACTGGGCTCGCTTCCAGAGCTCCTCGTCGGCCGGCCGCAAGGTTGCGTCGTCGTTGCAGGCGACCTTGAAGGCCTTGAGGTGGCGCTGGAAGGGATCGCTCTGTTGGAGCCCGAAAAGGCCGAGGAACAGGCAGGGGATTCCGAGGGTCGTTGTCTTCGAGAGCATGTTCGCCGAAACCGTGAGGAGGGAAGGGGTGCGGACCGCGGGCCCGAGGTGACTCGAGGGTAGCTCGGGCAGGGGCTCCAATCCTACGCTACCGCGGGGCTCACGTTGGGATCGGGTTCTCCTCCGGGCCCTCCGAGCGCCCGACCGACGACGCACGGACCGCCCCGGCAACGGAGAGCGTATCCTTCCCGCCGGCGCGGCTGCCGATGCAGGGTTTCCCTTCCAGCGAGAGCGATTCCGGCCCGTTCTCTCCCGAGGACGTCCAGGGGCTGATTCGCATCGAGTACGCGCGCGCGGCTCGCTACGGATACCCGATCACCCTGATGGCGATCGAGGTCGATCGACTCGACGCGCTCCACGACCTCTACGGAGTCGAGTCGGAGCGGCGAGCGCTGGCGGCCGTGGTGCACGGGGTCCGATCGGCACTGCGCCAGAGCGACTTCCTGGGCCTGCTGCGCGGCCGGCGGATCCTGGTGCTCTGCCCGCACGCTCCCGGCCGCGCGGTCTCGGCCATCGCCACGCGGATCCTCGAGAACTGCCACGGGCTCGAGTTCCGGAGCGATGGGCGTTCCGTGCGTCCCACTCTCTCGATCGGTGCCTCGACCCTTCATCCGGGCGAAGGACTCGCGTTCGAGCCCTTCCTCGCGGCCGCCGAGCAGGCACTCGCCTTCGCCGTCCGGGCAGGCGGCGATCACTTCGTCCTGCGGCAGACGGCGGGATCCGCGCTGGGCGAGCTGCGCCGCGAGCTCGAGCGAGAGGAGGCCGCGCTACGCGGCGCGCCGTCCGCGAGGGAGCCCGGACCGGACCCCGCGGCTCCGCTGGAGGCACGCATCCGAGCGCTGTTCCGCGCCCTGGGGGAGCACTCGGCGCAACTCGGAGAGCTCGAGCAGGAGGTGCTGCGCGCCGCGGGAGAGGGCTTCGAACCCCCGCGCGAGCAGGACCCCTCGCGCGTCGCGCGGCAGGTCGCGACCCTCGCGCGCCGCATCCGCAGGCTCAAGGCCCTGCTGGACGCGACCGAGGCCGAACTCGCCGCACTCGCGCGCCGCAAGGGGGTCGATCCCGGAGTCGCATCGATCTTCCGCACCGTGCAGGGCTTGCGGAGCGGCCAGGAAGATTTCTCCCGCCGCCACGGGATCCTGACCCTGATCTTCGAGGCCAATCTCGATCTGCGGCGCGAGCGCGAGGATCCCGCTTGACAGATGCGTGCCGCGCGCCGACGCTCGGGGTTTCGCATCCACGCCGAACGGAGTCGAAATGACCGCGAAAGAAAAGGAAAAGGACAAGGAACATGGCGTCCTGTACCTGGGCATCGACCTGGGGACGTCGCGCACGTCGGTGTGCGCCTCGAACGGGGTACGCGAGACGATCTCCTCGTTCGTGGGCTATCCCAAGGACGTGGTCAGCCGGAAGCTCCTGCAGCGCGACGTCCTGTTCGGCGACGAGGCGCTGAAGCACCGTCTTTCGCTCGATTTCTACCGGCCCCTCGAGAAGGGCGTGATCAAGGTCGTCGGCAAGGACACGCGTCAGATGGAGGCCGCGCAGGATCTCATCGCCGAGATCATCCGCCGCGCCGAGCCCCGCAGCGACGAGCTCGTCTACGCCGTGATCGGCGCTCCGGCCCAGGCCTCGATCCAGAACAAGCAGGCGATCATCGATGCGGCGCGCAAGAGCGTCGATTCGGTGATGCTGTGCTCGGAGCCCTTCGCCGTGGCCTACGGCCTCGATTGGCTGGACGACGTGCTGGTGATCGACATCGGAGCGGGCACGACGGACCTGTGCCGGATGCACGGCACGATGCCCGAAGACTCCGACCAGATCACGAATACCTACGCCGGTGACTCCATCGACCAGGAGTTCGCCGAGCGGATCAAGAAGAAGCATCCGGAGGCCCAGTTCACGATCCAGATGGTCAAGGAGATCAAGGAACGGCACGCCGCGGTGGCCGACGCGATGGAACAGTGCATCGTGGAACTGCCGGTCAAGGGCAAGCCGACCCGCTTCGACCTCACGGCCGAACTGCGTGCGGCTTGCCGCATGATCGTGCCTCCGATCGTCGAGGGGCTCGGAGAGCTCGTGGCGACCTTCGACCCCGAGTTCCAGAAGCGCCTCAAGGAGCGCGTGCTCCTCGCCGGCGGCGGGAGCCAGATCAAGGGACTCGACACGGCGATCGAGCGCGAGATGCACGACCGGCTGGGAGGCGGCAAGGTGATCCGCATCGAGGAACCGATGTACGGCGGCGCCGTGGGAGCGCTCAAGGTGGCCCACGACATGCCGGCCGAGTTCTGGGAGAAGTTGAAGTAGCTCTGCCCCGGGCGAGCGCCCCGCTATCCTGCCCGGCGTGCTAGTTCCCGCTCCGGCCGAGTCGCCACGCAGCGGCCGACTCGGGCGTCTCCTGGCGCTGCTCGCGATCCTCGCGCTCTTCCTGCTCTCGGCCAAGGCACGCATCGACGCCACGCTGCGCGATCCCCTGTTCGACGCGGAGCGGCCCGAGGGACTGCTGAAGAGCGATCCGGCACTGCTCTACTACGTCACCGAGCGGGTCCTCGATGCAGGCGGCGGGGCTCCCGCGGACTTCCGCGCCGATCCGCGCGTCCAGCATCCCGACCGCACCGATCTCGCCGCCGAGTTCGCGCCGGGGCAGGAGTTCCTCGTGGCCTGGTGGCATCGGTTCCGGGGAAGGGAGGACGCGCTGCACGTGAGCGCCGTGCGGGTCATGTCCTTCACGGCGAGCCTGGCGGTCCTGGGAGTGGCGCTCTTCGTCTGGGCCTGGGCCCGTGGCGCCACCTGGGCCTTGCTCGCCGCGACGCTCTTCTGCTTCCTCCCGGCCAACTACCGCACGCTCGGCTTCGTCCTGATGCGCGAGGACCTCTCCTTCCCGCTCTTCGCGCTCCACCTCGGCCTGCTCGCATGGGCCGTCCTACGCGCCAGTTCGCGGCTCTACTTGCTGGCCGGATTCTTCCTCGGCGCCGCCCTCGCCACCTGGCACGCCCTGGGGTTCTTCGCCGCCCTGGAGCTCGGCGTGTTCCATCTGTGGTTCCTGTGGACCGATCGCAGTCCCTTCGAGGACCGCCGCGCCTGGCCGGTCCTGATCGGGCCCGTGCTCGCCGGGACCCTCGTCCCCGCGCTCGCGACGGCCGGGTTCTCCTTCGGAGCGCCGATGCTGCTCGCCTACGCGCTCCTCGCCGTCGGAATCCTGCGGCGTGCGCGATCCCTCACGAGGCTCGCTTCCGCCGGACTCGCCGCGGCCGTCTTCGGCCTGCTCCTCTTCGTCTCCCGAGTTCTCGTGCCCGGCCGATCGGGCTACGCGCACGTCTACGAGGTCCTCGCCGCCAAGCTCGCCCATCTCGGGCGGCTTCCAGCCGATCCGAACGCGATCTCCTTCGACGCCCGGCTCCTCTGGCAGGGGCCGTTCGCCACCGCCGATCTGCGCTCGATCGCGTGGTACGTCGGGTGGGGGAGCCTCGGCCTCCTGGCGCTCGCCCTCGTCCTCGGTCTCCGGCGGCGCGCGCGCCTCGCGGGCTTCGAAGCCTTCCTCGTTACTTTCACGCTGCTCTCGTTCCCCGTGGCCTGGCTCATCGAGCGCACCGTGATCCTGGCGGGCTTCCTGGTGCCCGTGACGGCCGCGGTCCTCCTGGCGCGGAGCCCGCGGGCAGCGCTCGGTCGCGGGATCTTCGCCCTGGCGGCGACCGCCCAAGCCGCCGCGTTCCTGCCCTGGGTTTCCTCGTTCGCCTGCGCCTGGTACCGCCAGCCTCCGCACCGGGACGAGCTCTGCGCCCTCGTTCGATGGATCGGCGACAACGTCGATCCCTCTCGGGCGATCCTGAGCGATTTCGTGAACTCGACCGCCGTCCTCGCTGCCTCGCGGAACCCGATCTGCCTCCAGCCGAAGTACGAGACCGAGCTCTCGCGGCGCAAGGCCGAGGCCTTCCTGTCCACGTTCTTCCAGCGCAGTCCCGCCGAGCTCCACGAGCTCGCGCGCGAGCGCTTCCAGGCCGACTACCTGCTCGTCGATCGGTACACCCTCGGCAAGCTCTCCGCCTATTCGGCGGGCTCGACGGGAGATCCCGCGACGGGCAGCGCGGCGGCCGCGTTCCTGGATCCCGAACCGCGGACCTACGCGGCGATCGACGGCTTCGAGCTCGTCTACGAGAGCCCGGACGGTTTCCCGCTCTTCGCTGGCGAACCCGAACGCTGCTTCCTGCTCTACCGGATCAAGTGACCTCGTCCTCGAGCCACTCGTCCGTCTCGCGCGCGAGTCGTTCGACCTCGGCTGCCGGGACGAGCGGTCCGCGTCCGATCCCCGGACAGTCCTCGCTCACCTCGCCCTCCCAGGCCGCGCGCTCCAGGTTCTCCTTCCAGAAGGGCCAGGTCGCGCACTGCTTGGGCCGCACGGAGTAGATCCCGCAGCGCTGATCCTCGCGCAGGAACGGGCAGGCCGGCTGGTCCATCCGGAGCGTGATCCAGCCCCCTTCTTCGCGGCAGTACCGGGCGAGGAAGCGTTGCCGGGAGAGCCCGAGGTGCTCGGAGATGGCCCGGATGTCCCGCTCCCCGAGGTACACGTTGGCGTAGGCGCCATGGTTGCGGCAGCAGTTCCCGCACTGGGTGCACTCGAACCGCAGCCCCTCCCCGAACCAAGGCTTCCTGGGCGTTCCCATCGAAAAACGGTCCCCGGCCTCGTTACCAGGGCCTCCTCGAGGCTACAAAGGTCTGCCCTGTGCGGATCCACACGGTCGGCCCGAACTCGTGGCCCTCCTGTGCGGATCTCGCACGGATCCGATCCTGACACTCCTGAAGTCTTCCCACCAGATGAAACTGGTCGTCGTCGAGGAAGGGACGCGTTCGGCCCTGGACTTCCATCAGCCCGTGATCCGGGTCGGTCGGGCGATCGACAACGACATCCGCCTCTCAGGCGTCCAGGCCTCGCGGCACCATTGCCGGATCGAGATCCGGGGTGGCGAGGCGATCGTGGTCGACCTCGGCTCGGCGAACGGTACCCAGGTCAACGGCGAGCGTTCGCCCAAGAAGAAGCTCCAGAGCGGCGACGTGATCGGGGTCGGCGGGGCGCGCATCCACGTCGAGGAAGTCTCGGCCCGGGGGGGGCTGGCGGAAGCCCGGCCGGACGCCGCGCCTGCGACCGCCGAGGCCGGCGGACTCGAGACCCTGACGAACGACGAAGAGCACGCGGGCGGGAACCTGGGCGTCTTCTCGCGCATTGCGCGCGCGCTGGCGCGCGAGACGGATTTCTCCGCGCTGCTGCGCCTGATCCTGGATTCCTCCATCCTGCTCGTGCACGGGGAACGCGGCTTCCTGCTGCTCGACTCGCGCTCCGAGAAGAAGAGTGGCCCGAACGACCCGCGCGAGTGGAAGGTGCGCCTGGCGCGCTCCTTCGACCAGGCCGACATCCCGATCCCGTCTTCGCGGCTCTCGATGGGCATCGCGCGCAAGGTGGCTGAGAGCGGGGAACCGCTCCTTTCCGTCGACGCCGGCCGCGACGGGCGCTTCACCGGGATGGCGAGCGTCGAGGACCTCAAGCTGCGCTCGGTCATGTGTCTGCCGATCGCCGGAGACGAGGGGCTGCAGGGGCTGCTCTACATCGACAACCGCCTGCAGCAGGGAGCGTTCTCGCAGGACGACCTGGAACTGACCCAGCTCCTCGCGCACCACGCCGCCATCGCCATTCGCAATGCGCGCCTGGTCACCGAACTGCGCGAGCGCAACGAGCGCCTGATGCAGTCGGCCGAGCAGATCCGCAGCCTCAACGATCAGCTCGGGCGCAAGATCCGCGACCGCGACTCGGAGCTCTCCGTGGTGCGGGCCGAGCTCGGGCGGGAGCGCGGCCGCTACGATTACAGCAACATGGTGGGCGCCTCGGACGAGATGCGCCGCGTCTTCCAGGAGCTCGACCGCATCGTCGAGACGGAGCTGCCCGTGCTGATCCAGGGCGAGAGCGGCACGGGCAAGGAGCTGATCGCGCGCGCGATCCACTTCAATGGTCCGCGCAAGGAGCATCCCTTCGTCGTGGAGAACTGCGCCGCCCTCCCCGACGCCCTGCTCGAATCGGAGCTCTTCGGCCACGCCCGCGGAGCCTTCACGGGGGCCGAGCGCACGAAGAAGGGGCTGCTCGAGCAGGCTCACGAGGGGACGCTCTTCCTGGACGAGATCGGGGACATGAGCCCCGAGATGCAGAAGAAGCTCCTGCGCGTGCTCCAGGACGGCGAGGTGCGCCCGCTGGGTTCGACCCAGACCCTCCAGGTCGACGTGCGCCTGCTCGCCGCGAGCCACCAGAACCTGGAAGCGTTGGTCCGCGAGGGACGCTTCCGCGAGGACCTGTTCTATCGCGTGAACGTGCTCACCCTGGAGCTGCCTCCCCTGCGCCAGCGACGCGACGACGTGCCGCTGCTCGCCGAGGCGCTCCTGACGCGGGCTGCGCGCGAGACCGGGCGGCGCGTCCCGCACATCTCCCACGAGGTGCTCGCCGCCCTGGCCTCCTACGACTGGCCGGGGAACGTGCGCGAGCTGGAGAACGAGATGCGGCGCGTGCTCCTGCTCGCGCAGGAGGAGGTGCGCCTCGAGCACCTGTCCGCCGGGATCCGTTCCCGCCCGCGGGGAGGAGCGCTACCGGATCCGATCGCGGCCAACAGCATCGGCGACCTGCGGTCTGCCGTGGTGCGCTTCGAGCGCCAGGCGATCCAGGACGCCCTGGATCGCAACGCGGGCAACAAGAGCCGCGCGGCGAAGGAGCTCGGCATCAGTCGCTTCGCGCTCCAGCGCAAGCTGGACAAGTACGGCCTCGACCGCCGGGGCCAGCAAGGCTGAGGTCGATGCTGGGCGAAACGGTCGGCATTCCCAGGCGCGAACCGGAGCGACCGGAGATCCCCGGCTACGAGATCGCCGAACTCGTCGGGCGCGGCGCCATGGGTTCGGTCTGGCGCGCGCGGCAGCTGGCCATCGACCGCGAGGTGGCGATCAAGGTGCTCCACCGCGAGCTCGCGCACCACCAGCGGCTCGTGCGTCGCATCCAGCGCGAGGCACGCACCACCGCCCGTCTCGCCCATCCGCACGTCGTGTCGGCCATCGACATGGGCCAGGTGGGGGACACGTGGTGGTACGCGATGGAGTTCGTGGACGGGCCCTCGCTCGCCGAGCGGCTGCGCTCGGAGGGGCGGCTCGGCGAGCGCGAGGCCCTGCGGCTCTTCATTCCGCTGTGCGAAGCCCTGGAGCACCTCTTCGAGAACGGCGTGGTGCACCGCGACATCAAGCCCGGGAACATCCTGATCGACAGGAAGGGTGGCGCGCGGCTCGCCGATCTGGGACTCGCCTTCGCGGAGGACGATCCGTCCCTGACGCGGCCCGGCGGGACGCTGGGGACGCCGCACTACATCAGTCCCGAGCAGGCCGTCGATCCGGGCCGCGCCGACGTGCGCAGCGACATCTGGTCCTTCGGAGCGACCCTGTTCCACACCGTGTGCGGGCGACCCCCGTTCTCCGGCGAGAGTGCGGCGGAGATCCTCTCGGCCGTGCTCTACGCGCGCGTGCCCGACCCGCGCGAGCTCGAACCGTCGCTCTCCAAGGGGCTCTCGCTCGTCCTGCGCAAGTGTCTCGCGCGCAACCCCGACGGCCGCTACCCGACGCCGCGCGAGCTCCTCTCCGATCTCGAGCGCGTGCGCGAACGGCGCGCGCCGAAGATCCGCCGCTCGAGCCTACCCCCGGTCCAGCGCAGCTCGGGCTCGTCCTGGCGCACCGCCGGGATCGCCGCGGGGATCGTCTTCCTGCTCGGGATCCTGCTGTGGGCCCTGGTGCCCTTCGACCGGGGAGAGGGCGCGGGGCTCGCCCGGATCGACGCCCCGCCCCCCTACGCCCCGCTCGAGGAGGTCCTCGCGCGCGTCCGGCGTACGCCGCGCGAGCTCTCGGCTGCTCGGCGCGAGCTCGCCGACTTGCGCCTGGAGCTCCCCGACGCCCAGCTCGAGCGCTGGACGGCGATCGAGCGCGAGCTGTCGATCGAGCTGCGCTCGCGCGTCGGATCCCTGCGCCGGGAACTCGCCGCGGAGATCGAACGCGAGCTCGCCGAACGCGACTATGCCGCCGCCGACTCGACCCTCCGGGACGCCTTCCCGGCGCGGCTCCTGGAGGGGACCGGCCATCGGCCCGAGGACCTGCAGGACGAGGGGATCCCGAACGCGGCCTGGATGGAGGATCTCGAGCAGCGCATCGGCGAGGCGGCCGCCAGGGCGGCGGGGGAGCTCGAGGCCGCCCTGACCGAGTGGAGCGGGGCGCGCCGGGCGGAGGTGGACCGCCTGCTCGAACGCCTGGACTGGGAGCGGGCCCTCGATCAGCTCTTGGAGGGCGACGCGGGGATCCTGGCGACGGCCGGCCTCTCGGGGGTGAAGCTCCCGAACGCCCTGCTCGATCCGATCGTCGGATCCGTGCGCACGGAGTTCCTGCTCAAGCGGCGCGAGGTCGAGACCGCCTGGGAACTCCTGGACCGGGAACTTTCCGGCTGGATCCGTACGCGCGAGGCGACGCTCGCCGAGGAGCTCGAGCGCGTCCGGCCCCGGCCGCGCGCGGCGGCCGACCTGGTGGAGGCCTTCGAGCTCGAGCTCGAGCGGCGGCGCTTGTCGCGCGCCGAACTGCCCCGCCGGCTCAAGGTCACCTGCCTCTCGACCCTCGAGCGTTCGCGGACGGCGCTCGCCGAACGCGAGGAGAAGCTGCTCGAGGACGACGCCCGGGTCGAACTCGAGGAAGTCGAACGCCTCTCGGCGCCCTACTACCCCGCGCGGCGCTACGCGGACGTGCGCTCCCTGTGGGAGGAGTACTCCTCGCGCCTCTCCGAGCTCGCGGAGCGCAGCCGCTCGCCCTGGCTCGGCGAGCTCGAGCGCAAGGCAGCGCGGCGCTCGGCCGAGACCCTGCTCCTGGAAGACGTGCTCGAGCGCGCCGCGGAGGGCCTGCGGGACCGTTCGGGAGTGCCCTCTGACCTGCGCGTCGGTTCCGTGACCTACACCGCCGTCGTGATCGTCGCGGGTCGATCTCCGTTGCAAGAAGGATTCGAGATCGAGAGCTTCCCGGGCACCTTCCGGCTCCAGGACCTGCCTTCCCAGGAGCTCGAGGCGCTCGCCGGGCTCGACCCCGAGGTCGCGACGCCCGAGGAGCGCCTGGCGCTGGCGGTGTTCCGCTTCTACGACGGCCGCTTCGAGGAGGCCCGCGCCGCCCTGCGCGCCGGAGCCCTGCCGATCGAGGGCGTGTTCGGGGAGATCGAGCCCGACCTCCTGAGCCGCATCTTCGACTCCGTGGAGCGCCAGAGATCCCTGGAGGAAGAGCAGAGTGCGGTGGCGGCGCGCCACCTGGACTCGGTGTTCGACGTGAGCTTCCAGGAGCGCGCACCCTCGAGCGTGCTCGCGAAGATCGACCTCCTGCTCGGGCAGTACGCCGAGCAACCGGCGGTACGCGCGCGCCTGGAGGAGCTGCGCACGCTGCGCGACCGGTTGCGCTCGGTGCCGCTGCCCTCGTCGAGCGAATTCCTGCGCAGCCGTTTCGGGCCCTCGTCGATCTCGATGCCGCGCGTGGGGCGGGTCGAGCTCGCCTTCGACTTCCAGGGCCCCGTCGTCGGTGCCTGGCAGCGCCGCGACTGGCTCTTCGACGGCGCGGGCTGGTCGCTCGGCTCGGAGATCGAGCGCTGGGAGGACCTGCTCGAGGAGGACGGCCCCGAGTTCCTGCTCGAGGCGCCGCTCGACATCGCGCAGTTCGATCTCGAGCTCGAGCTCGAGTCCATCGACGAGGGCGCGCACAAGCTCCTGTTCGTCTCGGCCGCCGGGTTCCACGTGGCGCTGTGCGGCAATGGTCTCGCCGAGGGCGGGCTGCGCGCGCGCTATCTCGCCGGGACGGGGGATCCCGAGCTCCTCCTGGGGCGCGTGCGCCAGGGGGAGGGCCGCATCGAGGACGGGCTCTTCGCGCTCGGGAAGAAGCACACGCTGCGGCTGCGCGCCTATCGACCGACCGGCCACCTGCGCATCGAGTTCGACGGGCGCCAGCTGCGCGAACTGCGGGGTTCGCCGGCGGCCGAAGCCGAGCGCTCGATCGAGATCCGCTCCTTTGAGCGCATGCGCCTCGTGCGCGCGGCGATCGAGGTCGGCGTCTAGGGTCGTGTCTCCGAGATCGGAGACACGACACCAGCGACCCGAGCGTCGTCTAGACGCCGCGCGTGAACTTGTCGACGACGCGCTCGGCGCGCTGGAGCTTGTCCGCGTCGAGGAGATCCGCGACGGAGGCGAACGCGTCGCGGATCTCCTCCTCGGTGGCGCCCAGGCGTAGCGCGCCGCGCATGTGGGAGGCGAGCTGGCGCTCCTGACCCTGCGCAGCGAGGCAGGCGACCGCGAGGATCTCGCGCGTCTTCGGCGCGAGCCCGCCGCGGGCGAGGACGCGTCCGTAGGCGTGCCCCTCGATCCAGCGCGCGAGCACCGGGTGGTAGCTCTCGAGGCTCGCCATGACCTCGTTCGCGCTCTCCGCGTAGATGCGATCGAAGAGGGCTCGTCCTTCGGCGAAGCGGTCGCCGGCGGGCCGGACCTCGTCGGCCTCCGGTTCGCCCAGGCCCCCGACTTGGGCCAGGACCTCGCTCGCCTCGACCACGCGCGGGAATCCGGCGAAGAGGTGCGCCTGGAGGAGCGCCTCGCGCCAGCGACGATCGGGTTCGCCGGGCGGCGCGTCCTGCCGCAGGGCGCGCAGCTCCTCCCAGAGCCCGAGCACGATGGCGACCGAGAAGCGCACGAGCGAGCGGTCCTTCGTTTTCGTCGTCATGGAGCTCAAGCCTAGGGTTCCTTCGTTCCGCCTCCAGTTCCAGGGCGCTACACTCGCCCGCGTCCATGCGGTCTCCCGAGGCGGCCCACACCCGGCTCGACCGGTGGGTCGTGATCGCCGCGCTCGCGGTCCTCGCCGCGGTGGTGCTCGGACGCGCTCCCGCCTACCTCGCGGGTCCCGAGCCCGTCGGCGACGATTCCTCCTCGCACGTCGTGGCCTCCGCGGCCGTGGCGGAATGCCTGCAAGACGGCGCGCGGGGCTGGTGGGCGCCCGAGTTCAACCTCGGCTTTCCGCTGGTGCACTTCTACCAGCCCCTACCGCACGTCGCGACCGGCCTCTTCGCCCTTCTGCTCGGCGGTCCCCAGGAGTCCGCGACCGCCTACAAGCTGCTCGTCGTCCTGCTGCTCTCCCTGCTCCCGATCTCGGCTTGCGCGGGATTCGCGCGCCTGGGGCTGTCGCCGATCGGAGCATTCTCGGGCGCCGTGGTGCTCGCCACGCTCTCGGCCCCGAAGGCCTTCTTCGGGCTGACGACGCGCCACTACACCCTCGTGGGACTCTACACGCTGCTCTGGGGCGCGGTCGTCGCGCCGCTCGCGCTCTCGGAGGGCGTGCGCTTCCTCCAGGGAAGAGGACGTACGTCGCTCTCCGTCTCCCTCTTCGCCCTGCTCTTCCTTTCGCACGGCCTCTTGGCGCTCGGGCTCGTGCCGGTCTTCGTCTTCACGGCGTTCTGCGCGCCCGAGGGCGAAGCCGCCCTGCGCGCTCGCTTGCGCCGGCTCGTCCTCCTGGGCGGCCTCACCGGGGCCGTGATCGCCTTCTGGCTCCTGCCCCAGCTCACTTGCTCCGACTACTTCGGGGGCTGGCCCATCTCGCGCGGCGAGGTGGCGGACGGCCTGGGGCTGCGCGCGGTGCTCCTCGGCTGGCTGCACGGGCGCCTGACGGATTTCCACCGCGCCCCGGTCCTCGCCGTGGTCTCGATTCTCGGTTGTCTCGCGGCGCTCTTCGGGATGCGGAAGGCGACGAACCGCATCCTCCTCTTCGGGGTCGCGCTGTTCCTCTTCTTCGCCGCGGGACGGACCACGTTCGGATCGCTCGTCGACTGGGTCTACCCGGTCAACGCGCGCATCGAGGGCATGCTGCGCTGGGTGGCGATGTTGCACCTCTTCCTGGCGCTCGCGGCCGGGGTCGGAGCCCAGGCGCTCCTTGCCCTCGCGCGCCGCGGGCCCCGTCCCCTCTCCCTCGCCGCGAGCGCGCTCGTCCCCGGCGCGCTCCTCGCCTGGACGCTGCCGGGCCAGGTAGCGGACCTTCGCCAGGGTCTCGACACGTTCCCCGCGGCCCTCGATCGCGGCGCCTACCTCGAAGTTGCCCGCTGCTTGCGGGAGGCGTCCGATCCCGGTCGCGTCTACACCGCCGAACCGGTGGGGCACGCGAGCCACTGGGCGATGAACTACCTCGCGCTCCTCTCGGGGAAGCCGATGACCCTTTCCTACGGGGTCGGCGTGCAGGACAGCCTGAACTTCGACTACCTCTGGCTCTTCGGCGGCGGCAGACCGGGGGCCCTCGTGCTCGATCCTGGACGCGCGGCGTCCCTGGCGGAGCTCTTCGGAGTACGCTACGTCCTGACGCGGCCGGACATCGCTCTCGACTACCTGCGCGCGACCCCGATCTGCCAGGTCGGTCCCTACCGCGTCCTGCGTCTTCCCCGCGAGGCCGGGTGTTTCGACCTGATCCAGGCCCCCGACGTGATCGCCCCGGGGACTCCCGTGGGTTCGCGGGCACGCTTCGAGCGATGGATGGCAGAGGAGTACCCGCGCGGGGCGCGCTTCCTGCGGCTCGCAGAACCGATCCGGGCCAAGTTCCCCGCGCTCCCCTCGGCGAGGCGGGACTCGCGGTCAGAAGAGACCGATTCGCGACCCGCGAGTCCAGGCCGGAACGTTCGCCCCGGGGTCGTCCTGCACGAGCAGGCGAGCCGGAGCGTCCATCGCGCGCGGGTCTCGGTGACCGGGGACGAGGCCTGGGCGCTCCTGAAGGTGACGCCCCATCCCTGGTGGAGGGCGGAGGTTGACGGGCGAGCGCGGCCGATCTACTACCTCTCGCCTGCGTTCATGGGGCTCTCCCTGGAGCGCGGCGAACACGACGTGACCTTCACGTTCGAGAACCCTCGCTGGCAGGTGGGACTCCTCTTCGGCTCGGCGCTCCTCGTCTGTGGTCTCTTCGTCCGGGACGCCCTCGGGAAACGGCGCGCGGGGCGATGAGCGCGGACCTTCCTTCCCGGGGAGTGCGCTTCCCGGGACGCTCGCTCTCGCTCTTCTTCCCGATGTACGACGAAGAGGCGAACGTCGAGGAGTCCGTGCGCCGGGGCGTCGCGACGCTGTCGGGCCTGGTGGAGGACTTCGAGGTCATCGTGGTGGACGACGGGTCAGGGGATCGCACGGCCGCGATCGCCGAACGGCTCTGCGCCTCCGATCCGCGCGTGCGTCTCGTCCGGCACGGGGGGAACCGGGGCTACGGCGCCGCCCTGAAGTCGGGGTTCGTGAGCGCGAAGAAGGAGCTCGTCTTCTTCACCGACGGCGACCTGCAATTCGATCTCGGCGAGCTCGAGCTCCTGCTCTCGGAGATCGACGCGGCCGACGTGGTGGTCGGCTACCGGATCGCGCGCCGGGACCCGGCCCATCGGAAGCTCAACGCATTCCTGTGGAATCGGCTCACGCGGCTCGTGCTCGGGCTCCACGTGCGCGACGTGAACTGTGCCTTCAAGCTCCTGCGCAGGAGCGCGCTCGAGAGGATCGGGACGCTCGAGGCCGACGGCGCGATGATCTCGGCCGAGATGATGGTCAAGTTCGAGCGCGCGGGAGTGCGCATCCGCGAGGTCGGGGTGCATCACTTCCCGCGCGGGAGCGGCCGGCAGACGGGGGCGAATCCGAGCGTGATCCTGAAGGCCTTCGGGGAGCTCCTGGCGCTGCGCGAGAAGCTGCGTCGCGGATCGGGTGCCGGAGGCCGTCCCTAGTATCCGAGGGCCTCGAGGCGCGCTCGGAGGTCGCTCGAGATCTCGACTTCTCCCGGAGTCAGGGGCTGCGCGGCGCCGAGCTCTTCCATGTGCGCCTCCAGTTTCGCCCGCAGCGCGCGCGCGAGCTCGGGTTCGATCGGGGCCAGGTCGGCGCGCTCCAGCGGGTCGCGCTCGAGGTCGAACACCTGGAGACTCCCGCGCTCGAGGTCGCACAGGAGCTTGTGACGCGCCGTGCGCAGGGCGAGCAGCCGGGGGTGCCACTTGACGGCGGTGCCCACGCTGAATGCCTCGGGATCCGGTGTGCCGGCGGAGAGGCGCGAGAGGTCGCGCCCTTGCCAGCCGGAGGGCCGGCCGGAGAGAGGGTGGAGTCCCGCCAGCGCGAGGATCGTCGGGGCGAGATCGATCAGGCTCACGACCTCGGCCTGGCGTTCGCCCGCCCGCGCCCGGTATGGAAGGCGCATCACGAGGGGCACGTGGGTCTCCGCATCGAACAGGGCATCCCCGTGGTCCCACAGGTCCCGTTCCATGAGCTCCTCGCCGTGATCGGAAGTGACGGCGAGGAGCGTCGAGTCGAGCCGGTCCGCACGCGCTAGCTCGTCCACGAGCGTCCCCAGGTGGCGATCGAAGGCGCGTACGCCGGCGGCATAGCGGGCGCGCCAGGTCCTGCGCTCGCGCGCGCTCGGCGAATCGAACCAGGGGACCTGGCGCAGGTATCCGGGGATGCGGCGCCACTCTCGGCCTTCGATCGCGTGCGGCTCCCCGAGCGAGGGGCTCTCGCGTAGCACTTCGTAGTCTGCGTCGGAGGCGGCATAGGGCCCGTGCACGTCCATGAAGTGCAGGTACAGGAAGAGCGGACGCGGACTCGTTCGCTCGCGCAGCCAGGGGACGACACGTTCGAGGAGCTCCCCGCCGTCCTTGCTCTCGATCTCCTCGAACGTCTCGAAACCCTGGGAGAAGCCCTGGTCCGCGCGGATCCAGGGGTTCGCCACGAAGGCCGCGGTCTCGTAGCCCTCCGCGCGCAGGGCCTCGGCCAGGGTGAGGGCCTCGCCGGGCAGGACTTCCGTGCGCTGGACCGCGGGTCGGGCCGCAGGGTCCGGGGGAGTGCGGTCCTCCCCGAACCAGCCTTCGTGGGTGGTGACCCGGTGGATCTCGGGATGGAGGCTGGTGAGCAGCGAGGCGACGGCGGGCTTGGTCCACGGCGCCTGGGTGAAGCAGCGCTCGAAGAGCACGCCCTCGCGCGCGAGCCGGTCGAGGCGTTGCGAGACGTCGCCCTCGAATCCGTAGCACCCGAGGTAGTCGGCGCGCAGCGTGTCGACCAGGACGAGGACCACGTCGGGCCGTTCCCGCGCGCGCTCGCCGCAGGCCGCTAGCGCCGTGGTCACGCCGAGCACGAGGGCGGCGAATCGGGGAGACGTCCGTCGCCTCACGGGAGCTCCTGTCTCGGCTCGATCCGATGGGCGATCTTGCGGCCCAGGCGCAGCGCGAGACCCGGTGCGAGCTCCGCGAGGGGTTCGACGCTTCCCGGCGGGGCGACGAGCACGACCGTCGAGCCGAGCTCGAATCGCGCGAGCTCCGCGCCCTTCTCGAGGGACACGGGACGGCTCGGCGAGCGGCCGGGTTCGACGCCGACGACCCGGATCCGGCCCACGTTCAGGGCTCCGACCATGACGAGATACCAGGTCCCTTCCGCGCTCTCGAGCCGCAGCACGGCCCGCTCGTTCGTGGCGAGCACGCGCTCGCGCCGCGCGAGGACGGCGGGAGCCACCGAGCGCCGGTCGCCTCCGAGCCAGCGCACCTCGGCGAGTTCGGCCGCGCAGGGGGCATGGACGCGATGGTAGTCGCGGGGGCAAAGGTAGATCGTGAAAGCGAGCGATCCCTCCCGATCGAGGGCGGGCCGATCGAGGGCGGGGGAGGGGGGACCGAGGAATTCCTCGAGCGGGTACGCCCGCCCCTTGGCCTGCAGCAGCGTCCCCCTGTGGACACGATCGAGGGCCTGCAGGGTTCCATCGCAGGGGGCGACGATCGCGCGCGGATCGGCGTCGATCGGGCGGGCGCCGGGTCTCAAACGCCGGACGAAGAAGGCGGAAAGACTCGGGTAGCCCGCCAGGGCGAGCTCCACCTCTCCAAGGTCGGCCCCGGTCGCGCGCGCGAAGGTGCGCAAGACGCTCGGCCGGAGTCGGGTCGGGATGCGTCGATCCGCGAGCCAGCCGACGAGGTGGGAGAGTCCGCGGCGGAGTCCGGGGGTCATCCGCGGTGCGCGGTCTCCGCCGAGGGGCGGTCGCAGGGGAGTTCGGGTCCGCTCGACGCGAGGCGGGCGGCCTTGGGCGCGCACCCGGCCGAAATCGGGAAGTCCTTCACGAATCCACCCTGGGGGAGGTGATTATGAGCGCCCCGCGGACCCGGGTCGAGACGCTGGTTCCTCGGCGTTACTGGACAGGCGATCGCCCACCGCTTAAAAAGGTCCGCTTTTTCCCCTCGGGACCGCACCCTCCTTTCGAGCCCTGGAGACCTCTTCGATGCAGCGCGCCGGCACGGTCGTCGTCCTCGCCGCAGGGCAGGGGACGCGCATGCGCTCGAGCGGAGCGAAGGTACTCCACCCGCTGTGCGGCCGGCCCATGCTCGGGTACGTGCTGGACCCGGTGCGCGCCCTCGATCCCGAACGGATCCTGGTCGTGGTCGGGCACGGGGCCGACGAGGTCCGGCGCTGGATCGAATCGGCGGCGAAGGATGCGCGCATCGCATGCGTGCCGCAGCCCGAGCAGAAGGGAACCGGACACGCCCTGCAGGCGTGCATTCCCGAGCTCGAGCGTTCGAGCGGCCCCGTGATCGTGCTCTACGGCGACATGCCGTGCCTCGAAGTCGCGACGCTCCTCGCCCTGCGCGCCGCCCTGGCGGGATGCGCGGCCGCGCTCGTCACCGCCCGGCCCGCCCGCCTGCGCGGTTTCGGACGCATCCGGCGCGACGGGAGCGGCGCCTTGCGCGGCATCGTCGAGGAGAAGGACGCTTCTCCCGAGGAACGGGCCATCCGCGAGGTCAACGTCGGCGTCTATGCCTTCGAAAAGCAGGCGCTCCTCGAGAGACTGCCGCGGCTCTCGAACCGCAATGCCCAGGGCGAGTACTACCTGACCGACGTGGTGGACCTGCTCCTGGAGGACAAGAAGCGCGTCGCCACGGTCGCCCTCGAAGACGAGCGCGAGGTCATCGGAATCAACACCCTGGAGCACCTCTCCGAGGCGCGCGCCGTGCTGCAGGAGCGGATCCTGCTCCATCACCTGGGGAACGGCGTGTACATCGAGGATCCGTGCACGACCTACGTCGATCACGGCGTCGAGATCGGCGCGGGGACGCGCATCCTGCCGTGCAGCGTGATCCGCGCCGGCGTGGTGATCGGGAAGGCCTGCGAGGTCGGTCCCTTCACCCATCTCCGGAGCGGCACGCACCTGGAGGACGGCGCCGAGATCGGCAACTTCACCGAGACCAAGCAGGCCCGCATCGGCAAGGGCACGAAGGCCAAGCACCTCTCCTACCTGGGCGACGTGACCATCGGCGCGCAGGCGAACATCGGTGCGGGGACGATCGTCGCCAACTACGACGGACGCGCCAAGCATCACACCGACGTGGGTGACCGCGCCTTCGTGGGCAGCGGATCCGTGCTGATCGCGCCGTGTCGCGTGGGCGACGGAGCCCTGACCGGAGCCGGCGCCGTCGTGACCCGACGCACCGAGATCCCGCCGGGCGAAGCCTGGGTGGGGATCCCTGCCAAGCCCCTGCGCCGTGGCCCCAAGGCCAAGGACGGTCCGTGAGGAGGGACCCGCGGTGAAATCCGTGCAGAGCTACCGGGACAGCATTCGACTGATCGCGGGGACGGCCCACATGGAGCTGGCCCAGGCGATCGCCGATTGCATGGACATCCCGCTGTGCGACGCGATCGTGGGGCGTTTCCCCGACGGGGAGATCGACATCAAGATCAACGACGACGTGCGCGGAGCCGACTGTTTCGTGCTCCAACCCCTGTGCCCGCCGGTCAACGAGAACTGGATCGAGCTCCTGCTCCTGCTCGACTGCCTGAAACGCGCCTCGGCCGGACGAGTCACGGCGGTCATGCCCTACTACGGCTACGCGCGCAAGGACCGCAAGGACGAGGGGCGCGTGCCGATCAGCGCCAAGGTGGTGGCGAACACGATCAGCCAGTGCGGCGCCAACCGGGTCCTGACGATCGACATGCACGCCGCCCAGATCCAGGGATTCTACGACATCCCCGTGGATCACCTGTACGCCAAGCCCGTGTTGTTCCAGGCGATCCAGCACATGAACGTCGATGCGCCCGTCGTCGTCACTCCCGACGTGGGCGGCATCAAGATGGCCCGTTCCTATGCCAAGGCGCTCGCGGCGGACCTCGCCATCGTCGACAAGCGACGCGTCTCGGGATCGGAGATCGAGATCGAGCACATGATCGGCGACGTCGAGTCGCGCAACGTGATCATCGTCGACGACATGATCTCCACGGGGGGGTCGATCTCCGAGGCAGCGCGGATCGTGCGCGAGCACGGCGCGAAGCGCATCGTGCTCGCCGTCTCCCACGCGGTGCTGTGCGGGCCCGCCGTGGAGCGCCTGAACGCTTGTCCGGCCGAGACGATCCTGGTCACCGACACGATTCCCAGGCGCCGGCCCTCGCCGCGCAACCTGCAGGTCGTGTCGGTCGCTCCGCTGCTCGCCAAGGCCATCCGCAACCTGCACGAGTCCCGGTCCTTGTCGGTCCTGTTCGAGAAAGTGGACGACGAGGACTGATTCCTTCCTGTGTCCGAACCATCCAGGGAGTCACGAACCATGACAGCCACGCTTCACGGAATCCTGCGCGACAAACTCGGTTCCCGTTGGGCACGGCGCCTGCGCATGCAGGGCCGCGTCCCCGCCAGCATCGGGGGCGAGGGGGGCGGCCTGCACCTGTCGCTCTCCCAGGAGGAGTTCATCGCAGCTCGCCGCCATCACGAGCACGTCTTCTCGATCGAGATCGAGGGCGGCGCGACCGAGACCACCATGGTGCGCGAACTCCAGTGGGATCCCTTCGGAGAGCAGGTCCGCCACGTGGAGTTCCGCCGCGTCGATCTCACGCGCGAGACGGAAGCCGAAGTCGAACTCGAGTTCGTCGGCCACCCGAAGGGCGGCGTCCTGAACCACCTCGTGACCCAGGTCAAGGTGCGCGCCGTTCCGACCAAGATCCCGGATTCGATCGAAGTGCCCGTGGGCGAGCTCGAGCTCGGCCACCCGCTGCTTGCCAAGGATCTGCGCCTGCCCGAGGGCGTGAAGCTCGTCACCGGCGGCGACACGGCGATCGCCGTGGTCGTCACCATCAAGGAAGAGGTCGCCGCGCCCGCCCCCACGGCCGAGGTGCCGGTGGAGGGAGCGGAAGGCGAGGCGGCTCCCGGCGCCGAGGAGAAACCGGGCGTGGCCCCCGCGAAGGGGCAGGCCGCGGCGAAGGCTCCGGCCGCGAAGAGTCCCCCCGCGAAGGAGCGCTAGGGAATCGTCCCCTTGCCTCGAGGGGGTCCGCCCCTATGATGTTTCCCCCGATCTCGGGTGCGGGCGATTCCCGTCCGCGCCCGAGGGGGGCGACCATCGAGTGCCCGTGCCATGACCCGGCCCGCGCAGAAGATGGTCTTCGGCCTGGGCAACCCCGGACCGGAGTACGAGGGGACCCGGCACAACGTCGGGTTCGAGGTCCTCGACCGGTTGGCGCTGCACGAAGGCCTGCTCTTTGAGTCTCCCCGATCCCTTCCCGGCTATTCGCGGTCGAGTCCCTTCCTGTGGGCGCGCTCCCATGATCCGAGCGCCCTCCTCGTGAAGCCCACGACCTTCATGAATCGCTCGGGAGAGGTCGCATCCTCGCTCCTCGCCTGGGCCGGAATCGACCCCGCGGACCTGTTCGTCGTCTACGACGATCTGGATTTGCCCCTCGGGAACCTGCGCCTGCGGCCCTTCGGGAGCTCGGGCGGCCACCGGGGAGTGAGCTCGATCATCGAATCCCTGTCGACCGACCGCTTCCCGCGCTTGCGCATCGGGATCGGGCGGCCGACGACCGACGCGGCGCGTCACGTACTCTCGAGATTCACCGAGCGGGAGCGAGCCGAGATCGACGTTTCGACGGCGGAGGCCGTCGACGCGATCCTGTTCTGGCTTCGAACCGGCGACATCGAGGGCTGCATGACGCGGTTCCACAGCCGCTGGAACCCAACGAGACCCGGGGGGTGAACCTCCGGACGCACGACCGAGGAGAACGAATGCCCCGAACCTATGAATGCATGTTGTTGATCGACAACGAAGCCGTGCGCTCCGGTTGGCGCGGTCTGAAGGAGTCGATCGCGAACCTGTTCACGAAGCACAAGGGGAAGACGCTCACCGCGCGTCGCTGGGACGAGCGCAGGCTCGCCTACCCGATCCGGCAGCGGAGACGGGGAACCTATCTCTTGTCCTACGTCGAGTTGGACCCGGCCGCGATCGCCGACCTGCGCCGCGAACTCGACATCACCGAGACGGTCCTGCGCTATCTGATCCTGTCCTCGGAAGGCGTTCCGGCGCAGGAGATCGAGCTCTCCCAGGCGGAGGAAGCGGCCGGATTCACGGTCCCGGAGCCTCCGTCCGACGATCAGCCGGAGCGGGAAGCATCGTCGACGCCTCCGACCGAGGAGGAAGAGGTGCCCGAAGGGCTCGGGCTGGGGGAAGAGGTCGTGCCCCTGGAAGGCGGGCGCCGTCGCCGGTCCGGGTCCGATTCCGAGGCCGAACCCGTTGGCGCGAAGGAGATCTGAGCCATGGCATTCCACGATTCGTTCTCGGGGCCGCGCGCGCCCGCTCTCAAGGCCTCCCAGGTCATCGACTACAAGGAGTTCGAGGTCCTGAAGAAGTGCATGGGGCCCCAGGGCCAGATCCAGGCCCGCCGGCGCACCGGTTTCTCCGCTCAACGCCAGCGCGAGCTGAAGCAAGCCATCAAGCGCGCGCGTCACGTGGCGCTCCTGCCCTTCGTCGGCTGATCCGGAGGTTCCCGTGGCCAAGGACGTCAAGGTGTTGTTGCGACAGGGAGTGGACGACCTGGGGGACATCGGCGATGTCGTCGCCGTGCGCCCCGGCTTCGCCCGGAACTACCTCTTTCCGCACGGACTGGCCGTCGAAGCCTCGCCGCAGAACGTGGCGACGATGCAACGCCGGCGCGTGCGGGTCGAAGCCGAGGAGGCCGCGCGCGAGGTCGAGGTGGCCGCCATGATCGAGTCGCTGGGGCGACTCGTGTTGCACACCAAGGAGAAGGCGGACGGGACCGGCACGCTCTACGGGTCGGTCAGCGCAGCGCGCATCGCCGAGCTCCTCGCTCAAGCGGGCCATCCCACCGACGAGAAGAACGTCCGTCTCGACGAGCCGATCAAGTCGGTCGGCGCTCACGAGGTTCCGATCCACGTCTGGGGCGAGCACTACGCGGGGCTCCAGATCGTGGTCGAGGCCGAGTGACGAGCTGCCGGGGATCTTTCCACCGTCTCTCCACAACTCTCCACGCCGCGGAGAGTCCGCGCTCCACTCGCTGAGCGCGCGGGGGCGGAGTATGCTTCCCCCTCCATGGAGGAGCGTGGGCGAACCCTTCCCCAGAGCGAAGAAGCCGAGCGAGCCCTGCTGGGCGCCCTGCTCCTGGACGGAGAGCGCATCCCCGATGCGGCGGAGCTGCTGCGCCCGGGGGACTTCCACGACAGGCGGCACCAGATCCTGTTCGAAGTCCTGGTGGCCCTCGCCGACCGGAGTGCGCCGGTGGACTTCATCACGGTCGGCGAGGCGCTGCGTGCCGCCGGCCGTTTCGAGGAAGTCGGGGGCGCGCCGTTCCTGATCGACCTGGCGGGGTCGGTCACGACCGCCGCTCACGCGACCTACCACGCGAACCTGGTGGCCGACACGGGCACCCTGCGCGATCTCATCCGCGAGGCGACCGACATCGTCACGCGCGCCTACGAGACCCGACCCGACGGCGACGAGGTGAAGGCACTGCTCGACGACAGCGAGCAGCGCATGTTCCGTCTCTCGCGCCGCGACGAGCGGAGCGGGGCGGAACCGATCGGGACCGCGATCGCCGAGGCTTTCCGGCGCATCGACGCGGCCTCCCATCGCGAGGGGCTCACGGGCCTCACCTCCGGGTTCATCGATCTCGACCAGATCCTGTGCGGTCTCAACGCGGGCGACCTGCTCGTCGTCGCCGCCCGTCCCTCCATGGGGAAGACGGCCTTCGCTTTGAACATGATCGAGCACGCGGCCCTGTCCCGGCCCTCCTGGCTCGATCGTCCGCCGGTCGTGCTGCTCTTCAGCCTGGAGATGGGGCGCCAGCAGGTCGTCAGCCGCATGCTCTGCTCGCGCGCTCGGGTCGACGCCCATCGCCTGCGTTCGGGGCGCATCCCGAGCGAGGACCGAGCCGAACTGACCACCGCTGCCGACGAGCTCTCCCGGGCCAAGATCTTCATCGACGACACCTCGAACCTGACGATGATGTCGCTGCGCGGGCGTGCGCGACGGCTCAAGGCGAAGCACGGTCTCGACCTCATCGTGCTCGACTACCTGCAGCTGATCACCTTCCCGGGTTCCGAGAGCCGCCAGCAGGAGATCAGCAACATCTCCCGTTCGCTCAAGGGGCTGGCGCGCGAGCTCGAAGTGCCGGTGGTGGCGCTGGCGCAGCTCTCGCGCCAGGTGGAGTTGCGCGATCCGCCGCGTCCCCAGCTCGCGGACCTGCGCGAATCCGGGTCGATCGAGCAGGACGCTGACGTGGTCATGCTGCTCTACCGGCCCGAGTACTATCCCAAGTACCGCGACGAGGAGACCCGAGGACTGGCGGAGGTGATCGTGGCCAAGCAGCGGAACGGCCCCACCGGCAAGGTGAACCTCCAGTTCTTCGACAGCACGACACGTTTCGAGAATCGAGCGCCCACGGTCACGGAGGCGCTGAACCTCTAGGCCAGACGGAGGATCGTGGGGAAGAGGATTCGAAGACCGTCGGTCACCGCTTGGGCGTGGTGCGCGTTCGTCCTCACGCTCCCCCTCGCCGCACCGGTCGAGGCGCGTGGGCTCCGTCCGCAGGAGGTCGCCCAGGAACGCAGCGTGCGGGCGGTCCGGATCGAAGGAGCCGAGCGCGTCGACGAGGAATCGATCCGGCGCGCCCTGGGGATCGAGATCGGGGAACCCTACGACGTGGAGGGACTCGACCGCTCCATCGGGGAGCTCTTCGACGCGCTGCACCTCTTCGCGCGCGTCTACGAAAGGCCGGTGGCGGACGGGGTGGAGTTGAGGGTGGTGGTGGACGAACTGCCCTACGACCGGGAACCGCGCTTCCTGGGCAACGTGGAGATCGAGAACGAGAAGCTGCTCGAGTGGGTCGGGCTGTCGGAACGGGAGGAGCTCTACCTCTATCAAGCGCCGCGCGTGCGCGAGCGGTTGCTCCAGCGCTACCGCGAGGAGGGCTTCGCCTTCGTCGAGGTCGACATCGTGGAGCGCGAGGCGGGCCTGGACCCCGCGACCGGAGAACCCATCCTCCCGGACGTGATCTTCGAGATCCGCGAGGGGCCGAAGGTCCACGTGCGGGACGCGGTGCTGCACGGCAACCACTTCCTCCCGGACATCGGTTTCCTATTCTTCAAGCGCGGGCTCTCCAAGCTCGCCAGCGTGGAACTGCGCAAGCCGCGCTTCTTTCGCTGGTTCGCCAAGGCCTACTCCACGGAGACACTGGATGCCGACCTGCTCGCCCTGCGCGAGGTCTATCGCGACTTCGGGTTCCTGGACGCGGTGGTGGAGCTCGATCGGCTCGAGTTCAGCACGGACCGCGGATGGGTCACCGTCCACATCGCGATCGACGAGGGCGTGCGGTACACCGTCGGGTCGATCGAGATCGAAGCCGTCGAGTTCTTCCAGGCGCCGGACGATCCCAAGGGTTACGCGGAACGGCCGGCCGTGCTCGTGTTCCCCGAGGAGGAGCTGAAGGGACTGCTCCAGCAGGAGACCGGGCAGGTCTACGAGCGGCGGATCCAGCGCGAGGATCAGCGGGCTCTGCGCAATCACTACGGGGAGAAGGGTTACGTCGACCATCCCTCGCTCAAGCTCTGGGATCGCTGGACCTTCCTCGACCCCGAGCTCTCCTTCGAAACCGAACAGCCCGTGGTCCGCGTGGTGTATCGCATCGCCCAGGGAAGGCCGATCTTCGTGCGAGAGATCCCGATCACGGGCAACCTGCACACGCAGGATCGCGTCGCGCGCCGCTTGATCACGGTCGAACCCGGGGATCGAGCCGATGCCGAGGAGATCGAGCGTTCACGGACGCGGCTGCAGTCCTCGGGGCTCTTCAGCGACGATCGGGACCCCACCCACGTCCCGCCCCGCTACCGCTTCCTCGACACGGACGATCCGGGCTGGAAGGACCTCGAGTTCCTCCTGGAAGAAGGTTCGGTGCTGACGTTCAACCTGAGCGGCGGCGTCAGCTCGAACTCCGGCGTGTTCGGCGTGTTCGATCTCTACCACCGCAACTTCGACGTGACGAACCTGCCGGACTCGCCCTGGTCCATGATCGGAGAGGTCGCCGGGCGGGAAGCCTTCCACGGTGCGGGCCAGGAACTCAGGCTGCGAGCCTCGCCCGGGACGCAAGTGTCCTTCTTCGACGTTCTGTTGCGCGAGCCGGATCTGTTCCGGGGTCACACGAATCGTATCGGGCTGAGCTTGAACGCCAATCGGCGGCGGCGGAACTACGATTCCCACGACGAGCTGCGCGAGCGGTTCGGATTCGAGTTCTCGAAGTCGGTCGGTCCCGATGCCGCCCTGTTCGCGGGTTTCAATGTCGCCGACGTCGAGGTGAGCGACCTCGACCAGGGTGGCGAGCCCTCGCTCGGCTCCCCGCTCCCGGTTCCGGCCGATCTGAAGGCCCAGGAGGGGAAGAACGCTCTCTCCTACGCCACCTTCGGATACCGATTCTCGGCCACCGACAACCGTCTCACGCCGCGGAACGGGAGCGAATTCGTGATCCGCACCGAGGTCTACAACGAATCCCTCGGCAGCGACTTCGATTTCGCGAAGGCCGACCTCCAGTACGACTGGTACGACGAGCTCGACGAGGATCCTGACGCGGTCTCCGGGTACTTCCACCTCGGGCTGGCGGGAGGGGTTGCCGTGCCCTACGGGGGAACGGAGGAAGTGCCCTACACGGAACGCTTCTTCCTCGGTGGACAGCAGACGCTGCGCGGATTCGAGTTCCGTGGGGTGGGGCCGAACGAGAACGGCTTCCCCATCGGGGGCCAGACCTACTTGTTCTCGACCCTCGAGTACCGCCACCCGCTCGTGAAGGATACGCAGCCCGGTACCTACCGCGAGATCGAGACCGTGCGCGGAGGGCTGTTCCTCGACGTCGGCGTGCTCGATCCCGACGACTTCTCCATCGATACCGGCGAAGTGCGGGCTTCGGCCGGGTTCTTGTTCGGCCTCGCCTACCCGCTCCCGCTCACCTTCAGCTTCGGCTGGCCGCTTCGAGACGGTCCCGGCGACCGGCAACAGATCGTCGGGTTCCAGATCGAGCTCTTCCAGTGACGCGCGAGCGCCGGGAGCCCGTCCGCACGCCCTCGATTTGACAAGGGGGTCGGGCGCGCGTTAGACCTCTCCTCTGGTTCAACCCGGGGCGCCCGCACCGTAGGGCCGCTTGCGAGGAGCCCGATTCGGGCTTCGTTCCCGTTGATCACGCGCACCGTTTCCGAACTGGCCGACCTCTGCGGCGCCTCTCTCGAGGGAGATGGCGCGCGTCGGCTCGTCGGACCGGCCCCGCTCTCCGAAGCGCGCTCCGACCAGGTGAGTTTCCTCGGGAATCGGGCCTACGCCGCCGAACTCGAGCAAACGAGCGCAGGAGCGGTCGTCGTTCCGCTCGACGTCAGGCCGCGGCGTCGGGATCTGACGCTCTTGCGTTGTGACAACCCGAATCGGGCCTTCTCCCGCGTGATCGAGAGCTTCCGTCCGCCCGGCGAGAGCCCCGTTCCCGGGATTCATCCGAGCGCCGTGGTCGCCCCGGATGCGCGCGTCGATCCGGAGGCCAGCGTGGGAGCCCTGTGCGTCATCGGGAAGGGGTCGAGCATCGGAGCGAAGGCCGTGCTACATGCCCGAGTCACGGTCGGCTCGAATTGCCACGTCGGAGAGGCGAGCGAGCTCCACCCGGGGGTGGTGCTGTACTCGGAGGTCCAGATCGGACGTCGCTGCGTGATCCACGCCGGCGTGGTCGTCGGTTCGGACGGCTTCGGATTCGAACCCTCCCCCCAGGGTTGGGAGAAGGTGCCGCAGTGCGGTTCGGTCGTGATCGAGGACGACGTGGAGATCGGCGGCAACACCGCCATCGACCGCGGCCGCTTCCAGGCGACGCGCATCCTGCGCGGCACGAAGATCGACAACCTCGTGCACGTTGCGCACAACTGCGTGATCGGACCGGACGCACTGCTCGTCGCGCAGGTGGGTATCGCCGGTTCCTCCCGCGTCGGCGCGCGAGTCATCCTCGGCGGACAGGCGGGAGTCGCGGGGCACGTCGAGATCGGGCCGGGAGCGCGCATCGGAGGCCAGGCCGGAGTGACGAAGTCGATCGAGGGCGGCCAGGACTACTGGGGAACCCCTGCGCGCGAGAAGGGGGAGGTGTTGCGCTCCCTGGTGCGGGTGGGACGTCTCTCCGATCTCGAGCAGCGCGTCACGGAGCTCGAGCGAAAGTTGCAAAGGGGGGAGGACTGATGGTCCGGGCTCAGCGCACGATTCGCACCGCGGTCGAGTTCCAGGGGCGGGGGCTCCATAGCGGTGAATGGGTGCAGGTGCGGGTCCTGCCCGCGCCCCAGGACACCGGAATCGAGTTCGTGCGTACGGACCTGCCCGATGCGCAGCCGATCCCGGCGCACATTCGCTTCCATTCGAACAAGGACCGGCGCAGCAATCTCGAGCGCGGTGGCGCGGAGGTCGACACGATCGAGCACTTGCTCGCGACTTGCAACGGACTGCAAGTCGACAACTTACGCGTGGAGATGTCCGGGCGCGAGATGCCCGGACTCGACGGCAGTGCCAAGACCCTGGTGGAGTTCTTCCGGCAAGCCGGAATCGTCGAGCAACGTTCCCAGGTTCGTTCCTTCCGCCTGGAACAGCCGATCTACGTGCGCGATGAGGAAGCCACGCTCGTCGCCTTGCCCGCGGAGAAACCCGGACTCACCCTGCAGTACATCGCGTCCTTCTCCGATCCCGAGGTCGACGGAGGCTCGTTCCAGATCGAGGTCTCGCCCGACAGCTTCGCGGCCGAGATCGCACCCGCACGGACCTTCTGCTTGGCATCGGAGGTGAAGCGCCTGCAAGCCGCCGGCCTGGGCAAGGGCGCGACGCGCGAGAACACGGTCGTGCTCGGCGATCCGGAGACGGTGCTGCGCATGCCCGCCGAGCCAGTGCGCCACAAGCTGCTCGATCTCCTCGGGGACCTGCGCCTCCTGGGTGCGGAGCTGCAAGCCCACATCATCGCGGCGCGTTCCGGTCATCGGACGAACGCCGAACTCGTGAGACGCTTGGTCGACCTCATGGAGTCCCAGGAAACCGGGGGGCTGATCCGACGCGAGACGGGACTCGAGGTGCGCGAAGTGATGCGCACGCTGCCTCACCGCTATCCGTTCCTCCTGATCGATCGCGTGATCGAGCTGGATGGATACCAGCGGGCAGTTGCGATCAAGAACGTCTCGATCAACGAGCCGTACTTCCAGGGACACTTCCCCGGCAAGCCGCTCATGCCGGGAGTACTGCAGCTCGAAGCCATGGCCCAGCTCGCGGGCGTCCTCCTGCTGCGCAAGCTGGAGAACACGGGCAAGCTCGCGGTGTTGTGGTCGATCGACAAGGTCAAGCTGCGCGCGCCGGTGGAACCCGGCGATCAGCTGCGGATCGAGGTCGAAACCTTGCGAATGAAGGGCGAGCTTGCGCAAGTCCGCGGGTCGGGCACGGTCGCGGGCAGGGCGGTGTGTGAAGCCGTGCTGACGTTCACGATGGTAGAACCCTAGGGCCTGCAACTCATGAGTGCCAAGATCCACCCCACGGCGGTCATCGCGCCGGGGGCCGAGCTCGGGAGAGATGTCGAGATCGGCCCCTACACGGTGATCGGTCCGAGCGTCAGGATCGGCGACGACAGCACCATCGGTCCCCAGGTCGTGATCGACGGGGTGACGGTGATCGGGCGTGACAACCATTTCATCGGTCAGGCCAACATCGGCGGCGCTCCGCAGGACATCTCCTACGAGGACGAGCCGACTTGCCTCGAGATGGGGGAGCGCAACAAGATCCGCGAGTTCGTGACCATCAACCGCGGAACACTCAAGGGCGGCGGCCTCACGCGCATCGGGAGTGGATGCCTGTTCATGGCTTGTTCCCACGTCGCGCACGATTGCGTGATCGAGGATGGTGTGATGTTGGGAAACAACGTCCTCCTGGCCGGGCACGTCAAGGTCGGAGCCGGAGCCATCGTCAATGGCGCGGCGGCCGCACATCAGTTCGTCACGATCGGACGCAACGCCTATGTCGGCGGCCTGACCCGCGTGATCCAGGACGTGCCGCCGTTCATGATCCTCGAAGGGCATCCGGCGCGCGTCCGAAAGGTGAACGTGATAGGCCTCGAACGCGCGGGCGTCCCTGCCGAGGAGGTCCAGGAGTTGAGGCTGGCCTTCCGCCGGCTGTTTCGTTCCGGGGAACCGAGGCATCGGATCCTGGACGACCTCGAACACCGGGGCCCGCGGCCGCTCCTGCAGGAACTGATCCGATCCCTGCGCGAGACCGAACTCGGCGAGAAGGGACGCTACAGGGAGACCCTGCGCGACGAGTTCCGGAAGCTGGGCGAGGAGCGCATCTGCGGCGGGATCCGGACGTCATGACGCGGCCGCTGCGCACGGCGGTCGTGGGCGTCGGCCACCTTGGCCGGGTCCACGCGAAGATCCTGTCCGAGAACCCGCTATCCGAATTGGTCTGCGTGGTGGATCTCGACGAGGGGCGCGCTCGTTCGGTGGGCGCGGAGTTCGGCTGCCGAGCCGTAGGGGACGCCAACGATCTTCCCGAGGACCTGGATGCGGCCACCATCGTCGTGCCGACCTCGGCTCACGCGCGGGTGGCGGTTCCCCTCCTGGAGCGAGGAGTCCCCTGTCTCGTGGAGAAGCCGCTGGCTTCGAGCCTTGCCGAGGCCGATCGTCTCCTGGCAGCAGCCGAGAAGGGCGGCGTTTGTTTGGCGGTCGGTCACGTCGAGCGCTTCCAGCCAGGAGTGAAGAAGCTCCGGCAGCTCGGGATGGAGCCGCGCTTCATCGAGTGCCATCGTCTCTCGCAGTTCAGTTTCCGAGCCTTGGACGTTGGGGTCGTCCACGACCTCATGATCCACGACCTCGACCTCGTACTCGATTTCGTCCCCTCGGAGGTCGAGCGCCTGGACGCCGTCGGAGGGGTTGTCTTCACGAACAGCGTCGACCTCGCTTCCGTTCGGATCGTCTTCAGGAACGGCGTGCGGGCCAACGTCACGGCCAGCCGGGTGTCCCTCGCACCGATGAGGCGCTTCCGCATGTTCTCCTCCCAGGGCTACGTGAGCTTGGATTTCACTGCGAACGCGGGGACCCTGGTGCGGAAGGGATCGGCATTCGACCAGGGGATCCGAGACCTGAGAGCGCTCCCCCTGTCCGACAGGGTGCCTCAGGCCGGGTTCCCGGGCGGGGGCCTCCTGGACGTCGTCCAGCTGGAGCTCGCAGATGGGGAGCGCCCCCTTCAAGCGGAGCTGGATTCCTTCCTGCGCTCGGTGAGCGAAGGGCGTGCTCCAGAGGTCACCGGGCTCGACGGGCGCAGGGCGCTGGAGCTGGCGGACCGCATCGTGGCCGAGATTCGGGCACAAGCGTGGTGAGCTCCGCGGGAGCCGCTGGTAATCTGCCATCGGAAGCCACCTGGTGCGCAGGTGATCCCCGGCTAGATACCCTCGAGCCTTACAAGCATCACGCGGGCCCCTTCGATCAGGGACGGCAAACCCGTCCCGTCTCGGGCCCATCTGAACCACGACGGTTCAGGGTTCCGCCGGGCACGGCAGCGCTGGGAGCTTCCACCTTCCAAGTGGAGTCGCGGCGTCAGGTACGACGCAGAGGCTTTCCAAGTCAGGGATCCCAATCACATGCGCGCACTCGTGATCTTCGCCGTGGTCGTCATCACCCTTGTTGCGGTGTTTCGGTTCCAGGATCCGCCTTCGCCGGGGCAGGAGGCCATCCCGATGATTGCTACTGCCGAAGCCCGCTTCCTAACCCGTTCTTCCAGCGAGGCCTCAGCAAATCCAGTCCCGAGTGGGGCGGCGACCGCGGAGACGGAGTCGGCGGTCCGCCCCTTCGATGCTGCCCCTGCGTGGGTCGGCCCGAGCCTCCAGCACTCCGGGGCGGATGCGGCCGAGGTCGCAATCGCTGCCGTAGTTGCGCATGGCTCCGCGGAGGAAGTCGAGAGCGCCTTGGCGCTTCATCCGGATTTCCCGGCGACTCGCGGGAAGCTAGCGTTGGCCTTCTCGTGGGCCTTGTCGGGTGACCCGCAGCGCGGGATGTCCTTCGTGGCCGGGATTCCGGACAGCACCATCGATTCTCGAGAGAAGGTCTTGCTTCGCGCTGCGCTCGGAGGAGGATTCCAAGCTGTTCGACCGCGTAATGCGGCGGCGATCGGCGCTCCACTTGCCCTCGCCATGGAATTGGCTCTCACGGTGAACGAAGGCAAGAAGCTGTTGGAAACGGGCAAGCATGCCGAAGCGGCCCGCGCCTTCTCCGACGTTCTGCTAGAAGAGATCTCGGCTCCTTGGGGGGCGGATCCTCAGGCCCTCGGTCGCTGGAGTCGATTCCTCGACGCCGTACAGGCTCATCATAGGTGGAGCGCATCTGGCGATTGGCCTGGAGAAGAGATCGAGGTGAAGTCGGGAGACAGCGCCATCGCGATTCGCAAGCGATACCTCGCACGGCGCCCCGGCCGGATCATGTGCGCAGGGCTCATCCTCCGAGCAAACGGTGTTACCGGCTACCTTCAGCCAGGGCAGAAGCTGCGCGTCCCGACGGACGACGTCAGCGTGCTCGTAGACCTGAGTGCGAGCTGGGCGTTCTTTATGATGGGAGACGAGGTCGCGGGGTCTTGGCCCGTGGGCATCGGTCGGCCGGGGGAGGAGACTCCCATCGGAATGTTTGTAGCCCGCGAAAAGACCGAGAACCCGCCGTGGATGAAGATCGGACAGGAGCCCATTCCCTTTGGAGATCCGCGGAACCCCTTGGGTAGCCGCTGGATTGCGTGGTGGAAGGACGGAGTCAAGACCTCCTACGGGTTTCACGGGACCCGGGAGCCCGAGAGCATCGGAAGGCCTGCCTCGGATGGCTGCGTTCGCTTCAGGAACGAAGACGTGGAAGTGCTGTTCGACATTCTCCCCGAAGGGGCCCCCATCCGCGTTCAGTCCTAACGGTCATTCGTAACTGCCTGTATACCAATAGGTAGCGCCATCGTAATCAATTCTCCAGGGCGTGCTTGACCGGGCTTCCAAAAAACCTATCATCCTCGGCCCACCTAGCACGGCAAACCGGTCGCGCAGGGTAGGAAGCCAAGCGATTCAGCCCAGGGGGTCGTGCCTTGAGGGGCGCGTTCTCTGGGGGTTCTTTAAAAATCAGGGTGGCCCTTGGACTCGTGCGAGCGAGAAGGCGGCCGAGACTCCTTAACTAAAACTAAAGAGACCTCGACTGCCTTCAGGATACACAGAGATCAACCTAGAACATCAAGTGAAGGGTTTGATCCTGGCTCAGAACGAACGTTGGCGGTGTGGATTAGGCATGCAAGTCGCGCGCGAAAGTCTTCGGACGAGTAAAGCGGCGGACGGG
>Ga0247727_10001489_pt1 | contig 55612 bp, 92 predicted proteins | sample WisWelCaveWW1625_FD_202498 | JGI IMG/M metagenome (GOLD analysis project Ga0247727, IMG submission 202498) | Biofilm microbial communities from Wishing Well Cave, Virginia, United States - WW16-25 | ecosystem: Environmental > Aquatic > Deep subsurface > Groundwater > Cave microbial mat | place... | reverse complement strand
TCGCCTGCCAGGTTGAATAGGGCTCGCCGATTTGGCGAAGCGCCCACGCCTCGACCTCTAGCTCCCACTTGACGCGCAGCGAAAGCCAGTAAAACGGCAGCAGACGCGAAAGCGGGAAAATCCGCACCCCGCTCTGCACGGCCTCCAGAACGAACACGCGCCCGCCGACCACCCAAGCGATGCCGACGTGGCAATACTCGGAGCGCGTGAAGATTCTGACGAGCTGAATCTTGATGTCGTACCAAGATCGCCAGCCGTGGTGCGACCACGCAAGCAGGTCGCCGGAATAGATTCGCGGTCGGGCGACGACGTATTGCATCTTATGTTCGCCTAGCGAAGGGACGGAAGGAAAAATGCATCGCCAAACTTCCCTCGTATACGTCCTCGGCTGGCAGCATCGTCCTGTAGGCCGCGCTGTCCACGCCGTAAATCTTGAAGCCGACGTAGCCTGGCCAGGACCCAACCCGCCACGCGAAGAACGGCAGTGGCACTGGAGACCAAAAGCGCATCAGCCAGAGGGGTTTTTCTGGCCCGAACCACCCGTCTGGATCGAGCCACGGATCGCACACGTCGCCCTTGACGAGCCGGAATACGACGCCGTTCGCCTCTGGAAGCGGATCAGTGAGCGGACGCTGTGTGTCGGTGCGGTAGGCGACTTCTACTTTCATGCGAGAACATCGGGCCAGACAAGTTTCAATGCTTCCGGTGTCTGCGCTGTTTCGATTCTGGGATCGGCCGTCACATCGCGCAGCGCCTGTTTCAGCGCCGCGATGCGTGACTTCTCAAGGGCATCGCCTCGCTCGTCTGCGCGCATGTATTCGACATCGAGCGCGGCGAGTAAGGGCTTTCGAACACAGCGCAGGTCCTCTCGGTGGATGTCGCGTGCTATAGGCATGCTGACCTCAAGAACGCCAGACGTATCCTTGCAAGCGTCCCTGAAAGTTCGGTCGGTCTGGCGTTCGCTGTCGTCTCCAACACGGTGAGAAACGTACTTGCCGGGATGTTCTTTTTGCCATTTTGAGAGCGCACTATCGAGACGAGTTTCATCCGGACAGTTCATGATTGAAACGCCTTTGATCTTGGTGATGATTATCGTTGGCATTATTGGTCTCCGCAGGCAATGACATTCCAATTCGTAGGATCGGTCAGTGAGTCAGCGCTGTTGTTGCACCGCAACTGGCAGCTTCCCGCGAGTTGGCTGCCAACTGTCACATCCCTCACTCCGCCCCCAATAAGCCCGGTGGCGACAAGAGAATAATTCGCGCTGGAAAAGTCCACATCCCAAGTGACGGTCAGCAAGCCTTGGCCGTCATCGGTTATGGATGACACATTGTAAGAAGCATCGATCCCCCCCGCATTAGTCGCCTTCACCCACCCTTTCGCCGCGCTCGGATGAAACTGCTGGCGACCAGGAGACGTATAAACCAAAATTGAAGTTCCCGCTTCTTGCTCTGCTTGTATTGCCGCACTAAGATTGCTAACGAACACACGCTCGTCCGTGATCATCGAGTTCGCGATCGCCGTGTCCGTGCCCGCGATCGAAACTTGGCAGCACGGCATGTGCCCGGAGGGGATCGCAGGCGGAGTCGCGCTCGGGCTTCCCGCCACCGCCGTCCCGGTCACGCGCAGCGCGTCACCAGTGGTCGTATTGATGCAGATCCGGTCGATCCGCGTCCCCGAGGCCGGGATCGTGAACCCGGTCACGGTCTGTTGCGCCTTCTCCGCTAAGGTCGTCCCGTCCCAGACGGAGCCGGCGTCCACGACCACCGTCATGTCCGGAGATGGCGATCCCGCGCTCTGCTCGTGCGGCGCGAACCAGTCCCCGAGGCGTTCGAAGACGCGCGCCATCGCGTCGATTTTTGACTTATACGAAGCAGCTAAATCAACGGTGTAATTAGGGCGCGAATATGTTCCAGTCGTCATTATCTAATCCCTTCTTGTTTTGGGATTTATACCGTTAACTTGCATGTTGATTTATAAGGGTTTTTCCATAGCTCACAATATACTTGACTTGCGCGTAAAAAGAGAGGATGATTCGTTCATGGGATCGACGATCCCGCCGCGCCTCGGGAACAGGGGCACGAAGGAGCAGAAAATGAGCAAAATCGACCAAGTTGTTTTCACCATCGAGGCGGGCTGGGTTGTCGAGTCCGCGATCCGCGATCTGAGCGGCTACATCGACGAGACGACCACCCCGCACGGCGTCGCGCCCCGGCTTCACGTTCGTGGCACGGAACTCTGGACGTGGGGCCACGCCGGGAACTTCCCGAAGCTGGTTCGCGCCTACGACACCGAAGCCGAGGCCGTGGAAGCGCTGGAAGATTCCTTCGCCTACGACTTTTGGAACTCGCCGAACATCCTCGCGTTCAACAACCGCGCCGACGCGGAAGCGTTCATCGCTGCGCAGGAATGACCTCGCATCCGAATCGCGGCTGGCGTGGCCGCTGGGCCGTGGACCTCGCGAAGATGGAAGCGAGGCACGGCCCCAGTGGTCTTGTTGTGCGCTTCCAGCCACACCCTGAAGGCGGCTGGTCCGGTCAGTCGCCGAACGCGCAGGAAGTGTTCCGCGCGCTGAAAGCCGCCGGGACAAAAGACCTTGAGCGAACGCTCGCGCGGCTGCTGCGCGAAGCGGGCGACATTTTTTCGGAGAAGAACCATGAATGACCGCATCACGATCAGCACTGCCGAACTTTTCAAGATGTTCCCGGATCAGGAGGCCGCGCGCCTCTACCTCGAAAAACGCCTCTGGCCGAACGGGCCGCGCTGCCCGGTCTGCGGCTTGGGCGAGCGGATCGGCGTGCACTCGCCCGGCCTCTACCGCTGCTTCCAGTGCCGCGAGGCGTTCAGCGTCAGGACCGGAACCATCTTCGAGCGCAGCCACGTCCCGCTGCACAAGTGGCTGTACGCGATGTACCTGCTCGTCACGGCCCGCAAGGGCATCAGCAGCCTGCAACTGTCGAAGGAAACAGGCATCACGCAAAAGTCGGCATGGTTCGTCCTGCAGCGCCTGCGCGAGGCGTGCGGCAAGCAGCTCGACACCCTGCGCGGCATCGTTGAAGTGGACGAGACCTACATCGGCGGGAAGGAAGCGAACAAGCACGAATCGAAGCGCCGCCGGGAGGGGCGCGGCGCTGTGGGAAAGTCGGCGGTCCTCGGGATGCGTGAGCGCGGCGGTCGCGCCGTCGCCCTGCATGTCGGGGACGTGAACACCGCTAACCTGCACCGCGCGATCCATACGCACATCAAGGCAGGCAGCACCATCCACACCGACGAACACGCGGCCTACAACGGCCTCGGAGGTCTGTTCTTCAAGCGCGAATCCGTGAACCACGGCGCGGGCGAGTACGCGCGCGGCAACGTCACCACGAACGGTATCGAGTCCGTGTGGGCCGTGATGAAGCGCGGCCTGCACGGCGTCTACCACCACGCCAGCCCGAAGCACATCAGCCGCTACGCGAGCGAGTTCGCGTTCCGGCTGAACGAGGGGAACGTCAAGCGCCATACGCTCGCGCGGCTGGACAGCATGATCGCCGCCACCGCCGGCCGTCGCATCACGTACAAGGAACTCACCGCATGAAGCCGCCGAAGGAATTTGATCGGATCGCGGACGTGGTACTGGCGTTCCGCGCGAAGCCGAAAAGCAAGCCCGCGCGCAAACGCGCTCGCCGCGCGAAGAAGGTTCAGGCGAGCAAGTCATCTATGTAATTCCCCTTATTTTCTCTATCGCTTTGACCGACATGATCCGTCCTTGCGCCGCTCTAGATATTTTCGCGCGAGTCGCATCTGAGAATATTCGTCGTTTGCCGGCCTCGCTCAGCTTTCGTCTGTGTTCCTCGGTGACAATTTGTCCCTTATGCGCAAAAGAATTACGCAGGCGACATTCGGCTGATCGCTTCTGTCCTCTGTTCGAATCGGCAATCTTGCGTATCCACTCCGCAGATTTCGGTATGCCTTTTCGCGCGGCAGACATCCGCGCGCGCGTCTCTGCGCTGAGCTTGATGCCCTTGAGTGCAGCGGAAATCCTAGCCTTCACCTCCATGCTACGCTTTATGCCAAAGGGACTATTAGCGGTCGGGCTGATGTTATATCCGATCTCATGCGGTCGCAGCGCATCAAGGAATCGTTGCTCGTAAAACAGCAGATTCTTTTTCGCGCAAATCATCAGAGGCTCAAACGCGAAACATTCGCTGCCGTATTTATCCCACGCCCGCTGAAGAACTACGGAATGATGGCGCTTCAGGCGTAAGCGATGCTTATGATCTCTCCACCGAGCAAAAAAATTGGCTGCGGAACCAACGTACAACTTCCCGTTCGAGTTATTTTTTATCTGATAAATACCGCTCGTCATTCGCTTAAGGTCCGGTCACTGTGATGTCGGCGTTCCCGGCGACGCCGGTCCCTGCCGTGTTGTAGAGGTGCGCGATCAGGCTCGTGGTCGAAAGGCTCTCGCGCCCGGGAATGAGTGCCGTCGTCCCGATGGGCGTGATCTGCACGTTGGGCACGGCGTGGAACGCCGTCGCGAACGTGACCGTCGTTCCGGAGGCACCGATCGCCCGGTTCAGAAACTCCTCGACCCGCGAGAGGTTATCCACGTTAAGCGTGAAGCCCGTTACGACTGGTTTCCCGAGCGCCGTATTGACGTAGATCCTGCCCTTGAGGTAGCGGAAGTTCGCGCTCCCGATCGTCCAGGACTCGAACCCGTCATAGCTCCCGGTGGAGAGCTTATAGTCAATTTGGAACTTCGGGTCCGCGACGCCCGAGGTCTCGCCTGGGCCTAGCACGCTTCCCACCGTGGCCCAGACGCGCGCCGACGCGTTGATCGTCTTGTCGATCTCTACTGCCTCGTAGTAACAGTCCGGTTCCGCATTCGGCACGAACTGGTCAAACACTTCGAAACCAAGATCGGAGGCGAGGCTGCGGCTTTCCGGGGTCAGCACTCCGGTCCAGTGCCGGACCATATTACTCCTCGCGCCGAGCCAGTTCGGCGCCTGCGCCTCGGCCTTGATCGACGTGAACCCGCTCGACGTGACCGTGATGGAGATCCGCGCGGCGTTCGCCGAGTAGTTGCCCGAGGTGTCCTTCGCCTTCGCGAGCACGTCCCAGGCCCCCGACGGCAGACCCGCCGAGGTCGAGGTCTCGCCACGCAGGATGTTCACGAGCGGCACCCCGTCCGACCACGACCCGGCGGTGGCGCCATAGCGGATCTCGACGGAATCCAGATCCGCATCCGTCACCCGGTCGCAGCCGAAGAGCGCCACCGCGCCCTGCTGCACGGCGGAGAACCCGGTCACGTCCGCGGGCAGCGCGGTCTTCCCGACGATGGTGTGCGGCCCCGCAACGGTGAAGGCGGACTTTACGCCGAGCGAGTTCTCGAAGCGAACCCTGACCTCGTACTGCCGCCCGTCGTCCACAGGCGCCACATGCGCGAAGTTCAGCGAGCCATCCACGAAATGGCTCGGCGACCACTCCGAGGGGCTTCCCGCGAACTCCTGGAACTGAATCTCGGCCCGCCCACCGTTGCGCACGAACGTGTCCGCTGGCAAGACCCAATGCACGCGGAGCCGGGTGTGAATCGTCCCATCCCCGGCGACGAAAAGCTCGCTCGTCCCGGAGGCGAGCGTCAGCCCCGCGGGGGCCGTGACGGTGTGCGGGTTCGGCAGGTTCGTCGCCGGAACGATCGCCGGTTGCGCCTGAGAGTCCAGGGCATAGGCCGCGGCCTGGTACTCCCGGACCTCGACCTCGACCTCGTGCGCGCTCAGGAGCCCTACACGCATGACCCGGAATGGCTTTGCGGTCCAACCCGGAGTGGAGTGCGTGATCGGCACCACGTCCCCGACCTCGCACTGCATCCCCTCCATCATGGCGCGGAACTGTGCCACGATGCCGAAGCGCGAGCGCTTCTCCTCGAGCTGCGCGATGCTCCGCGCGCGGACCAGATCGGCCGTGAACGGCAGGCTGATCTCCTGCTCCAGCAGCAGCTCGCTGTCATCCGTTCTATGCGACGTATCGTCCCAGATCGCGATGTCCGGCTGCCATTCGCGGTCCGGATTGAAGAACCGCGCCCGCACGCGGTTGAACTTTTCGCGCTTCCCGGCGTTCTCGATTTGCCACGCCCCGACGATGTTGTTCTCCGTAAACCCGGACGTCAGCGCGGTCTCGGCCTTTTCGAGCACGAGTCTATACTTCCCGCCCGAAAACACGAGCATCCCGCGGCACGAGGAGAGCAGCGCCCTCAGGTTCTCCACCCACCCCGCGTCCGGGTCCACGAGCCCGTCGCAGGTGAACCGCTTCTGCGCCCCGTCCGGGGACCCGGCGAGCGGGTAGTAAATGTCGTCGCAATGATCCGCCGCGGCGTTGAATGTCGCGTCATCGATCAGGGCCGACGCTATGCCGCGCCCGTAGCGGCTATTCGTCAGGTAGTCGCGGATGCAGAGCGCCGGGTTGTTCGAGAACGCCGTCACGGAAGTGCGCGGGTCGAGCACCGTCCGGCCTTCCACGTCCGCCGTGATCACCGGCAGCCCGGTCGGGAACGCGGTCTCGGACCATTCAAGCTTAAGATACAGGTACGCGATCCCCTTGCCCTGATGCGCGCTCGTCCACTTGCCGCCGAGGTCCGCGACCATCGCGGCGGAGGCCGCCTGCGCGTCCGCGCCGACGTATTTTTCAATCGTCACCAGGCCGGAGAAGCGGCTGTCCGTCGAGGCCACATCGTCCAGGTACACCGTGCGGATCGCGCTGACCTCGCCCTCGCCGAGGGCCATGACGAGGTGCAAGAACTGGTTCGAATCCCCCGTCACCTCCGTGAGAACGCGCGTGCCGCCCTTGCGCCGCGTCCCGTAGATCACGGGCAGTGGCTCGACGTTAGAGGCGGTGTTGACCAGCGCACCACGCGCGAGCGACTCGAACTGCTGCGATTGAACTTCCGGTTGAGCTTCCGGCCGCTTTGGGCTAGGCGCAAGTGCCGACGTGACGCCAGATCCGACTACGAGGCCAATCCCGCTGCCGACGATCACCCCCCAAGAGGTGGCGCTGCCGATCGCCGCCGCGCCAAACGCCCCGCCAATCACGCCGATCGCCACTTCGGTCGCGAAATACCCCGCGACCGCTCCGACCGCCGCCGGCATCTAGGCGATCCTCATCGCCACGGCACCGGGCAACGCCATCACCTCCGCCGTCCGCCCGAGGGCAACGCCCCTATCCGGCCAGGCCGAGAGCGCGAAGTCCCCGAGGCAGACGTGCCCGCAAAGGAAGCCGTCCTTCTCCGCCACGAGGATGTCGCCGAGCCGCGTCGGTGGCTTTGCCGCGAAGCACCCGGCGGCTTTCAACCCCTCTGACAGGTCAATCCGTCGGCGCTGGAAACGCCTAGCTTCGCCAGCGGTCGAGTAGCGCCCCCGGTACTGCGCCGCTAGATTGCGTCCGGTGAGCACGTCGTAGGCCTCGCAGGCGAGGATCGCGCAATCGACGCGCCCCCAGGCGAACGGCCGGCCTAGCGCCCGCCGAGCCCAGAGGATCAGGGCCTCGGTCCTCAAGGGGCCCGCCCCCAGAGGATCGGCTTGTTGATCTCGCTCGCGAACTCGAAGAATTTGTCCCCAGGAAAATGGAGTTTCTGCTCGTTGTCGTTTGTGTGCCGCCCGGGTCGGCGGCCGAAGTCGCTCCAGTGCGCGGTCGCCTCGACGGTCACGGAGCAATTGCCGATCCCAGGACCCGGCGTCGCGCCGGGGCTTGGATCCTCCGCTATCCGCATCTTGTCCATCTTGCCGTCGAAGAGCGGCACCGGGTCCAGGATCAGCGCGTTGGCCGCGTCGAGGAACGCCCGGTAAATCACGAACCTCCGCTCCAAATACTTCTCTTGGAGGGCGTCGGATATATGAACCTGGTCCACGCCAGAGAGCGTCACCGTCACGCGGGAATCGCGCAACTCCGCACTGTCCTCGACGCCGGAAAAGTTCAGGAACTGCCCGTTCGGCAGGAAAGCATTCCCCTGCCACTCGATCCGGAACGGCGCGTCCGAGGCGCGCACCGTGGTCGAGTCCAGATACATCTCCATGAGATGTACCACGCGCGTCTGCGCCGCGCCCCACTCCGCCCTGACCGCCGCGGTCGCGCCCCTATCGGCCATCGTTCAAACCTCTACTTCTACGGCCAGCTATGATGCCAGCCCTGATATTTGCGCATTGCTCTGGCGAGCGTCTTTTCCCGATCAAAGCAGCCTTAATCTTCGCCCTATGTTCAGGTGAGTGTGGACCACGAAAGCGCCCTGCGGCGTATGATTGAAGTTGGCTATCGCTCATTTTCTTTCGCGTAGCCTCGCTGTGTTTGAATCCTGGTGTGCGGCCTTTTTGACTTGTGCCTGACGGAACATGAAACCCGCGTTCCTTTGCCATTCGAGACCTCGCCAAACGATATTCTGGAGTTAGGCGTTGTGCTCTTAGTTTTCCGTTGATGCGTCCCCGCACTTCAGGAGTCAAGGATGCGACAACAAAACGTTTAACCGCAGCTTTGCCGGCATCGGTCTGAAGGAACCGCCGACGGGCTTCGCTCATCTGGACCTTCGTTTTTTCGGTGTGCCGCAACAGACGATGCTTCGCTATCGTCTCTGGCCTCCTGTGAACTCCACCGGCGCTATATGCTAATGGCAAGATGTTGTACAGCAACGCTAGGCCGCGTTGGTCAATTTCGCGCTGTTCTACAATACTCAAATCAGCATCGGCAGTGTCAACAAGCACACGAAATGTGAATGACTTCTCTCCATGTTCGATCCAAGCCGCCTGTAAATATAGATTGCAGTGTGTCCCGGCTTTGAGCTGCATTCTATGAACGCGCCAACGGTGTTCCACATTGATCGAGCTGCCAATGTATAGCTTCCCGTTGGCTACGTTTTCAATTGCATATACGCCCCTTGTCGGCATGAACTAATAAGCCTCAATCAGGTCTAGATCGAAACGATACTTTTGCAAACTCCCAGCGCGCGGGAGGGCTTCAAATTTCTGAACATCACCAGCCAACGAAACCGTTACAGTCACAGTCCCGCGCGTAATTAACGAAGCATGCGCTGGCCCTGCAACAAGTGCTGGCTCAATTGCAAGCGTCGCGCTGCCATTCGAATCTGCGTCAATATCTTGCCGGATACTATAAATTTTTCCATGTCCGACAAACGCAACCAAATCCCCGGCGCGCATCACGTTGGTCTGCGCCGGCGGCCAGCCCGAGGTTGCGACGTTTCGGCTCCCAGTCTGTAGTTCCTCTGGACTCCCGGACTGGTTGTTCACCGTCGGGGTCCCAGAAGCGTAGCCACGGAACGGCCATACGCGCGAGGGCAGCGCCCAGGAGAACGTGTCGTACTGCCCGCGCTGCCCGATCAGAAAGCCCCAGATCGGCGCGAACTGTGCGTGCGTCATCGGCGGATAGGAAAGCCGAAATGTGAACCGCTGCCCGCCGAGCGTCCTTGACTTCCTCGCGAGCGAGTGCGCGATCGAGACCAGCGATGGCTGGATTGAGCCGATCTCGACCCTCGCCGGGGCTGGCGATGCGGGCAGCGTCCCGGACATGTCAGATCGGCGAGGCCCGCAGGCGGCTGCTCGCCTCGCGGCGCACGATTCCCAATATCACGGGCGCGTTCTGCGCGATCACCGCTGCGGCCCCGCGCGGATCGAGCGAAGTCATGTTCACGCTCATGTTCACCGTTACATCGCCGCCGCGGCCGCTCGGCTCGATGGAGCCAGCCCCGGCCGGGACGAACATCTCCGGGCCGTGCTCGCCCACCCAGTACGCCCCGCCGGGCGACACCGCACCGCCGCCCGCGCGACCGAAAAGAAACGATCCGATGCTTTTGAAAAGGTTGCCGCTCAGCGCCGCGAGCGGCGCCGTGACGTTCCTCTGAATGTGGATGCGGATGATGTCCCGGATGATCGAGTCTGCCAGGCTCTTGAAGTCGAGCTTCCCGGTCATGACAAAATCGACCAGCGCGTCCTCCATGGAACGGAAGGCACCCTCGAACAGCGTCCGCATCTGCTCGGCGGCGTTGGTGGCGTGCTCGACGTAGTTATCCATCGCGAGCGCCCCGGCCCTCACCCAGTCGCGCTCGGCCTCGACCCTGGCATCGACGCTCGCGAGGGCGATGCGCTTCTGCTCCTCCCCGAGGCGCGTCTGCTCCTCGACGATCCGCAGGATGTCGCCGCCCATCGCGTCCTCCGGCAACAGGGCGAGCTGCGCTCTCATGCGCTCCCGCGTCGCGAGGTCGCTCTGCCGAACGACCGTCAGCCGCTCCTGCGCCGCGGCCGTCCGCCCGATGAGCCCGATGCGGAACTGAGCCTCGTCGTTCTCCAGCTTCATGGCGCGATGGGCCTCTTCCGAGAGCGCCGCCGCCTGTTGCTGTCGGTCGATCAGGGTCTTGATCGCTGCATACTCGGCCTCGATCCGGTCGATAGTCTGCTTTCGAAGATCCAGTTCCCGCGCGAGGCTCAGCAGCCGCGCCTTCGTCTCGACATCGAACTCCCTGTATGTGCCGGTTTTGATACGCTCGATCATTATCTCCTGCTCGCTGAGGCCGAAAAGGCTCCTGCGCCTCTCCTCCATCTGCTGGATGGCTGCGATCTGGCGCTTCATCAGGCCTTCGCTATCAGCCAGGGCCTTACGCACAGCCTCCGGGTCCGGCGCTGGCGTCGGCGTGACAGCCCTCTGCCAAGCCTGGACCCCGCCGATCTTCCCGGTGACAGTCTGACGCGGCGGGTTGAAGAACCCCTCGAATCTCTTCTCCGTGATCGGCGAGAGCGCCGGCATGCCCGGCAACTCGCTAAGACCCTTCACGGCCGCCGCCCCTATCTTCAGCGCCTCCTCCATCGCGGAGGCCCAGAACCGGCCCTTCAACGCGCCCTCGGCCAGCGCCCCCGTCACGCTGTTGAGGAACGGCAGCAGGTCGTTAGCGAGCGCGATCCCGAGGCTCTTGGAACGCGATCCGAGGATCGTCATCTGGTCGTTGAACGCCGTGGCGTCCCTGATCATTTCACGTGACATCACCAAACCGAGGGCGCGCGCCTTCTCGGCCGCTGCGTCCAGGCCAGCCGCGCCGCCCGCTAGGACCGGGATCAGGTCGGCACCGGCCTTCTTCAGGATCTCCATCGCCACCGCAGTGCGCAACTCTCCCTCGGGCAGCTTGGAGAACGCCTCGGCGAACTGCCGGAACGCCTCGTAGGGGCCTGCCCGCACGTCCACGCCGAGCGCCGTGAAGACCTTGGCGGCCTTCGAGGACTGGTTGTTCGCCTCGACCAGCGAGAGGTTGAAGCCCCGCAGCCCCTTCGTGAACGTGTCGAACGAGACGTTGGAGAGCTCGCCCGCGAACTTGAGCTCCGAGAGCCGCTCGACGGAGACGCCGATTTTCTGATTCAGCTTCCCGATCTCGTCGGCGGCGTCGATCGCGCGCTTGACCAAGGCGACAAAGGCGCCGGCCGAGAGCACGCTTCCGAGCGATAGCCCCGCCATCCGCATGATGCGCGAAACGCCGTTCCCGAAGTCCTGCGCCATGCGCGTCGCGTGCGCGAAGTCCGTGCGCAACTGCGCCACGTCCGCCGACATCTTGATGAACAGTTCGCCAGCCGGTGCGGCCATCGGTCTACTTCCTCTTCAGCCTGTCGAAGGTCTGCGCCAGCCGCGCCCAGAGGCTCTCTGGCCTCTCGGGCTCGCGGCGGTGGTAGGGCATAAAGTCAACCGGGCGATATGGTTCCGGGTGCTGCGCCGCGTCGCGGTGCGCGTTCGCGTACATCGCATGCCCGATCGCCGCGCGCAGGTCGGCCCTCTCCTCGCCCCACGGGTCCTCGGCGAAAAGCGCCTGCCATTCCGTGAGCTGGCTGGAGGTCATGCGCGTAAGAAGGGCATCAGGGTCCGCCTCGCCCATGCTCAGGGCGAGGCGTAGGAGGAACCGGCGCTCGGGCCGGCTCCTCAGTTTTTTCTTGCCGCCTCCAGCGCCGCCTCGCCAATGCCGCTGACCCGCGCGGCGGCGGCGGCGATGCGCTCGATCACGGTGGCCGGGAGCCCGGAGAGCTTCTCGACGTGCGATTCCGAAAACTGGAGCTCGCCCGCCTCGTTCACCACCGAGAAGGCTACCAGCCGCGCATACATCTGCCCGATGCGTGGCTTCCTTTTCGGCGCTCCGGACTCGTCCGGATCATCCGGGTCCTCGACTAACAGCCCATCGGAGTAGTGCTCGCGGGCCGCAGCCGTCATTTCTCGGACGATCACCTCTGCCCCGTCGCCAAGCTCCGGGACGGGAACGCGCTCGGTCTTGAGCGCGAGCCCGCCATCGAGCAGGTCCTTGCCGCTAAGAATGGTCATCGGTTAGCTCGCTCCGCCGCTGATGCGGATCGTCACGCTCGCCGCGATCTTGGCGTTCGGATTCCCCGACGAGGTCGAGAACGCCGTCACGAAGCCAGAGAACTCCTTCCGCGACAGGTCCGTGTCCGTGTATACGAGCCGGAACGCTCGCAGGGTGCCGTTCTCCAGGTCGTCCTCCAGTCCGGCCTGCTGCGCGTTGTTCGGGATGTAGTTCAGCCCGAATGTCAACTGCCCGCCGTCCGGAACGCCCGCGATCTGCTCCTGCCATGTCGAGTCGAAGCTCGTCGCGTCCTCGGTGGGCAGCGACCTCGACGGGCCGTCAAAGCTCACCACCTCGCTGATCGTCACAAACACGTCCGGGCTGCCACCCGAGGACCGCTGCAGCAGGACGCCCTTCGACTTCATCGCTTTCGTTGGCATTGCAATCTCCTATCGGATTAAGATTCGTGAAACCACAAGCTAAAATCCATCGAGACTCTGTAAATGCGGGTCTCAGATTCGTAGTCGGTGAATACCGAGAGCAGCGCGGCGCCAAGATCAGCCGAGGCGTCTATCGCGTCCCGCGCGGCGTCTGCGGCCTCGCGCGCGGCCTTCTGCGTCGAGGCCCAAACGTCGAGCTGGTACAGACCATTGTCGAGCGGGTCCAGCCCGTCCATCGAGCTGACCGGTGCCCCAGCGATGCGCCGGTACGTCATCGCCGGGAGCGTCGGATTCTGCGGCAGCAGCCCAGGCGTGATCCGCGTGTTGGGCGTCGCGCCGAAGTGCGTATTCACCGCCGCGCTCGCCTCCAGCACCGTGATCAGCCTCTCCTCCGTCTTCGCCATCGCTCACGCCCCGGAGGCGGCCCGCCCCTTGTGCAGCAATAACTTCTTCGCGAATTCATCTAGGCCACGTCTGAACTCCTCCCGGAACCGCTCTACCACGGCGAAACCCTGCGACTCCAGAGCAGGACGCATGAACGCCTGAACGGGCGTCTTCGAGGTTCCGCGCTCGACGTACATTGCGTAGAACGGGTCATTCGGGTTGAACGCCCCCCCCTTCCCGCTGGCCAGCTTGAACCGGGCGACGGCCGATTTCGTAAGACGTTTGACGCCGACCTTGACGATCACCTCCGTGCCGCCAGCCGGGCTAAACGCTCCCGCGGTCCTGATCGCGTTCAGGAGCGTCCCGGGGGTGCGCCTAGGATCCAGCTCCGACCGCCCCTTAATTAGACGAGGCTTGAGGATTGGCACCCGGCGCTTCGCGTCCGTTTCGACGAGCAGGGCGGCCTTGCGCAGCGCCCTCCGGACCACGCCGCGGCGCAGATCCATCGGCAGGTCTTTGAGAAACTCTGCCAGCTCCTTCAGGCCGGTTATCTTCCATTGCGTCCTAAAATCAGCCATCGCGCTTCACCTCAGTGGTCGAACAGGAACACGTGGTCTTTGCCGATCGCCTCGGCCTCGCGCGCACCGAGCATGCGCAGGAACTCCAGCGCCGCCCCAGGTCGCACGCCAAAGCGCTCGCCGAAATGCTTTTCCTCCACGCACACGACCGGCTTGCAGAGCCGCAGCGTCGCCTCCATGCCCTGCAGCGCGTGGAACTCGCCGCCCTCGATGTCGAGCTTGACGAAGTCCACATCCTCCAGCTCCAAGTCGTCCAGACGCAGAACCTCCACGTCGTTGCCAGGGCCGAGATAGCGTGCCCCGGTATTACCTGGACGCCGCGCATCGTCCAGCACGGAGGCCACCCCGGGGGCGGCGCCCAGCGCCGCGCGCAGCCGCACCACGTTGTCGAGCCGCCGCGTGTTCGCGAACAGGCATTCGAAGGCATCCTCCGCCGGTTCGACCGCCAACACACGACCGAAGCGCTGCGCCATCCAGCAGGTCCAAGTGCCGACGTGCGCCCCTCCATCGACCGCCGTGCGCCAGGCCCGCACATACCCAAGCGCGACGCGCAGGTGATCGATCTGGAATCCGTCGTCCGTTAGCAGGGGCGCGAAGTAGCTATCTGCCTCGGGAAGCTTCCAGCGCACTCTTTTCTCTCTCGGCCCGCTTCTCGGCCTTGCTCGGTCCGGTCGTAACCTTTAAGTGCCGCAGCCGCGCTCGAAAATGGCGCTTCGCCAGCCGTCGAATAAAACTACCTATCATTTCCAAGTTCATCGCGCATTCCTCCACACCGTGCGGGCGTACTTTTTCTGGCCAACCTCGATGTCCGCGACATGCGCGAAATAAGCCCCGAGCGCCTTGCGACCATGTTCGCCGATATTCCCGACGCGCAAATCCACGATCAGCGTGCCGCCCGGTTGCAGACTCCGCCGCGCGAGACCGAGATAAGTCTCGATCGCGTAGTGGTGCCCCCAGGAGCAGTTCGAGTAGATCAGCTCGCATGGGATCGTCAACGCCGGGTCCGGGGGCCAGGCGCGCACGGCACGGTTCGGTAGATATTTCGCCCACAGCTTTAGCGCCAATTTCACGTCGGCCCAAGGCCTGCCGTCTGGACGGTATGAGAATTTCTCGCCCCAAGCATCGCCGTCGATCAGGTGCGCGGTCGCGTTCGGATAATGACCCGCCACCCGCATCGCCACCCCCCCAGTGCCGCAACCGATGTCCAGGAAATTAAGAACCAATCCTGGCGGTAGCCACGGCCTTATGGAACGAAAAGTCCGCTCATAACGACTGATACGGCGCTCCGCCTGCTCGACCGTCGTGCTGGTGCCGGCGGCAAGTTCCTCCGGAAGAATCACGCGGCACCACGCCAATATGGGATGTCGCTGTGCGTGAACACCTCACGCGGATCAGTCCTGCCGGCGATCTTTCTATCTCCCTTGCAATGATCCGCCACGCGCCCAAGCGCACTATTCGGAAATGGATGCCGCCGCGAGCAGTGCGGGATCGCGTGCGTCGGCACGCCCATCTTCCTTCGCAACCACTCAAAGACCCAGGAATCGTGCCACTCCTGGAGCGCGAAGACCTCGTCCGATGCGTAGAGCCTCGCAAACTCCGCGATGAAAGCGCGGCACGCCTCGTGCTCCAAGTTATAGCCGACGAAGCCGCACTCCGGATGATAGCCATCGCGTAGCAGCGCCGAGAGCGCCGCTCCGATCGGGAGCAGTTCGTCAAGCAGCGCCTCCGGCACGGGCGCGAACGTCACCACGTCGGCGTCAACCCACAGAAGTCGGCCTCTGCCAACTTCGCGCATCGCCGCCTCGATGGAGAAAACCTTCTTCGCGAAGCGGAATGCGTCATAACGGAAGTTGTAACCCGCCTTGATCTTGTTAGGCGTCCAGCCGATGTCGCCAGCTTGCCGGGCCCGTCCGTGCGCGCGCTGGTTATCGCGGTGTCGCGCCTCGAATGCCAGCCAGCCTTCCGACGCCGCGAGGTCGATCAGTTGCGCGTCGATCGGGCGTGGCCCGAGATCCTCTGAGCAAAGATACAGCGCCACATTGGCAGGCCAGTACCGCGTGAAGGTCTCGACGAAGCCCCGACCGTACTGCTCCCAGCCCGCCGCCGAGCACGAGGTAACGACCGCGATCTCAGGCATGGTTATGTGACCCGGCAACCGTGGGCGACTTGTTACTTTTGTGGGCTAATGTCCACCATTGATCGCCCGCTTCCCCCGCTCCCCAACAATCCGACACCGCCCAAGCGTTCAGAAGTGCGAAAATCCCCTCGTGGGTACGGATGGAAAAACGATTATCCGCATGATCCATAGGCGCACTGGTAATCCAGGTGCATGCCAGCACACCGTTCGGCGTCAATACTCGCCACAGTTCGCTCAGATAATGGGCCACCACCTCATCATCTGGCTCATGACTGAACACCGACACCGCCAAGGCAAGCTCAAAGGAGCGGGCTGTAACAGGCAAAAACAATTTAGGCCCGCCTCCCTTGTTGTAGCGACCATTAGCCGAGTCGAAGTATTCGAACTGATAGCCCGGTTGCTCGGCAAAGAGCCTGCGGGCGAACTCGATCGCCAGGAGGCGCGCGTCTATGCCAAGGTAGTTGTTTACTCCATGAAGCAGGAGGCCGAGCGCGCTCCGTCCGTGACCGCAACCGAAGTCTAACGTTCGCACGTTGTTCAACTGCACGCGCAATGACAAGGCTTCGGCATCAGCGACGCCCGAACGAACAGCCGAGTGTGGCTCCTTCGCCTTGAGCTGTGGCCGCGCATCCTGCCAGCGCCGAGCCCAGGTCTTGCAGAATGCGCCTTTGTCTACCGCCTCCACCGACATGATAGCGCTCAAGTCCCAGTCCTCGCCTTGCGTGAGAACTCCCCCGCCTTGTTGTAGTCCAGCATCAGGTTCTTTTCCTCATGCCACTCTGCCGAAAATTCGCAGTTCGCGTAGGCCGCGAAACATGGCGTGCCGAGCGTGAAATGCACCATCTTCGCGCTCGGGTTCGGCTCATACTCCCCGACGAGGTGGTTCCATTCGACCGGCAGCGCGCCGATCATCGAGTCGTCCTGCAGCCACTTGAACTGATGAAGGAACAGGCCGCTCGCCGTGTTCACGACGTGCGGCGTCAGCGCCCGGCAAAGCGCGTTCTCAAAGATCATCACGCTGGACCAATTCTTTTTGCCGTAGAGCGACTGCTTGTAGCCGAGGAACTTGTCCCCCGGCTTGGGCGCGTACTCGTGCTTAACCACCGAGACGGCGCGGTACGGGTCGTGCAGCGCCAGCAGCTCCGCGAGGTCCGCGCGCGCGAGCATGTCGCAATCCATGAAGATTGCCCGCCCATCGTAGCCGCACAGATACGGAACTAGGAACCTGGAGAACGAGAAGTCCGTGCTCTGATATTCGGCCCGCTCCCGCGTCATCGGCACTTGGCCCAGGCACAGCGGCGTGATCGCAACCGGGGCGCGCGCGTGCCTCATGATGGAGTGCGAGAGCACGTGCAGCGCCACCGTCTCATCGGCATCATAGCCGATGAAAACGCGCAACTTGTCCATCAGTCGTCATCCTCCTTGAGCGCCTTCCAGCCGTTGAAAAGCCGAATCATCCTTTCCTCGCGATCTTCGATTCATCCGTGAACCACGCCTCCCACCGAAACGGCGGAAGCGCGCATCGGGGCGGGAGCATCCTGTCAATGACCGACATCCACCAATCCGGCGGTCTGACGGTAAGGTGCGAGCCGCGTCCGTCCGCCGTCACCTTGTGCGATGGCACGGTGGCAATGCCGAGCAAAACGAACCGCTCCGCGAACGAGAACACATCGGCGATGACCTCGGCGAGCAATTCCTCCGGGATGTGCTCCATCACGTCGCAGCAGATCATGCCGTCGAACTTGCGCTGCGGTCTCTCGTTCAATCCGATGACGCCAGGGTCGTAACACCAAGGGAGCAGCCCGCCCCAGCGCTCATGCACTCGGCGACCACCGAGATATTGAGCGCCCTTCCCGCTGCCATAGTCGAGGAGCGAGGTCGCTTCCGTCTCCTCGATGAGCCTCTTGATTGGCTCGACATAGAGCTTCGTCGTGTAGCCGAGAAAGCGCTTCGGATTCTGCTCGTGCGTGCGGCGATAAAGCTGGTGAAGCTCCTCCAGCGTCAATCGTCATCCTCCTTTTCAGGTGGCGCGACCGGCGCGTTGTAGATCGCCGCCTCGATCTGGAGTTCCGCAGCTCCTACCGCGACGCGCGCGGCCTGGATCTGCTCGCGCCACCATGCCTCCGGTCGCACCGTCAGATGGCAGTTTCGCCCGTCCGGCAACGTCTTTGAGGCCGGCATCGTAGCAATCGAGAGGAACGCGAATTTGCGGGCGCGGCAGAGAATATCGCGCAGAATCTCTCCGACGTGCGGCTCCGGGATGTGCTCCATCACGTCGCAGCAGATCACGCCGTCGAAGGCCCCCTCTGGCATCTTCTCGAAGCGCGGCACGCCAGGGTCGTAGCAGGCGACCTCCACGCCCCACGCCTCCTGCAAACTGATCGGTGGCCCGTACTGCTCGCCCTTGCCGCAGCCGTAGTCGAGGATGGACTTCGCGCCGTGCGCGAGCACCAGCCGCCCGATCTTGGAGAAGTGCTTATGCGCCTCGCGGCCCCGGAAATACTTCGGGTGCTCGTGCATCTTGCGGTACAGGCCCACGACATGGGCGAGGCTATTGCTCTCCTCCATGCCGACGGCCCCTTGGACCGGCCCGAGCTTCGCGAACGTGCCGCGCAGGTCCGCCCACGCCTCGCCCGAGCGGAACTCGTCAAGCGTCCACTGGCAATACGCCAAGTCATAGAAAAACTGCCGCCGCTCTTCATCGGTAGGAAAGAATGGGTTCTCGATCAGATCGTAGCGCTCGCCCATCGACATCCGGTTAAAGATCCCCGAGCCAAGCGCCATCACCGGAACCCCGGCGAGGAGCGCGTCCACGGCGGCGTTCGAGCCATGCGTCACGAGCAGATGGCAGTTTTTCAACTCTTCACGTATCGGCGTCCCGGGCGCGGAGAAGCGCGTCCCTTCGATCGGTTTGCACTCCTCGGGGTGGTGCGCGACCCAGCTCGGCTTTGGCCGGTAGACGATAGGCCGCTCGTGGACTTTCATCGACTTCTTCAGACGCCGCACGACGCGCCCCGCGTACTCCGTCGCGTCGCCGAGGTCGTGGAAATTCGCGTACTTCTGCGAAGACCCGGCGAACAGGATCTCCTTGCCGCCGCCGCAGCGCGGCTCGATCGTCAGCCTAAAGCGCTCGAAGCGATCAGCCGGGCGCTGCTGCCTGTAGTACGCCGTTGGCTGCCAGGCGTCCACGGAGACGCGCACGTAATTCGCCCTGTCAAAATACGACTTGTCGAAATACAGAAAATGACGCCCAGCCTGCAGGTGTGCATGAAGCAGGCGCTTGCCGGCGCGCTTGACGCCGAGGCACGCCCCGGCGTCCGCGTCGCCGCGCACGCCCTGGAACATGCGCTGCGGCACGATCTCGACCTCGTCGCCGTGTACCTTCGCGCTCTCCGCAACGGCCTCCGCCAAGCCGTAATTTCTGTCCTTCTCCGCTACCCAAAAAATTACACGCATTGCACCGTCCGTTTCATCGTTTCCTTGATGTCCGCCCACGCTTCACCGGAGAGGTACTCATCGAGCTTCCACTGGCACCACGCGAGGTCCGCGAAGAACTGAGGCCGTTCGCGTTCTACATCCACGGATCGCCAGTTGAGCAATCGACACGGATTGTCCCCTAGCACGAGCACCGAGACTCCTGCAGCGAGCGCCTCTACCGCCGTATTCGAGCCGATTGTCACGAGCAGCATACAGTCGGCGAGCGCTTCGGCCAGCGGTTGCGTCGGGTCCGAGAGCTCCGCCCCAGCGATGGGTCCGCAGAGCTCCGGGTGTTTCCTCGCGTAGGCCGGCCTCGGGCGGTAAACGACAATGCCCGGTTCCAAGCCAGCGAGCATTCCGATCATCAGCTCGTCGAGCCTGCGCCCATGCCCGATGTCATAAAAATCGAGCCAGGTTTGCGTCGTCGCCGCGAAGATGATCTTCGCACCAGCCGCGCCGCGCCACGGCTTCAGTACGATGCCGGACTTCTCCAGCCGATCGCTCGGTCGTCCGCATCGGAAATACGCTGTTGGCTGCCACGCGTCTACGGCGACCCGCGTATAGATGCCGCGACCCCACGTGCCTTTATCAAAGTAAAGCGAGCGCTTCCCCGCGCGCCGATAGGCGTCGGTGATGATGCGGGTAGACGCCCGCACGCCGTAACACGCCACGGCGTCCGCCTCCGCGATCACGCCATCGTAGCTCGGCCACGGGATGTATCTCGCCTCATCGCCGTGGCGCGCGGCACCGGCCATCACCGCCGCGACGAGCAATTTATCGCCCTCTCCGTCAGACGCGTAGAACGCGAGCTTCAAACTCCACTCCATAGCGCTTCACGCTTTTGAGCCTCGCGCACGATACCTTGGAATTTCAAAGCAACCCTTCCTCGAACAGGTAGCGAAACGCCGAGCCGTCCGCCATCTCGCACGGCCGCCACTGCGTCCAGGCCGCGTCCCAGAGCAGCCGGTCGCGCGCGCCCTCGTCCGGGTAGAACGGAGACTCAATCTCCTCTAGCGCCGGTTTTGCGAGCGCCGAGGCGAGCCCCTCTTCACAAAAAGCAGGCACGCCAGCTATTAGCGCGTCGAGCGCCGTATTCCCGTGGTGCGTCACCACCGCCCAAGCGCCCGCGAGGTGCGCGCCGATGTCCACGCGCTCCTGGTGGAACGCTGCTCCCTCAAGCTGGCTCGCGTCCTTCCAGGAGTCCTTCGGCCGGTAGCGGATCGCGCGTGCGGTATGCGCCCGCAGCCGCGCGATTGCCGCCCGCTCCCACTGCTGCGGCTCGAGCCCGTAGACCCATGCCGCCTTACCGCTCATGCCGCAGAGCAGCACGTGGCCCCCGTCGCGACGGAATGGCCTCGGCTCGATCCCGAAGCGCCGGAAGCGGTCCGGCGAGTGCCTGAAGCGCTGAAAGTAACCCGTCGCGTGCCGCGCGTTCACCGCGATGCGGTGGTAGCCGGCGAGCTTCCCGCCCTCGACCCGGCCCCAATACCCGAGGTCGATCAAGACGGACTTCGCCGCCGCCGCGTACTCCTGCTGGATGCGCCGCAGATTACCCCAGAGGCCGTAGTGAACGGCCACATCCGCCTCGACCCCGCGGTACTCGCTCTCGTGGACCTCGACGATGCCATGTCCCAGCTTCGCAAGGCCCTCCTTGACCGCACCGAGGATCATCCTTGAGCGGCCCGTCTGGCTACGGTAGAAGACGAACTTCACGGCAACGCGGCAAGAAGGCGAAAAGGCTCTCCGGTCGCCAGCTCAGCGAGCGTCCACTGAGCCCACGACAACTTTACGAACGCTTCCTCCCGCGCGAGGTAGTGCGGATTATCGATGTCCAGAACGCTGCGTTCCCCCGCCCCGGCAAGGATCCAGTACGGCGCCTCATAGAACACCGGCACTCCGGCGACCAGCGCGTGAATCCCCGCGCCCGAGGCCCACGTCACCATCGCCCAACAGCCATCCAGGTCGCGGGCGAGCGACGCCCGAGCCTCGGCCTGCGGCACGTTCCCCGGGTGCGGCCTGATACGCACCGGACGCTTGGTAACGCCCTTCAGCCGGTCGGCGAGCCTGTGCTGCCAGTTCGCGCGCTGCACGTAGTCCTTGGGGCCGATCCCACGCTGCGGGCAGATCAGGATGTGCCCGCCATCGGTCCTCCAGGGCTTTAGTCCGATCCCGAGCGCCCGCCACCGTTCCGGCCCCCCGACGTGCCAGCGCCCGCCGCCGTTATGCTGCCCGACGGCGAGGGCGTAGTGCTGCCGCCCGTTCGAATCGTCCCCGAGGTAGCCGTTCTCCGCCACCAGCACCCGTCCGCTGCGGCGCTCGAACTCCCGCGCCCAATCCTCGTAGTGCCCATAACGGTTCCAGATCACCAGCACGTCGCCCGCGCCGGAGCGAGAGAAGTTCGGATTCCCCTCCTCGCGCGCGCTCTGAGCTATCTCATATCCGGCGGCGGCGAGCCCTTGGAGGAACGCTTCCCGCCTATAGTGGACCTGCTCGCGGATCAGGCACCATGCGCGGGCCATCAAGACGTGCGGAAAAAGTATTCCTGCTTCTGATTCACCTCCCGACGCGCGCGCTCCCCGGCGCGCTCGCTCTCGTCAGCCGCCAAGGCATCGTTTATCGTCGCCCTCGGGAAGCACTCGACCGCGCTCCCCGGCGTGCAGTTAACGACCTCAATCCCGCGCTTGCGGCAGGGCTCGACGAGCGGCGCGAACCACGTGAGCATCTGATTGAAGTCATTCGGGTCCGTCGGGCGCTTGTGCGCCATGTGCCAGTGCGTCTTCGCGCCCTGGGCGCGCATATCGAACCCGAGCAGCAGGACGCGCCTCGCCCCCAGGTGCGCGGCGAGCTGGATCGCCTGGTTGCCGCTGTTCCTCCCCGTGTAGACGCCGTCGCGGTTCTCGCACAGCCCCACGAACTCCGGCGGCCCTCCATAGTTTCGCAGCACCCTGATCGCCGGGTCGCCGTTCAAGACTCCACGCTCCGAGTACGTGGTGCGCGCGTTTGCGAGCGCCACCTTTATCCCCGCGAACCGGCGGAACGCCTTTGCCTCGCGATGCCAGCCGTACCACGCTTCGTCGCAAAAATACAGGGCGTCGGCCCACGGCGCGAGCAGGTAGGACGTGTTGACCGCGATCACGCGGCACCGCCCGCGGCAGACCGTCACCTGTTCTTGCGTCAGGCTCGGCCCCCCGCCGATGATCGCAACCGTCGCCCCGGCCCACTCCGGCTCGACGTTCCCAAACGGCAATTTCATCCGCCAAGCGTTTCTGCGCACATCAACTCAAGCACGCGGTTCCTCTCCCCGACGTTGATCACGGCCTCGATCCGGAAGATCCGGCTGCCATGCGAGATCCGCATCGTCGGCAGCACGCCGCTGATCCAGTGCCCCGTGAGCTTGTGTGTCGTCTCGGCCTGGAACTGCCGCGCCGCGAAGAATTCCCGCCCGCGAATCGGAGCGATCTCGCAGCGCCACGCCGCGAACGTGCCCCAAGTCTCGATCGGCTGGCCGTGAGCGTCGCGGACAGTCGTCAGGCTCTGGATCGTAACCTTCTCTCGAAGGCGACCGACGGCCAACCCGGCGGGCATCGCTCAGGCCGTGAGGTCGTAGTTCACTACGCGATGGTGCCAGAGCAACATCTTCGCCGTGCCGGGCAGCTCGCTGGTGATATTGCCGATGTTCACGTTCTCGCGGTTCATGTAGAGATCCCCGACCGTCAGCAGCACGGCCTGCTTGAGCGCCTTCGGGACGTTGCGCGCGTAGTCCGTCGGGCTCCCGACTTCGTGGGGCGTGTACCCGGCGAGGAAGGTAACGCGCACCGCCCCGATCTCATCGCGCGCGCTCGGCCAGCTCTTGTCGAACGTCGGCCGGACCCGCCCGGGCTCAGAGCTCTTGTCCACGATATACTCCGTCGGCCCGAGCGCCGTCAGGTTCCCGTCGGCGTTGATGTACTCGATCTTCTCCAGCGTCCAGAGCGGCGGGCGCGGCACCGTGATCTGCTGGTTCCCCGCGGTCGGGAAGGCGTCCAGGCGCATCTCCCGGCGCGCGAGGCAGAATTGCCGCCCCGTCTCGACCTCGCAGGCCTGGCGCGCGGCCTCGATCAGCGCGTCGATCATCGCGTCGTCGTTCGAGTGCTCGACCCCGAGGTGCGCTTTCGCCTCGGCGCGGGTCACCGGCTCCTCGGAAGGGCCGTCGAGCAGGACGAGCGAGTACGGTCCCACTCTCAGCCCGCCGGTCGCTTCGCCCGCGGGACGTACCGCTTCCCGCGCGGCAGGTGGAGGGTCGTGTCCTCCGGCGCGCGCGCGACGCCCGTCTCGGCGGCCCGGACCTTGACCGGCTCTGCCACCCCGGCCTTGATCCAACGGACGCATTGCGCCTCGTCCTGGTGCTCGATCTCCTCGCCCGGCCGGTAGGTGCAGAGCGGCCCGGCAACGCTGGATTTGAAGCGGATGCGCATGATCTCACAGCTCCTTTTTCGGAGGACAGGCGCAAACCTGCCCTCTGAAAAAAGCCCCGGCCCGTAAGCCGGGGCAAAACCGCCTCGCCCTCAGGAGGAGGAAACGGGCGACGGCGGTGCTACGCCTTCGTCAGCTCGGGGTGATGGCGTGCTTGATCGGGTCGGTGCCCGCGTCGAGCAGATCCCCGTCGTGCCGGCTGAAGAGCAGGAACGCCACTTGGCCGAGCTCGGCATAGCGCTCGATCAACCGCAGGATCACCGGGAACCCGTCCCCGACCACGTCGCGGATGATGTACTTCGTGAAGTCCCCGAACGCCATCACCTTGTCGCCGGCCGCGCCCGCCCCGCCCGCGGGGTTGAGCTGCGCCACGTCCTGATTAACCGTGTACGGATAGCCGAGGATCGTGTCCGGCGCACGCAGCGTGAGCCCGCTCATCCAGATCGGGTTGTTCTGCGTGTCCTTGATCTTCTTCGCGGACTTGAGCAAGTCGTCGTGGAACATGTAGCGCCCGTTCCGGCGGTACACCGGATCGACCGCGTGTTCCAGGTCGACAAAGTCGTTGTAGTTGATCGCGGTGCCGTCGTTGATCGTCAGCCCCGAGGAGGTCGCCACCATCACGCCTAGCGGCTTCGAGGAACCGTCCCCCGTCGTGAAGGCGGTGTTCAGCCCCCGCGCGAGCCGCTGCGACAGCCCATCCGGCCCGAGCACCCAGGCGTCGACGTTGAAGCTCGCGTCCTGCAGCATCTCCCGCGAAAGATTGATACGGGAGCGATACGTGAATGCGCCCAACGTCAGGCTGGAGAGCGTCGGATCCACCCCGGCGCTCGTGCCGGCCTCCGTGACGAGCGTCGCCGCGTTGGCGGTGTCGTTCATCGTCGGCATGATGAACGAGTTCCCCGTCGCGGTGCGAATGGTGCGGGAGATTTCCCGCATCCCGCCGAAAGCGAGCATCGACTTCTCGATGTCGTCCCAATACTCGTTCGGCAGCACCGCGCCGGAGGTCGTCGTGGCGAGGTCGCGCACTTCGCGCGACATCCCCTTGAGCGACCGCACGCAGTCCGCGATCGCCGCTCGCGCGGCGTTCGTGTTCGGCATGATGATCGCCCGCCCCTCCTCCGAGAGCCCCTCGGCGCCGAAGCGCATGTACGCCTCGACGGCGAGCTTCTGCTGCTCCTTGCGCTCCTTCGGATCGTCCGAGAGGTTCGGATTGGGCTGGAGATGACCCTTGCGGTCGTTCAGCTCGGATTCGAGATCCGCCTGGCGCTCGATCTGGTCGATCACGCGCTTCTTGGTCTCGACTTCCTTCCAAAGCTGTTCGTTCTTCTCGATCAGCTCCTGCCTGCGCGCCTCCTCGGTCTCGTCCTTCTGGATGAGGTCGAGGTTGTCGCTGATGGTCTTCGCGATTTTGGCGCGCTCCTCGCGAAGTGCCTTTGCTTTGTGCAACATTTGAATATCTCCTTGAAAAAATGCCGCGCGAGGCGGCCCTGCGTGCGTCCCGGGAGGGGCGCGCCGTTACAAGCCCTTGCTAAGCCGGAAAACCCCGCCCTCGAATAGGCGAGGCGGATGTCAAAGTCCCTGGTCGATCAGCCGCAGCCGATGACGCTGCACGAGGCGCGTAACCTCGGCGCGCCGCGCGATCGCGAGCCCCGCGGCGGCGAGCACCGCATCTTCGTCCTCTTTCTTCGTCCTCGCGGCGGCGAGCGCGACCTCCTCCACCGCCCTCATCGCCCGCACCGCGGCGTCGGTCTGCGGATACGCGGGGAACGTGACCACCGACACGTCCCACAGCCGCTTGATCTTCTTGATCGTGCGGATCCACGGTCCATCGCCCGTTTTCTCCCAGTCCTGGCCGTCCTTCGAGATTTCGAAGGCGAAGCTCATCTGGTTCACGTCCCCGCGCGCCATCAGCACGGCGAGGTCGCGCGCGAGCTGCGTATCCGGGAGGTCGATCACGCTCCGCAACCCCTTTTCGTCCTCGGCGAGCGAGAGCGTGTTCGCCTTGTTCCGGCCGAGGAGCATGTTGTCATCATGGTTGAAGAGCGCCCGCACGTCGTCCGTCGAGATCACCTCGGCGAACGCCCCCGGGGAGATCTTCTCGCGGAACCCGCCGAGGTCCTCCGAGAGCAGATCGAACACCGCTGCGTGCCCTATGATTCTCTGCCCGATCCCGTCCGCGCCAGGCTCCACCCGCACCTCGTCCAAGGCGAAAGAGCGCGTTTCGCACTCCGCGCCGCGCCTACGCACCACGTCGAAGTTGATCTCTTCTGGTTTCATCTCGTTTCTCCTTCGTTATCGAACTCTCATCGCGGCCATCAGCAGGTCAGCGCGCGATGGCTGCCTGATCGAGCGCAGCCTCTCTGGGCAATCGTTCTCCTCCGGCCTCGCGATCAGCATGACGCGCGCGCGCAGCCGCAGCTGCTGGTAGCGCGCCTCGACCGTGTGCGGCGACGCCGTGAATCTCGCGGCTACGCGCAGCGCGACGAGCGATTCCGCCAGCTCCGCGACAGAGGCGGACTCGTGCAGGCTCTCCTGCCGCGCCACCGGCCGGCCCCAGAACGTAGGCTCCTCGAATGGGCGGCACTCCAACTCCAACCACGACGGCAACCGCAGCGGCGGACGCCGGAATGGCGTGACGCCGCCGATGAGCGCTTTCGGCTCCGTGACCGCTACGGGAGCTGGATCAAGAGCCCATGGACCGAGAAAAATCCCTTGCAACGCCAGCGGCCCGCGGGCCGCGCCGGCGGGAAGCCATTCGAGATTCTGCGGGTCATACGCGACGACCAGCGGAAGCGGATCAAGAAGCGCCTGGAGCAGCAGACCACGCGGCTCGACCCTCGCTGGTTGCTGGCCTCTTGGCACCCACTCAAGGTTCTGCGGATCGTAAACGACAATCGGCGGTGACGGATCGAGGACCGAGTGTCTAGTGAGCGAGCGCTCAAGCGATCTGCCAGCATATCGATCTGAGGGCTGCCACTGCAGGCCTTCCGCCCCATACAGCGCTTCAAATTCCGGCCTGGCGAAGTCACCAAGCCGACGCCGTTCGATTGGAACCTGTGGATATGCTCCGCGCGGCATCCATTCGAGATTCTGCGGGTCGTAGATCGCCTCGACCCGTTGCGGGAGGACGCTCCAATCGTTAAGCGCCCTCGCCAGCTCGCGCCCGCGGTATCTATCGGTCGGGAACCACTCAAGCAATTCCGGTTTATATAACGCAGCGAATTCCGGTCGTGCGAAATCGCCAAGCCGATTTGGTGGGAGCGCTCGTGCTGGCTGCTGCCCGCGAGGTAGCCACGCGAGCTTCTCAGCGACAGGTTCCCGCCAGACCGGGCCGGTAATCTGTTGGTATTGATATTGACTTCGTTCAGCCACACACTATCAGCCCCTGTAGATCAGTTCCTCTAGCGGCCTACACGTCCAACATTTTGGCCCGCCGCAATGTGGCCCGTTGCACTTCATGCACCAGCCACGCCTGCGCCCAGATCCAGGCACCACCATCCAATGCTTGCCGCAATGAACGCAAGAAAGTGTGTCATACTCTTGTTTTATCCCATCTCCAACGATGGAGATATATCCATGAGGTCGGAGAACGCTATGGTCAGGCATTTATCCACCGCCTATATTGCAGGATTTTTCGATGGGGAAGGTGGCATCACAATTTCCGGAAGTCTTAAACGCTCCAGTGGCGTCAACCATGTAGTGTGGACGCGACGCGTGTATATCGGCAACACCGAAATCTCGGTGCTCAAAGCCATACAAAACAAACTCGGCGGCAAACTGAGACCGTGGCATCATCGAGCTGGATGTAAACCCTATTTCTCTCTTGATTTCCATAGCAATGCCAGTGTGCGTTTTCTTAGGTCTTTATCGCCTTATCTCGTATTGAAAAAGAGCGCGCATTACTTTACTTATCTTTCACGGACACTCTTCTCGGTCAGGGTGTGCATCCTCTCTCGTCGGCTGTGCTCAATATGAGATTCAGAATCTATCGCAAGCTGATGCGCTTGAATCAAAAAGGCGACGGCAGCATGAAATGGACGCCTAAATTAAAGCACCCATAATTCACTCATCCCAGGCGATGGTGGCGTTGATGTTGGGCGTCCCGCCGGAGGCGATGGAGCGGAGCCCGATCCCGTTCGCCGTCCCGACCACGGTCGCGAGCTCCCGACCCGGGTTCGCGATCCAGGTGAAGGTCGCCCGCTGATTGAGCGCGATCTGGAGCAGCCCCTCGGTCGCGACCGCCTCGTAGGTCGGCTCGGTCATCGTACCGCCGGTCGCCACGCAGGATGCGGCCGGCATCGTCGGGTCCGTTGGCTTCTCGGTGAGCGCCGTGCCGCCGACTGCGGCGGCCGTGTGCCGCAGGACGGCGAACTCGGTGGCGACGTCCGCTGGCGTCGCGTCCGAGCCGATGATCAACTGGTGAATCCTCCCGCGAGCGGCGGCCGCCGAGGCGAGCACCATGATCGTGAGGTTCGTCCCTGCGGGCGTCTGGTGGGATGCGTTGTAACTTGCCATGGCATTTCTCCTTTAGGTCGGCATCGTATCTGGCGGTGTCATCCCGGATGACATCGTCTTGGGCTGCGAAAAAACTATGTCTCGCCAGGGGCGGTTCATCGCCGCCATCCATTGATCTATCTGGTCCGCCGAAGAGAGCAACGGCAGGTTCGGAATCTGCGGGTCTGCTGCATCAAGAGTCTTCGGAGCCTGCCAGAACCCGATCAGCGGCGTCCAGATGAGCTGCCCGCTACGCAACTTTAGACTGCGCAGGCCGCTCACGTCAGATCACCACCTTACCCACTGTTTCATCGGCAGCACGCATCATTATGAGCTAGTGCTCGTCGCTGCGATGCGTCCCGTGTAGGTGGTGGTGCCCGACCCAGGCTTGTTGATCTCAAGGAACGCGAGATAGGCATCGTCGAAGATGCGCGGCGCTTGATCCTGGTTCGTCAACCAATCGAAGGGTATCACCGAGTTGCTCACCAGGAAGGACATGAACCCGATGGGGTGGCCGATGACGAAGTCGATCAACCCGGTCGCGACGAGCGCCGAGGCTTGCATCTGCGTCCACGCCTTGATGCCGGTGTCTCCAGAGGCGAGCGGAGCGAAGAACTGCTGCACCGGGTGGTCCAGCCGGTGGGTGATCGCGGCTGAGTTGCCCGTGAGCGAGGGCAGCGTGCTCGCCGCGTTCGCCTGATCGAGATAGGTGCAAACCGTCCAGTTGTGCGCCGTCGCGGCAAGCGCGGTAAGACCGACCTCGACAAAACCGAAATTGCCACCGATGTAGCCCTCAGCGGTTGCAACCGTGTCCTGGTAGCGCGTCGGCACGCCAGTCACCGCCTCGGTGGCTGTGCTGTTCATCGTCTTTGCCACGCCGAAGATGCGGTCGTAGAGAAGAAGCGAATTGTTGATCGCCGAGCAGGTGACGTTCGCCCCCGTGAGCCGGAGCGTGCCGACCGCGGGGTTGGCGAACCCCATCCCACCGGTGTCGGAATCGACGTATGCCGTCCCGCCCGGCGCGGCGGCGGCGGCAACACCGGCGGCGGGTTGAGGGCCGATCTTGTGCAGGCTCGTCGTGACGCCCAACACCCCCGTCGGTCCGACCTTGTTGAATACCCCCGCAGGGTATTGGACGAACCCTTGCGAAGCCTGCGAGAGCGCGTCAGAGATCGAGGCGAACCCCGCGTTCAGGACTCCGTAGTGAACCCTCCCAGTCCCGCGCACCGCCCGCTTGATGGCGGCTTCGAACGCATCCATCGCGGAGAAAAACATTCCGCGCTCGAACGGCCCGCTGAAATCCCCGCCCCCGCAGACCCGCACCGAGCCTGGCACGTCGAGCAGGTGAATCGGGGGCGCGCCTCGCGGCCAGTTGCGCATCGCTCCCGAGATCAACTCAAGCCGTTCGCTCCCAACCCAGCGCTCAAGCCTCTGGGAATGGGTGCTCGCGTGTTGCCGAGACGGAGTGAAGATCATAGGTTGTCAACATTCATTTTGCGGCTCAAGACTTCGATGCGTTCGGTGCCGAGCCAGCGCTCAAGGCGCTTGGAGTGAATAGGCTTCAGGTTGGCTCGCATAGCACCATCCACTGGTCGAAATTATCCGGGTGTGTCCATCCGCCACCTTCCAACGGGACTGCGGCGGGTTCGCCTATGCCGGGCTTTTTGAACCCGATGATCTGGCCGCAAGACGTGCAACGGAACATGGCGTCGGTGCCGGTTTCTGAGTCGAAGGAAAGGGTGTGCATCAAATCCTCGGAGTCATCGCCGGAAGTCCCTCGGAAACGAGCGGCACCTACTACGCCTGCACGAACTGGCGCCGCGCGCTCACCCGTATAGCCTGGACTCCAACGGCGTATAGAACTCTAACCGGCCGTGCGTGAGGGCCAGCACCGCGAGTGGCATCTTCCCGTTAGCCCCCAAAACCTACAGGCGGAAGAACCACGGCTTGTCCTTTGGCGTGGCAATCACCACGTCGCCGCCGTTCGAGCGCATCGGGAACCCGGTCACCTCGTCCATGTACGCGATCAGGGCGGCGTTCTTCTTCGCGATCACCATGGCGCGGATCATCGCCTCCGCCTTCACGGCCTCGAACACCACTTGCCCCGCTGCCGCATAACCGTCCTTGATCGTTTTGCCTTCGAGCGCGACCGGACCGGCGACGATGTCGCTCAGGTCGCTCACGGTGCGGTGCTTGCCGACCTTCGGCACGTAGGCGTTGCTCACGAGGTACGCGACGATCTGGTCCTTGGCCCAGTTGATCTCGGCCTCGCCGAAGGCCTCCCGGCCGCGGTCGTAGCGCTGGTTCACCCGCCGGCCCCTCGCTCGGGCTCGGGCTCGCGCTTCTCGCGCATGCCGCGGATGCGCCCATCCTCGTCCTCGATGAACTCGAACTCACGCTTGTTTTTCTTGTTGCCCTCAATGTTCACCGTCACGGCGGGCGGGGCGACGTTGACGGGGGGCGCATTCACCGTCACGGCGGGCGGGGCGACGGTCACCGTCACGCCGCGCGCGCCGTCCTCGCCCTGCGCGGCGGGTTCCTTCGGCTCGGCTTGGAGCTTCTCCATCGTGGTCAGGTTCGCCGGCACCAGCGCCACGTCCCCGTCGGCGAGCGGCGGGTCGTCCTCGAGCTCGCGCACCTCGTTCCGCGTCTTGATGCCGTTCATCACCGCGATCTGGTAGCCCTCCATGCGGCTCTTGTAGTCGCCACGCTCGAGGCCGTTCAGGTCGAACTTCGCGAAGTGCTCGCCGTCCGTGAAGACCTTGCGCCGCAGCTCCATCTCGATCTTCCGGCACCACGGGACCATCGTGTACTTGGAGAACCCGATGGACATTTGCTCCACGCCGGTCCCCCAGCTGCTCGTCTTCTCGGTCAGGCCGATCATGTGGGGCGGCACGCCGAACGCGGCGCAGATCTGCGAGTCCTCCATCATGCGGGTTTGAAGGAACTGCGCGTCCTCCAGCGGCATCTGCACCATGTGCATCTTCGCGCCCTGCTCCAGCACGAGCACCTTCCAGCGGTTCTCGGCGCCGGAGAACTTCTCGTAGAGCGAGGTGACGAGGTTCTTCTGCGCCTTCTCGTCCATCTTCCCGGGCATCTCCATGATCACGCTCGGGCGGGCGTCGTTCGCGAAGAACTTCGCGCCGAAGTTCTCCGTTGCGATCGCGAGGCCGTACATATTGCGCAGCCGCCGCACGGGCGAGATTCCCGTCAGCCCGTCGGAGCCCAGGGCGGGGATGTGCAGGATCTGGTCCTCGCGGAGCTCCTTGTCCACGCCGTCCGCGAGCCGCGCGACGTACACCTTGCGGTCGCCGGTCGTCGTGAGCCGCACCCGCACGTTCCACGGTAGTAGCGGCAGGAACGTCACCTCACCGCGCGGGTCTAGCGTGATCGCGGAGTAGTGATTCCCCCAAAAAAGCGCGTGTAACGCCACGATCTCCCGCCAGACGAAGGCCGTATGGAGCAGGTTCGGCGCCTCGGCGAGCAGCGGCTGCGCCCAGTGCTCAGGGGCGGGCTCGGCAAACTTGCCCGAGCGGCGGTAGACGTGCACCGGGAGCGAGGCGAGCACGCGCGAAACGAGGCTCGCGCATGCGTAGGCGATCGGGACGCCGAGCGCCTTGTCCTCCGTGACGGCGACCCCGGAAGCCGAGGGGCCACCACCAGCCCATTCGAGCAGCCACTGCGCCGGGTTCGAGAGGCTCGTCGAGGGGTTCTCGGGCGAGGCGCGAAATGCGACACCGAGTGCGCGGTACGCGTCACCGAGCATAACCTTTAGGCCCTCAAGCATCCGGCTGCCTCCTCGCCTCGATCTTTGCGTGCGCACGCACCAGGACAAGCCCCGCGAGGATCAGCCCCGCGGGCGCGTAGACCCAGGCGACCCCGCTAATCAGCATCGCGCAGCCCGCGAGCAACAACCAATCATGCGGCTTCACGGCGATCACGCCACCTTCTCTGTCTTGAGCGTCATAGCGCGATTACCCCTCTCGTGTCGTAGACGCTGCTCTGGTCCCCGCCCGCCACCGCCCGCCCGATCGCCATCAGCAACGCGGCCATGTCGTCGATCTTCTCCCCGCTCCGTTGCCGGTCGGGCGCCATGTTCATGTTCGGATCGAAGCGCGGCACCAGGTTCGCCGCGCACCAGGTCAGAACGGGGTCCCCGCCGTGCCGCAGCATCTTCGCGTAGTAGATCCGCTCCAGCGCCTGCATCGCCGGGTGATAGCTCTTCGCGCCCTGGCGGAACGCCACCATGATCCTGCTCTTCTCCATCATCCGGCTCGAAAGCTCGGTCGCGTTCCACGGGTCGAAGGCGATCTCCTTGATCCGCAGGAACCGCTCGCAAAGCGCGTCGATGTCCCGCTCGATCTCCGCGTAGTCGGCGACCTCGCCCTCGGTTTGCTTGATCAACCCCTGCGCCACCCAGCTCGCGTAGGGCACCGTGCCGCGCTCCGTCCGCTGCGCGACCGCGAGCGCCGGCACCCACCGCCAGCCCCAGGTGAACCAGATCCCGTCCACCGGCCAGACGAGGCGCAAGGCGCACAAGTCCTTCGTGCTCGCGAGGTCAAGGCCCGCCCAGCAGTCGCGGTCCCGCAGTGCCTCTAGGTCCACCGCGCCGGCGCAAGCCCGCCACCGTTCAAGGTCCACCCAGCTCTTCGCTGCTGCCGACCGGCGGTTCAGGCGCTTGATGCGGAACTCCGCCGCATGGCCAGGCATCTGCCGCGCTTCCGCCGCCTCCTTGCGGACCTCGCGTAGAAGGATGGCGTTTGATCCGATCACCGGGTTTGCCTTGACCCAGCGCGTCTCGTCGAACTCCGCATCGTCGTCGTCGAGCGCGAAGATCAGCGCGAGAAAGTGGTCGGCCTCGAACGTGCGCAACAGCACGTTCTGCGCCATCGCCCGCAGGTCCGGCCAAGGCCCGGGCGTCTCGTAACCCTCGCTCGTTGTGTAGAGCCAAAGCGGGTTGGCTCGCGCGCCCGCCGCGGAGCGCAGCACGTTCAGCAGATCGTGGGTCTGGTGCGCGTGGATCTCGTCGAGCACGCAGTGGCTCGGGTTCAGCCCGTCCTGCGAGGACGCCTTGGCGTTGATCGGCTTGAACGTGCCGCCGATCTGCCAGCGTGCGATCGCGTTCGCGAACGGCTCCAGGCCGTACCACTCGCGAAGGTCCGGCGTCTGCTCGACCATGCGCTTCGCGTAGCTGAAGACGATACGCGCCTGCTGCCCCGTCTTCGCCGCGGTGATAACCTGCGCGCCAGCCTCGTCCTCGCAGCAAAGGCAGTAGAGCAGGATCGCCGCCGCGAGCGTGCTCTTCCCGTACTTTCTCGCGACGTTGAGCAACACCCCCGTGAAGCGCCGCCCGCCCCCCCGGTTCCGGAATCCGAATACCTGCGCAACCAAGAAGACCTGCGAGTCGTGAAGCCTGAGCGTCGGGCTCTCCCAGGTGCCCTCGACGTGCGGTAGCTTCTCGATGAACTCGCAGGCGTCGTTCGCGCTCCAGGGGTCGAACCCGAAGCCCGCCGTCCCGCGCCGCGCGCGCGCCAAGTCCCACAGAAACCGCGCCGCGGCGAGCCTCAACCACCGCCCGTGCCGCTCGCCCGCCTCGTCCCGCACCGCAGCCCGCGCGTAGCGCACCGCGCGCGCCGCGTGGTCAAGGCGCCTGGCCCCCGGGCCGCTTGCCGTGGCCGGCGAACCTGTTCGGCTTGCCAGCCCCGGCGGGCGCGGGCGGCGCGAGGTATCGCACGACGCGGCGTCTGGCCGTTGGGTTGATTCCAAATGAGTTGAACAGCGTGTTAAGCATCGTGTTCTCGGCGGGCGTTACCGTGGTGCCGTTCTCCCACTTGCGCTTCACGTCGCCCCAGAGCCGGCAGAGCTGCTCGAACGCGTACAGGTCCGGCTTCTGGAGCTGCCCGCAGCGCACCAGGATCGGGCCGAGCGTGCGCCACATCGCGCGCCCCTCGCCGCGCAGCCCCCTCGGCAACGCGGGCAATTGCTCTACCAGGTCGAACCGAGGCGCCGAGTCCGTTTCCTGCGTTTCTGGGCCGGCCTTGTCCGTCGGCGCGTCCCGGCCCTTGCGGAACGTCCCCGCCAAGACCTTTAGCTCTGGGGCCATCTTCGCCGGACCGGGCATGTTTCCCTATTGGTTCAAAGCGTTGCGCAAGTCAGTCATATAGCCTTCTAGCTTCGGCCGGCCTATCTTGCCCCCGTGGATAAACTGATAGCCGCAAGGCCGCCGGGCGCACGGCCACAGACTTACGCCCCCCCTAACCCCTTGATCTTGTTCCCGAACCCGCCTTGCGTCGCGGCCGTCTTCCGCGAGTGACAGGGGTGGCACAGACTCTGAAGGTTCTCCCACGCCCAGTTCCACTCGTCCCCGTCCACGTGATCAACGTCGGTCGCGGCAACGAGCTTCCCGCGCCTCTCGCAGTCCTCGCAGAGCGGGTTCGCCGCGAGCTTCGCGGGCCTCAGGCGGTCGCGCCACGCCCGAAGGTTGTAGACGGCGTGCCGATGTCGGCGCTCGTCCTTGGGCCTGTGCCGCTCGCAGGGGCCGCCCGAGGTCAGGGCGCCGCAGCCCGGGGCGGGGCATTGCCGGAACGCAGCCCTTGGCATCGCAACCTCTACCGGAAACAACAGAAGGACCCGCGCCCCCAAAGCCCAAGGGAGGAGAAGGCAAGATTGCCGAGCGCGCGGGGTGAAACCCCTAGACCGAAACCAACGCCCCCGCGGGGTAAAAGACGCCCCGCCTGCGGGCATCTACTTCGGGGGCCGGATTGTCAGCGCGAATTATAGGCTTAGATCGCCGGAAAAGTAAAACGTTGCGCAGCATCAGCCTGGCCGCCCTGATGAACGCCTGGTAGGCCGTCGGGCGCAGAGCGAGGGCCTTGGCGATCACGCGATCCGGGGCCTGAAGGTGGTAGCGCCAGTGAAGCGCCCGCCGGCACTTCTCGGGGAGGGCCAGGAGCGCCCCGTTCACCCGCTCGGCGGCGAGCGGGTCGAGGGCGCGGCGCGGCTCGGGCGGATGGTAGACGTTCCCGGCCGGCGGCCGGTAGTGCCCCTCGGCCGAGAAGCACCGTCCGGGGCGCCGCCTGACCCGGCACCACTCCGCCCAGTTGAGCAGCGCCTCGTGGGTGGGCCACTCGTCCTCGGCGGGCTCGTCTAGGAGGGGCTCGCGCTGCTTCATCTGCGGGGGGCAATTATAGCTCGGCGTTCAATCGCGGCCTGCCGCCTCGCCAAAGGCTACAACCGCACGGCGAATCGTCAGCAGGGCATGGCCGCCGCGCACCATAGGCGCGGAGAACCGCAACAACCGCCATCCCGCCAGAACGAGCGCGTTGTGCTTCTCTGGGTCACGCTCGAACCGATCCTTGATCCTGTGTACACCTCCGTCGATCTCGACCGCCAGCCTCTGAGGCAGGAAGGCGAAGTCCACACGCCAGCGCCGCACCGGGTCAAAGCGGTATTCGGAGACGTAGGCGAGCCCCGCCGCGTCCATCTGCCAAGCGAGCTCGGCCTCCAGGCTGCTGCGCTTCAAACGCGTCGGCAAAGTCTTCGCTATCCTTTGCGAAGCGGGCGTCTTTAGCCTTCGACGCAGGGCCGCGAACTGCTCCTCGGAGAGCCGAAGCATGCGGCTCACGCCGAGGCCCGCGTCCGGTAGGTGATCCAATCCCAGACGGTGCGCTCGTTCACGCCCAGGGCTTCGGCGATCTCGCCGAGGGTCCGGCCTTCGCGCCGCATGTCCAGGGCACGGCGGACCATGGCATCGGATTGCTTGGCGCGCTGGTGCCATTCGCCGACGCGCTGGCCGAGGTGGTTGCGCTTGCCGTTCAAGGTCTCAGGCTCATGTAGGCGCGGACGAACTCCGCCGCTTGCGTAGCTGTGAGGCTGTTTCCGTAGGCGCGCAATCGTCCCATTCGGGCGGTAGCCCCATGAGCCAGCGGGAATGTGCCGGGTTCAATTGGGCGCGCTTTGCCGTCCCTGCAGGCGATCCATTCGGCGTCGGCCCAGAATCCGTTGGCCGGGCCAGGTTGGCGACGTTCTCCAGCCCAACCTGCACCTTGCGCCCGTGCTTCGATTTCATGGAGACCGTCTGTTCGTCCGACAGCACCCTCCCACCGTTCGGACAATCTGGCGTCGGCCACGGGGCCGACGCCAGATTCAGGACCGGGCCGTTGACCGTTTCGCGCAGCCCCATGATCACATCCACCTTCCTCGTGTAATCTGAACTCCCGCTCTCGGCGTTCCCATCCTTCGCTGGTGATAGAGCTTGCGGTGTCGGCCAGGCCGACACCGCAAGCTGAACCTGTCATGGCCGAGTACGATGCATCGACTCGCGTTCGAATGATTGGACTGCAACATCACGGCGACCTTAGATCCTTCCGGCCACAGCATTTTCATTTCAGTTATGACCGCATCATCCGCGATAGCTGCGGATTTGTTCAGGTTCTTCAACCCGTCAAGATTCCTGCTCATACCAGCACCAAGCCATTAGCGGTCTCGCCGGTCACGCGGCATTTGCGCTTGCCAACTTCGCGCAGGACGCCGATCTCCGGATTAAGCAGCTCGTTCACCCGGCCCGTCACGCAGTTGATCCCGAGCCCCGTCCCCCGCGCGATCTCCTGGCGCGTCGCATCCCCAGCTCGGCCCCGGAACCAGGCGACGATCTGTTCCTGCTGGCGCGTCAACTTCCCGGACCACTTCGCCTTGCGGTAGGCGTCGCGTGAAGTTTCGCGGACGCCGACGGACTGGCGGGACTCGGACTGGCGGAGCTCCAATGCTGGCGGCTCTGCTTTCGGAGGCTGCGTGCTGACAGCCGAGCCCCGTTGTTTTCTCGCCGCCATGATCTCGTCGTGCAGCGGATCTTCGGTTGCGGTCTTGAATCCCAAGCCAGCGAGCACTGCGTTCAGCACGGCGACCACGTCCTTGCCTTCAGGGATCTCTACGCGCGCGACGCGCCCGCTCGACTTGTCGGTCTTGGCGACGATGATCACGGCTTCGGCGCCTCGATCGCCTTCACGGACTTCGCGCACAACGCAATCAGCCGCTCCGAGCCTTGGTCCGGCGATAGCAGGAACTCGCGCACGAACTCCGGTGCGAGCCGCCCGCGCTCCGCCGCGTCAATGAGCGGCCCCGCCCTTCCGCTGGCGTCGTGCCCGAGCGAAGCCGACCATTGCGGGATCTCGCACCGCGCCACCGCCTCGGAGACGAGCCGCGTATAGCATTCCTTGAACGCCATCCGCGCCGCCACTGCGTCATCCGTAAGGCCGAGCGCCACGCCGAACGCCTCCCGAATCTGCTCCGTCCAGACGAGCGTCGGCCCCTCGTCGGCGAGTCCGCGCGCCACGAGCGACCAGGCTTCCTCCGCCCCCGGATGGCCTCCCGGGATGCGCTGCAGAATGTCCGCGAGCGAGATCTTCCGCAGCTCCTTGCGGCAACGTGATAGAGCCAAGAAAACGCCCTGCGGATCGTGCGGCGCTAGGTCGCGCGCGATCATCTCCATCGCTGCGTCGCTGATCTCCTGGCCGACGACGGCATAGGTCACGCTGAGGGCCTCGAGGAGTTTATTCTTTTCGGCCATGATCCTTCTCCATGTTCTCGGCGACGCGCTTCACCTGCTCGCGCACCGCGTCCTTTTGTTCCGCGCTGCGCGCTTCCAGGCCGGTGATCTTCCGCCCAGTTGCCCACTCGGTCCGCAGTTTCTCAGCATCCGAGAGCATCGGACTGACCGAGTGACCCTTGCGAACGTAGAAGGCGTTGTTATGCCCCACGTAGAACGCGGCGACCTGCGGTGCCTCCACGATCCCGATTCGCTTGACGAACTGCACTATGCAGGCATTCACGGTGGCATTGCGCACTGGAGGCATCTTATAGCGTACGAGGTAGGCCGTAGCGTAGGCTTCCCAAGTCTCGGTGCCGCTTGGGGCCGACGCGCGAGGCGCGGCGGAACACTTTTTGCCCTTGGTTGAAGGTTGGCGGGTTAAAGGCTGAAGGCTGAAGGCTGGTGGTTGGTGGTTGGTGGTTGGTGGATGTAGCGATCCGCCCCCCTCTTCTGTTATCAATCCGGTTTCAGTCTCGGTTTTAGTTTCGGTTTCAATTCCGGTTATTGGTCGCCCCCCCTTTGCGCCATTGATGCGGGCTTGCTTTGCGGTTGCAATCTCCTTGTCCGCCCGAGAGTTGTGGTACCCATCTTGACGTTTTACAAAGTATCGCTTCAGCACTGTGTCAACGGCCCGCCGATCCTCCGCTTTGATGGCGCGGCAGATGACGTAGATTTCCTCCGGCGTGGCCGGGATTGGTTGTTCTTCGGCGTAGTAAAAGTCGAGCAAAAGGCTATACGCACCGTGCTCGGTTGTGGACAGACGCATCGTCTTGCCGAGGTAGTCGCCGACGTACCTTCGGTAGTAATTCATGCTGCGGCTTGCGCGTGGAGTTCTGGGGTTCGGTACACGGAGCACCCGCCGGGCGCATTTGATTGTCCCTGACCCTGCACCATATAGTTCACAATCAGGTTCGGATGGCCGAGCCGTAGGAGTTGCAACTTCATGTCAAGGTCTTCCATGACCGGCAGGTGATCGTAGCGACACCCGAGCTCACGAATACGGCGCGGGCGCAAGCCATGTACGCGCGTAGCGCGCCCGACCTCCATGTAGCGCCCTTCTGCTCCGGTGTGGTTGCCGCCTTCGCGCGGCGTGACCGTTAAGTGGATAAAGCGGTCCAGCTGCGTCTCTATGTCTCGGAACAGCAGCGATACCTCGTCAAAGGTTGACACGAGAAACTTCTCTGGATCATCCTCGCGGCGAGTGTCAAAGCGGAGGTCGTCATCTAGCATCACGAGTTTATCGGCAGCAGTTTGTTCTAGCCACCACTGTCGGCGCCGCGCAATGCCAGTCACGCCCTCAGGTGTCTCTTGCACGTTACGGTTGCCGAAGCGCTCGTAGTCACCGCGTTGGCCGTGCGGCACCAGTAGTATCATCCGCCCCGCAATACCCAGCGGCAACTTAGATGGCAGCAACGTTCGGCCAGCACGGCCCGCGGAGAAGCAAACAAGCTCCATCAGCTCTCAAGCCAGCGCGATGAACTTGTGCGCGATGTCCCAGCGCAGCGCAGCTACAGTGCCGCCAGCCTTGAGGAACTCTCGCACTGTCAGCTCGGGGCGGTATATGGCCCAAATGCGATTGGCTTCGGTGTCTTTGCGTTTGGGATTGCCAACAACGAGGAGCGTGATCTTCGCTGCCTCGTCAAAGCTGCTGGCCTTCTTCACCGCCGCCTTTGGCTTGCTGGCCAGCTTACCATTAGCAATTTGCGCCTCGTGTTCTGCCGTCTCGGTCGGGGATGCGAGCGCGGCTTCGCGACCCGCAAACAACTTGCGCAGCCCAGTAGAGGTCATCTTGCCCACTTCCGCGATGGTGAACGTTTTGCCGCCGATCCACCAGGCCTTGATCTTCGTGTCGTACCGCGCTTTCACGTTCAACGCGCGCGCCACACGGTGTATTGACTCGCTTTTCATTTTACTTGCCTCCGTTTTCCGTTGCGTTTGTAGAGGTCTGGGCGTAGCCGCCGAACGCTTATTCCTGCAAGCCGAGCGAACTTGTGCAGGTGTTTACTCGGCACGCGCCCCCAGCGCCACACTGCCGCTTTGGTGATCCCGAGGGTTTGCGCGACCACCGTTGATCCGCCCGCCACCGTAACCGCTTTAGCGACCCCGCGGTCGTGTACGTATTTCCACGCCATGATGTGCCAAGTTTACCGCTGGTTGTGGGCAAAAGTAAACCCGAGTGGTAAACCCTCGCTGGATCAAGGACTTAGCGATGGGGTTTACTTTGCTGGCAAACGAGCGTAACATTCGCCTACCAGCCCGGGGTTCCGGGCACTAACGGAGAAACCGATGAACGCCAAAGACAGCTACCCCGACACCGCAGAGAAGCGCCGCGCTGGAATGGCGGCGTTTTCGGGAGGTCGCGTGAACCTGACGACATCCGACAATCTGACATTCAAGATGGCCGATGAAGTGACCATGACCACCAAGCACACACCCGCAACGCCGCTGCCTATTATCGCCGTTGACCTAAACGGCTACATCAGCGCGAAGGATTGGCGCTACCAGCCTTTGACGCAGGCGCTTTCGCTCGATGAGAAACGCGAAGTTGAGCGCCGCTGCAACGCCTATCCGGAACTCGTCGCGGCTCTCGCGGAGTTTACGAAGCGCGCAGAATTGCTAGCGCGCTCGCTCCGCATTGACGCGCGCACTTACGACGGCATTACCAAGGACCAAGCGGCAGACCGTCTCGACCATGACGCGGAACGGAATCGCGCCCTGCTCGCCAAGCTCGGGGAGGCCGCATGAAAACCGCCGCCAAGCTCAAATTGGACGCCAATGTTCAGAGCGTGTTGGGTGCCCTGAACGAGATTTGTATTCTCGTCCCAGACATGCACCCGGCGTCCCGCAAAGAACTGGCGGCTTACCTGCGCCAGATAGCCGATGCGTTCACGGCGGAAGCGCCGGACGAAACGAAGGTGCCGCGCATTGACGAAGTGACGATGAACATGTCGGACATTTCGCTGGTTATGCTCGACACTTTTTGCTTGGAATAGCCGATGCGAGACCTGACCAGCGCCCTCCTGCGCGAGCTCTTGGGCGTGGCCGAGGACGACGCGCCGCGGGGCTTCGCGAAGATCTTGGAGCTGTTCAAGGGGGCGCAGACGGGGTCCAACAAGAAGAGCACGCGTCAGACGGTGTGGGGGCTCGTGCAGGCGGTGGCCGAGCACGTGGACCACAACCCCTACGCCCGCAGCGACGACACGCGGCAGGATTCGGCGTGGTTCGGGCGCGGTTCCGACCTGAAGGTGAAGGCGTTCCAGAAGGCGCTGGCGGTGATCGAGCCGGCGAACGACGACAACGCGAGAAAGGAGGCCGTGGCAGCGTAGGGAAAGCGCCCCGCGAGGGGCGCTCCGGAGAGGGCCGCGAGCCGACCCTCCCCCGAGCGCCGCGATCGGCGCACTAACCAGAAAAGGAGAAGACAATGGAACCGAAATACTCGCAGGTGAAGGTCAAGCTGGTCGGCGAGGACGGGAACGCCTTTGCGATCATGGGCGCAGTGCAGCGCGCGATGCGCAAGGCGGGACTCTCTCAGGAGCAGATCGACGAGTACCTGAAGGAGTCGAAGGCTGGCGACTACGATCACCTGCTCCAGACGGCGATGCGCTTTGTGGAGGTCTCGTGAACACCCGCGCCGGATGGTTCGAGGTCGATCGCGCCGGGCTCGCGAAGGTTGCCGCCCGCCGGACGAAGCTGTTCATTCTCCGCGAGCTGGTACAGAATAGCTGGGACGAGGCATCAACGATCGTCTCGGTCGAGGTCCATCCGCCGGGGAACGGCTCGGGGTTCTCCACGATCCGCGTGACGGACGACTCACCCGAGGGGTTCGCCACGCTCGCGCACGCCTATACACTCTTCGCGCCGAGCGCGAAGGTCGCGCGGCTCGCGCTCGACCGACCGGAGGCGTTCCGGTGAACTCCGCCCCCGCGAACGCGAACGGCTATCTTGCCGCATGGTACAAGTCGCCCATCGACCTGCCAGAGGGCAAGAGCGGCACAGTCAGCATCGCGCACAGGATCATAAAGGACAGCACGCCGATCATCAGCGCACGCCAGGCATACACGCGCGGCCTCCGCTCGGTCTCGGCGAAACCCAAGGAACCGCTCCGCGTCCACGAGCTGCGGTGCACGATCCGCAATCGCTTCGGCGCACGGCCAATCGTCCATTGTTGGGCCGAGGACATCATGATTGGGCAGATCCGGCGCTCGCTTGAGGGACCGCATCGATTTTGGAAATACAAGCGCCTACCGCTGATGACGCCGAGACAGATTGAACGCTTTCTATCTGATGTTGGGCTGCCGCAGTGGGAGAAGTTGTACGGCGGGCTGGTATGAAGACGATCTCCACCCTCTACCGCATGTTGCAGAACGATGACTACACCGTGGTGGTCGATAGCCGACCGCTGCCGCTGCGCCTCGACCTGCGGAATCACTCGCCTACTGGCTTCGCGCATGGATATGGCGGTTCCGGTCCAGCCCAGCTCGCGCTCGCGATCCTTGCCGATTTTCTCGGCGATGATCGGAAGGCGCTCGCGTTCTACCAGCCGTTCAAGTGGCGGATCATCGCGCAACTTCCGCGGGACAAGGCGTGGACGCTTACCGGGGCGCAGATCCTGGCCGCGGTCGAGGCGCTAGAACAGGAGATGAAGGGGAACTCATGACCGAGCCGCTGCCGAACGACGCCTGCGTGATCGACGCCGCGTTTAGGGCCATCCTCGATTGCGACTGGCTGCGGCTTGACTCGCTCCAGCGCGCCTATCCGCATCTGATGCTCGATCCAGGCGCTGACCGCACGATCAGCCGAACGGAAGCCCTGTGCGGCGTGCGCGCCACCGTCACCTGGAACGCGGAGGAGACGGCCTACGCGGTCGAATCGCCGCTGGACGCGATGGCCCGCTGGATCGGCTACCACGTCGCCCTGGCGGAGGGGCTAGAGGTCGTCTGGCACGGCACGCGGCCGACACCCGCTGGGTCCGTGGCGCAGTTCACGGTCTGTGAGATTGAGCAATGACCGACGATCTTAAACATTACCGCGCGTCTTACTCACCTTGGCCGTGGATCATCGCAGCGGCCTTTGTCGTCGCCTATCTCGCCGTCGTCGGCCCGATGGATTACGCCGACCGCCTCGACGCGCAGGCGGAGCTCGCCTTGCTGCGTACCGAGCTTGCGGCGCTGCGCCATGTGCCTCGCTCAAGACCCGCGCCGCTCGGTGTCAACTGCGCGCCGCGCCAATGGTACGCGGATCAACCGGACGGGGCGCGTGGATCATGCGGTGCATAGACGCGAATTACTCTCACCCAGGAGGTGGCAGATGAATGAAATCGTCAGATATGAACAACCGAAAACTGCGCTCGAAATCCGGGCGCAGGTAAATCTGATCCAGGAGGTAATGGCCGCGGTAATGAAGGAGGGCACGCACTACGGAAAGATCCCAGGTACCCCGAAGCCTTCGCTCTGGAAGCCCGGGGCGGAGGTTCTCGGCACGACGTTTCACATCGCGCCCTCGTACCGCGTCGAGGATCTAAGCGGTCTGGACTTCGTGCGCTATCGCGTCTGCTGCATCGGCACGCATCAAGCGACCGGAATCGTGATGGGCGAGGGGTACGGCGAGTGCTCCTCGATGGAGGAAAAATACAAGTGGCGCAAGGCATCGAGCATCAAAGAATTCGAAGCCATGTCAGAGGACCGGCGCCGGATCAAGCACGGCTATAGCCGCGAGGACCGGGCCGAGTACGAGATCAAGCAAGTTCGCGCCGAGAGCGCCGACCAAGCGAATACGATCCTCAAGATGGCGTGCAAGCGGGCGCAGGTCGCAATGACGCTGAACGTGACCGCCGCCTCGGATATTTTCACCCAGGACATCGAAGACCTGCCGGAAGAACTGCTACCGGAAGACGAGAATCAAGACGCACCACGCCCCGTCAGGCAGCCGAAACCTAAGACAGGGAAGGCGAAGACGCAGGAAACCGTTAGCACCAACGGCATGTTCTCCGAGGGCCAGCAGCGCATTCTACGCGCCCGCATGGACTCGGGGGAAATCACCGACGCGCAGCTCGAAAAGCAATTCAAGGCGACGCTCGCCAATATCCCCGCGGCGCAGTTCAACGCCGTAGCCGCTTGGATACGGGAAATGACCGAGGCGAAGGAGTGAGCTTGGAGTTCAATGCCGAGCGCCATGAGTACCGCCTTGACGGGCGGTATGTGCCGAACGTGACGCGAATTCTCGCGCCGCTCCAGGACTTCGACGGCATCCGGCGGGAGGTGCTTGAGCATAAGCGCCAGATCGGGGAAGCCGTCCATGCGGCGATCCAATTAGGGCTTACCGATAACCTCGACGAGGCGAGCATAGATCCGGCCATCTCCGGATACCTGCTCGCTTGGGACTCGTTCAGGGCACAGAACAAGTTCGAATGCTTCCTCTCGGAGCGCATGGTCTATTCGGGCAAGTACCGCTACGCCGGAACGCTGGATCTCGTGGGGATGGTGAGCGACCGAGAGGCCCTGCTCGACGTGAAATGCACCGCTGGTATTAACCCGTCGGTAGGACTTCAGACCGCCGCATATCTCCACGCCGCATCGGAGGACGGCCTGATCCGTTCGTCGGCCCGCCGCTATGCGTTGCAGCTTGATCAGGACGGCACCTATCGGCTCGAACCGTTCACCGACAAGACCGACTTCGCCGTTTTTCTGTCCCTGCTCAGCGTCCACAATTGGAGCGCTCGGCATGGATTACTCAAGGAGCCAGCATGAGCGCCGTTATCGTTCCGGAATCCGTTATCATCGCCCGCCCCGATCCAGCCTTGATCCAGAGCGCTACGGCCTTCCTGGCCCGCGCCAGGGAGGCCTACGCCGTCATCACGACGGGCGATATGTGCGAGGCCGCGGGCGAGGATCTGAAGGCGCTTAAGGGCGCGCAGAAGCGCCTGGATGGTTCACGCACCGCGATCACCAAGCCGCTGCTCGAAGCTCAGCGGGCGGTGAACGCGCTATTCAAGGGGCCGACCGATACCTTGGCCGAGGCCGAACGGATCGTGAAGCGCGGTATCCTCGGCTATCAGGAGATCGAGGAGCGCAAGCGCCGGGAGGCCGAGGCCGTCGCCGCCGAGGCTGCCCGGAAGGAACGCGAGAAATTGGAGGCCCAAGCCGCCCGTGCCGCCGCCGCCGGCAAAGTCGAGAAGGCCGAAGCGCTGCAAGCCACCGCCGCAGCGATTCCGGATCGGATCGAGATCGCTTCCGCCGCCCCGAAGATCGGCGGTCTGACGACGAAAACGACCTGGAAAGCCGAGGTCACGGATAAGGCCGCGTTAATCAAGTACGTAGCCGAGCATCCGGAATGGCTTGGGATCTTCGAAATCAATATGACGGCCTTGCATGGACTTGCCAGGGCGCAGAAGGATGCGCTCGCCATCCCTGGGGTCAAGGCGGTCGAGGAGCGGCAGCTTGCCTCAAGATCGGCATGACCGAAGCGCGCCTGTTCATTCTCGACGATGCCGCTGGCAAGCGCGAACGGCTGCTGCGCGTCATCGCGCAGCTCCCCGTCAAGGATGGGCAGGTTTGGGATGTGCGCATCGCGCCCTATCAGCCCCGGCGGTCGCTCCAGGCAAACCGCAGGCTCTGGGCGTTACATCAACTCGCCGCCGCAGAGACCGGGCATTCGATCGACGAGATGCACGAATTCTGCAAAGCGAAGTTCTTGCCGCGCAAAATCCTCAAGATCGGCAAGGACGAGCGCGCGGTGCTGAGCAGTTCCGCCAACCTCACGAAGAAACGATTCGCCGAGTTCATGGAGCAAGTTGAGGCGTTTTACATTTCCGACCTCGGGGTCTTCCTCGGGGACTTTGAAGTCTACTAACAAGGAGTGGGCTAGCGATGACACGCACAAGAATTTATGAGGTATCGGCGGAACCGAAGGCGGTTCCGGAATCGGACTATAACAAGACGTTTCTGGTGGAGGCCAAGAGCGAAGCGGCGGCGCGGAACCATATCGCCGCGAAATACATCGGCCCGGTCAGCATCCCGAAACAGAAGCGCATAGCCGAGCTGATGGGCAACGGCGTCAAGGTCGAGATGGCAAAGGAGGATTGATGGGCCTCTCCTTCAAGGATCAAAAGACGCCGCTCGCCAACGTGAGCGTACACGGCGAGGAGCGCGGGCTGGCGTGACGGTTGCGGAGGCCTCCTGGAAGTCACTCATCGCGCAGTTGCCGTGCGTGATCGCGCCGCGCGTCCCCGGCTGCTGCTCTGGGCGTTTGGAGCTTCACCACATCGCGGAGGGCTCGGGATTGCGCAGCACCTTCGCGATGGTGCCCATGTGCGGCGCCCACCACGGCGAGTTCCACCCGCGTATAGGCGGCGCAGGTACGCGCGGTTTTCTGCGGCGGTACCGGCCCCCGGGCGAATCCGAATATGGCCTCTTGATCTGGATGCTGGAGGATCTGGCTGTATTCTTGCGCGGACGGATTCACCATTGAGCGCCTGCGCAATCCACGAGTGCACAACGGCGCCTCTAGCCGACCGACTCATGTGCCACGGCCATTGGCGCTTGGTACCCGAGCCGCTGCGAAAGACAATCACGTTGCTCAAGCACAACGGTAAACCGCAGCTGGGTTATAAAGAGGCCTGCGCTAACGCCGTTGATCAGGTTCGCGCTAAGATCAACGCGGGCTATAGACCGTTGGACCCGTATACGAACTGGCCACTCAGGTCATGACTTACCACGACAAAATAAAAGTCCACGCCGACCCTGTGTTCGCCAAGGCCGACGCCGAACGCGCAGCCAAGCGCATGCGCAATGTCTGGCGCTTGGCAAAGGAGCGCGCATGAGCCGCGCTGATAGATAAATGACCGTCCGCATCCTCAACCAAGATTGCCGGGAAGGCATGGCCGCGATGGACGCCTGCAGCATTGACGCCATCGTGACCGACCCGCCCTACCACCTAACCACTAGCAAGAAGGGCGGCACCGGAGAGGCGTCGGTCAACCTCGAATCTGGTCGCGCTAGGATCACGACTGGCTTCATGGGGAAGGCGTGGGATGGCGGAGATATAGCGCACCAGACCGCGCTTTGGCAGGCTGCTCTCCGCATCGCCAAGCCAGGTGCCTACCTGCTGGCCTTCGGCGGCACGCGCACCTATCACCGGCTAGCTGTGGCAATCGAGGACGCGGGCTGGGAGATCCGTGATACGGTGATGTGGGTCTACGGGTCAGGTTTTCCGAAGTCACACAACGGGCCGTGGGGCGGCACCGCGCTCAAGCCAGCATGGGAACCTATCTGCGTTGCCCGCAAACCGCTGATCGGCACCGTCGAGGAGAACTGGCGCAAGCATGGCGCCGGGGCACTCAACATCGACGCTTGCCGTATCGAGCATTTGAGCGAAGAAGATAGGCTGGCCGCTTTCCCTGCTGGTCGTTGCACGTCGAGAGGATCAGGAACGCTTGCTGGTGGTGGCCAGAGGAAAGGCGAGCGCACCGAGTTCCAAACCTACGCAGATCGTGGAGCAACGAACTTCTCTGCAACACCAGGACCGCGTGGCGGTGATGCGCTAGGCCGCTGGCCCGCCAACCTGATCCACGACGGCAGCGAGGAAGTAGTTGCGCTATTCCCGTCTGGAGCTGCCGCGCCAGTGTATCGACGTGGTAGCGACAAATTTCGCACCACCTACGGCGCGTTTGCCGGGAACGTAGACGAAAAAGGAAGTACATTCCAAGGCGATTCTGGCAGCGCGGCACGCTTCTTCTACTGCACCAAGGCCGACCGGCATGACCGCGAGGACGGGTTGCGCCATTTTGAGCCGAAGCGGGACGCCGACCGCGTGAAGTCTGACGGTCCAGGTGGCGACAACCCGCGCAACCGCAGCAACCGCAGCAACCGCAACTACCATCCGACCGTGAAGCCCACAGACCTGATGCGCTACCTCTGCAGGCTGGTGACGCCAAAGGGCGGCACGGTTCTTGACCCGTTCATGGGCAGCGGCTCGACGCTCAAAGCCGCCGAGTTGGAAGGCTTCTCGGCCGTCGGCATCGAGATAGACCCGGAGTATTGCGAGATCGCGCGCAGACGGATTGCCTCAGATGCCCCGCTGTTCGCGGAGGTTAAATGATCCGCACCGCGCTGATCGCCGCCTTCCTCTGCCTCGCCTATCTTTTCGTCGGGACGATGGTGGGCTACAACGACAAGGTTGGCGCCGCCAAGGAGCGCAAGGCCGCGTCAGCCGCCGAGCCTGCACCGATCTGGTCGAAGCGATGCAGCGCGAAAGGCATGGACGTGCTGGCGAAGCAGGCGGACGGCGGGCGGTGGATTATCGTCTGCATTCCGAGGCGCGTATTGAGCGTCACGGAGCGCGATCCCGTTCCACACAACGTACCGACAGACGACAGCAACAAGGACGAACGATGAAACGGCTCCCAATCAGGCACATCGGCTACTTGGCCCTTTGCTCTGCCAAGCACCACGACGACAGCATTCACCGGATCGACCTCGGCTCGAAACGCTACAAGCAGCTTGGCGTTCGAGAGCGGTTCAAGGATGAGAAACCGTACCGCGTCTGCAAGCGGTGCATCGCGTCCGTAGTGCGTCGAGATTCGCTTGAGCGACAATCTTCTATGACTCGCAGTTTCTTCGGCACGGCGAACGTCAGAACCATAGCCGGCTGGCGCAACCGAGATAAGCACCACACTGACAAAGCCCTACACCGTAGCAAAGGGAACAAGAAAAGTTTGTTGTTGGCTCTTACGTGGCTTTACAAGCTGGCGAGAAAGGCCGCAGCAGAGAAGCGATGGAAGGACAACTCGGAATTGTGCGCGTGCCATGACGACCTCGCCTTGCGTCTCTTAAGGGGTTATGGGTCAGTACGACTACCGAAGGCGTGGCTGAACAGCAAGGCCGTATATCTGTCTCGTAAGTTCAAGAAATCAATCGGGAGAACAGAGTGAGCGCAGCCATGACTGACCGCCGCCATGTACCGGGCCAGCGCCCTCCACGGAGACTTTCACCATGAGCATATTTTCATTGGCAACTGTGTTGAATATTGAAACCACCCGCTGCTATAACTGTGGCTGCGTAGTTGCGATGGAACAATCGCACTATACAGAGTGCTTAAAAGATCATCGTGACTTCTGGTGTCCGAACGGTCACAGGCAGTACTTCCCATCGGAAACTCAGGCCGATAAATATGCGCGTTTGTTAAAGGAGGAGCAGCGGCGACATGCGCGGACGCTCGCGCGGGAGAACGAGGAACGTGCCGCCAAGGAAAAAGTCGAACGCAAACTAAAGCGCGTCAAGCGCGGCGTTTGCCCCGAATGCAATCGGACGTTCCAGAACATCGCGCGGCACATGGCCTGCAAGCACAGGAACCCATGATCCTCCCTCCCAAAACCCGCGCTGCGATTGAGGCGGGGCGGCAGTGGATTGCAATAGACGGACGGATCGAAAGGCGTAACGAATTCACCGCCCGCATCGCCCTGCTTGCCGTGCAGGAAACGACGGAACGTTGCGCAGAGATTTGTGTCAAGTGGCCGTTGTCTGCGCGTAACATGGATCGTGTAGATGCTTGGGACGGTGGTTGGGCCAATAAGGTTGCTGGAGTATGTCGCAGTGAATTGCCAAAAGCCATCCGCGCCGCGTTCGGGATAGGAGAGAAGGGATGACTTGTCGCACGATCATTTCGCCCGAGAAGCGCAAAGAAGCAAACATCAAAGACTGGCGCTTTCGCGGCGTCGAACTCGCGCAGAAATCGAAAAGCAGCGACGTGTATCTTGTCATGCGGGTCAACTCGAAACTCGCGCTTTATCTTAAGGCGCTCACGTTCAATATGGGCCAGGACATCAGCCAGTATGCCGAGGGTATGGTGCGTTGGGCTGTGCAGCACGAGTTCTGCTCTCAGGGTGTTCCAAAGTGGCGCATCGAGTTCGTCGAACGTCTAATGAAGCTGACTGACCGAGAAGCGTTGATTGAGCTACTGGATCGTAAGCCGGGAGATCTCTGATGCGTCGCGTGACTCGCTCGCCCAAGCGCAGGAGAACGGCGAAGGAAAAAGTGCTGGCAGTCTACCCGGACGCCACTTTTATTCAGTATCCGAACAAAGTCCAAATTCATGCTGATGCAAGGGATTGGGAGTTCCTGGGAGGAGCTAAGACAGAACGCGCTGCATGGGCCGGCGCCGCAAGGAGACTCAAACCATGACCTTTACAACTCACCATAAGAAGTTGGCCGTGCTGGACGTGGCCGTATATCAGGACGAAAATCGGAAGGTGGAGTGCATTCACTTTCGGAAGAATCACTACGGCTTGCGCCTGACCAATGCCGAGGGGAAAGTCACAAAAATCGGGCTATCGAAGATTGCCGCCAAGCAGATCGTGGTTTGCTTCCACAAGATTCTCATGCCAAAGGCAACCGGAATCCTCAAGGAACAGAAATTCATCTTGGAACCTAAGACCGAATTAGTCTGGACACAGGTAAAGCCATGACCGACAAAGCCAGCCAGACACCGAGGTGGCGTGTAAAGGACGAACAGGGCGACGATCTGATCGCGGTCTGGAGAAGCAGGCCGAGAGGTTCTGACGAGTACGCCGCCGCCGAGATTATCGAGCAGCTTGAGCAGCAGCGTGACGAAGCGCGCAAACTATCCGACGCCAGCTTGATGAAGGAAGCCGCGGCGCTGGAGCAGCTTGAGTGGGATAGACGGCACGGCGAAGGCAATGCAGCGGGACAGATGCCCCCAAGAGCTGGTACTCATTCCAGCGAGGACTTGGTGTCTGCTCCTGCTGCACCCTCCAGCCAGACGCCGAGGGCGGATAGTTTTCTGCCTATTCCTGAAAACACGCCCTACATGGTTCTCAGGGAAGAATATCGCAAGCTAGAAGAAGGGAAGCGCGATGCGGCGCTGGAGACGCGGTCAGCAATTGACCGCGTCTGCAATGACATTCTAACCGGGCGTATCCCGTCTAAGAGCGTCGAGTTCATGCGCAACGTCGCACAAATAGGTTGGAGTATAACAGCCAACACGGGCCCGACGCGCGAGATTCTGGATTGGGCGATTAGCCTGCTAGAAATCTATGAAGGAGTGAAGGTCAACCCGAACAGTCAAGAATGGCTTGCTCGCTTACGTGAGATGCGAAATATGCTCGCCGGTATCCCGGCTAGCGGAGGGCCGAAGGGTAGTGATCTTCCGAGTGCACCGCAGGTGTCTACGGTAAAGTTGTGGGGAACAGGCTGGCTCCATGGCGGTAATTACAAAGAGCGCGGGAAGGTTCTCCAAGATATAGGAAAGATTTATGGTGAACCGTGGTACGAGGCTGAGGATGGCACCCATTGGTCGTCGTTCGACATTCGCTACCGTGCCGATGAAACAGCGACTCCGGTTTCCTCTCACGTCGCGCCGCAGGCTGGCAGAACGGAAGCGCCTAATGCCCACGCAGCAACATCGCGTCGCAAAGAGGCAATATCTGATACCGAGCCTGCTGGCGCGGCACCAACCTCTACGCGGCAGTCGGCTATTCGCGCTGCGTGGCAGCTTGTGCTATCGCATCTCCCAGCAGAACCGGAGGACGTTGAATCTGAGCAGCACGCTCAATGGCTCACGCTGGATGATGCCGTGCGTGTTCTTTGGACGCCGCTTTTCGCTCAGTCCGCAACACTACCAGCCGACGCGAAGGAAACCACGATGAGCAAGGAAATAAAAGCACTTCACGCCGCACTGAAGCAAGCCGTTCAACTTGCAAGTGTTGCCGTGGACTGGAATCTAAACGAGTTTGAAATTGATGGCGTTATGGTGCCAACTGTTGCCCTATGGCGTGCTTGGGGAGAACTGCTCGATTCATCAACCACACCACCCGCCGACGCGGAAGTGGACGCCGCAATCGACGCGGCGATGGACGGCGGGGACGCTCAGAAATGATCGCCCTATCCATCCGCCAGCCGTGGGCGTGGCTCATCGTCAACGGCTACAAGGACATCGAGAACCGCGATTGGATTACCGGGCGGCGCGGGCGCTTCCTTGTCCACGCCGGCAAAGGCATGAGCCGCGCCGGATACGAGGGCGCAGTGGACACCATCGACTACGTTGGCCAGGACATCATGCTGCCGCCCTTCGAGTCCCTGGAGCGCGGCGGGATCGTCGGTTCGGCGGTGCTGATCAACTGCGTTAGCAAGACCGAATCGAAGTGGTTTTTCGGGAAGTACGGGTTCGTCCTGACGGACGCCAAGCCGCTGCCGTTCCGCCCGTGGAAGGGCCAGCTCGGATTCTTTGTGGTCCCGGGCGTGCCGACAGACGAGGGGACTAAGGATGCCGGTTGACTACGGCAAATACCCGAAGGACTGGAAGGCCATCAGCATGGCCATCCGGGACCGCTCAGGCGGGCGCTGCGAGTGCGAGGGGGAGTGCGGGCTGCATCGCACTCACCCCGGTCCGCGGCGCTGCGTCGAGCGCAACGGCGAGCCGGCGAAGTGGGCCAAGGGGAAGATCGTCCTTACAGTCGCGCACCTTAACCACACACCGATGGACTGCCGCCCGGAGAACCTGAAAGCGATGTGTAACCGTTGTCACCTCAGATATGACATCGAGCACCATAGAGAATCGCGCCGAAAAACACGCATGGCGGCAATAGCCGCAGCGGGTCAACTGCCTTTGCTGCGAAACCATGACCACTGACGATGCACTGAAGCGCCTACAAACCACCGAAACGATTCTGCGTAAATTAGTCGAAGCCGCGAGTGCAGACAAGCTAGAGGACTTCTCGCGCACCAGCAACGTTGCTGACATGGCGGCGGACTACCTGCGCGGCGCTTCTGCCGAAGTAGATATTGACCACTATCCATTGCGGCCAGCCAGCTTTACCGCGGAGGCTACGGCCGAGCAGCGCTCCTTCACCACCGCGCAGGCCGAGTGCATCCTAGCGTGTCGCAACGCCATGCTGAAAGAGGATTACGCCGAAGCCTACAATTGGCTCTACGTACTGCAACGCACCGCCCAGGCTACGACCCCTACAAGCCGTGGGAAGAACTCACTTGCAGGCAGAGATAATCGCGTCGGCCTTCCCCGCGTAGTCGATCAACTCCAGCCGCTCCGCAGCGATCACCAGCACTAGGTGGTAGTCGTCCATCTTCCCGAGCAGCGCATCGCTCACGGTCTTGGGCGGCGCGGGGGAATCCTTCGGCGCGCAGGCTACCGGAGTGGGGAACAGGATCTCCCGCAGCGCGCCGCTCGCGCAGCCTTGGAGCGCGAGGCAGAGCAGCAGCGCGATGAGCCTCATGGTCGCAGCCCCCGCCTGACCTGCGCCACTGCCGCGCCCGCGGGGCAGTCGGTCCCCACGGGGATGCCTGATTCGAGTTCCTTGCGTAGCCGCGCCGCCTCGCCGAGCATCGCTTGCGTGACCGCTGCGGAGGCCGCTACGCCCTTCGTGGCGGCGGCTACCCTGCGGTCCCCCTCGGCCTTGGTCGCCGCCACGGCGTCGTTCTGACGGCCTATCTGCGCTTCCAGCGTCGTTACCTTCGCCTCGGCGAGTTCGCGCTTCTCGCCCTGATACCAGCCGTAGCCACCCGAGAGACCGAGCGCGACCACCAGGCTCAGGATGACGTAGATCACCGCGCTACCCAAAAGCCGAAGAACACCGCCGCTACCGTCCAGCCGATGAATAGGGCGAGGCTCCACGGCGAGCGCAGCAGAATGGCGATGAGATCATCGAACCACATCTCGCTCGCCACGTAGCGGGCCTTCCACTTCGTGTCGGTCGAATCGGGATCTGCCATGCGGCCTCCTACGGGTTGAGATGCTTCCACGTCTTACCGGCCCTGATGTCGAGGATCGTGGTTTTTGATATTCCGAAAAATGGAGCGAGAGTACGCGACGGCATTGTGCTGGAACGAATTTGAGCAATTTGCTCGTCTGTTAATTTACCCGGACCTCTCCGCTTCTTCATCATGTCCTTGATATTGTCTTTCTGAGTTCCGAGAAAAAGATGATCTGGGTTCACGCATGCGCGCACGTCACACTTGTGCAAAACCTGCATACCTTCTGTGATCTTGCTGGCGCTTAACTCCCATGAAACGCGATGGGCAAGATTGAAAATTGCCTTTGGCCGTTTTGAAATGAAAACAACGCCATACCCATGAGTTCCAATAACCCCGGTCCACAGCCAGCAATCATCCGTCTTGTTAACGCGCTCCCAGAACCTCTCTGCAAGCGGTCGAGAGTAATACGTCCTTTTTCGCTCCTCAGAAATATATGAGTTCATACCATAATCATGGCACAAAAGTCCGCCGCCCGGACTTGGGCGCGCGGATTGAAAGGTGACACCAGCCGCTCGTTGCGTTTGGCGCTTCCCGAAAAAGCCCGTGCTCGGCTAGCTTGTGGTTGTCGCCAGCGCCGTGCTCGAACAGGTCGAGCCAATCGTCGAGCGCTCCCACCGGGTCGTACACGTCCACGGCGCGCGCTTCCTTGTGCGAGGAGGTTGCTACGCCAGTGGTCGCGGTCGTGAGGCGGAACCCACCGTCGCCCGAGCCGCCCTTGGAGCCGCTGATTTGCGTGCCGGTGTTCGGGCAAGGCGGTACTTTCACGCCCGCGCTCTCCGCCTCGGCGAGCAGCGCATTCACCGCGCCGAGCAGCTCGTCCGCGAACACGTCGTGCCCCGCGTCGTGCGGCTTGCTAGCGAAGTATTGAGCTAGCGTGATCATGGCGATCCTTCCTGCTTGCTATTATTTCCGTTAGCCAACCGTTGCTCGCGATCCCGTAGCGCGCGGGCAAGCACCCAAGCGCCCATGTACCCGACGAAGAACCACTCGGTCAGCGCCTTGGTCATTACGACGTAGACGAACGCCCACGAGGAGCAGAAAAACGCGCCTGCCTCCCAGCACTTGCGCGCGTCGAACCGCACTCGCCCGGTGCGATCTGTGGCGGTCAGCAGGTCGAGTAGACTGGGCTTATCGGGGGACTTGTCTCGGTGTACCCGCCAGATAGATCCGACGATCACCAGCACGAACGCGACGAACGCTACGCCCATCGCCAGCTCCATCCAGTCGGTGAGTTCCATCACTGTGTCCTTCTTGGGATGAATGGGGTGCGCTCGGCCTGAATTTTTTGGACAAAATCCAGCCGCGCTTCTAGAGCCACCACTTTCTTCTCCAGCGCGACGATGTTCGCTGTGTTGATCGGCACCATCGGATTCGACATCGACATGGACAGTTCTTTGAGTGTGACCTCAATCTTGGTGATCGCGAGCTGCTGGTGCTCCACCGTCTTTGCCAAGCCTGCGATCCAGACTATGAACGCGACCGTCTGCACCGCCAGCATGATGATCACCGCAACGGGGATCTCTTTGCCGATGTGCCAATGACGTTTTTCTTCGTCAATATGTGCCATCAAGCCTCCACGTAATACTCAACCGCGCCACGCGCCTTCGCCGTGCGCACGAGGTTTGACGGGGTAGCCGAGCCCTCCAGCTTGAACTCGGCCCGCGCTAGCACCTCCTGTGCGTACTCGGCGCACTGCCAGATCGCGTCCTCGCCAGCTCGTAGCAGGCCGAACCCGGCGAGAATCGCCTGCCAGGTTGAATAGGGCTCGCCGATTTGGCGAAGCGCCCACGCCTCGACCTCTAGCTCCCACTTGACGCGCAGCGAAAGCCAGTAAAACGGCAGCAGACGCGAAAGCGGGAAAATCCGCACGCCGGTCTGCACGGCCTCCAGGGCGAACACGCGCCCGCCGACCACCCAAGCGATGCCGACGTGGCAATACTCGGAGCGCGTGAAGATTCTGACGAGCTGAATCTTG